>Ga0172368_10000036_pt1 | contig 157524 bp, 144 predicted proteins | sample Lak11m_FD_114540 | JGI IMG/M metagenome (GOLD analysis project Ga0172368, IMG submission 114540) | Freshwater microbial communities from Kabuno Bay, South-Kivu, Congo - kab_022012_11m | ecosystem: Environmental > Aquatic > Freshwater > Lake | place: Democratic Republic of the Congo...
GCACCTACTGCAGCGAACATTTCAATTACATAAACCCTCACCAACCAGACTAAAATACCACCTGCAAAAAAGGAAACGACTGCGCTGGCAATTGTTTTTGGTTCGGTCCAAGTCTCTTTTCGATATTACCTTCTTAGTTGTTACGATGGTCATTCTGCCTGGACCTCGTCATGCCTTGGCTGCAGCCCCAGCGGTATTCATCAACGAATTACACTATGATAATACCGGTACGGATGCGGGTGAAGCAATAGAAGTGGCTGGCCCGGCAGGAACTGATCTCGCTGGGTGGACCCTGGTTCTTTACAACGGCTCAAATGGGGTACCTTATGATACAGCCAACCAGAACCTTACGGGTGTCATACCCGATCAACAGAACGGATTTGGAACGCTCTCATTTGCAAGAGTGGGACTCCAGAATGGATCGCCGGATGGAGTGGCTCTTGTAGATGCATCCAGCAGTGTAGTCCAATTCCTTTGTTACGAAGGGACTTTTGTAGCGGTTGGCGGAGCAGCGAACGGGATGACCTGTGTCGATATCGGCGTTTCTGAATTGTCGTCAGCAGCAGTAGGCGACTCGCTTCAATTGACCGGCACGGGAACGAAATATGGAGATTTCACCTGGGCTGGTTCCCAGCCAAATACTTTTGGGTCTGTCAATACCGGGCAAAGCTTTGGTGGTGCCTTCATCAACGAATTACACTATGATAATACCGGTACGGATGCGGGTGAAGCAATAGAAGTGGCTGGTCCGGCAGGAACAAATCTTGCTGGGTGGACCCTGGTTCTTTACAACGGCTCAGGTGGGGCACCTTATGATACAGCCAACCAGAACCTTACGGGTGTCATACCCGATCAACAGAACGGATTTGGAACGCTCTCGTTTGCAAGAGTGGGTCTCCAGAATGGATCGCCGGATGGAGTGGCTCTTGTGGACGCATCCAGCAATGTAGTGCAATTCCTTTGTTATGAAGGGACTTTTGTTGCGGTTGGCGGAGCAGCGAACGGGATGACCTGTGTCGATATCGGCGTTTCTGAAGTGGGGTCAGCAGCGTTAGGCGACTCGCTTCAATTGACCGGCACGGGAACGAAATATGGAGATTTCACCTGGGCTGGTTCCCAACCAAATACTTTTGGGTCTGTCAATACCGGGCAAAGTTTCGGTAATGGACCCACGAGTCCATCTGGTATTGGATTGGCAACCCCGTCCAGTGTAGATCCTGGTGGCTCAAGTTTATTAACTGTAACCGTAACTCCTGGAAAAAACCCAGCCAGCACAGGTCTGACAGTGTCTTGCGATCTGACTTCGATCGGCGGATCGGGATCACAAACCTTTGTTGATAACGGTACCAATGGAGATGTAGCCTCAAGCGATAATGTATTTTCCTATAATGCAACCATTGGTTCTGGAACCTTTGGTTCAAAAAGCTTTTTATGCACGATCAGTGATGCTCAAAGCCGTAGTTCAGAAACAACCATTGACATAACCATCAACGAATATTGTGGTGATGCCTTCACCAATATTTACGATATCCAGGGCAGTGGCTCTGCCAGCCCATTGGTAGGTACAGAAGTAGCAGTGGAGGGGATCGTTGTTGGTGATTTCCAGAATAATAGTTCCTTGGATAATGGGAATTTGAATGGTTTTAATATTCAAGATCTGATCAGCGATGGAAACCCGGCTACTTCAGATGGCATCTTCGTATATGCCTCGGGTGCTGCGGATGTAAGTATTGGGGATATTGTTCGAGTTCGCGGGAACATATCTGAGTACAATGGCCTGACCGAGGTAAGTGCATCCAAGGTCTGGAAGTGCTCCACCGGCAATGCCTTGCCTGATCCAGTTTCCTTGTCGCTCCCTGTTCCAAGTGGAGATTATTTTGAAGCCTTTGAAGGAATGCTGGTCACCTTCCCGCAGAGCCTTTTTATCGCTGAATACTTCAACTTCGATCGGTATGGTGAGATCGTACTTACATCCGAACGTCACCTGACCCCCTCCGCTGAATTCGATCCCGGTCCGGCTGCAATTCAAGCCGCCGCAGATTTCCTTCTCGATAAGATCACTTTGGACGATGGTCGTTCTACTCAAAACCCGGATCCTGCCATTCATCCGAACGGAAATGTTTTTGATCTGACCAATTTGTTCCGTGGTGGTGATACTGTACAGAATGTCACGGGGATCATGGACTATAGTTTTAGTCTCTATCGAATCCAACCCACCAAAGGTGCGGACTATACTGTCGCCAATCCTCGCCCAATCCAACCTGAACCTGTGGGTGGTACTCTGAAAGTTGCCAGTTTCAATGTTCTAAACTACTTTTCCACAATAGATACCGGTCCATCCAATTGGATCTGCGGACCTGCCCAAAATATGGAGTGTCGAGGTGCAGACACACCCGAAGAATTCACCCGTCAGCGCGACAAGATCATCGCCGCATTGCAAATATTAAATGCCGACGTGGTCGGGGTTTTCGAGATCGAAAATAACGTCAATGATGACGCCCTCAAAGACATGGTGAATGGATTGAACACAAAGATCGGTTCCGTCACTTATGCATATGTGGATACCGGTGTTATCGGAACGGATGCCATCAAAGTTGCTATTATCTACAAACCTTCCAGGGTTTCACTGGTTGGTAACTATGCCATTCTGGATTCGACAGTGGATCCTCGTTTCCTGGATACCAAGAACAGACCATCTCTGGCACAGTCCTTCCGCGAGAATAGCTCTGGTGATGTTTTCACAGTTGATGTCAATCACCTTAAATCAAAAGGTTCGGATTGTAATGATGTCAGCGATCCGGACACGGGCAATGGCGCGGGAAATTGTAATATCACCCGCACATTGGCTGCCCAGGCTTTGGTCGATTGGCTGGATACCGACCCGACCAATAGTGAAGATTCTGACTACCTGATCATAGGTGACCTGAACTCTTACGATAAGGAAGATCCCATTGATGCCATCCTTGCCGGTCCGGATGATGTTCCTGGCACATCTGATGATTACACCGATATGGTATTCGCCTTCCAGGGTGAGGATGCATACTCCTATGTATTTGATGGTAAGATCGGTTATATTGACCATGCCCTGGCGAGTGCCACCCTAAAAGATCAGATCACTGGTGTTGTGGACTGGCATATTAATGCCGATGAACCGGACTTGATCGATTACGACATGACCTTCAAATTGCCTGCCCAGGATGCCTTATATGCAAGCGATCCATACCGCGCTTCGGATCATGATCCGGTTGTCATTGGATTGGATCTTGATTACCAAATGAAACCGATCGCAGAAGCTTGCCCAGCAGGATTGACCATCACCAGAAATGGTTATACGGTCACAATCCCAGCGGGAGCGGTCTCTGAGTGTGTCGATGTCTACCTGGAAAAGGAAAATACATCTGCAGGTCCGATCAATCCAAATGGGTACCTTTCACTTGATCACCGGGTTCAGATCCTGGTACAACGATCAAATGGTACTTTCCAGTCTACATTTAACCTTCCATTGGAGGTTTGTGTCGATTACTCGGATGAAGATCTTGCAAAAGCTGGCTCGGATCCGAATTACCTGAAGATTTGGACAGCTCAAAAAGGTGCCACTGCCTGGCAAATGCTGGCTACAACGCCATATCCTGTCCAGAAACAGGTATGTGCCAAGGTAAGTCACTTATCATATTTTGACCTGTTCTTTGAGCCTGCATCAACACCTGCAACTGGGTTTGCCCCGGGTCGCCTCACGATCTTGCCCATGCAGACCACGGATAAGACCTATACATCTCTTGGCAATTTATGGGTTGAAATACCTCGTATCGGTGTAAAAGTAGCCATTACCGGGGTTCCCCTCTCGGCTGGTCAGTGGGATGTGAGTTGGCTTAATAACCAGGTTGGCTGGTTGGAAGGAACAGCTTTCCCATCCTGGGATGGCAACAGTGTCATCACCGGTCATGTCTATGATTCAAATGGTTTGCCTGGACTGTTTGTGAACCTGAGCCAGCTTTGGTATGGCGACCAGATCATTATCCATGCCTTTGGCGAATCGCACGTATATGAGGTACAAACCATCTTCCAGGTTCAACCCGATGCAGTTAAATCGATCCTCAAGCATGAGGATGCCTCATGGTTGACCCTCGTCACTTGTCGAGGTTACGATCCCGTAAGTGACACCTATGGCTCAAGATTTGTTATTCGCGCCATCAATGTGGATGATAAATAAAATAACTGGTCAGTAACTACTCAAGAAAGAACCAGCCCCGGCTTGATCAGGGCTGGTTCTTTTGTATTCATTTCAATAAATGATCTATTTCACTTTATTGGAACAGAGGACACAGTTAATCTGAATTGTAGGGTTCTCCAACCGCTCACCAGATCAAATTTTCGCGAGAAACCCAGACAAGTATTATCACGTCTCGGTTGATTATGCATCCTCTTCTTTGGCTCTGAACATGGGCACCACCAGGTCTGCCAGTCCGGGGAAAAAAGATGCCAGCAATACCAGTATTCTCCAGGTTTTAGGGATGACATATATTCGGCGTGGATGGTCGATCAACCACGCCACCTGGTCTGCCACGTAGCTGATCGGCATAAGTCCAGGGTATCTGGGAGCATCAGGTCGACCTTCAGCGTGAGCTCTCAGATTTGGTGAAAACTCGGATGGCGTGAAGCCGGGACAAAAAGCAGAAACCTTTACCCCCGACCGTAGAAGTTCGCGTCTTAGAGCGTCTGAAAATCCCACCACCCCATACTTGGTGGCAGAGTAAACGGTGTCTACTGCTACCAGCCCGGCCAGGGAGGATGTATTTATGATATGTCCGCTCTTCCGTTTTAGCATGCTTGGCAATACTGCCCTGGCGCACACCATCACCGCCACCAGGTTGGTGCTTACTTTATTAATGATCTGTTCGCTTTCCCATTTCACAAAGGGCAGATCCAACCCAGCCCCGGCATTGTTGAAGAGCACATCCACCTGGCTCCATTCTGCCAGTGTAGCCTGCACCATGTTGTCGATTTCGGCAGGGTTGGTGACATCTGTAGGAACAACCAGGGCTTCAGCACCTGCCTTGCGGACTTCTTCCGCCAGGCTCTCCAGTCTGTCTGCGCGTCTTGCAGCCAGTGTCAGGCAAATTCCCTCTCTGCCAAGCCGCCGTGCAACCGCTGCGCCGATCCCGCTCGAAGCCCCTGTGATGATGATGACTTTTTTATCCATTCCACACCTCATTCAAACTGATTTCCAATATTATCGCATAATAGAAGAAACCAATGTAGGGTTTTTCGATAATGGGATATGAAATCATTGCATCAATTTCATCTTGAAGGAGTTGGGCGAATTACATTTGTACCTGCATCCAGCCCCACATGGGTCCTGGTGGTGTTCAAGTGCATGTGAGGATCTCATCGTTTTAATCCAGGGATTTGTTCATTTTATAGGGTTGATACTTTCTCTATTTATCTCTGGTACCAAAAATGATCTGTCTGGTTTCATATTGAAACCAGACAGATATAAGATCAACTTTGGCTTTATGGATATCCGGTCTTAGGGTTCCACGATGACAGTTCCTGTCATTGAAGCGTGGAATCCACAGTGGTAAGTGAAGGTACCCGGGGTTTCAAAGGTATGGCTGAAGCTGGCATCATTTTGCAGGCTGTTGGATTTATAGCTGCCATCATCCGCAACAACGCTGTGGGGTGCCCCATCGTGATTGGTCCAGATTACAGTATCACCTGCCTTGATCGTGATGCTGTTCTTTTCGAATGCGAATCCACTGATCTCAACATCGAACACATTCCCGGATGAAATGGGAGCCGATGTTGCAGATGCAACTTCATTCGTCATTGGCAAACTGGGTGTTCCTCCACTCATTACGGACGTTGCTTCCAGGCTTGCCATCGCATCTGTCATAACCGGGGCTTGGGTGACAACGTCCGTTGAGGTACTCTTTGGGGTACATGCTGCCAGCAGGGCAGCCACGGTCAAAATGGTTAAAATAATTCTCGTTTTCATATTGTCTCCATCCATAATAATTATGATATAAATGATAATAATTGTATTATATGACTGATCCCCGACGGTCGAATTAAAAGAAGATGAGATTTTCATGGCAATATTTCCCAGGGTTACAGAAATTCAAGATCCATCCATGCCTTGTCAGGATGTTCTCAATAGATGTAGTGCGGATTTCCTAGCCGCCACATAGACTGGGCAGAGACCCCTTTCTGGATCTTTGCACATAGGATCTGATTTCAAGTAGTGTCAATATTTCATCAAGTTTTTTCCACATCATGAACACCCCGGTGCCCTTGTTTGCATGACGAAATTACATTAAAGGAATAAAATTGGGATAGTTGTTTCCCTCGTTTCATAAGTAGGTTCTTTTTTGAGAGATGCTTCATTTGGGTTAATAATATCTTCGAACGTCCCAGTTTTCTCGATGTTGTCATCATATTGTTTAGCGCCTATTTTTTTTTTCGGTTTTCCAAACAGTTTCCAGGTCCTCATCGTGCTTCCGCGGACGGATAATTGCAGCGTCATTCTGGGTGCAGTTCAAAAAGCAGGCGCCATAGCCTGGAATCTGGGATCTCTCATTATGAGCACCTGGGATGTATTCAAGGATCGCATTCACGGAGTATTGATCAGCTGGTCTCTTTATTACCTCTTCGGAAATAATAGTTTTGCCTCAGGCGTGGAATGTGATCTGGGTACCTGCCTTTCTATATGCAGGGATGGGTTCCAGTTTGGGAATTACTTCCTCCACTTCATTGTCACATGCCAGGACAGCCCCGGATGACCTGGGTCGTGTTTTTTCCACCCGGCGCTTGCGGATCTGCTTACCCGATTTGTTCACACCATTGCTTGGCGGTATGCTGGTTGATACTCCAATGGAACCAGCTTTGCAGTCTCCAGGTTGGTTGTCCACCTTGTTCGGCTGGATGACCGGAAAAGATCCGGGTTCTGGAAAAGCTGACAGGATGACCTTTTTGGATTGCTACCATTATCACGTTGCTCGCAGGTTATCTGGTCCCTCCGGTGCGGAAGATGGAAAAAATCATTCCTGACCATGACCAATTGGAGAGGGTGGAAGACCCCTTGAGCTAATTAAATAAGACAAAAGGAGATTTGCATGCAAAAGAACATACTCATCTTAAAAGGCAGCCCTCGCCCAAAAGGGAATAGCAATATACTTGCAGACCAGATTGCTGCCGGAGCGGTCGAGGCTGGTGGTATCGTTGACAGCGTCATTTTACAGGGATTGAACATTCGTCCATGCGATGCCTGCGAATCCTGTGTTGAGACAGGTGTTTGTGTTTTAAAGGATGATATGCAGATGCTCTATCCCAAACTCCTGGCTGCCGATGCTTTGGTTCTCTCCAGTCCAATTTATTGGTTCACTTATAGCGCTCAACTTAAGACCTGCATAGACCGTTGGTATGCGGTCTGGAATTATAAGAAAGATATCTTCAAGAACAAACCGGTCGGCATCGTTCTGGCCTATGGTGATACGGACCTGTACAACTCGGGTGGCATCAACGCCATCCACTCATTTGAGACTTTGTTCCGTTTTCTTAACGCCGACATCATGGGCATCATTCACGCTTCCCTCGACAAAGAAGAAGATGCCCTAAAACACCCCGACCTGCTCGAAAAAGCCCGGAAATTGGGTTTCAACTTGGTTGCATAAATTACCTGTCCCCTCTCGGGAACCTGGTCCAACAATTTTTTTATGGAAGAACAGCCACAGGATCACTTTTCAATTAGTGACTGCCTTGCTTTCTTCTTTTCCAACAACCGGCGGATGCGGGTATGGCGTTCGCGGGTCAGAGGGTAGAACCACGCAATCAAGATCGCTGATAGCAGCAGCAGTGCGCCAAATGGACCGATCAACACCCGAATGGCCATCAAGGCGCTCGCAGGTTGGCTGAACTGTGTCACTCCCGGATTCGGGGTCTGATACCCGAACCAGCCCAGTACCTGCAGGGCTATGAATATTGCCACTGCTCCGGTCAATTTGCGGATGAAATTCTTGATCCCATAATAAATGCCTTCCTGGCGGCGTCCCGTTCGCAATTCATCCCATTCGATCACATCTGGGAAGATCGAATCAGGTAGAACGTGGGCTGCAGATACCGATATTCCTGCCATCACAGCCAGGATCAGTATATTGTTAACTTGTCCGGGTTGCACTGTGAAGATGATCAATTGCACCAATGCCCAGAAAGACATGGCAATGATATAGGTTTTATTCTTGCTCAATTTTCCTGAAAGCCAGATCCAGAACGGCAGCATCACGACAGAAGTGACAAGTAGTAATCCCAATACCGATGAGTCGAGTGACATCCCAAGTGCCTTTTGAAGTAAATTTCCCCCCGCGATCCAGTAGGTTAAAAAGAAGGGTAAGCACAATGCCACAAGGTCAAATGTGATCCAGTTAAGCATGAACAAACCGGTCGCAAAGCGGAAGGGGATGTTGCTCCAGGCTGTCTTCAGGGTATCCCTCAGCGATACATTAAGACCTTTTTCAGGAGTCTGGCTGAATTCCGTTCGTTCGCGGATCACGAAGAAGATCAGCATAAGGGGAATGATCGCCAGGCCGCCAAACAGGCTTGCCACCAGCATGTAACCCTGTTGCTGGGTTCCTCCCCCCGCCAGGACAGATTTAACGATCTCAGGGGCAGCCACCGCGGTCACCAGGGAGGCCAGCAGGTTGAAGAACATGCGGAATCCGGTCAGAGAGGTGCGCTCATCATAATCCGGGGTAACCTCGGGTGTCAGCGAGTACAGGGGCACGCTGATCAGCGTTTGCAGGGTATCGCTCAACATGTACATCAGCGAAACGGTTGCAGCCAGCGCAAATTGGTTCTTAAGGGGCGGAACCCACCACAAAAGGATAAATGCCAATCCAAATGGGATCGAGAAGAACAAAAGGAAGGGTCTGCGGCGGCCCCAGCGCGATTTAACCCTGTCGCTCAGCATTCCCACCAGTGGGTCGTTCACGGCATCCCAGATGATCCCCAGTACCACTGCAAAGGATGCCAGCCGCGGTTCAAGGCGTACCACATCGGTCAGGAAGATGGCGTAAAAGATCTGGCGCAATGTGCCAAAGCTGGCATAGCTCCAGTCACCGGAGCCGAAGATCACTTTCTGCCACACGGTCAGATAATTCTTGCGAGGCTGAATCTGTTCAATGCTGCTCATGGTTTTCTCCTTTGGCGAAGGGAAAGATAATGGTTTTTTTTACAACCAAACTATGTCATTGTGTTATCGTCCACATATTCTCGGGGAGCCACCGTTCTTTATCTTGTTGGTGTGGAGATCTCCTTCCAGCTGATGGGATTGAAAAGAAGGTAAGCATATTAATCAGAGAGCCTGGTCATTGAATCCAACAGATCCAACACCAGCTCCTTGAGATCGCCGCGATTGGGTAAGGTCCCGATCAGGCCATACATCGGCGCCATGCGGGAAGGCAGTCCGCTGCCAGACCCACCCAGCAGGGAGGACACCTTTTCCATCAATGCGCTCATCCATTTCTTAGGTAGAAGGCGTGCCAGCAGATTTGCGATCAAAAGGATGAGTTTATTGGTGCTCTTTCTTAAGCTTGGTTTGCGTACAACGGCTGTTGCCTTTGCCAGGTCAGCCAGGAATTCCCCTGCGATCTTGCTGTGCACATAATTGATGGTGACATGCAGGCAGCGCGGAAAGTGCTGGCGGTCCAGGTGCCAGCCGGAAAGTTCGAGTTCATCTGCCACTTCATAAACATCCAGGCTGTCAGAGGCGATCGCGAAGACACTCATTTCTGGGTTGCTCAATACTTTGAGACCCGGGATGTTGCGGATGCCCTCCTGGACAATGCGCGTGGTTTCCATCACGACCTTTGTGATCTCCATGTAGCCGGATTCTCCCAGGTGATTTAACAAAGCCCAGGCGGCTGCGATCGGACCGGCAGCCCGGGAGCCGGTCATGGTCGGGGATGGATAGATGCCGCCCGGCCAGTTGATGGAGACGAACATCTGGTGTCGCCGCAGTTCCGGGCTGTGATAAAGGATCACCGAGGCGGGTTTGGCTGCGTAGGCAAACTTATGCAGGTCTGCAGAGATCGACGTCACTCCCGGAACGCTTAGATCAAAATCAGGGATTGCATACCCAAGTTTTCGGGCGAAAGGCAGCAGAAAACCACCCACGCAGGCATCCACGTGGAACAACAGTCCTTTTTCCTGTGACAGGCAAGCCAGCTCACGGATCGGGTCGATCACTCCATGCGGATAGGATGGTGCTGACCCGACCATCATGATGCTGTTGGGAGTGATCGCTTTTCGCATCGCATCCGGGTCTGCCCGCAGATCGCTGCCGACAGGCACTTGCACCAGCCGAACGTCAAAGTATTCGGCTGCTTTTTCAAATGCCGGGTGAGCTGTCACGGGCAGGATCACTTCCGGTCGGGTGATCTGGGGGTGATGCTTCCGTGCCCAGTCACGAGCTGTCTTGACAGCCATAAGCAGTGACTCGGTCCCGCCAGTGGTCATATTTCCGCATACGTTTTCATCTCCTCCCAGCAGGGAGGCTGCCATGGCTAGCACTTCGCTTTCAAATTTACGGATACTGGGGAAGGCTGTCGGGTTGAGGCCGTTCTCGGAGAAGAACATTGTATAAGCCTCTTTTAGCAGATCGTCGATCTCCTCGTTGATATGATAAACCAGGCCAAATGCACGCCCCTGTTGCCACTTTACATCGTGGTCACGTGCAATTCGCATTTTGGCAAGCACATCTTCTTTTGAACTTCCGTGGGAAGGAAAGGCGAGGCTTCTTGGGCTCATTGTTAATCTCCTCTGGCTGGAGTTAATGTTGGTATTCGCCGATCAGGGTGATTTTGTTCACTGTATCTGGATAGTTATCCATGAAATAGTTTAGCACAAATCCATAAAGGATGCGATAAAATACGGTCATGTCTTCCCTTGCAGATAAACTTAAGGTATTGGGCGTTAAAACCGGCGCAGCAGAAATTAAACCTCCTCAAATGAAAGGTTTTCCTGTTGAAAGTGTCGTGGATGGAAGCTATGTTTCCACGCGTTATGGGGATGCCTTCATCAGTGTCACACACTACTCTCTGGATTATCAGCATGGGGTTGTTCCGATCCTGTTTTCAGACGATCTGAACATACTCTCATTATGGGCAAAAGATGAGCGTCTGGTCTCCATGAAACCTGAAGATTTTGTCTTTCTGGATACCGAGACCAGCGGCCTGTCTGGTGGAACCGGCACCTATGCTTTTATGGTTGGGGCGGGACGTTTCGAAGCAGGTGAATTCCACCTTGCCCAGTTCTTCATGCGTGACCCGGGCGAGGAATCCGCCCTGCTCGAAGCGCTTGCACAGTTCCTTGCCCCGGCCAGTGTCATGGTGACCTATAATGGCAAGGCTTTTGACGCACCTTTGTTACAAACCCGCTACCGTTTGCATGACATGCCGGTCCCGTTTAACGGGATGGTCCACCTTGACCTGTTGCCTCTTGCCCGTCGCCTATGGCGTGACCGCCTCCCATCCCGGACGTTGAAATTTATTGAAGAGAACGTCCTCGCAGCTCCTCGCAGCAGTGACGAAGTTCCGGGTTTTGAGATCCCATATTTGTATTTTGATTACCTTCGCAGTGGAGATGCCCGCCCATTAATGGGGGTCTTTTATCACAACAATATGGATATAGTCGCTTTGGCAGCCATGCTCAATCACATGAACCATATGCTCGTCGCCCCCCTGCACGAATCCATAGAGCATGGCCTGGACCGCATCGCACTCGCCAAATTGTTCGAGGACCTTGGCAAGTGGGACCAGGCAGCCCAATTGTATGAGCGGGGTTTGCAGGAATCATTGCCCGAAGCGGACTTCGGTCAGGCAGTCCGGCGCTTATCCACCCTGCAGCGCCGCCGGGGTGATCTTGATTCAGCCCTGGAGCTTTGGGGAGAGGCAGCCGCTGCAGGTCATATATATGCCTATATTGAACTTGCCAAACACCATGAACACCGTCAGCGTGACCCCCGGGGAGCCTTGCAATGGGCGCAGTCCGCCCGCCAACTGGTTCAGCAGGATCTCAACATGCCTGCCTACATGCGCGACCATTGGCTGGAAGAGGTCGATCATCGCATTCAAAGACTGGAAAAAAAGGTCGGATTATGAAAGGAGATCACTATGAATAAACGAATTTTGTTCCCGGGGCTCGCGGCATTAATTCTCAGCCTGGCAACCCTGGCCTGCGGGATCACCATGGACCTTACCTCCGAGCCGCCAACTCCGACACTTCCACCAACCCTTGAGCAGATCACTGAATTGCCTGCTCCCAATCAAGGGCAGGTCACTGAGGTACCATCTCCCCATGCCGTCATCTCACTTGTTTTCAACACCTTTGAAGAAAGTGGTGTAAACCCTCCCTATACCATTATTGCCCGTATTCCTTACTTGCAAGGCAGTGATGAAGCCAGGGTGCTGTTGTTCAATCAACTGGTGGATGATCTGATCCACCACGATATTGACAATTTCAGGTCGAGCATCCTGATGGATGCCCCCAACCCGCCCTTTGGTATGGGCAGCACTTATGATCTGCAATATGCTCTGCTCTCTCCTGCCGGGGATATTTTCAGCCTTAAATTCAATATCAACATGTACTTTGATGGAGCTGCCCACCCGAACAGTTACAGTTTGACCTTCAATTATGATCTGGCAGCCGGGCAGCAATTAAACCTGCATCAACTCTTCCTTCCCGGTTCCGATTACCTGGGACCGATCGCCACTTACTGCAAGACTCAACTTGCTTCAAGGGATATTGCCTATTTTGAAGGTGGCGCCGAGCCGGTTCTTGAGAACTATCGCAACTGGAACATTACCTCGGATGGCTTGCTGATCTCGTTTGACCCCTACCAGGTGGCAGCCTATGCTGCCGGTCCGCAGACCGTTCTGATCCCCTATGCTGAATTAATAGCGATCATAGACCCTGCCGGTCCACTGGCAGGTATATCAGATTGAGATCAGCGGATTGGTTGGGTTAGGCAGGTCTGGACCTTGCAAATTTATCGAATGAAAATGCGAAAATTGACTTAATCCGGTCGGTCATACACTTCTGCCATTTTAGGAGGTGAAATATGCGTACTCAAAAGAATTCTCCCATCATTGGCATTGCCATTTGCTTATTCATCCTGACATCCTGTGTCATCAAGGATAGCCCTGCCCCGGGTTGTCGTAAGACCATCGGGTTTCCGTCAATGGGAGGGTGTTCCGGCAAAACTGCCATCGTGGACCTGGAAGTCACATCCGCCCCAAATTGTGTCATCATCTCCGCCAACAATTGCAATGGCGGCGTGCTAAATATCCGAAACACATGCACCGATACCCTTACATTGAACGGGGTGGAGATCGACCCGTCTGACTCGGTCAACCTGGATGCGAAACTGGTAGATGATGCTGCCGAATGGACCCGTGCGCATGGCAATTTTTCCGATTTTATTCCGGAAGAGGACACCAGGTTTGAATTGACTGGTGCCATTGGAACGGATCCTATCCAGATTGTCTTCACGAAAACGAAACTCCTCTGTCAATAAATTCATCCGGATAGGATCGTCTCGAGATCAGGGAACATTAATGCAACCTCGCATAGATCAAAACATCACTCCCTATCCGGAAATAAATGAGATCTTTTTCGCTTTTGTTGAAGGGGTAGTGGAAATTCTTCGGGAAAATTTAAAAGGCATCTACCTCACCGGGTCGCTTTCCTATGGAGATTTCAATGAAAACAGCAGTGACATCGACCTGACGGTTATCCTGGAAGATCCTGTCTCTCCAGCGGAGCTTGCCCGCATCAGAAGATTTCATATTCAATTGGAAGGACAATATTCAAAATGGTCAAGTCGCCTTGAATGTACCTATACACCAGTCGAAATGCTCATGAACGTCCTTCCTCTGCTTGAACTTCGACCCTGGTATTGTGGATTTGAAAGGCACCTGTACGAACAAGCACCATATGGAAATGAATGGATCATAAACAATCACCTCTTATATCGATCCGCCATTCCTCTGATTGGTCCCGATTTCAAAGAATTAATGACCCCAGTTGAAATATTGGAAGTGCAAAAAGCATGCATCCGGGATTTGTTTACAGAGTGGGAACCGAAGATCGCAAGCCCCTCCTATCTATCTGACAGCCATAATCAATCCTATCTGATCCTGAATTTGTGCCGGATTCTATATACGGTCTTCAAAGGGTCGACTGGTTCAAAAAAAATATCGGCTGCCTGGGTCAAACAGGAGTTCGGTATGCCATGGATGGATCTTATAGAATTGGCAGAAAACTGGCAGTATGGAATTGATTTCGATGAGCGGACCCGAACGATCGGGTTCATTCGGTTTACCGTTGAACAAGTTTCAGGAACCGGATTATTCGCTGAAATGAAAGAAGAAATCGAAAAAAAACGCTTGTCTGGTAAGTTTAAAAAAGAGAATAAGGATGCGATTATTTAACCCACCGGAGATGGATCACCCATCCCTGGTGTAAAATAAGATCATCCCTGTTTCATGGGATCATTGAGGAGATTCCTTTGCTACAAAAGTGGATCATCATCCTGGTTCTGCCCATTTTGGCAGCCTGTTCCGGGCAACCCCTTCAAACCGGGACGAGCTCACCTGCCCTGCCAAAGGTCGTGGCAGTGGAAACATTTCTGGCGGATATCGTTCGAAATGTCGCCGGGGATCGTCTGACTGTCGAAAGCCTCATGCCGGTAAACAGCGACCCGCACAGTTATCAGCCTGCGCCACGTGACATCATTAAAGTCTCCCATAGCAATGTGTTGGTTATCAATGGTGCCGGGCTGGAAACATTTATTCAACCGTTGTTGGAAAATGCCGGTGGCTCACACCTGGAGATCACAGCCTCGGATGGATTACCCCCCCTTCCAGACCCCAGTGGTGAGCATCCTGATGGAGACCCGCATTTCTGGATGGATCCCAATAATGTTATCCGCTATGTGGAAAACATTCGTGATGGTCTGATACAAGCCGATCCACAAGGCAATCAATTCTATACGGATAATGCCAGTGCTTACATTGTGCAATTACAGTTATTGGATGCCTGGATCGTTGATCAGGTAGCTCAAATTCCTCCCGCCAATCGCCAGTTGGTCACCAATCACGAGAGTTTTGGGTATTTTGCAGCCCGTTATGGATTCCAAGTTGTTGGTTCCGTCATCCCAAGTATCAGCAGCGAATCTGCACCGACCGCCAGGCAGATGGCGCACCTGATCGATCAGATCCGCACCAGTGGAGCTCGTGCCATCTTTATCGAAACCGGTGCGAATAAAGACCTTGCCGCTCAGATCTCAGCCGAAACAAATGTAAAATTGGTGGCGAACCTTTACACAGCTTCTATTTCGGATGCAAATGGTCCGGCTCCAACTTACATCGATATGATGAAGTACAATGTGGGTCAGATCGTAAATGCTTTACGATAAGGTGATTACGGATCAAGTTGTGCTTTCACTATTTCCATCGATTCCGTTTAATTGGGTTAGATCCATAACTGGTGTGTAAAAAATGGAAAAAAAACTCCCTCAGGAACCAGCCCGTCTGGAGATCGAAAATATAAGCGTAGGTTATAATGGCACACCTGTTCTGCAGGATGTCACCTTTCATATTCCCCACGGTGCACGTGTGGCAGTTGTGGGGCCGAATGGCGCTGGAAAATCAACCCTTTTTAAAGCACTGGTGGGACTGCTGCCTCTCCGTACAGGGCAGATCTTCATTCACGAAATGGCATTGGGTCACCACCTGGATTGTGTGGCTTATGTTCCCCAGCGCAGCGAGGTGGACTGGAAATTCCCGGTCACTGTTTCAGATGTGGTCATGATGGGGCGCTTCGGGCACTTGAACTGGTTGCAAGCCCCTGGTCGTGGTGACCGTCAGGTCGTCCAAACTAGTTTGCAGCAAATGGGGATCGCCGATCTCTCTGATCGTTCGATCAGTGATCTCTCTGGTGGACAGCAGCAGCGTGTCTTTTTGGCTCGCGCTTTGGCTCAGCAGCCGCACATTTTCCTGATGGATGAACCTTTTACGGGGGTGGATGCTTCCACCCAGGAAGCAACCCTGCAATTGCTGGATCACTTGCGTAAGCAGAATGTGACTGTATTGATCTCCACCCATGACCTGTCTCTGGCTGCTGCGCGCTTTGATGCGATCCTCCTGCTGAATAAGCGTGTGCTTGCCTTTGGTCCCCCTCAGGAAGTACTCACTCCGGATAATCTCAGGCAGGCTTATGGTACCCACGTGCTGGATATGGAAAATGGCACCTTGCTCGTCGATGATTGTTGTCCACCTGAGAAAGACCAATTGCACAACTCTCATGCGGAGACCCAATGAACTGGCTGCTTGAACCCCTCCAATACGCTTTCATGCAGCGAGGCTTGTTGGCGGCATTGCTGGTGGGTATCTTATGTGCCATTATGGGTACATACGTTGTCATCCGTGGCATGGCATTCCTGGGGGATGCCATGGCGCATGCCATATTACCCGGTGTAGCGATTGCCTATCTGTTGCAAGGCAACCTGCTTCTCGGAGCTCTCTTTGCTGCCATACTGATTGCGCTTGGGATCGGTATTTTCTCCAGGGGGGGCATCATCAAGGAGGATACCTCCATCGGCATCCTGTTTGCCGCAGCCCTCGCCCTGGGTGTCGCCCTGATCAGTTCGATCCAGACCTACGCAGTAGATTTGTCCCATATTCTATTTGGCAATGTGTTGGGTGTGAGTCCCTCAGATCTTTGGCTGACTGCTGGCCTGGGTTTGTGTATTTTGCTGGTCGTGGCTGTGAATTTCAAGCAATTCATGGTGATCTCCTTTGACCCGGTTCTGGCTGCCACTTTGCGTCTGCCGGCAGAGGTTCTAAGGAATCTGATGTTGCTACTCCTGGCGGTCACGGTTGTGGTTTCTCTACAGACCGTGGGAGTGTCCCTCGCTGTTGCCTTGCTGATCACGCCTGCCGCATCAGCCTACTTGCTGACCCGCCGCCTGTTCCCCATGATGCTGGTCTCGGCTTTGATCGGTGCCGTATCCAGCCTAGTCGGTTTGTATCTGAGTTATTATCTGAATATCGTCTCTGGTTCTGCAATTGTTTTAACGGCGACTGTAATTTTTATAATGGTGTTCCTGTTCAATACGCGCCAGGGTGCTCTCCGTCACAGGGCTTGATCTGAAACTTGAAGAAATGAGCCAATTATGCGTTTAAAGCCTTTAATTATTCTTGCATTTATCCTTGGCATGGTTTTGGCCAGTTGCTCCAAATCTCAGCCATCCTCAACACCAGGACCAGTCGAATCCACTTCAACTCTCTCCGCATCAGCCACACCTCAGGCAACAGCCACACTTGTTCCTCCACCGCCGATGGAGAATCCTGTATATACCCTGTCTCTTCAACTGGATTATGCCCAAAAGCAGGCTGTTGTGGAAGAGACCATCAAGTATCAGAACCAGTCTGGGGAGGAAATGTCCAACCTTGTTCTGGCTGTGGAGCCCAATCTCTGGGGAAATTGTTTTGGCTTGACAGCCATCCGGCTGGATGACCAGATCACCACAGCTTATTCTCTGCATGGTCAAAGGCTCGAGCTGGAATATACACTGCCTCCCATGCAGATCGTGACCATTTCCATTTCATATACTCTTGCCATTCCTCAAATTGATGTGAATGATAAAGCTGCCATTATTCGCACCCAGGTGTTCGGGTATACCGCCCGTCAGTTGAACCTGGTGGACTGGTATCCGTTCGTGGTTCCTTATGTTGTTGACCAGGGATGGCTGTTGAACGAGCCAGCCACATATGGCGAGCATCTCGCCTATGACACTGCCACTTTTGATGTGACAGTTGACCTTACAGGCCAGATCACCCCGATAATCGCAGCCAGCGGCGCAGAAACGCCTTCCGGTCAAAGCAAACACTTTCAACTCTCCAGGGGACGCAGTTTTGCGCTCTCTTTCAGCCCCGACTATCTTATCAAGAGTCAAGAAGTAGATGGGGTCACGGTCTATAGCTATTATTTTCCGGCCAGCGCCCTGGGTGGTCAGGCAGCCCTGGATGCCACCGTGCGCGCCATGCAGATCTTCGCTCAGGATTTTGGGCCATATCCCCATGCCACTTTGAGCATTGTTCAGGAAGAGACGGCCTTCAGCATGGAATATGATGGTCTTTATTTCCTGGAACGGCCTTTGTATTATGGTTATAGCGGAGCCGATACGGATTTTTTGCCTACCATCGCAGCCCATGAGACCGCCCACCAGTGGTGGTTTGGACTGGTGGGAACCGACCAGGCCAATCAACCCTGGTTGGACGAAGCCTTGGCCACGTATTCCGAGCGGTTTTTTAACGAATCTTTCAGCCTGCAAAAAGCTGTCTGGTGGTACCTGGCGCGCATAAGCCTGGCTGAAGACAGCAACTGCCCGGTGGATATCAGCATTTATGGCTTTTATGATTTCAATTGTTTCTACACCGAGTCTGTGTATATGCGCGGGGCGCTGTTTATGCAAGCCTTGCGGGATCGCATCGGTGACCCGGCTTTTATGGTGTTCTTAAAGGATTTCGCCACTCAATTCGCCTTCAAGCGTGCCAGCGCAACAGATTTTTTCACAGTTCTGCGCCAGCACACGGATGCCGATCTGACGGATATCATCGCAAAATTTTTTGACGGGAAATACTGATTCGGAATTTCAAATATGAGATCTTCAATCCTTGAAAATATCTTTCTCATAATTTTATTCCCAATCTTGGTCACAGGGTGTAATTTTCCCATGCAAGCCTCTCCTGCGCAACTTGGGCCGACCATAACCCGCGACCCGAACAGCACCTCCACGCCGACCCCTTTTCTGCCGGTTGTCGACACACCTCTGCCAACTGCACCCCCCACCTTGACGCCAACTCCATCGCCTACCATCACACCGCTGCCACCGACCAGGATGCCGGTTTCCAATACAGGACGGGCCGGTTATGCCTTTCTGGTGACCCTCGATTATGACAATCATCGCCTGGCGGTGGATGAAACCATCGAATATCCGAATTTAACCGGGGTGAATTTGTCCAGTCTGGTCCTTGCGGTAGAGCCGGATCGTTGGGATGGAGCCTTCCGCCTGAATGCGATGACGGTCGATGGACTCAGCGTGAATGGGTACTCCCTTGTGAACGGGCGCCTGGATATTCCTCTCTCGAATCCGCTGATAACAGGTGAATCGATCATTCTAAAGATCGATTACGATCTGGTTCTCCCCTGGAACGGTACCGATCAGATCTTCGGCTACAACAACTGGCAGATCAATGTGGTTGACTGGTATCCTTTTATTGTGCCATATAAAACAGGCAGTGGCTGGTTGCTGCATGACCCCACCAATGTGGGTGAGCACCTGGTTCTGGATTCGGTCGATTTTGATGTCACCATAATTCCCAAATCTGAAAACTCAGCCTTGACCATTGCTGCCAGCGCGCCTGCTCAACCGGTCGGGAACAGATGGCATTTCAAGTTGGACAAGGCGCGCACTTTTGTCTTTTCAGCGAGTACCGCTTATATGACCTCAAGCGCCACGATTGGCAATGTCAATGTCACCAGTTATTTTGCGGACAGTAACCAGAAAGCTGGTGAGGCAATTTTGAATGCAACGGTTCAGGCTATTGGAATATATGCTAACGTTTTTGGTCCTTATCCATACCAGAGTCTCAGCATTGTCGAAACGTACTACCCGGACGGGATGGAATATGATGGTTTGTTCTACCTGAGCCGTAATTTCTATAATGCCTACGATGGCACTCTTCTCAATAACCTGGTCATGATCGGGATCCACGAAGCTGCCCATCAATGGTGGTTTGGATTGGTCGGGAACGATCAGACCCTGGAACCCTGGCTCGATGAAACTCTGGCCACTTATAGCGAGAGAATATTTTATGAAAATGCAAGCCCAACATTGGTGGGTTTCTGGTGGAATTTCCGTGTAAATGATTTTCAGCCATCCGGAAAGATCGATATCACCATTTACGAAGGGGGCAGCTTTCGACCCTACACGAACGCGGTCTATCTACGCGGTGCCAAATTCATGGAGAACCTGCGTACCCGTCTGGGGGATGAAGTATTCTTTGCATTTTTAAGAGATTACTCAAGTCAGATGGCGAATAAGATTGCTACCGGTGACGACTTTTTCAGGATCCTTTACTCACATACTTCCGCAGATATCAGCGATCTTGTCGCCACCTATTTCGAAAATCCGCATTAAATTTCACCATACCCAAAAGGTTTTCAATTCAAACCTGTAAATTTCATCAATACCCTTAAGGCGGGGCTTCATCAAAGTCCCTTGTCGCTGCGACATGGCCCCCATGTTTATGGGGGAGAGCTGGATAGTTTCACCGGCTCGTGGCAGGCTCCTCCCCTGCGCGGGATTGCTCACCTGCACTGGCGTGCAGGTGCCAGTGTCATCCCGCGTAAGCTGTGCGGGCTTCGCATTGATACAAAATTTTAGGTATATTATTAGACTTTAGGAACATCCTGACCCTTAAGGTCTTCAAGACCTTTAGGGTCTGATATATCATAAAACCTCATCCCAACAATACCCTTTTACGATATACTACAAAAAAACCTGTTTATCGGTAAAGAACAACCTTCAAAATAGAATAGGATGAATATGCCAACTACACACATGCCAATATTGTTCGTGGGACATGGCAGCCCAATGAATGCCATCGAAGATAATGAATTCAGCCAGGTCTGGACGACGCAAGGAGCAAGTTTGCCAACTCCCCGCGCCATCCTTTGTATCTCTGCCCACTGGGAAACTGTCGGCACGCAAGTGACCGCCATGCCGCAACCAAAAACCATTCATGATTTTTATGGTTTTCCCCCGGAACTTTTTGCCACGCAATACCCGGCTCCCGGGTCACCCGGGTTGGCGGAGCAGATCAGTTCTCTTGTAAAGACGGGTGCGATCAAACCGGTCCAGGAGTGGGGATTGGATCATGGAACCTGGTCAGTATTGGCACGTATGTTCCCAAAAGCGGATATTCCCGTTTTGCAGCTCAGCCTTGACCGGACCAAGTTCATGCAGGAGCATTATGATCTGGGCAGGGAACTGAAGCCTTTGCGTGAACAGGGTGTCCTGATCATTGGCAGTGGTAATCTCGTCCACAATCTCGGTCTGGTAGTCTGGGATGATATTGCTTTCGATTGGGCGGCGGAATTTGATGGCAAGGTCAGGGATTGGATCTTAAACGATGACCATACCCCCATCATCCGTTATCAGGATTACGGCTGGCCGGCACAATTGGCGGTAAATTCAGCCGAGCATTTTAAACCGCTCTTGTATATCCTTGGGCTCAAAGATCCCGGCGAGAAGCTCCAGTTTTTCTCTGAGAAAGTCTCGATGGGTTCCATTTCGATGCGTTCATTGCAGATAGGATAATAATGTAGGACAATGCCAAACCCTTGGCACCTGAAGTTTTCCATAGGTAATAGGATATGCCAGTCAAATTTGGAACAGAAAATCTCTCATAACATTGCAAATAACATGTCGATGAAAGGAATCATGATGAATACCCTTGAAAGATTTCGTCAGGAGAAAGATCAGTTCTTCAAAAATGACCAGAATTCACCGTTGACAGCCGAGCAAAAACTGGCCTTTACCAAACTCAACTACTATCCGGAAAATACCACTTTGCGCATGGAACTCCCCATGGAAATGGTCACTCCACCTCAAACCGTTAACATGATCACATCCACCGGGGACCGCAGGGACTACATCCACAAGGCTCGCATACGTTTTGATGTGGATGGTCAGGAGGCCGTTTTGCAGGTCTACGAGGATGCTTTTGGCTTGTATTTTCTGCCCTTTGTGGATGCAACAGCTCCCCAGGAAACCTATGGTGCCGGTCGCTACCTCGAACCGGAGGAGATCAGAACGGGGGTACTTCTGGTGGATTTCAACCTGGCTTACAACCCTTTTTGTGCCTATAATGATCGTTGGTCCTGCCCGATCCCACCCTATGAGAATCGCCTCAAACTCCGTATCGAAGCTGGCGAAAAGAAACTGTACTGATTGATCTTCTCATAAGACTTAATAAGTTACAAGTAGACTGGTAGAGATTTTCTTAAATAGTAAATTGAATGAACATAACAACGTATCGTATTTCTAACCCAGTCTTGTAATCCTACTATTTTAGATATTTTTTCAGGATATTTTTTCAGGATATTTTTCAGATAGTAACTTTTCAGTGAAGATGATAAGGTTTAATTTTGAGACCAATAAACAAAGGAGCAGGATAGATGCGTGACAGGATCCAGGAAGCATTAAAACTCAGCAACGCAGATTACACTGAAATTCGTATCGAAGAGAGAGAATCAACCCGAATTTCTTACCGCGGCAGGGACCTCGAAAACGCCAATGCTGTGATCGATAAAGGTGGCGTGGTACGTTGTTTATTGCGAAAACACGGCTGGGGGGTCGCAACGTTCAATAACCTCGATGACTTAAAGAACAAGGTTGAGCAGGCTTATCAATGTGCGCTGGTTGCCCAGAGCGATGAACCGATCACGTTGGGTTCTGCTGAAGTGATCGAGGAATACATCCATGCTGATATGCAACACGATTTTCGGGATGTATCCATGGCAGCCAAAAAGTCCCTTGCAGAAAACTATAATAATATCATTCTCGGTAGTAATGATAAGATCATTGATACCAATTCTGTCTATGTGGATAGTTTCAGCCATATCTATTTTGCGAATTCAGAAGGTACCTATATTGAGGAAGAACGTCCTTCAGTGATTGTCGCAACCTCGGCCATTGCCCGTGACGGTGACAATGTTCAGCAATCGCACGAAAGCTATGCAGGACCATTCGGATTCGAGTTCGTCCAGGATAGGGATGATATGCCCCGCACGGCAGCCCGCCGGGCTGTCGAGTTGTTGTCCGCAAAAAGTGTATCTGGAGGCCAATATCCCGTTGTTGCCGATCAGATGCTGGCAGGGGTGTTTATTCACGAGGCATTTGGTCATCTTTCCGAATCGGATTTTGTTTATGAAAACCCCAAGGCCCGGGAAATGATGGTACTTGGGCGTCGCTTTGGTAGGGATATCTTGAATGTTTATGACGATGGAACTGTCCCCGGTCAACGCGGTACACACCGCTATGATGATGAAGGCACACCTACCCGCCACAATGACCTGATCAAACAGGGGATACTGGTTGGGCGCTTGCATTCACGTGAGACAGCCGCCAAAATGGGTGAGACCGTCACCGGGAATGCCCGTGCGATCAATTATCGGTTTCCACCAATTGTCCGCATGACTAATACTGCCATAGAGAATGGAACCACGCCTTTTAATGACATGATCAAGGATATCAAGCTGGGTATCTATGCCTGTGATGCCTATGGTGGTGAGACCATGCTTGAGAATTTCTCCTTCAGTTCCGGTCATGCTTACATGATCAGGGATGGAAAGGTCGCTGAAATGGTGAAGGATGTTATTCTGTCCGGGAACCTGTTCACAACGCTTCAAAATATTGATGCCATAGGAAATGATTTTAAATGGCTGACTGTCGGTGGGGGTTGTGGCAAAGCCAATCAGGTGCCGCTTCCGGTGGGTATGGGTGCGCCTCACATTCGTATTCAAAATGTCATCATTGGTGGACAGTAGTTGATTAAGGAGCGGATGATCATGGATCTGATGAAGGAATTAACTAGAAATGCGGAACAGGTTGAGATCTTAAACTTGCAAACCGAGACGACAACCATCATGTTTGAAGCCAATCAATTGAAAAGTAGTTCGGTAGCTCAGACCAGGGGCACTGCTGTGCGAGTGATCCGTGGGGGGCGCATGGGGTTTGCCGCCTCCAGTGATGAAAACGCTGTCATGAAGCTTGCTTCCAATGTACTTGAGTCGGCTTCGTATGGGGATAGTCTCGATTTTAAGTTCCCCTCCTCCCTCCCGGCTCAGGAGGTCCGAACCTATGACAGCAAGATAATGGAATTAAGCATTCCCCGCCTGGTCGAGATCGGTCGTAATATATTGGATCTGATCCTACCAGTTGAACCGGATGCGCGAATAAATTTGAACATTAAACGAAGTGTTCAATCCGTAAAACTGCGGAATCAAACAGGCCTCGATATCTCTTTTGAGCGCTCTCCGCTTAATTTTGAATTGGAAATTGATCGGATCATTGGGGATGATGTTCTCATCATCTTTGATATTATGGGAACAACAGAATGGATCGATGATAACCTGGGATTTGTGGGCAGGTTGGTGGAACAATTGAAAATGGCACGCAGGTTGACGACCATGCGTTCTGGGAATATGCCTGTTTTGTTTTCTCCTTTTGGTGCCCTTGCACTTGCGCTTCCATTGAGCCAGGGACTTAATGGCAAGAATGTATATAAAGGTGTTTCTCCAATGCGGGGCAGGGTCGGAGAAAAATTATTTGATGAAAAGATCACCTTGAGAGACGATGGCACCTTGCATGGTCGTCCTGGAAGTGCTCCCTACGATGATGAAGGCATACCCCACAAAAGGAATGTTCTGGTGGAGAACGGTGTCTTAAAAGGTTTTATATATGACCTCAGAACAGCTGCCAAGGTTGGTGTAGAATCCACCGGTAATGCTGAACGTGGACTTTTTAATCAACCTGAACCTTCATCAACCAATTTCATATTCCAACCCGGAAAGACATCAGTGAAGGAAATGATCGCTTCGATCGATGAAGGGATCCTGGTGGAAAGCCTGTTGGGATTGGGTCAGGGCAATATCATATCTGGCGCTTTTTCAAACCCCCTTGCGCTTGCATTCAAGATCGAAAAAGGCGAGATCGTCGGTCGGGTTAAGGATTTATCGATCGCAGGGAATGTATATGACTTGCTAAAAAAAGTCGAAGCGGTCAGCCAGGAGGCTGAATGGGTCTATGGGACTTTCCATGCGCCGTATGTTTTGCTCCCGCAGATGAATGTGTTTACGAAAGAGTAGATCTAAAATTGGCTGAATAGTCGCGTTCCAGCGATGCGCATTCCTTAAACTTATTAGGACATTGGCCAAGAAGAAAGAGAATCCCTAATCCGCAGTTAAGGGCGAGGATTGAGTTGAATACTAAAAAAAATTAAATTTCATCGGGTCACCTTCCTTTCGCAGAATGATGGTTGATCGATGCTTTCATTAAAATTATGACATAAACATCAATTAAGAAATATAGCAATTATTTCAGGGTTGTTTCACGGAAACGAGTCACACTGATTCAGTCCCATTATTTTTGGGAAGGGTGGTTTTTTTTTTGAATTCAGTACGCATCAGTCTATAAATTGAAAGGTCCATACATCCCTTGCATTACACCATGCGCATGGATAAGCAAGTTCATCCCCTAAAGAATTTCTGTATAAATATTGTTTTTTTGGGGGTTCCTTCTTCATCAATAAAATTGATCGACTTTGGAACCATCGGTAAATGACCTTCTGATCAGTATCTTGTTTCTCTTGTTCCTAAAGAAAAGTATTAATTGAATTGACGATCCAAAATTTCTTAACGGAAGAAGGTTAATGTTTTGCCTTATTGCTTTTGATCATCTTCAAAAAAGCTTCCACTACGATCGGATCGTACATCTTTCCGGAATTTTCTTGCAATTCCTGAATTGCCTTTTCGTCACTGATCGGGTCTTTGTACGGTCGTTTGTCTTTCATGGCCGAAAAAGAATCAGCCACGCTAACGATTCGGGCGCCAATAGGAATATCTTCCTTACTTAATCCCCGCGGATAACCCTTCCCGTCAAATCGTTCATGGCTGCAATTGATAATTGGTGCTACTCTTGACAATTTCTTTATTGGAGCGATCAGGTCTGCTCCAAGGTCAGGATGTTTATGCACCACTTCCCATTCTTTTTCATCCAGGTTTCCGGGCTTATTTAAAATGGCATCAGGTATTCCGATCTTGCCAATATCATGGAGAAGCCCACCCCAGTAAATGTCGTCAACTTCCTCCGGACTGCGATCAAGCAGTTTGGCGGTCTCTGCAGACCAATTGGCGATCTGTTGACTGTGAATATTTGTGTATGCATCCCGAAGATCGATTGCATTTGCCAATGCAACGGTAGTTTGGATAAACGCCCCTTCCAGGTCTTCATACAGTCGGGAATTCTCGATTGCAATGGCAATTTGGTTGGATAGCGCGGATAATAAAAGTAGATCATCACGGTCAAATGGAAGAGTGGATTTCTTTTCGCCAAGTATGATTATGCCTACCAGGTCGCCCTTGGCTAATAAAGGAACAAATATTTGTGCTTTTATTTCTTCCAGTTCATCGATTTCTTTGCCCCAAAGAGACTTAAAAATTGGTAACATCGTCAGATCATCTTTGGAAAGGGTTATCTTATTTTCCATCAACCATTTAATGATCGGGTGGTCAGAAGAGAATCTCCATGTTTTCTCCCTATCGTCACCCTTGTGAGCTGCCAAAAGGAATTCACCGGTCTCATTTTTCTTGATGAGAAATGTTCCATTCTCAATATGCCAGTTTGTTAAGATTTCAGTCAGGATCAGATCTGCCATGACTTCCAAATTCATAATGGATGCAGTGGTTTGACTTAACCTTTGCAGCATTTGGCTGGCATTAAATTTTTCACGATAAAATAATCGATCGATCCATTTTTGTGCACGAGAATTCAAGGGTGCGAGAACAAAGGAAAACAAGGTGCCAATAATTATCGATGTGATAAAAATTTCATTTCCCGCCAGGAGATGGAGCAGGTTAAGAACCAGGGATATCACCAGGAAGTAGATGGCTCCGAATATTGCTGTGGTGATGGAGTATATCAACCCCAGTCGAATAACCACTTTTACATCCAGGAGTTGGTGGCGTAAGATCGCATACGATATTAGGATCGCGGTGATAACATTTGCAGCAATATCGATAGGATATTTTCCAAGTTCAGTGAAGTTGACCAGGATCGCAAAAATTGGCAGGGAGATTCCCAGCATCAGATACCGGATTCGGTTTCGATGGTTGGCATCCTTACTATTCTTAAAGATGTTGTAAAGGATTACAAGGCTATAAATGGTTATGATAAAAAAGGGTAAGGCGATAAGTGGAAGAAAAAATCCAAATTCATAAACAAAAGATCCAGCTTCATCCAGGTATGCAGATTTGATGACCAGGTCGGTAAAGAAATCCAATATGGTCGCAAAGATTCCATAGATTAAAAGCGGGGGCACCCATTTATTGCGTATTCCAAATAGCTTTTGAACAAATAAAAAGAGGGTAAATAGCATGACTACGGGTGAAATGGCCATGGCCCTGAACCAGAAAAGGGGAGCTACCAACCCTGAGGACGCCATAAATGCGCTGATCGACCAAAAAAGCATGGTGATCAGATAAAATAGGAACAATTTACGTAATTGTGTCCGCGGTTTGGATAGAAAAACCACCACAAAAAGGGCTAAGAATATAAGTGTTGCTAACCCGGAAACGATGGTGGCAATGGTCCAGTACATATATGTCAATCCAATTTGATTGTCAACAGCTTTTTTAGATTTTCTGGTGATGGTCTCATGTGAGGTGGTTTTATGTCCTCCAATTCGACTCCTGCTGCAACCATGAATTCCTTGTATGCTTTAAAGGATCCGGGAGCCAGGCGTGTAAACACCAATGGGTTGATCTGAAGATCTTCCTTTAGATCACAATATTCTTGATAATAGTTGCTGAAAGTCTTATCCAAAAGATTGGTTACATCTTCATCTGACAGGTCGCTCTCTTCTTTCAATTCGATATAAAGTCTTAGGACAGGGGTCCCGTCGATAATTTCTTTATTGGCTGTCCAATCCTGGTATTTTAAGCCTGTCATATCAATAGCATTCCAGATCTCCCTTTCGGATAGAATTAGATAACTACCTATATTTATTATGTCATCGGTTCGAGAGTAGAATTGGACCTGTGGAAGAACCGACCCGATCTCCTCGTCACCGATCGAGATCACTTTGAACATATCGAACAACCGATAACGGATTAGAGCGCCACCCATGAAGTTGGTGATTACAAGTTCATAGATCCCTTCTTTCAATTCATCCATTAATACTGTTTCTGGTTGATAGGATGGATTGGCTCTATTCTTCTTAACCTCCTCCAAAGGGATGAATTCCAGGAAAGCATTATCAGGAAAGAATGTCATACCTTTGAAATTCCAGGATTGAAAACAAAGGTTTCCCCCTTCCGTGCAGGAAAAACCTTCCAAAGGTCGCTTACCCCAGTAATACTCGATCTTGTCCTTATAGATCTCAGTATCCGTGCCTCCGGACATGATCCCTTTTAATTTCCAAATATCTTTAGGTAGGATATTGCGTTTATTTATCTTGGCAATGATCACAGCTCTCAGCAGCCGGTACAGGATCGTGAGATTTAATAGATCTTTGGATGGCTGTGAATTGCTGGATTGCGATTCGAATTGTTCCCCCATTCTCGCCAGAACGATGGAAAGACCTCCAAAGTAATCCAGGCCATGTTGCATGGCAAGTCTAAATCCAGCCGTAATTCGCTCCCCGTATTCCATTTTTTCACCCTCTTCAAGGCTTGGGAGAAAGATGGCATGTAAATTGTCAAGGATCGAGGCAGCCAGGTAGCCTGAAACATAAGGTCGGGGTGCTGTTGCCATTAAAAATTTGTCATTTCGATCAAGCTTGACATCACCTGGCTGAGTGCAGGAACTCATTAACATTGCGGCAATGACCGAATCGCTGAGGTGGTCGTAAAATTGACGTGAATAGGGCAGCCAATAAGTCTTAACATCCGATGTGCGTCCGGACGTACGTGCCCAAACATAAGGTTTGACAGGAAGGTTTTCTTCACTTTTATCGGATAATAAATTATCATAATCAGAAATTCGGGTCAGGGGTGTAACTTGGCGAAATTCCTCTATACTGGATGGGGTTCTGTCTCCCATGAAATGCTTCCCGAGGTTTGAGGCTCCTAGTAAATTGATCTGTTCAAGCATGAGGCGTTTCTGAATATCCATATACTCTTTCATGCTTAGTTTTACATAGCCACAATGTTTATTCCATAGCTCATCCTTGCGACCTTCCTCAATAAGCTTAAATGAACTTGTCATTATTTTCCTCCTTAAATCTTCACAGCTTGTATGAATAAGGGCGATGGAATGAACCAATTCCTTGAAGGCAACTTTATAATATTAAGATCTTTAAAACCCGAATTTATTAAGAGAGTCTGCCATTCTTCCTTGGCTCGAATATTGGAAACAGATGCAGATTCAGCCCAAGCTCTGGAATGGCTCTCGGTTATTAAGAAGAAGAGATAAGCGATGAATCGAATGATTGATTTTACTCCCGGTACTTTCCAGAATAGAGAACCACCGACATCGATGATCGAAAGTCGTCCACTTCTCACCAGGATTCGGCTACTTTCCAAAACGAATTTTTCCACGTCCATGTGGTGAGTCGCCAACCCGCATAGGATCAATGTGAAACTCTCCTTTTGATAAGGCATGTTCATTGCAGAAGCACATACCAACGCACTCTTTTCCACTACCTTCGATTTTTCAAATCGTTTTCTGGTGTGTTTGAGCATTGGAAATGTGATATCCAGTCCATGGATTTTTTTGTTACTTAAGTTATTTTTGGCAATATGATGTGAGATAACACCGGTTCCGGTGGCAACATCAAGGATTCGATCGTTTTTATCTATCGGGGTCTTTTGGATCATTTCGTTCAAAAAGCCTTGATAGCTCCAACCCCAGAACAGCTTGAGCTCAGAATTTACCTTTTGTTCATAATCTGGTGCCATTTCAGTAAAAGCTTCAACGATGATATCCCTGTCCTTCATGGGTTTCTTCACTCCTTTTCTGAATGGATTGATTTTACCAAAGATAAAGGATTTCTGTACTCTCCTTTTAAAATCATGAAATGAATTGAAGGGAAATGATCGAAATTGGTTGTAAGGAAAAATTATTGTCGCATGGTTTCCCGGTCAGGGAGTGATGAATCGAGTGGTTAATTAAATCATCAGTCATCCATGATCCACTTTGATGGACCTCTGAAATTTTGAGATTTCATAAAGTACTTGGAATTAAAAAATAACGCCCAGGTAATAATCAAAGTTCAATTTCCTGGGCGCGACAAATAAGCTTGATAATAATGGATAAATACTAACTGTTGTATGCGATCACACCCACGATCGTCAAGAAAATAGCAAATAATGGAATACTGATCTTTGGTGTCAGGATTCGATTTAGAAAATTGGTATTTTGTTTGATCACTTTAATATATTCATCCAAAGGATTTATGTTCATATACATTTTACCTACTCCTTTCTTAGTGTGACCATAGTATATACAAAAACAGCAAGATCTGAATTAACAAGATTGTTAGTTGATGATAAATTGCCTAAAGATACCCCCATATATGGGGGTATAAAAAGTATATATCGTACCTGTGAAAATTGGTGACGACCACCTTCAAATATTGATTAGAAATAACTTGTTTTAAAAAAAGGTTGCTCCGTGGGATTTCTCTCACGGAGCAACCTTTTTGTTTCTGAATTAATGGATTACTTGACCACAGGCAGTGCAGCCGCGATCCAGGCACCCATGCCACCACCCAGGTCACGGACATTTGTATAACCCAGGAAGTTAAGATACATCATTCCGATCGCACCGCGGTGACCGGATTTGCAGGTTATCACGATCGGTGTTGCCTTATCTGTGGGTAATTGAGAAAGGTTGGCTGGAAGATCAGTGATCGGTATCAACAACGCACCTTCAATATAACCATCCGCGCTGACTTCTTCCGCAGTACGAACATCCAGGACAACCGGGGGAGTTGCATTTGCCAATTCAGCATTCAAGTCTGCAGCTTTTATTGTGCTAAAACCTTCCGGAAGTGCCATCAGGTACTCATTCAATTTGGCAAACTTGAGTGGATCAGTGGTTGGAACAGCGCCAGTTGCAACTGGGGCAGCCGGTAACCCGGGAGTAAGGGCAAATTGTGCTTTTACCCATGCGCCAGTTCCACCACCCAGGTTGATGACATCGCTATATCCGAGCAGGCGTAAAGCCATCATGCCAAGTGCGCCGCGATGACCGGAACCACAATAGATCACGATCTGCTGGTCTTGTGCGGGTAGTTTGTCCAGGTTGTTCAACAGGTCGCGGATTGGGAGGTTGATCGCGCCCGGGATATAACCGCTGGCTTCAACTTCGGAAGGTTCGCGTACATCCACCAGGAATGGGGGATTCTCTGCCAGTAATTGGTTGAGAGGTGCAGCGCCGATGGAGTAGAATCCCTTGTCAGCAGGCAGACTGGAGACAAATTCACCGGTTACTGCCGGCCAGTCGATCCATCCAGCCACGGGTAATCCAGCGGCCTTCCATGCACCTAATCCACCACCCAGGTCGGAAACATTGGTGTAGCCCAGCAAATAAAGTGCCAATTCGGCCATGGCACCGCGATGACCTGAAGCACAATAAACAACGATACGGGCATCTTTGTCGGCAGGAATTTGATCAAGTGATGTCAGAAAATCTGCGAACGGGATGGACGTGGATCCTTCAATATAGCCATCCTTGTCCAATTCAGCTTGTGAACGAACATCGATCAGGAAGGGTGGGTTGTCAGCCAGTTCAGTGTTCAAAGCGTCAGCCTTGATGCTATAAAAATTATCTGGCATCCCGGTCAGGAAGTCGTTCAGAGTGGTGTAGAGCAATTCGTCAGCAATAATGGGAGTGCTGATGACCTGCGGTTCAGCGGGTAACTCTCCGGTCACAAATTCCAGGCTGGCTTTTCCCCAAGCTCCTGTTCCACCGCCCAGGTTACGGACATTGGTATAACCAAGCATTTTGAGGACCATCATGCCCAATGCGCCGCGATGCCCTGATCCACAATAGATCACGATCGGTTCATCCAGCCCGGGTAACTTGTCCAGGTTTTCAAGCAGTGTGCGGATCGGGATATTAATAGCTCCGGCGATATATCCACCGCTTTCGATCTCGGATATTTCGCGTACATCCACCAGGAAGGGGGCGGCATCAGCCAGTTCAATGTTGAGATTGGCTGCCGAAACTGAACCGTAGCCTTTGTCTCCGGGAATGGAAGCCCAGAAATCCGCTAATAGTGCAGGAATGTCAAGGGTTACAGGAGCTTCAGTTACCACCATTGCGGGTGCTTCGGTTACTACTGCCGCTTCTGTTGGTTCTACAACAGCTGGTCCACATGCGCCCAGGAACATGCTGACGACGAGCAGCAGCGTCATGGGTAAATAGAATTTCTTGATCATTTTCTTCTCTTTAAGATAGAAAGTTTATGGATTCACTGCCTCAATAACGAGAGCAGGAATTTGATCGATTATTACAGATGCGTTGGCTTGTAGTTCGTTTTCTGCCACTTTGTCAGCAGTCAGGAATAATGCCGGGTTGCCATGACAGGCATTGCAAGATTCTGTTTGTGGGGTTTTAAGCTGGGTATTATGCGGTGTTGCATACGCCCAGGTTGGCAATGTGTCAAAATTGGACAACAGGTTGTCCCCATAATAGCTGAAGGCATCTTGCGTTGCCGGGACATGTCGCAGAGTAACGAACTTGTACGGACGGGAATAACTTATCAGGGGATTTTTCCCTATTAAGAATGTAGAATAAGTGGCCTCCGTTTCAAAATATGGATTTCCAGTTTTTTCGCTAATGGCAACATGACAGCCATCACAACTCGTGTAAGCAATCGAGTGGCAAACCTCGCATGACAGATCACTGCCGTGAACCGTATGCATCTCGATGTTGTCATTACCCAATGTAGTGTTTGGATGGCAGGCTTCGCAGGATGGAACTTGGATGCTGCCGTAACGGTGCTTGGCTGCCGGCATCGTCATCTCCTCAGGGGCAGTATGGCATTGGGTGCAATTTGAACCCTGCCCGTGAAGTTCGCTATCGGTGTGGCATGCCACGCAGTTCATACGCCCTTCACGAAAGTGTACATCCCCGGGCAGACCCTCGTTATTACCCAGGTATTCATTCCCGACCCGGCTGCCGTGACAGGCAGTGCAGGATCGTGTCATCGGTGGTGTTTTCTCAAATAAATGTCCGTTGAAAAAACCACCACCAACTGAAGCAGGTTGGCTCACATGGCAATCGCCACAGGTCGCGTGGCAACTTGAGCAATGGTTTCCAAAAGCCTGGGCAAGAACATCGTGGTTTTCTGGAACACTTCGGGTGTCAAGTGCATTCCAATACCCGTTGAGGGTTGAATGCAGACTTTTTGAATAGGTTTCGCTCTTGTCTGGGTGGCAATCACCACACACCTTCATGTCATCCTGGCTTGGTCGTGCGATCAGGTCCTCATGGGCTGTCTCTTTATCACTGGATTCAACCCCGTCATGACAGTCTGTGCAGGCAATTTGACCGTGAACTGTGTCCAGGTACTTGTCGGCATTGACCAATACTTTTTCCCAAAGCTCCAACGGAGCCACAGAACCACCTCAACCAACCCCCGACGATTCGCTCTCAGCAGGGGCAGTTACAGGATCGGCAGTCTCAATCAGCTTGTCTTTATCGGAATGACATTTAAAACATTCGCTTTCTTCCAAAGCAGCATTGCTCTGCAGCTGAACGTTTGAATTTTCTATTGAGGGGTTACTGGTCATATCATTGAACACAAAGGATAGAACCGGGGCTTCGAGGTTGGTTGTAACTGACCCGGCCTGGCAACTGGTCAGTAGCAGGCTGAATAAAACTAAGAGATATAAAAATCGAATTCGCTGCATGAAGGATCCTTTTCAAGAAGATTGTACAAAAATACACAAAGTCATTATATAAACAAAAGTTATTGATAACAAGAGATTTCATAACATTTTCTTATAGGATTTTCTTATCCAGTACAATAAGATTAAACTTTGATAAAATTAATATTAACCCTTGAGATACTTATAGATTATGTGCTATTATTCACAAAAGGAGTGACCAATGTTAGATGTCCATCAACTGAATGTATTCCTGGCTGCAGCAGAAACTTTGAATTTTACAAAGGCAGCCAATAGATTACATATGACCCAGCCCAGTGTCAGCCAGCATATCCAGGTGTTGGAACGCCATTTCAATACGCACCTCTTTATCCGAAATGGTCGTAATCTGGTTCTTACGGATGCAGGTTATTCCCTCATACCTTTGGCGTGCGAAGCAGTAACAATCTCAATAAGAATTGATGAAACCATGGAATCTCTTAAAGGTGCAATCTTTGGTCATTTGATCGTTGCTTGCAGCACGACCCCTGGAAAGTACATCCTTCCCAACCTTTTGGCGCAATTCCATCGCAAATACCCGTTGGTTCGGGTTACCTGCCAGGTATTTCCCCAATTGGAAGCATTACGCAGTCTTGAAGCAGGCGATGTTCACTTTGCTCTGTTCAGTCTGGAGAACTCAGGTCTGACGGATCTGGATGTCCTTTCTTTTATCAGTGACCCGATCATTTTGATCGCACCCCTGAACCACCCCTGGGCCAGGCGCAAGGAAATTAAAGTCGATGAATTGATGGATGGCGATTTCATAATGCGGGAATCCACATCCGGTACTTATGAAACAGTGCGGGAAACCCTGGCTCAAAATAATATAACGATTGCTGAATTAAATACATTGATCACGCTCGGCAATGCGGAAGCCATTGCCCTGGCAGTTCAGGAAGGGATCGGGGTCGGTTTTGTTTCTGAAATGGTGGTGGATCGTTTGTGTCGCGACAAAGTGGCAGAAATAAAGATCCGGGGTGTGAAAATCAATAGGAGTATCTATATTGGGCACAACCATCGCCGCCCTGCCACAGCTGCCCAGACAGCCTTTTGGAATTTCTTGAACATTCTGATCAATGACATGGCAATTAATAACCAGAGCATGACGAAATTGGAAGAAAATTAATCCAGTTACCTTAGAGATGTCGTTTATATGCCCATTTACTTGATAACTTCCGGACAAAAGGTTGCATGAAAATGAAAAAATGGCTCAACAATAGGAAAAACATTCTGCTGCCCATGCTAACAATAATTCTGGTATTGCTGTCCATGGTCATTCTCTCAACATCAGCAGTAGCAGCACCGCTTGTATCTCCTGCCCGGCAATCTTCCACTCCCACGCCTCCTCCGGCAGAAGAGATGGCCGAGCAGAAGGCCTGTGTGGAATGTCATCCGGATAAGAACAATGTGTGGGCTGAAAGTCCCCATGCCCGGGCTTTTATTGATCCGGTCTTTCAGGAAGGCTGGCATCAGATGGAACGCTCTCCGGAATGCCTTATATGTCACCCGGCGGAAATCGATGACCAGACGAATGAATACCGGTCCAGGGGAGTTACCTGCGAAGCCTGTCATGGTCCCGCCGTTTCCAATCATCCTCCGCAGGAAATCCCCACCCGTTCATACAATGAATATTGTGGCACCTGCCATCCAACAACCGTGGGTGAAGTTCAAATTTCAGGTCACTCTGCAATTAATGATGTCAGTTGTGTCGATTGCCATGACCCCCACAGCCAGCAGATCCTATTTGAAGATCCGGACGATATGTGCAAGGATTGTCACCAGGAAGATCTGGACAAGATGGATAAGACCTTGAGCGGTGTCCATCTTCAGGAAGAGATCCCATGCGCAGATTGTCACACCCTGGATGTCCCCCACACCTTTCTGTATAATTTCAAACACGAAGATGTGACCTCTTTTTATAAAGGTTTTGATTGTATCTCCGATATCAATAAAAGTGCCGGAAATCGTGTGGATGTCAAGCCAGATGCTCTGGGCTACCTTGAAGACCGAATGAGCTGGCCTTTGGTTCATCGGGTTTCACGCCCTGCTTATGCCCAACAATGTTCGGATTGTCATGTCCTGGACGATAAATTGAGGGCAGATTTTGAAGCGATGGGATACCCATCCTCAAAAGTTGATGAAATTATTTGGGCAGCTGATGATTTTCCTTCCATAAAAGCAGATGACCTTCTGGTCGCCAGACCTGAGTACAGCCTTGGCTGGGTTTATTGGCTGCTGGGAGCTACAACAGTGTTTGGTGTCTTTGAATTCTCTGTTGCAAACCAGTTGGATCCGGATCCAAACAAACCAAAGAACCGGAAGGGATTTCTCCAAAAGATCCGTGCCAGGATCTCGTTTCGGAATCGGAAAAAATAAGACCGCAAAGGAAAAATGGAATGGAAAGTTATAAAACTAAAGGCATCTCTCGTCGGGATTTCTTAAAAATATTCACCACCGGCAGCCTTGGGCTTGCTCTTGCTGGCAATACAGTGGGAATTGCCTCGGCATCTTCTTCAGTCCTGCTACCCGCCGATCAACAAAAAGCCTTGTTATATGATGCCACCCTTTGCTCTGGTTGTAAGGAATGCGAACTGGCATGCAAGCGCTACAATAAGTTGCCGGATGAAAAAGTTGACGACCTGACTGGCAATACTCTCACCCTGATCAAACGCTATTCATCCGAAGACGGTCAACAGGTCTCGTTTCGCAAGTACCAGTGTATGCACTGTGTCGAACCGGCTTGCGCAGCATCCTGCCCGGTGGGGGCGCTCCACAAATTGGAAGATGGTCCGGTAGTTTATGATTCCTATAAATGTATTGGCTGCCGCTATTGTATGCAAGCCTGTCCTTTCGGAGTTCCCCGATATGATTGGTCATTGTCATACCCGTTGATACGGAAATGTGAACTTTGCTACCTTCGTGAAGCTGGCCCGGCCTGTGCCGAAGTCTGCCCTAAACAATCTTTGATCTACGGTCAGCGTGGCGATCTACTTGAAATTGCAAAAAATCGTATCCAGGCCAACCCCGGAAAATATTATCAGGATCGGGTCTATGGAGAATTTGAAGCGGGCGGCACATCCTTCTTGATCCTTTCGGCTGTTGCTTTCGAAAATTTAGGACTTCCGATCATGGACGATAAAGCTCTTCCGGATAGAACTCAATGGGCTATCAATATTGTTCCACTTATCTTTTTAGGTGTGGGTGGCACGATGTCTGCCATCTATAAATACGCCAAAGAAAAACAGAGTAATAATGGGAAAGAAGAATCATGACAACCATCACTATCCCCTTTACCGGTAAACGTTTTTCAATAGGGACGATCATTCTCCTGTCCCTTTTCGTGTTGGGGATTGCCGCGTCCATCTTTCGTTGGGTGGATGGATTCAGCGGCATGGCTAACATCAGCGATACCCGTCCATGGGGGATCTGGATCAGCTTTGATCTCCTGGTGGGTGTCGCCATATCTGCAGGTGCTTTTATTCTTGCAGCCACGGTGCACATCTTCCACATAAAGACATTCCAACCGATCCTGCGTCCTGCTTTATTGACAGGTTTTCTTGGTTATGTCCTGGTCATCCTTTCCTTGCTGGTAGACCTGGGGCAGCCTCAACGGATCTGGCAAATGCTCATTTACCGTAATCTGCACTCGCCACTTTTTGAAGTTGGCATGTGTGTCATGACTTATACATTTGTATTGTTCTTGGAATTCAGCCCGCCAGTTTTTGAAAAACTTGACTGGACGGGAGTTCTAAAGGTCATCAAGAAGATCTCCATCCCGATCGTAATTCTGGGTGTGGTCTTATCCACCATGCACCAATCTTCCCTCGGTTCACTTTTCCTTATAGTTCCCTACAAGATGTACCCGCTCTGGTATTCATCCCTTTTACCCTTGATCTTTCTGGTTTCAGCCATTGCAGCAGGTTTTGGCATGGTGATATTTGAATGTAGCATGTCCCATCGCGTTTTTGGAGGTCAGCCGCGCCGGGATGTCTTTCAGGGATTGGCAAAAGGGCTCCTGGTTACCCTTCTTCTCCTTCTTCTCATCAAGAGCATTGACCTGACGATCTCGGGGGAATGGAGTTTGATTATTGAAAACAGTCTTCAAAGCAATATGTTCATTCTGGAAAACTTGATCGGGGTGATCCTTCCCATTGCGATTTTGATCGTTCCAACTTTTCGCAAGAACATTGCCTGGATCTTTCGAGCTGGGTTAATGACCGTTATGGGCTTGATTCTGGATCGTCTCAATATTGGTTTGATCGGGATGGCTGGCGCTTCCTACACACCCCATTGGATGGAGCTGGCGGTCACCGTGGGGTTGTTTGCAGGTGGGATCCTCGTATTTGGTCTGGCCATGAAAAATCTGCCACTCGAAGTGCACGAATAGGGCTTCTCCTCCAAAGAAGACCAGATATATTTTCTTAAACAATAGACCAATGCTGTCATCCGCCATTGGTCTATTGTTGTATGTTTTTGGGTTGGTGAAAGTTAAATACCAGAGCTACTTGACCAGTAACTCTTGCAGCACCTTGCTGGATCTCTCCTGGATCACGGCATGCAGGCTCTGACCTTTTGCATCCATCGTAACCACCACTGGAAAATCTTTGACCTCGATCACCCACATGGCTTCCGGAACACCGAATTCAAGTTTAAAAACCTCCAGCACGCGCGTAACGCGTTGGGCAATATAAGAAGCTGCGCCACCGATCGCGTGCAGATAAACTCCAGGGGTATCCTTGCAGCCCTGCAGGGTCTTTGGACCCATGCCGCCCTTTCCGATCACACCTTTGATATTAAAATGGCTCATTACTTCCGCTTGGTATGGTTCCTCACGGATGCTGGTGGTGGGACCAGCAGCAACAAATTCGTAATGGCGGGTGTCCAATCCTGAGACAACCGGTCCGCAATGATAGATAACGCTCTTATTTAGCAGCGGTTTAATGGCTTCATACACTTTCAGGTCATCGCCCTGTGGTTCCCGGGTTTTACGGATGAAGGTATCGATCATCCACTTGTGGACTGTGTCTCTTCCAGTCAGCATGATCCCGTTCAGCATGACCGGGTCGCCGACCTTCAGACCGTGGATGGTATCGTCACTGATGGGGATATTGATCTCTTGCATGGTTTGCTCCTGTTTTCCTAATCAAAAGTGACTTTGTTACCGTGGATGGTCATCTTGCGTCGTCGGTAAGCCCAGCACATATATGAAACCGAGACAAAATAGCTGGCTGGCAGGCGGTGTAAACCGGTGATCTTGGTGTTGAGAACCGTCGTTTTTCCTCCAAATCCCATGGGACCGATGCCCATTTGATTGGCTTCATCAGTCAGTTGTTTTTCCAGCGCAGCCAGTCTGGGGTCGGAATTGCCTTCATCCATTTTGTCGAATAGGACTTCTTTCGATGCCAGATATCCGGCTCCCCGGTCTCCCCCAAAGGAAACGCCCAGAATTCCTGGTGCGCAGCCTTGTCCCTGGGCTTTTTGAACAGCATCCAGCACCACTTTGCGTATTCCTGCCAGGTCGCGTCCAGCTCCCAGGCGGGAATCCGGTAGGGAGTATTGTGCCCCGACATTTTCGCAGCCGCCACCTTTTAGCATCAGTTCGATGGTTAATTCATCACCTTCGACTTCTTCAAAATGAATGTATGGGAAACTTTCCCCGCCCAGGTTGTTTCCGCTGTTCTTCTCGGTCAGTACATCGACGGCATTCGGTCGCATATAGGATCGCTTGGTGGCTTCCGCGATAGCTGCCCGGATCTGCTCTTTTAATTTGCGGGTGCTCATCCCTTCGGGATAATGCACGTAAAAAATGGGTGTGCCGGTATCCTGGCAAATGGGGGTTGCGTTTTTGCGGGCCAGGGTAACATTCTTCAGAATGGTTTCCAGTGCCCCGCGCGCTGCCGAGCCGGGTTCTTCGTTCTCTATGGAAGTCCGGAGATGTTTCTCAACATCTGAAGGTAGGTCGGTTGAAGTGCGTCGGATAAGTTCAAGAATATTTTCAGTTATGTCATGCATGTTCGTCTCCTGGGGTTCGCTTCATCATTAAATATACACCTAAATAATTTTTTTTCTAATTACAAAACGCCAGAGTTAATGTGACACAAAGCATTTAAAGTCTGCTCTAAGATCCAGGTCCGTCATCCGAACCGGCATGTGTAGATTACAATAGAGTCAATGAAGAACAACTTCAATCCCCCAATATTTCGAACACGTTTCCAGGTGTCTGCGCAGGCAATTGACGGGAATGGACATGTCAACAATGTCCATTATGTTCAGTGGATGCAGGACCTGGCAGTCAGTCATTTCCAGTCCATGGGCGGGGTCGAGCTTACACAGGCGCTTGGCGCAACCTGGGTGGTCAGGTCCCATCACATTGTCTATCAAAGTCCGGCTTTTGAAGGTGATTGGATCGAGGCCAGCACCTGGGTGGTCAATCTGCGCAAGGTCCGTTCCTTGCGCCGCTATAAATTCACCAGGGTTTCCGATGGCCAGGTGTTGGTCACTGGCGAAACCGATTGGGTATTTGTCGATATCCAGAGCGGTCGATTGCAGGCAATTCCCTCGAATATCTCTGGTTTGTTCACTCTTCTGGCTGACTGAATCTTACTTAAATACGAATAATGGCATGTTACTGTTCAACCTTCGGGTCATAGTTTGAAGGAAGGTCTGGTATTCAAACTTCTTTAATAAGTTGACCCTCCAGGGAAAGAGGTATAATAATCGGGCAGAGCAACCTGCATCATTTCGATCTTGGAGGTGGCAATGGATTTACCCAGGTACGCATTTTTCCACGGAAAGATTGTCCCATACGCTGAAGCCAAAGTCGGGGTGGCTACCCATGGTTTGAATTATGGCACGGGTGTTTTTGGGGGCATGCGCGGCTATTGGAACGAAGATAAGAAGAAGCTGTATATTTTTCGCCCTTTGGATCATTTTCGCCGTTTTCTTAATTCCTGCCGTTTAATGTGCATCGATTTGGAGCAGACTCCTGAAAGTCTCACCCAAATTCTGTTGGATCTGCTGCACACGGATGTTTATCAGCAGGATATTTACGTCCGCCCCCTTGCATATAAAAGCGACGAATCGATCGGTGTCAAGTTGCATGGCCTGATCGATGATTTTACAATGTTTGCCATTCCATTTGGATTGTATATAAAAAATGATGAGAGCGCCCATTTCACTGTATCTTCCTGGCGCAGGGTAGATGACAACATGATCCCAGCCCGCGGCAAAGTGACAGGTGCATATGCCAACTCGGCTCTCATTAAGACCGATGCAGCCAGGGCTGGTTTTGATGATGCCCTGGTTCTGACCCAGGAAGGGCATATCTCCGAGGGTAGCGCCATGAACCTTTTCATGGTTCGCAATGGCGAGCTGATTACTCCTCCATCTACCGAAAATATTCTCGAAGGCATCACCCGCCGTACGGTCATTGAATTGGCTGCCAAAGAACTTGGCTTGAAGGTGGTAGAGCGTCCCATTGATCGCACCGAGATCTATATTTGTGATGAGATATTCATGACTGGTACCGCGGTCCAGGTAACCGCCGTCACTCACATCGATCACCGCCCGGTGGGTACAGGCGTTATGGGGCAGGTCGCTTCTGAATTGCGTCGATTGTTTGCAGATGTTGTCCGCGGCCGGGTCCCGCGCTATTCACATTGGAATTTGGAAATCTGACCGCCAATTAATGTTCTGGTGAACAATTAACAGTTCTTGAAATATTAACATAAAAGACCTCCCAGGATCGATCAGGGAGGTCTTTTGATTTATCTATATCTGGATTCTTAAGGTGTGGCTGTGGGTACTTCAGTCGGAGCTACGAACAGGGCTGCCGCTTCGGCCGCGGTCTCAGGCATGCCATTCATGATCCAGCGCTTGAAGGCGTCCACAATATCCCCACCCAACACCTTCTTGGGGGGCATCACGCCGATGATCTCTTCACCGTTTGCATCTTTTATAACCTGTTCCTGGATCACCTGGAGCAGGATGCTGTTCTCATCTCCGGCGGTGATCAGCGGTGCATTATCCCCGCTATTCAGGATATCTTCAAAGCTGGTCATCAGGTAATTGTTATTATCCTTGCCTGCCCGGTGGCACGAGATGCAATAGCGTTTGATGATCGGAGCGATATGCACTTCATACGAGGGCACTTCGCCTTCAGCCAGCGCAGGGAAGAGTGGAGCAATGGGCGGCATTTCAAAGCGATCATCCCAGGAATAGCGCATGAAGGTTACGATGTAATCGATCTCACTCTTCGATAAACCCTCGGTGTTGTAAGCCTTTCCGAAAGGATTCATGCCGGCGTCTGGTCGCCCGTATGCGATCACTTCAGCCATCGAAGCATCATTCAACGTATAAAGCACATCATGACCGTTGATCGGCATGACAGCCTTGCCTTCCAACCCTTCAACTCCTTCGATGGTTGTTACTTTTCCATCATCTCCGTGGCATTCCACGCAGTTGACCGAGTACAGATCTTGTCCAGCCATGATCTGGTCTGTTAAGGTAGCCAGCACGCTGGTTTCTTCAGCCGTCACTGGCGGAGCCAGCGCCAGGGTTGCCCCGGTCAACCCGATCATCAAGACAGCCGATACCACGGTTGTCCAGATCATTCTACGTGCCGGAGTTTTCTTGAAGGCAAAGTTCATCAATGCCAGCAAACCATATCCAAGGAGCGGAACGATCAATCCGCCGATCGTTTGAAGCAGTCCGGGCAGATAAAAACCTTCCCCCTGGGTGGTTGGAACATCGGAGATATAGGTCAGGCATACCATGCTGGTCACAAATATTGCCATGAATCCAAGCGCAAAGATGCGTTTGCCATAATAACGATGTGGCGATCGGTCAATGAACGGTAAAAATACCAGCAGCCCGATGAAGATGCCCGGGATGATGACCGTAGCCAGCCATTCGATCTTTCCGATCAATGGGATCTGACCGTACAACGCCAGGAACTTGAACAGGAACAGGAAATACCATTCTGGGCGTGGTACATAACTGGTATCGCTTGGGTCAGCTTTTGGTTCAAAGGGCACACCGATGAATGTCGCCAGCAGGATCAGGATGATCAGAATGGCCAGGGCCATCAATACATCTTTATAGATGCTGTCAGGCCAGAAGCGCTCGCCGTTTTGGAGGGATCTTTCGTAACGTTTGTTGATTATTTTCTTTTGTTCATCTTTCATGGCAACCCTCCTAGTCTTCTTTTTCCGGGAATTGGGATTCACCGTGTCTGATGATCAGGAAAAGGTGAACACCGATCAAACCGGCCAGCATGACGGGCAATATCCAGATGTGGGCTGCAAAAAATCGCTGCAAGGTCAGGGCGCTGAGTGCTGGTCCGCCTCGCAACACCTTTAAGATGAAATCTCCAATAAATGGCACACTCCCGGCGATCTGCGTACCTACTGTGGTCGCCCAGAACGCTTTCTGGTTCCAGGGCAGAAGGTAGCCTGTGAATCCCATAAAAACGGTCACCAGCAACAATCCAACGCCGATCAACCAGGTCAGTTCCCGTGGATATTTATAGGATGCGGTCACGAAGACTCGCAGCATGTGGATGAAGACCACCAGCACCATCAGGGAAGCTCCCCAGTGGTGAATACCGCGGATCAGCCATCCAAAAGAAACACCGGTCATAATGTATTGGATGCTGTCATAGGCATGATCAGGTGATGGGGTGTAATATACGCTCAGAAAGATCCCGGTCAGTCCCTGCAATACGAACAGGAAAAGGCTGGCGCTTCCCAACGTGTTCCACCAGTTTCCGCGTGGTTCAGGTCGGTCCAGGGTCGATTTATAGAGTTCGTTCAGGCCAAGACGTTCATCCAGCCAGGTATATAATTTTTTCCACATGGTTACCCTTCCTTAATGTGGATCAGCAGTTGGCCGGTCTCATCCACTTTAAACTCTGTGTATTCGTCCAATGGTCTGGGAGGTGGGCCAGCCAGCACCTCTCCGTTTATGTCAAATGATGCATCATGGCATGGGCACACGAATGATTTTGTATCTGCGTGCCAGTTGACCTGGCAGCCTAAATGGGTGCACCGGCTCGAGAGGATGACCATATCGTCAGGTTTTTCAGATTTCCTCATCACAAAGCCGCCATAACTGGTGGCCGTGCGTTCCCAGCCGTTCACCTGGGTTCGTGTAAATGAGAAACCGAAAGGTTCACCAACCGGGATATTCTCCAGCGGTCCGATCGGAACCCAGGCATCCTTGCCTCCAGCCCTCAACGCCGGGCTGATCAAATAGCCGATGGCTGGCAGACCGATTGCAGCGCCGATCACAGTGCCAACCGCCGCAGTCGTCAGCTTGACGAAATCCCTCCGATTTATGTTATGGGAACCTGCCATGTGAACCTCCTGAAGGAAGATATGAAATCCAGAACAATACCTTGTTAATATTGGGATGACAGGTGCTACTGGTAGGTTGCCCTTCCATTTACGACCTGATCCCTTTAATGGATAAATTTATTTGTGGATTATACGGCAAAAATGAACATGCGATGATACAATAACCCACACTACGATTATAAAGACGAATGCATCATCCCCAAGAGGATGTCTGGAACCAATAATCCATGAGATTTGTCACTATTACCTTTATAATCTGAAAAGGATAATTACGTTGTTGTTTTATCCAACAAGTGAACTTATTATTTAACTTTCTGAGGAGGCGTAGATGGGTCTTAAAAGGAATGTCAGCCTGAAAGACGGCTTGCGCTATCAAGGCAAAGGTCCGATGTTAACTTATGTTCTGCATCGCATCAGCGGTTTGAGCATCGTCCTTTTTGTTGGCCTGCATATCCTGGCAGCTTTCCTGAGCCAGCAATTTGGAAGCAACGCAGGGACTTTCATTAATGATATTTACGAGAGCTGGGTCTTCCAGATCTATATCATCTTTTGTGGATTGTTCCATGCCATCAATGGCTTGCGCATCGTCATCCTCGACCTTTGGCCCAAACTGATCGAATATCAGCGTGAGGCCATCTGGCTGGAATGGCTGGTATTACTGCCAATTCTCAGTATGGTCATTCTTGTAATCGTCCGCACAGCGTTGGCGGGCTAGGAGCATATTAATGAAACCTCGAACGGTATCCCTGGCAAAACGCGGCTTTGATTTTGAAACTACAATGTGGATCTTCACCCGGCTTTCCGCTCTGGCAATGTATTTGTTTGCCCTGGTCGCGATCGTCGGTGCTCTCATCATGGGCGCCCGCACCCAGATGAATATGGCAGATCTCATCCGCTGGACTTTCATGTCCAATCCCAACCACGTCCTCAATACCAATGTTGCCGATCTCGTTCCCTGGAGTACTTCCTTCTGGAAACTGACCGGCAGTGCCTTCGTTTTCTTTGCCGCCACGCATGGTTTGCATGGACTTCTGAGTGTCATCGAAGATTACCTAACCCATCCGGGTCTGCGCAGGTTTTTGAGGATCTTGGTGATCCTGATCCTGGTGGCAATGACTGCCATTGGCATTTATGTATTATGGACTTCATAGGAGCAGCCCGATGAAAACACATCAATTTGAAGTATTGGTCGTTGGTGCTGGTGGAGCTGGTCTTATGGCAGGTTTATATGCCTCCCGTACAGCCAAAACAGCCATCATCAGCAAACTTTACCCCACCCGCTCGCATACTGGCGCGGCACAGGGAGGGGTCGGTGCTGCCCTCGGCAGTTTGGAAGAGGACCATCCCGAGTGGCACACCTACGATACCGTCAAAGGCAGCGATTACCTGGGGGATCAGGATGCCATCGAGTTCATGTGCGAAGAAGCTGTTCAGGCAGTCTATGAATTGGAACACATGGGGCTGCCCTTCGATCGCACCGCTGATGGCAAGATCTCACAGCGTCCATTTGGTGGTCACACCAACAATGTGACCGGTAAACCGGTTATGCGTGCCTGTCATGCTGCTGATCGTACCGGGCACATGATCCTGCAAACCCTCTACCAGCAATGCATCAAGAACAAAGTCAACTTTTTTGATGAATTCCAGGTTGTGGACCTGTTGATGACGGATGGAAAAGCCTCCGGTGTCGTAGCCATCGAGATCGCCACCGGTGAAATGCATGTCTTCCACGCCAAGGCCATCATTATCGCAACGGGCGGGCATGGTCGTATCTGGGAGATCACTTCCAATGCTTATGCCTACACCGGGGATGGGGTGGCCATCACGTTGCGGCGTGGTATCCCAGCTGAAGACATGGAGTTCTTCCAATTTCACCCCACCGGCATCTATAAACTTGGGATCCTGATCACGGAAGGCGTGCGTGGTGAAGGTGGCGTTCTCATCAATGGTAAGGGCGAACGCTTTATGGAAAAATATGCCCCCAACGTTAAAGACCTGGCCTCCAGGGATGTCATCAGCCGTGCTATTTATATCGAAGTTCGCGATGGCAATGGTGTCAATGGCAAGAACTACGTCTACCTGGATGTTCGCCCCGAAACCGTCAATCATTATGCAGCCATCGATGGTCGTAAACGTCCGGACGGCAGACCCATTGAGGTCACAGGCGAAGAGATCCTTGGGAAATTACCGGATATCGTGGATTTTTGTCGGGTCTATCTGGGTGTGGATCCGATCACCCAACCCATGCCCATTCAACCGACCGCCCACTACGCCATGGGTGGTATCCCCACCAATAAATTTGGCGAGGTCCATGCGGATGAGAAGAAAACTGTTATCCCCGGTCTGTATGCTGCCGGGGAGGTTGCCTGTGTTTCCGTGCATGGCGCAAACCGTCTTGGTACCAATTCCCTGTTAGACCTGATCGTATTTGGCAAGCACGCCGGGTTAAAAGCAGCCGAGTTCGCCCGCGGCAACGAATACCAGCCCCTGCCAGAAGATCCAACTGCCTTCGCCCGCGAACAATTGGAACGCGTCAAGAACGGCGACGGCACCGAAAATGCCTTTGATATTGCCACGGAGATGAAGAAGGTCATGTTTAATGATATGGGCATTTTTCGCAACAGCAAGGATATGCAGAATGCCCTCAACAAGGTGCGTGAGTTAAAGGAACGTTTCAAACATGTTCGTGTTCAGGACACTGGACGGATTTTTAACATGGACCTGATCAATGCCTGGGAGCTTGGCAACCTGCTAGACCTGGCTGAAGTCACCACTGTCTCAGCCCTGGCTCGTACCGAAAGCCGCGGTGGACACGCTCGTGAAGATTACCCTGACCGGGACGACCAGAATTGGTTGAAACATACATTTGCATTCGTGGATGGTTCTGGCAGGATCGAGCTGAAATACCAGCCGGTCACCATCACCCGGTTCACACCCAAAGCACGGGTCTACTAGGAGGCAACCATGCAGGTAACCCTGAAAGTCTTCCGATACAATCCCGAAAAGGACAAAAAACCCCATTACGAAACTTACAAGTTGGAAGCCGAACCTACCGACCGCGTTCTGGATCTGTTGGAGAAGGTCAAAGGCTACGAAGATGGCACCCTCTCATTCCGTCGTTCCTGTGCCCACGGAGTTTGTGGCTCGGATGCCATGCGCATCAACGGTTCCAACAAACTGGCCTGTAAGGCTCTCGTGCATGATTTCGGCGCAAAGATCACCGTCGAACCGATCCTCGGTCTGCGTGTCATCAAGGACCTGATCGTGGATATGGAACCATTCTTTGATAACTTTCGCAAGGTCTTACCCTACTTTATCAACGATGACCCTGCCCCCGAAAAAGAGCGCTACCAGTCCCGTGAAGATCGCGAACGCTTCGATGACACCACCAAGTGCATCCTGTGTGCGGCGTGCACCACTTCCTGTCCGTCTTTTTGGGCGAGCGATGAATACCTCGGTCCCTCTGCCATCGTCAATGCCCATCGTTTTATATTTGACAGCCGTGACCAGGGTGCTGCCGAGCGTTTGAAGATCATGAACGAAGTCATGGGTGTTTCCCGCTGCCACACCGTCTACAACTGCACCCTGGCATGCCCGCGCGAGATCCAGATCACCAAAGCCATCGGCGAGGTCAAAAAAGCCCTCATGACAGGCAGTTTGGAATAAAAGACCCTCAATTTCACATTCCAATAAAGAGCCTGGCAGGTTTTTTAAATAACCTGCCAGGCTTATTGATTTCGTATTAGGGTTTCCTTATTCAATTTCTCTGCACGTGTATTTATTTTTAACCGGCTCGTGGTAGTCTCCACCCCCAAATAAAGATCTTTTCATAAACTTTGTAGTTCGCAAAGACAAAATACTTCAAGATTTAGGATCGATATTGAGAATACCACTTGGTAGGTAAAATGGTGGGGTTTCATTATCCTGAAAATTAGGATAATATTATTGCAGCGATGTGATGTATCGAGGCATAAATGAAGCTATTCGTCTCCCCCAAAGTGGATGCCCGTGGCTTGCGCCTGCGCACACTACCCGGCTTCAACGGCAATATCGTCACCATTCTTCAATCTGGCGAGTCCGTTGAAACCCTGGATGCGGAGAATATCGTTCAAGCCAGCCTGGGTGTCAATAATCAATGGCTGCACGTCAGGACTTCAGAAGGACAAATAGGGTTTTGTGCAGCCTGGTTAATGGTAGCTTCCACCGGCCCAACCCCTGCCCCACCTGGGAACCCAGGGTCCGCCCCCGTCCTTCAACCAAACCCGCACCTGAAACAGCAAAACAAGCATATCATCTCCCGGCCTCAAACGCTTCCAGCTCCAGGGCAAAACCTGCCGGAAGACCCCCCACTTTCCATTTCTCAACCTCCATTCTCTCCCCACACCCTGGCCTCCTCCTCCGAATTAACTCCCCTTCCCGCGCCGCAGCTCGTCCCTGAAACGCTGGAGATCCATGATCCAATTTCAACCCCCCCTGTCCACCAGGTGCCAATGCTTGCCCAGGGTGACCTGTATGGCAATGCAGCCTGTTCCCCGGCCTCGGCCTGCATGCTGCTCGAATACTATCACCAGCTCGATCCGCTCAATCGCACAGTCTCTCCCCAACAATTGATCGCCATGCTGGACCCCGGAGATGGTGTTCCCGGCCGGGGCATGTCGCTCTCCAATGTCACCGATGAACTGCTGGCGCTTGGGTATCAGCATATCTCCGAAAAGATCCATGCCACCCTCGCGGATTTGAAGACAGAATTGCTCACCGGTCCACTGATCGTAACAGTGGGGGTGACACTCACAAGTCTTGGTCAACGCCGCATCCAGGGACCGGGTGATACCATTCACGCCATGGTTGTCAGGGGCTGCACCCCGGATGCCATCATCGTCAATGATCCCTGGACTGGCAGGGTTTGTATTTCCCGCAGGCAACATTTGCCATGATGTGGAAACTCGGTCAGAACGGCATGTATATGATCCGGCCCTGAGGCTGCACCCATGAGCAAACAAACCGTGTCCTTATTGATACTGATCTCCATTCTCATAAATTCCTGTAATTCACCCATTCCTGAACCTCAGCCAATCCAGATCATACCCAGGGAGCAAAAGATCCCTGACATTGCCATCAAGATTAGCCCACAAAATGATGTAGCTCCACCGATCACTCTTTCCAGCGAATATGAGCAACCGGTCCCTGTGCCAGGCTTGGTCAATACCGCTGGTGGAGAAGATTCCCCTTTCATTCTGCCGGAGGGTAATACCCTCTATTTTTGGTTTACTCCGGAAGTCTCCCTGCCGGCTCAAGCGCAGGTCAGCGATGGTGTCACTGGTATTTATGTCTCCAACCTCGTTGCAGAGGGTTGGGATGAACCACGCCGGATCATGCTTCAGGATCCCGGCAAGCTGGCGGGAGATGGTTGTGCGTTCATCCTTGACAATCTAATGTGGTTTTGCAGTGCGCGAGAGGGATTTGAGGGTATGCACTGGTTCAATGCTGATCTTCAAAATGGCAACTGGCAGAATTGGCGGGTCGCAGATTTCGATCCGGCTTTTCAGGTCGGTGAATTCCACATCACATTGGATGGTAAATATCTATATTTTGCTTCGGATCGACCGGGCGGGAAAGGCGCTGGAGATCTCTGGGTCTCCCGAAACCTGGATGGCGTCTGGCAGGAGCCTGAGAATATTGCATCGCTCAACACAGCAGATGCCGAGGGCTGGCCTGCGCTCAATCCCGCCGGAGATGAATTGTGGTTCGGAAGGAATTATGGCATCTGGAGGTCAAAACTTGTCAATGGCGAATGGCAACCCGCCGAGCTGATCATTTCTCCTCTGGCTGGAGAGCCTTCCATTGATACATACGGGAATGTTTATTTCGTGCATCATTTCTTTGACAACGGTCAGATGCTCGAAGCGGACATCTATGTCGCGTATAAAAAATAAGGTATCATTGGATTGTACATATCATCCGGAGCAAAAAATTGGAATTGCCCCCTTGGTAATGGACAAAGAGGTACAAAATGACATTTATACCTAATTCTCTCTCCCAAAATGACCCTCGCTGGAAGGATTTAAAACTTGGTTTTAGTACAACGGTGACCATCAGTTCCCAGGGTTGTGTACTGACCTGTCTGTCCATGCTGGCTACTGGGTATGGGTACAAGGAAACACCAGACTCCCTTAATAAGAAGCTTATTGGTCTTGGTTCTGGCAATGGTTACATTGGGCCTCTGATGGTCTGGGCCGGGATCACCCGCCTCTATCCGAAAGTTGGCATAAAGGAGATGTATGTTTGCAGTGAAACCAAACCAGTGCCTGTCAAGAGGATCGATGCGCTGCTTGCCAATGGGCAGACCGTTTTGGTTGAATGTGACCGCTCCCTGGCTACAGGTGAGCAATCCCATTGGGTTTTGCTAACCAAAAAACAGGGGGATGATTATGTCATGCTGGACCCCTGGCCGTATCCTGTCGACACGGGCGAGGTCCTTTTAACCAAACGATATGGTTTCAGCCGTCCGGTCGAACAGGTCATCACCGCCGTCGCTTTTTACGAGTGCTGGGTCAATGGAACCGATAAACCGACTCTTCCACAGCTTCCGGGCTTGTATGTGCGTGTCCTCGCAACCACCACATCAGGTCTGAGGTTGCGGGTTCAGCCCAACACTACAGCTACAATTGTCACGGTGGAGATAGCCGGTGCCCCTTTGCTGGTTTTGGATGATACCAGCGATGCCCTCGCAAAGATCGGGGTTACCGACCAATGGATCAAGGTTCGCGATCCGCAAGGTTTTGAAGGTTATGCCGCTGCCTGGTACCTGGAAAAACTCTCTGAGGTCATCCCGGAACCGGAAAACATCCCGGAGCTGATCCTTGAACCGGAACCTGTCTCAACTTTGACCATTTATGTTTCACCCAAGGTTGGCAGCAATGGCTTGTTCTTGCGCTCCCAGCCCGGATCGGATGGCCCACAGATCGGTGTGTTGAAGACCAACGAAGAGCTGCAGGTCCTGGAAGACGCCGCGACGGCTCGTGCCAAGGTTGGTACTCCGAGTCAATGGATCAATGTCCGCACAACACGTGGCGAGGTGGGTTACTGCTCATCTTTTCATGTGGTATTGCCTGCTGAAACAAAGCCGCCTGTCGATCCTGAACCGATCCCTGAGCCTGAACCTGAGCCGATCCCCGAACCAATTCCCGAGCCGATCCCCGAGCCGATCCCCGAACCGCTCCCGGTTCAACTTACTGTATTGGTGTCAAAGTCGGTTGGGTCTGTAGGTTTACGACTACGCTCCAAGCCGGTGGATGGAGCGGTCACCTGCGTTCTTCCGGCTGGCTCAAAGCTGACGGTGCTCGAACCTGCGGACAAAGCTCGTTCAAAGATAGGTGTGGTCGATCAATGGCTGAATGTCAGGGATGATCTGGGTCGCAGCGGGTACACAGCCGCCTGGTTCGTCGAACTGGTTCCCGCCCCCGTTAAAGAACAACCCCCCGTAGTGGAAACGGACAGGTTGAAGGTAACTGTTTCCACCACGGTCGGCACTGCCAGCTTGCGCTTGCGTTCAGCGCCAAATACCAGTTCAAGCGTAGTGGCGAATCTGCCCGCTCGAACTTCCCTGCTCGTGCTCGAACCGGTTGCAGAAGCCCGCCTCAAGGTCGGTGTGGTCAACCAATGGCTGAATGTCAGCGCCCCGGGCGGCAAGGTTGGTTATGTTGCCGCCTGGTATGTAGTGGCATAGATCTCATTTCACGCGTTTTAACTTACGGGTTGTTTTCACGGAGATTAAACTCGAATGTCTCATAAACATCTGATCACGCACATTGAATTTTCAACCAGGGATCTTGAAGGCTCAAAAAAGTTCTATTCGGATGTTTTTGAGTGGAAGATCGAAGATTTTCCGGGTATGAATTATGCCACCTTTGAAGCGGAAGGGGGTACGGGAGGGGGCTTTTCCCCGGTCTCGGACGAAACCCCGGCTGGAAGTGTCCTGGTTTATATAAATACACCTGAACTGGATGTTACCTTGGACAAGATCCGGGCTGCCGGAGGCACTGTCCTGATGGAAGGATATGATATTCCTGGTGTGGGTCGTATGGCGACTTTCAAAGATCCAACGGGAAATACGGTCGCCTTGCTGCAGCCATTGATGGAATGATCCATTGGTATTTACTCCGAGACCCTCTTGCGAGGGTCTCTCTTATTTAACCCCGGATTGATTCAATACTTCTACGAACACTTCCACCATGCGCTCCAGGTTGATCTCCTGTGAGACGATGCGGTGGGATTCCACCCCCATTTTTCGCAGCTTCGGCACGTCCGAAAGGGCTGAGCGCATCGCCTTGGAAAGAGCGCTCAGGTCATCGGGTGGGATCTGCCAGCCATTGTCCGGGCGGACCAGGTCATCCTGGGTGCCATCCCCCTTTGCCACGATAACCGGCAGGGCATGACTCATGGCTTCCTGCACTGCCAGCCCCCCTGTGCCTGGCAGTACGAACAGGTCCGCCCCGGCAAACAAGGGCGCCAGGTCTGCGCCGTGTTTTGCGCCTACAAATTCAACGGTCGGGTAGACTTCGCTGGCCAGCCCCTCCAGTCCCCGTCGTTCGGGTCCATCTCCTGCGATCACCAGGCGCGGCTGCACCTCTTTTGGCAGGCTTGCGCAGGCCAGCAGCAGCAGGTCCAGGCGTTTGCGACGCTGCAGGCGTCCCACGAACAGGACAGTGGGTTTATCTTTGAAATATGGCGGGCGCTCGTGGATGGTGTGCTGCGGGCGTGGTGCGACCGCGTTCGGCGCAACATAAATTTGCCTGGCTGGATAACCCAGTTCCCGGTATTCGTTTGCGCCGCGCTGACTGTAGGTCAACATGGCATCGAACTGTCGCACGAATTTCAATCGGGTGGCGCGGCGCATGTCTGCCTGCGCTCCCGTCAGCGGGGGTGATCCCAGCCCCCAGCCGATGACCGCCCGCCCGCGTTCCTTCATCCAGCGCACAGCCGCGGCTGTGGAAAGGTAGCGCGGGTTGGCCTCCACGATCAGCGCATCCGGGTTTTCCCTTGCCAGCCACTTGGGCAGACCTGTCTGGAAGCACAGGTACAGGGCTCCACCCAGCAGGTGGATGTTGCGGGTCTGTGTCAGGTTTGCGACCAGCAGTTTTTCGGTGGTCTCAATCGCTTCGCCCGGGCGCGGCTTACCAGCACACAGGCTCATGCCCCCCTGGCAGGCTTCAGCCAGCATGTCGAAGAAAGGGGTGCGGTAAACCGGCAACACCCGCTGCAGAAGAGCTAATTTTCCGGAATACTCCATATTCATGCCACCCACCTCCAATCCAGAAAACCCATCACAAGAAAGAGTTGCAACATAAATGAAAATATGCTTAATGCCAGAGCCAGTTTGCGGTTACTGACCGTACCGAAGACCAGGAAAGCCGGGAAGAGCAGCAGCAGGTAACGGCTGAAGCTGTCCAGCAGATGCGGAGGCGTGCCTCTCATGAAGTACAACCCGAGGCTCAAAAAATTATATAATGAGTACGCTGGGTTCAGGCGCAGGCTGGCGTAGATGCACACGCCCAGCATCAGTCCAAGCAAACCCAGGTCTATATAGTCGATAAAGACGCGCGGAGTGGTGACCAGCCTCTCCAGGAACAGCCACAAGCCTTGCCATGGCATGACCGTTCGAATACCCCAGTTTGTCGCCAATGCCTGCCGGATCCCACCCATGTTGGCATTGCTCATCCAGATCTGGTAGCCCAACATGCTCGCCACGGGCAGGAGAACCGCCAACCCGGATGATCGCAACATGGCTTGACCTGACTTGAGCCAACCCTTTGTTTGTCTCAGCATCTGCCACACCGCTCGCAACTGTTGGAGGGGATCCAACCCCTGCGCCGCTGCCGCATCCGCCAGGTACAACCAGATCAGCACCGGGCTGAGAAGTGCACCCTGCAGGCGGCACAGCGTTGCCAGGGCAGCCAGGATCCCGGCTCCCCAATACTTCCTTTGTTTCGCCAGCATCCAGGCAGCAAGTGTCAGCGCCAAAAAGAGCGATTCGCTGTAGGCAGCCAGAAGGAAGAACCCGGTCGGAAAGACCAGCATAGCCATCACGCTTTGCATGGCGTTGGTCTTGAAATGGACCTCCAGTTGCGCCAGTTCATACAGCAGGATCAATGCCACCAGCGCGGCCAGGTTGGAGACCAGGATGGCACCCAGCAGAAGGTTCCCGCCCAGTAGAAGACCCCCAGCTTTGATCAACCAGGGATATAGCGGCATGAAGGCGATGCTGCCGTCATTGGCTGCATACCCGCTGGCCGCGATCTTGAGGTACCAGGCTGTGTCCCAGCGCATCCAGACGTTCACCAGAGATTGCGAGATTCCATCCGTGTGGAGAGGGGCGGTAGCTGCGAACAGGCTCTCATCCGCACCCAGAGCTTCCGGGAGACCGTCAGAGATGGTTATCGTTCCCAGCACGGTGTAGAGAACGCGCAAGCCTAGCAAAGCGATCAGGATCCAGGTCCATTCCCGCTTCCATCTCAAGCGCATATCAGTTCTCCATGCCTCGCTGATAGATCACAGTCTCATCATCGTCATAGATTTCTTCCCAATCGATCGAACTTTCCAGGGCAGCCATCAGGTCCGCCTGTTTGTTCTTTGAGACCAGTAGAAGGTTGACCCCTTCTTCATCAAGGATCATCTGCCAGTCCCAGGTTCCCGAATTGACTGTCTTATAGCGCTCCCATTGGGAGGTGGGATACAGCTCGAAGCGCGTGTCGTTCCATACCTTCCGTTCCGGCAGGGCATATTCCAGGTAGCTCGAATAGCCGATCTCGCACCACAGCGGACCGGGGATGGCAGGGTTGTCTTTCAACCAGTTCACCGCCTTTATTGGGGTATCCACCAATGCAGGGGGTGAATCCACCCACCAGGTCTCCCTCAGACCGGGCAGCATGGCCAGGGGTAATAACATAAAAAGAAAACCAAGCGAGATATTCACAACTTTTTTCCCTGTTTGGACTGGCTTTGTCTGCCGTCTGGAGTTGAACCACTCCAGCAGGCTGGTCAACTGGTCTGCGCTCAGGAGGGTCAGAATGAGAACGAACCAGATCACATAGCGCTGCCCGGAAAGTGCCAGCCAGCCGAATCCCAGCAGCCAGACCCATTCCAGGACGGTCAGATTATGAGGTGCGATCGCCACCAGTGGGATGGCCAGCAGCAGCCAGCCGAAGAACAGGTGCATCTGCCAGCCGGCATTGATTGGGGGACTCCATTCCATGCTGAAGATCTGGCTGGAGGGAGCTGTCAGAGATTGCAATACATACTGCCATGCTCCCAATCCGCGCGGGTTGACCAGGCTTGCCAGCAGGGAAAGCCCCAGGGCGATAGCCAGTGTGCGGCGGTCACCCTTGCTGAACACTACGCTTGCACCCACCAGCAGGAAAAGCATCACGAATGAGCCGTGCAGATTGACCCACACCAGGCTGATGATCGGCAGCAGCCAGATGCTGCGTGTGCCCGCATGGCGTGACCAGCGGGTCAGGATCAGGATCACTACTGCGAACAGGGCGTAGGTGAACATCTGCGGTCGCACCGACCAGTTGTTGCTGGTCGCCAGGGCTGCCAGCAGGACCACCAGGCAGGTTGTTCTTAGACCCGCCCCGGCCTGCCGGGCTGCCGCGAACAGGGTGCCATATCCCAGAGCGTGTACCAGGCCGCGCACCAGCACGGTCAGGGAGATACCCCCAAGTTGATCCAGGAGGGCGAACAGAACAGCTGAGAGCCAGGAGTGGTAGACCACTGCCTGCCCCGCCTGCGTGTAGCTGAGCGTATCGACGATCGGGATGTTCCCAGCTTTGAGCGTATCCTGCCCGACGCGCACATACCACCAGTAGTCGTTGGGTTCGACCGGAAGCAGAAAAGCGATCGTCAGGATCACCAGCAGCAGCAATCCAAGGTAGAGCCAGTCCTGGCTGTTCTGCTCGCTGCGAGTCGGTCTTGCGTTCATGCAGACTCCTTAAGGGCTACCAGGTAGGCTTTCCATTTCAATTCCTGCGGCGAGTTGACCTGTGGGAATCCGGGCTTCATCCGGCAGATGCGGTAACCCAGCCCATTCAGGATCTCCCACGCGGCCCGGATCGATTCCTGTCCGTGCAATTCCATCACCAGTATTGGGTGAGCTTCCTTTAACAGGCGGCGCATGCCCGGAAGCGCCAGCACCTCGCCGCCCTCAATATCCATCTTGATGATCTGCGGCGGGGGATTGCCTTGCCCGAATACGAATTCGTCCAGGCTCACGCCGCGCACCTCGATCTCATCCTGGTAGGCATCCTGGCGCCCGGCTGATCCGGCTGCCTTGCCCATACCCCCCGAGGCGTGAACCAGGAAGCGCAGCGGGGCATTGCTATCCGCCACCGCCCCGCGAAAGAGCTGCATGTGTCCGCCCAACCCGTTCAGGTCCACATTGGCCTGCCAGCGCTCCGTGTTGGCGGGCAGGGCTTCAAAGGCGAACACCTTTCCGATTTCGCCCACCAGTTTTGCCAGCATCAGCGAGATGTAGCCGATGTTGGCGCCCACATCGTAGGCTGTCATGCCGGGTCTGACCAGCACCTGCAGAGCTTGCTGCAGTTCCAGTTCATAGGTTCCCAGCCAGTAATCCTTCTCGGTCTGCATGTCCAGGTTGAGGGCATAGCCTTTCAACAACCCGGCTGCCACATCCACCCGGCTCATACCCTGCGGCGCGGCCCGGTTCAGGGTGCGGCGCAGGAACCCTGCCAAAAAGGGGATGCGGTACACCATCTGCTTCTGCCCGGAAGGCAGCAGACGGGCAAAGAATGCCGCCAGGGACAGGATGCTCTTCTTCAGGCTGCGCCTCCGCCCGGGGTCATGTGTGGAGCCCCCCAGGCCGGGGATTTGTGCACGTGCACCACCTTCCAATTCCCATCCAGTTTCACCACCACCCGGCTCTCGTTGTGCGAGCTGACCTTCACGCCCTGTGGCGTGGCCGAGCTGACCAGCAGGGTGTAGCTCAGGATGGCAGTCTCCCCGTAGCGCTGCACCTGCATATTGGCGTAATCAAAGCGGGTCTCATGGGCAGGGCCGCCCTCCACGCCAAACACTGTGCCCTGCCTGGCATTGGCGCTCATCATGAACTCGTGAAAAGGCACACCGTCCAGGCGCTGCGGGGTCACCCACCACTCATACACGCTCAGGTCATCGCTGACCGTGGCGCGATAGGCTTCCACGTCATTTTCCTGAATGCTCTGCATGTGCCTGTAAAAGAAATCCAATATCTCGGGGTCGTTCATTCCACTGCCTCCATTAAAACGTGCAGATATTTTTCCACCATCACTTCCAGGTCGAAGGCTTTTTCCGCCTGCGCCCGCGCCGCCAGCCGGCAGGGCTGCGGGTCTGTCAGGACCGGCACAGCCATCCTTGCCAGCCCGGCGATATCCGGCTTGCCGATCTGCCACGGATCGCTGCCGTAAGGAGCGATGCAGCCCGCCCCGGGCGGGACCAGCTCGCGCAGCGCGCCGGTCTCAAAGGCTGCCACGGGCAGCCCGCAGGCCAAAGCCTCGATGACCGCGTTCGGGCAGGCCGGATGCAGATCAGCCGCATACAGCAGGTGTGCCGAGCGGTCCAGGGTCGGGATGGCTTCCCTGGCCACGCTGCCCGCCCACACCATCGGTACTTTGCTGCGATGGTCCCATTCCGCTTTCAGGGCAGGCGAGGCCCGTCCAGCCACCATCAGTTCCATCGGCAGACCGTGAATCTGGTTCAGTTCCGTTGCCAGCGCCACGGCGTTCTCCAGCCCCATCTCGTAGCCGCCGCCCAGGCTGCCTTCCACCACCAGCAGGCGGTAACGTCCCTGCGGGCGTTGCTGCGGACCGTCCGGCGTGTAGCTCTTCAGGTCCACCCCGTTGTGGATCATGTGGGTTGGTGCGGCGGGCACCCCGTACCAGTCCTCCCACCAGCTTTGGGCAAAAGCAGACTGGTAAACGATCGCATCCGCCAGCCGAGTGCGGATGATGGACTGCAGCAGGTTGGCGCTTTCAGCCCGCAAAAAGTGCCGCAGCCCGGTGCGCCGTTTGCGCTGGATCCAGTTGATGCCGTCCAGGCGCTGCACCAGGCGCACACCCCTGCCTTTCAGCCGCCACAGGGCAACCAGTTGGCGCGTCCCGCCGATGACCAGCACCACCCGGCAGGATCCATCCGCCAGGTCATGGCTGACCTCGTGGCCGCGCGCCAGCAGTCCGGCGCTCAGTTTGTGTTTAAAGGAGACCATGCCTCCCGTGCCGGAGACGTTCGGGACCAGGCAGATGCGCGCCATGTCTGTGCCTACTCCCGCTTGCCCAGGCAGCGCGCCGGGACCCCGGCCCACAGCTCGTTCTCCCCGGTAGACCCAAGCAGCACGGCGTTGGCGCCGATCACTGTGCCCCTGCCGACCGTCAGGATGCCCTGCTTGCCCAGGACCTTGGCTCCCGTCCCCAAGATGACGTCATCCTCGATCCGGATGCCCTCAAAAGCGGACTGCTGCGCGGGTTTGTGGATGTCAGCCCGTCCCAGGGTCACGCCCGGGTAGATGCGTACGCGCTGACCGAACTCGCTCTTGGGGTGGATCACCACCCCGAAGCCGCCGTGCAGCAGCAGGCAGCCCGCACCAAAGCGCACCGGGCGCGGCACCTCCGCCCCCAGCAGCTTGAGGGTAAAGTACGCCAGCCCCCCCAGCACCGGCCACCTGCGGGCATACAACAGTCGGGTGTACATGTCGCTCTTCATACAGGAATATTATACCGTAGGGGCGGACGACGAAGTCCCGGTATTCATTACCCGGGATGGACGATAAAGACCTGCCCACCACAATCCCGCATAAAGAGGGCGGGACTCAGGCACGAAGACATAAAGAAATCCGCAGAGGCGCATGGTATGCGCCCGCTTTTTCCCCGGGATGTGTCCGCCCGCCCTGTGTCATTGCGAATCCCGCACAGTTTTTGCGGGATGAAGCAATCTCCTCCCCTCAATTTGGGATTATTTCGTCAAAGAATTGCCCGCTTTTTCCCCGGGATGTGTCCGCCCGTCCTGGGTTGTGCATTTGTACCTTCCAGTTTGAATAAAAAAAGTGATAAACTTATATGCGATGGAGGTGGATGATGATCCCGGAAATTGACCAGCATATAACAACCCTGACCACACTCTGCCGTAAATTTCGCGTGCGGCAGTTGCAATTGTTTGGGTCTGCCGCCACAGGGACATTTGAGCCTGCCACGAGCGATCTGGATTTTATCGCCGAATTTGCCGACACCCACACAGCCGATTATGCCGATCGCTACCTCGATTTTTCCGAAGCCCTGGAAGAACTCTTTCACCGCCGCGTGGATGTGATCACAAAACGCGCCATCCAAAACAGGTTTTTCCGTGCCGAAGTCGAACGCACAGCCCGGGTGATCTATGAAGATACCAACTAAAAAACGGCTGCTGGATGCCTTGACCGCCTGCCAGGCTATCGAGAATTTTGTGTCAGGGCGTGTCTTCACCGATTATGAACAGGATCGAATGTTGCGTTCGGCAGTCGAGCGTCAATTTGAAATTATCGGTGAAGCCCTGCATCAGGCAGAAATGGACGATCCTCAAGTGACGGATCTTCTGCCGGAGTTGCGCCGCATCGTAGGTTTACGCAATCGCATCATTCATGGTTACGATAGTGTGGATGATGAATTGCTCTGGCAGACCATTCAGCGTTATTTACAACCATTGATCAAACACCTTGAACGGATCCTGGCGGCGGAGTAAGTTAAGAGAAGGGGAAATGGAAATTATTGGTTGATCCAAGCGGGATCATTTCCAAAATAACCATAAGTATGCCACAAAGGAATCTGTAGAGGCAAAACCCGCAGGTCCCGCCCTTTTCCCCCCGGGATGTGTCCGCCCTGACGATGGACGATAAAGACCTGCCCACCGCAATCCCGCGAGAAGAATGCGGGACTCAGGCACGAAGACACAAAGAAATTCGCAGAGGCGCATGGTATGCGCCCGCTTTATCCCCGGGATGAGCCCGCCCTGCCAAGGTCTCTCCCAAATCTTGTCTTTCGTTCTGGGGTACACAGTGCCCGATTTTATCGGGTAAGTGGCTGCCCTGGGTCACGTTTTTCCCTCCCCCAAATTCGTTTTTTGATTTTGGGGGAGGTCAGGAAGGGGTCCACTCCTGCCTTTTTACTCACCTCCCATTCCCCACATCTGGGCATTCATCAAATCGGTCGATATTGTTCCCCAATTCAACAAAATTCCCTCTTGCAATAATAGCACAAATGTTCTATAATATATCTGGCAAGGGTCGCAATCACATTACGACCCTTGCCGTTTTCTTTAATCGGGCGGGTCATCCCCAAAGGTCCCGTGTGCAGTTAGCGGGAAAACGAAAAGATCTCATCATGGTCCAACATTCATCCCCCAAAATGCAATCCTCCTGCCTCCTCCCGGGGGTGGAAACCAAAGCCCTAGCCCTGCGGCTGGCTGAAAGCGGTTTTTATGTCTTTCCCGTCAACCCTGACAAGACCCCGCGCGGCAGGTGGAAGAGGATAGCCACCAATGACCCGGACGCGCTCGAAGGGATCCCCTGGGACGGGTTGATCGGCATCTATTGTGCCAGGTCCAATTTCTTTGCGGTCGACCTGGACCGCAAGAACGGCGTGGATGGGATTGCCACCTGGGAGCGCTGGCAGGCTCATTACGGCTCAGCGCCCGAAGGTCCTGCCCAGGTAACCCCCCACGGCAAACACCTGCTCTTCAAGCTGCCAGAAAAATTGAGCATCCCCAACAAGGCAGGCTGGAAACCCGGCGTAGACCTGCGCTCGCAGGGCTATATTTGCACAGGTCCGGGCTACGAATGGACCATCCCCCCGGAGACTCCCCTCCCGGACGCGCCGGAATGGCTCCTGGTGCACTTTGACCCGGAGCTTGAAATTAAACCGGACCTGCATAATTGCAGCTCACCATCCGAACAGGCTGAATACTGGTTGAGGAAATACCTGCCCCGCGCCGCCATCGGTCAAAGGAATGCGACCGGCTTCGAACTGGCGTGCCAATGCCGCGATAGCGGCATCCCCCGCGCAGAAACGGAAGCCCTGCCCTACCCGGAACAATGCCTGCAGGGGCAGGCTGCTTATACCCGCCACGAATGGCTGGCAACCGTCAAGAGCGCTTATGACAGGTCTGGGCGCGACCCGGTGAAAATTGACCCTGAAATACAGGCACCGCCCGCCCTGGAAACCCCGGGCGAAAGCCAGCCTGCGGAACGCCCGCGCTTCATCCTGCGGGATGCGGCCTTTGCCTTGCAGCCACAGCCGCCCATCGATTACATCGTGGATGATCTCGTCACCAATTCCAGCGTGAATGTCATCTACGGTGAACCCGGGAGCAAGAAGACCTACACCGCCTTAAGCCTGGCAGTTTGTGTTGCCACCGGGCAGAACTGGCTGGGATTTAAGACCCGCAAGAATGCGGTCCTGATCCTTGATGAGGAAAGCGGGGAGAAAAGGCTGTCGCGGCGGTTGGGGGAAGCGATCCGGGGCGAATCAGGCGACACCACCTGCCTCATTTTTTACACCTCCCTGGCCGGGTTCAAGCTCGACGATCCGGTCGATCCGATCCTGATCCAAGCCCTGATCGAACAGAGCGGGGCGCGCCTGGTGATCATCGACGCCCTGGCAGACATCATGGATGGCGATGAGAACGACAAGAAGGATGTCCAGCCTGTTTTTAATGCCCTGCGGAAGATCGCCGAAAGAACAGACAGCGCCATCCTGGTCATCCACCACAGCAACAAGGCCGGGGGGTACCGGGGCAGCAGCGCCATCAAGGGCAGCATCGATCTGATGATCCAGGTCACAAGCGAGAACGGCAGTAATCTGGTCACCTTTAATACCGAGAAGAACCGGGACGGGGATAAAACATCCTGGGCGGCAGAGGCGATCTGGGCAGAGGACCAATTTTTTCTAAAACCAACCACCAGGCAGCTCAGCGAACGCAACCGGGCTGAAACCCATATTATCAATTTCCTAAAGGAAAACGGGGCTTCCTACATTGATGATATGATGGCTTCATCGGATACATGCAGTACGCAAGGGGTCAGGCAGGCTGTGTACGTCCTGGTACGAAAGGGGATCATCGTCCGAACCAATACAGGGACAAAGAGGCGGGCCATTTATGATTTGTCTGCACCAGGCAGTGAACCCAAAGTGTAATTTAGTGTAATGGTTACACTAAATAGTGTAATCATTACATTATTTAGTGTATGTAATCCCCTTTTTCTAGAAGGGGATTACATACACTAAATACAACCACTTGCGATCAGGAAGAAAGCGCCCGCCCCCAAGGTTTTAGCCTCGAAAGTCCGCCTTCATTAACCGGGATCGTGGTAAATGATTTTAACGATCGATCATCTACTTTCCCCAACAGAACTGTTAAGAAATCCCCCAAGAGCGGATTGTATAATGAGAATGGATCCTGGCGGATTACTCAATTTTTTCCCATTTTTTAGAAAGGCAGTTCTTTTATGTCATACATCTCTTCACCCACGCAAAAAGGCCAGGGGTTGGTGGAATACGCGCTTATCATGGTATTGATCGCCGTGGCGGTGATCGCCGCGCTGACCCTGATCGGTCCGCGCGTCAGCGCCATGTACAGCCAGGTCAACAGTATCATTCCCGGAAGCATCAGCGATAGTGAACTTCCTCCTCCCCCGACCGAAGAACCCTTCGGGTTTGCTTCAAAAGCTGAAGCAGAAAGTGCGTTCTGCATCTCCTATACCGGCACAGATCATTTCCATGTACACTTCAACACCACCACCAGCCGCTACATCGGGTTGGCTAACCATACGCCATCCCCGACCGGGTTCACCCTCCTGCCGCCCTCTTATTGTCCCTGATCTGATCTTCGGGCGAAATTAGAACCCCCGCAATACAGTCCTGATGTCATTTCCCTTTGCCAGAAACATTCAGAGGGAAATGCCGTCCGTCGTCCATCGTCCGCTGCCCGGCAACGCCGAGATTTGGGCGAGGGAGCAGTCGAACGCGACCATCACCCATCCCGGGATATGAATCCCGAGATTTGGGCGAGGGAGCAATCGAACGCGACCATCGCCCATCCCGGGATATGAATCCCGGGACTACCACTTCGCCCGGTGCTCCTCTGCAAAACCAAGCAGCCCGCGCACCTTGATCTTTTCGCCGTCATCTGCGATCAGCGTGCCGTCATAGTGACCGAACATCTGGTGCACCTCGCTGGTGATGACCTTCAGGTTCGTGACGGCGGTGCGGTCTTTGAAGGGCGTAACGACCAGGTCCAGGCGGCCCTCGCTGTCCGTTATGTGCCAGGGGCGCATGTAATCCCCGGAGACATAATCGAACTTGACATAATCCAGCTTGTGGATGCGTCTGTCCAGGATGATGGCGTTCTCACTTGCCCGGCTCTGGTCACCGAAGCCCATACCCAGGTTCAGACCGATACTGCGCCCATCTGGCAGGAAACCGGAAGCTGAGGCCCAGTTCCAGAATGACTTGTATTCCCACACCCCCCTTCCCCAATCCAATGACCCCAGGCAGCTGCCTGATTCAAGTGTCTCGACCTTTCCGCCGTAGGTGATCGTACCGCTGGCAGGCATGCAATTGATCTTGCGGTTGTAGTAGAAGCGATTTTTTGCGATCGGGATGACAATGTTCATTGACTCGTCCCCTGAGCGGGTTAACAAGTCGATCTCGGCTCGCAGACCCTTGCCATTATTGAAACCCGGCCAGGTGACTGCAAGGTGTCGCCAATTGGATCGCAGGAAAAAGTCCAATTTGACCTGGTTGTTTTCAAAGTGAGTGTCGCCCTGTGTGCTGTTGCGTGGCAGGGTGATTCCCTTGCCAAGCGGGATGACCAACCCCTCCTCGTGCAGGTCTCCGCTCTCAAAATCCAAGTGATAGACAAAAATATTACCGGCATACCCCAGGTCTGCGATAGTTGCCGAGAAGAAATGCTGCGGTGTGAACACAGCGTAATAATCCCAGCGCTTGATTCGTAGAAATTGCAATGCCTGCAGCCTGTAGAATCGGGCTGCTTCCAGGTTGCAGTCCAACAGGGGATGGCGGGCCCAGCCTACACTGGCTAGTTTTCCATCAGGTTTAAGCAATTGTCCAGGTTGGGTCAATTCAATTTGCATGGGGCTTCCTTTCAGATCACAATGTAAATAGGTGATCTTTTTGGATATTGATCTTATTCAGTATAGATAGAATTGGAGAACAGGTCAAGGATTTTACAGGCAATCATCATTAGATTATAATTAAGATATGAGTACTCTGTTTTCTGATTTCAACGAGACCCTCGACAGGCGCCGGGAGGAAGAACGCATCCGCTCGGAAGGACGCCTGCCACCCGGACAATCCCTGACCGTCAAGTTTCCGGTCCTGCATTATGGCGATATCCCAAAATTTTACCCGGTGACCTGGGACCTGAGCGTTTGGGGTAAGGTGGAAAAGAATGTTAGATGGGACTGGGATGAATTTAATCAATTGCCGCGCAGCCAGGTTCGGATGGACATCCATTGCGTGACACGCTGGAGCAAAGCCGATACCCTCTGGGAAGGCGTCTCGGTGCGCACCTTGATTGAGGCCGGATTGATCACCCCCCTGCCTGATGCCACCCATGTCATGCAGCATGCTGAATTCGGGTACACGGTCAACCTGCCACTCGAGGTTGTTTTGCAGGACAATTTTCTGTTGGCAACTCATCTCAATGGTGAGCCAATCACCCCGGAACATGGCTTTCCCTTGCGCGGTGTGGTGGGAGCCATCCCCGGGCGCTCTGAGCTGATCTCGCCCTACCTGTGGAAGGGCGCCAAGTGGCTGCGCGGTCTGGAGTTCATGGATCACGACCGGCGCGGTTTCTGGGAGAAGGCAGGTTACAGCAACTCCGCAGACGTCTGGAAAGAAGAACGCTTTGCATAATACGAGGGCGGGCAGGTCACAATGACCCACCCGCCCTTAAGGTCGATCCTATTCAAGTGTTTAATAGCGCAGCAGGGCGCCAATACCGACCTCCTGCAAAGCCGGGTTATCGTGCACGATCTCAACCTCACCTCCGGTCTGCAGTACCCGGCGAACAGCCAGCTCGACGGCATCGTCGATCCTGGCGAAACTCTTTCCACAAAACAGGCAGGCATCCATGGAACGGGTCAGCAAGTGCTCGCACCCCTGGCACTGGTAAGCTGGCAGACGTAATCCCTCCTGGACGATGAGGGTCTGCACCCGGCCAATGTGCACGGCCTCCAGTGTGGCTTCCAACCCAACCGCCCCATCCCGTCCTTTGGCGGCAGCGGTCAGCATGCTCTCCACCAGGGTGGCTTCGTGCTGCTTCTCAGCCTGTTGACCGATCTGCATGGTGCGTGCCAGAACCTCGCTGTGCGAGGCTGTCATGCTCATGGGGAAAGTTCCAACCACCAGGTTGTGCCATGCTTTTGGTAAATACTGGCGGAATTTGGCACAGGTCTCTTCTGTGCCCCCGATCAGGATGCGTCGGGCGTGAACATCTTCAAAGAACCTGGCAGAGAATTCAGCAGCCTCACGCAAATTGCGGGCTGTGACCTCGTCATTGAAGCGGGATTGTCCGGATACACCGCCCCGTCCACCCGGGTTGCCGGACGAAGCCTTGCCGCGGGTCTGGCGCACCTCGTCCCCCAGGATGCCCTCCTGCTCGATCAACTCGCCCAGGTGAAAGTGGAACAGGCGTGCGCCCTGTTTGTCGATCAGAGCCACCCCATAACTTCCGAAGTTATCCAACAGGTCTGCCAGTGGCTTGACATAAGGGTGGTCACCTACGAAAACACGGCTTCGCACCGTCACAGCCAGTGGGTAGCCCCTGAAATATCCTTTGGCAGCATTTGAGAACATGGCCAGTCCGCGCCCCCTGGCATCCCTGAGTTGTTCAAAGTAATTCATAACAGCAGCCTGATCCTCTGGCAAGTCAGCTTCCTCCAAAAGCTTCCGCAATTGAAGTTTTAGGGTGTCACTGCCTCCCTCGGACGGGGAGGTGTTCAGATAGACACTGAGCATGGGTTCCGTGCTGGAATAATTCAGTAATTCGCGGATATCACGATCGGTTAACATGTGAACCTCCTTGTGTCTGGTCTTCCTGAATAATTTTACAAAACAGCTCCCACAGCCTCAGCGATAGGGAGGCCACGGAAGCTGTTAATGAACGAAACAGGCGCGGGTTTTAATTTAAGGACGCTTTGCGAGCGTCAGGTTCAGATCCACTTTTTCTGTGCCGCGCAAGACAGTGATCACTACCTTGTCTCCGGGGGATTTTTTGGTGTAAAGGTAACCGATCAGGTCATCAAAGCGATGAACGGGTTGATCGTCAATGGCAATGATCAGGTCACCGCCGGATAGGACATCCGTGGCAGTGCTGTCGGTATTGCTGGCGATGAGACCTGCCCTTGCAGCCGGGCTGTCGGCAGTGATCGAGGTGACATAGGCGCCGGTGAACTGGGTCAGCCCCAGCCGGGTGATCTCGTCCAGGGTCATCTGGTCAAAGACATCCAGGGTTGAAATTCCCAGGTAGGGATATTCAAATTTTCCATTTGCGATCAGGCTGGGTACTACACGTTTGACGATATTGACTGAGATGGCAAAACCAATGCCTGAATTTACCGGATCTCCGCTGGTGGAGGTGGATGTGGTGCGAATGGCCTGGTTGACACCGACCACTTCACCATTCAGGTTCAATAAGGGACCACCCGAGTTGCCGGGATTGAGAGCGGCATCGGTCTGGATGATGTCGCTGGAGGAGAAATAGCCGCCACCGGGTGCGCTGGAGGTTCCGGACGGCATGGCGCGGCCCAGGGCAGAAACGATGCCGGTCGTCATGGTACTGTCCAGACCAAAGGGATTTCCGATCGCCACCACGATCTGACCGACGTTGAGTTGATCGGAATCACCCAGGCGCAGCGGGGTCAATACGTCTGCGGGAGCGGTAATTTTGAGGACAGCCAGGTCGGCGTGGACATCGGTACCAACCACGTCACCATAAGTCTTGAAACCGGAGGGGAAATCCACTTCCAGCTTGGCTGCGCCATCCACCACGTGGTTATTGGTGACAATATAACCATCACTGCTGTATACCCACCCGGATCCCAGGCCAAGTTCATTCCCATTGACATCATAGATCTTGATCGAAACGACGCCCGGGCTGACTTCCTTGTAGATGGATACGAATTGATCCTGCTCACCAGACAGACCGGAGACCGTGACAACTTGTTGCGAGACCTGTGTCGCAACAGGGAGACTGTTCGATTGTTGGGTCGGGAGCATGCTGGAAGCCTGACAAGCGACCAAGGTCAGGATTAAAATGCTGATCAAAATTGTTATCGTTAATTTCTTGTTCATTCTTAAATCTCCATGCTGAAGAATTGGCATTTGTTACTTGATTTGTGCCGCTTCTTCCAATAATTTCTTTTGTTTGGGTGAAAGCTGCTTAGGGATCTGGACTTTAATGCGGACGTACAGGTCACCCCTGGTATTTGGATCTTTTAGATGGGGCATGCCGCGTCCAGCAATCCTAAAGACCTGCTCTGGCTGGGTGCCGGGAGGAATGGTCAGGACTACTTTACCTGAAAGGGTATCCACTTGGGTGGAGCCGCCCAGTATCGCAACAAAGACATCGATTTTTGAGGTGGTGTGAAGGTCATTGCCCTTGCGTTCATAAGTCGGATCATCTGCCACATCCACCAGCAGGTAAATATCCGAAGGCTGACCATCCGGACCCACGGGTCCTGCGCCGGAAACGCGCACCTTGGTGCCGGTGCGAGCGCCAGCTGGCAGGGTGACTTCCTTGACCCTGTCTCCAACTTGAAGCTGGCGCTTGGTGCCATGGTAGGCTTCTTTCAAGCTTATGCCAACGGTTTGCTGATACTGGGGAGCCATGCGTTGACGGGGTCTTGCCTGTCTTGCTCCGCCAACACCTCCAAAAATAGAACTGAAAAAGTCGGAGAAGGGACTCCCTCCAGCGCCTCCAAATAGATCATTTATATTTACCTGCGTGGCGCCCCCCTGACCGCCTTGTTGGGAAACCCAGTCGCCCCAGTTGAAATCACCAGGCGCGCCGCGTCCCTGCCAGTCGGAATAGGAGGAACCCAACTGGTCATAGCGGGTGCGTTTTTTGTCATCACTTAAGACCTGGTAGGCTTCATTAAATTCTTTAAAGCGTTCCTCAGCTTTTCTATCGCCAGGGTTACGGTCTGGGTGGTATTGCATGGCCAGTTTTCGATAAGCTTTTTTAATCTCATCGGTACTGGCATTGCGATCCACACCTAGAATTTTGTAATAATCTTTATAATCCATGTTCCCATCTTTCCAAGGTTATTTGAGCGCAGAGATACAGGGGCAGATTGAGAGATTGAAAGTGCAGCTCACATTCATTTTAAAATATATATTCACTATTCTATTCTATGCTGTCTGGATGTCAGTAGTCAAGCGTCTGGGGGTCAGTCTAATGTTATTCTAACCTGTTTTAATACAAACAACATAATCTGGATGTGGAGAAGGCGCTGGGAAGATATATGGTTTCGATCCACATCCCAAATTTCTCGGGTATACTATCTGGAAATTAACCACGGGAGGGGTTATCTATGAAGGCAGTTTGTGTGTATTGCGGTTCGTCAGATGATGTGCATGTGGATTATCTCGAAGCAGCATACCAGATGGGCAAGACCCTGGCAAAACGAGACTTGAAATTGATCTATGGGGGCGGTAAAACTGGTTTAATGGGGCGGGTAGCTGATGGGGTATTGGACGGCGGGGGAGAAGTGATCGGTGTGATCGTAAAGAGCATGAACACGCCCAGTCTGGCGCATCCCGGCTTGACCCGTTTGGTGGTTACGGACACCATCCATGCCCGTAAAGCCCGAATGTATGAACTCTCTGATGGGTATATCGCCCTGCCGGGTGGGTTTGGTACCCTGGATGAGCTATTTGAGACATTGACCTGGGCTCAGATCGGTGAACACAGCAAACCGGTCGGTATATTAAACATCCATGATTATTACAGATCATTATTGATCTTTGTCGAGCATGCTGAGAAGGAGAAGTTCATTTTCCCCGAACACCGCAAGAGCCTTATTTGCGCCTCCGATCCGGATGAACTATTGAATGCATTTGAAAAGCATGTTTACCCGACTGAAGCGGTTAAAAGATGGATGCGGCAGGAGTGAAATTCGCTAATTCTGTCATCAACGATCCAAGCCGGTGGTTGAATGAAATTAATCAATATGTCATTGCGAGTCGGGATGCTTTTTCCCGACGTGGCAAACTCCAGCACGGCAGGAGATTGCTTCTTCGCTATAAAAAATGCTCATCGCAATGACAAACCATTCTAAAAACCTTCGACGGATTACTTAACGCTTCACAGAAAACAAGATTTTTACCTCAGATTGGTTTCCAGCGCGATCGATGGCGAATACCCGCAAAAAATGTCCACCCTGGCGAGGTTGCCAGACCAGGCTGAAAGGTGGGTTGCTAAAATTCGCCAGCAGATCATTGTCCACATACATCTTCACATTTATCAGGAAAGCATCACTGACCTGCGCTTCAAGAACCAAACCCTGGTCCTGTGACATACTGAATTCCTGTCCTTCCTGGGGGTTGACCACATTGATCACCGGAGGTGAGTTATCTACATAAAATTGGGTGACGGCGCTCTTCACATTCTGATCAGTTTGAACCACCAGCAATCGCAGTGCGATCAATCCGTTTATGCCGCTTGAATCCCAATTTGCCAACAAGCCTTCCTCTACTGGGGTGGTCATATCCTGCCCGATCTGGATCCATGCCTGTGGATCCAGTCCTTGGCCGTATTCCAGGCGGTAATAGGAGAAATCTTCTCCGGATGCAGTACCGGTGATCTGGATATTTCCACGCGTGTCTGCAAAAAGTTGGGGCGAGTTGATATGAACATCCACCAGTGGGGAGGGTTGCAGGATGGTATCGTACTGCATGGGGGGGGTGAGGATCCCTGCTGAAGCTGCCCAGGATCGTGCCATGGGCGGTACATTTATAAAGATACGATTTATCACTAATTCGGACGGAGTAAAAACAGTGGCAAGGAAACCTGTCTCCTTGTTGACCTGAAAGACCTGGTAGAGTGAATCCTTTTGAAGCGGTTGGTTGCCACTAAGGAAGACTTCATTTACGATGTTCGGACAGGCCGGAGTGGGCAGCATGCCGGACGGATCGCAAACATTCAGGTGGATGATATCCTGCGGGGCTTGCCAACCTTCGGTTGGCAGGTCACGCAAACTGTATTGCATCAATGCACGCCAGAGACCAGCAGCCGGAATTGTCGGAGAGGAAGCAGACTCTGCGAATGTACCTCCCATCCACACGAGCGCCAGTCTCTGCGGAGTATAGCCAACAACCCAGGTCGCGCTGTCATCCAGGGATTGGCCAAGCTTAAATCCGGTGAGACGGCCGATCCCGTAAGGATTGGATTGTCCCGCTGATAATTTGCGGGCATTTTCATCACTCAGGATGTCATTGACAAGGTATGCCAGGGCCGGGCTGACCACTGCCTGACGGTTCGAGAACGACCAATCCCCCCAGAAGGTGTTGTCAACTCCACTCAGTTTAAGGACTGAATAAGGTTGTGGTTTATCAGACTGGAAAACCTGGCCGGTCAGGATGCCCTGGTTGGCAAAGGTGGCATAAGCCCCGGCAATGGCAGGCATGGATACGGACCTGTCCATATCCAGCAGGCTGCCTGATAACCCCTGCAACCCAAAAGATTGAGCGATGCTAAGGATGTTTTCAGGTCCCATCTGGGCTTCGACTTGGAAGGCAGGCGCCATGTAATCGTTAATAAGCGCAGTTCGTAAACTGACCGGTCCCTGGTACTCTTGGTCAAGTTCAGGCTGCTCAATTGGAATATCCCAACCCAATGAAGCCGGGCTCAATCCACGAGTGAAACCTGTAAGGTAAATAAAAGGAGTCAGCAGCGTTCCGGTGGGGTGATTAATGCCGCCCTGACCGGCAAGCGCCAGGATCTGCCCATTCTTTGTATCCAATAAAATTGCGCTGGCGGAAGCTTCTCCTGCAATTACGCCAGAAGGAAGTGGAGAGAGGAAATTGGCAACAGGGCAATCGCCATAGATGGGTTCGGTCGCAGCTCCCAGGCGGGTTAGCTGGGTATGAATACTGCAATCAGCCTGCATTTGCAGGTCAAGATCCAATGTGGTCTGAATGATCAGTCCCCCGCGTTCAATGCGAACACGGTTGAACAACTCCCCCAATTGTTTCAATGCCAGGTCTGTGAAGAACGGGGCTATATCTGTCCTGGTGACCTGGGAAGGGTGGATCGATGGTGGGTTTTCACCCGCCATGGTGACCTGGTTGGAGTCTGTCAGGTCAAATGCCAGCATGATCTGCAATGTTTCCAGGCGGAGTTGCTCTGCAGACTGGGGTGAATCCAGAGGGTTCAAAGCAGGAGCCTGGCCGATGGCTGCCAATTGAGCTGCCTGGCTGAGATCAAGATCTGATGCTGATATGCCATAGTAGAATTGTGCAGCGGATTCTATTCCATACGTCTCATGCCCGTAATTGGTACTGTTTAAAACCCATTCCATGACCTGTTGGCGGCCAAATTGAGATGTTATCTGACCGGCTAATATCCGTTCACGGATAGCCCGCTTGACACTCATGGGTTCATCATAAAGTAGAAAGTCTGAAACCAGTTTCTGTGCCAGGGTAGGATGTCTTTTGGGATCTCTCCAACCCTCCAGGGTATAGCCAGCGTGGGTCCAGAAACCAGGGTCAGCCATCGCCAGGGTGGCGTTTACCATGTCATCAGGTATATTTTCATAAGCCAGAAATAAGCGATTTTCATCCTGCGGGGAGATCGTAAGCAATAGATGCTGTCCGGTGCGATCATAAAGACGCGTGGGTTGTAGAAGTTGCCCATCACGAGTGTTGAGCAATATGGGCAGCAATTGAACTGAGGGCAGGTCTCGTGTCAATTGAACGTAGTACCCGGCACCGATCAACATGATGACCATGAATAGTGAACCTAGCAGGATGCCGATCCCCAGGCTCAGTCGCAGGATGCGCTGCGGAACGCTTCGCTGTGTACGCAGGCGTTTTTCTCGCCTTTGACGAATGATGGTTGGAGTAGCAGGCATGGGCTCAAGTCACCGTATGGATCTTAAATGGTCAATTTATCTTTAAGCCAGCCCGTAAGACCACGCCGCGGCAATTCGGTCTGAACTTCCCCGTTGTTGCCATTGATCAATACCGCATATTTATGCGTTTGCAGGTGATATGAACTTACCCAGACCGGCACCAGGGTCAGCTTGAAGGTCTCGACAAATAATTCTGCCGTGGAATATTTCAGGTTATCCAATACGCCGTCTTTTGAAGCGATCCTGCCCTCGATCAAGTGCGAGGCTTTTTCTCGGGCATCCAGAGAAGCTTTTGCCATTGGGATCTCATATACCTTGGCAGGCCATCCTGCCAGATAGCGGGTGTCATAAACCGGGGCATTGACCAGGTCATAACTTCCCAGGGTTCTATCCAGAAGAATGGATAATGTCTGGCTGGCTGGAATTGCGATGTCATTAAAACTGACAATATCCTCCCCTTTGATGTGGATGACCTGTTTGTTTTGCTTTCTGTCACCACTCCAGGCAACATGTCCACCGATGTCAAAGCTCCATAATGGCAGATACAAGCCACGCGCAGGTTGGGGAGGAGAATCGATTTGTATGCGATTCTTCCGGATCCAATTCTTCAATTGGTCATTGGCTTGTTCCTGTTGCAAAACCATTGGAATAATGCAATCAGGTTCGACCAGTTCGTGCAGATTTTCCAGAACGACGACGTGCGCTGAACCACAAAAAGAGCAATCAGACGATATGACCCCAGGTGCCAACATGAAATCAGCCCCACATCCCTGGCAATTGAAGGTAGTCATCAGTGTCGGTCTGATATGACCCCGGACTGTTGCCATGCCAATGATGAAATCCTGTTCTTCAAGCAGGGTATCTGCTTGTATGGATTGGTTACGGTTGCAGTATTCACACACCAGGCTGGAACCATCCGGTGAAAAGGTCATTTTGCCGCCACATTTTGGGCAGACGAAGCGTTTTGTGGCGGTGTCCTGAGATGGATCGGATTGGGCATGGGAAAAGTTTTCAGGGTCAATTATCTCAGCCGGATTGAGTTTCCCGTCAAGGATGGCCAGGGAACGGCGAGCCTGGGCATGATGCAGGTCGTAGGCCAGGGAAGATTCCAGCATCGTGCGTTTCTTGCCTGGATCCCTACTGGTCTCGCTCAACCAGAACCAGGCATCCGCCAGGAGGGTGCGATCTGTTGCCAGGTCAATGACACGTTCCAGTTGACGCTGTGCCATGCTTAAGTCCCCCTCTTTTACAGCCAATATCCCACTTCTTAGAAGTTCAAAGGCAAAATCGTCCACACGCTAATGCTTTCGAATAATTGCATCGGTCATTCGGGCCACACGGGTCATGAATTCAACATCGTGCACCCGTATGATATCTGCGCCGCGCACGATCGCAACCGAAACAGCCGCAGCAGTGCCTTCCAGACGCTGGTCGGGCGGCAGGTCGAGCGTATAACCGATAAAGGATTTGCGGGAAGGACCCAGCAGGATCGGGTAACCAAGATCCCTGATCTCAACCAGGCGGTTGAGTAGTTCCAGGTTCTGTTCAACGGTTTTTCCAAACCCGATGCCAGGATCCAGGATGATGTTTTCGGGGGGGATGCCGGCAGATAGTGCCAGGTTGGCACTTTCGAGAAGTTCTTTTTTGACATCTTCGAGCAGGTTGGAGTATTCCATGCCGATATAACGTCCGCCCAGATTAGATTGTATTTGTGCGTTGGCAGGTTTGCTGCGATTATGCATCAAGATGACTGGCGCCTTGTAGCGGGCTGCCACCCGGGCCAGATCTGGATCGGCGCGCAAGCCCCAGACATCATTAACGATCTGTGCACCTGCCTGAAGAGCTTCTTCCGCCACGGAAGCTTTGTAGGTATCCACCGAGATGAGACGATCCGGAAATTCAGCTGCGATCTGTTCGATAACGGGAATGACGCGTTCGATCTCTGCCGGGGCATCTACGGGCTTTGATCCGGGGCGGGTGCTTTCTCCGCCCACATCCAAAATGTCGACCCCGGCTGCAACGAACCGGCGAGCCTGCTGCAAAGCCGCCTCCAATCCTGTGGAGGCAGTCAGCAAACCATCACCTGAGAAACTATCCGGCGTGATGTTCAAGATACCCATTACAAAGGTACGCGTCCCCCATGCAAGGGTATGATCTCCTATTTTAAGTGGTTGCATGGATTTTGGGTCAGGCCATCTGGTCCAGGGGTCGGCTGAGCCAATTTTCAGCTTCGTCAATGTCTGTAAAGATCTTGATGGCCGCCGAGGCGGGGGTTAATGCCAGTGCGGCGATCTTGCGGATGGCATCGGCTACATCTGAGTTTGCAACCAATACAGCCAGGCGGATCTTGCGGGCAGACGGATCACTGTTAACTTCGATGGCGGTATTGATGGCTGACTCGGAGACATGCTGCACCTGGCGCAGATCATACAGGTTGCGCGTCAAGCGGTCGGCATCCAACAGGTGTTGATGTGAAAAATCCTGCCAATGATTGACGGTGGAATCCGACAGGTCCGTAAATGTGTAGTGCATGCCGCCATCTGAGCGGCGGACAACTGTATAGCCTATCCCGGGAACGGGCTGCCAATTTAAGGGTTTAAGTTCAGTCATGTTCTACCTCCTAATTGTAGAAGGATTATATCTTATAAGTGGGAGTGGGTTGTTGAATTCAAGTAATTGATCGTATCAGATGGATAAATCTATTCCTGGTCTATCGATTATCTTCCTGCAGCCCGCAAGACCGCCAGGGCATCCACGGTTACAAAGGGGTTGGCTTTCTTCCTGCTGATACCACCCCAACTGACCGGTGAGTAGTTGCTGACCTCGGGACGTGTTGTATGATAATACGTTGCATCCACCGGAAAGCCGCCATCCGGCAGACGGCGTGATTCAAGCAGGTCCAGGGCTTGTTTACAGCGTGGGTCGCCAATAAAACCCGCCTCTGCCATTACTTTAAGCGCAAACAGGATATCGTAATGCCAGTAACACGGGTAATGTAATTGCACGAAATGGCTATCCATGATCTTCCCATCACTCTGGCGGAAAAAGAGCCTGCGCTTCAAAAAGATATCGGCAGCTTTTTCGGAGGCGTTCCTTGCCTGTGAATTTCCGCTTATTCTGGAATAAAGCGCCAGTGCTCGCAGGGGGATCAGGCTTTCCATGAAAGAGGATCTGGTTACGTCGGGGCGTTTATCACAGTTCCAGCCCCCATCCTGCCATTGCCATTTGACCAGGCGTTCAACCAATTCGTCTGTGCGCTCGTCCGCCATGCCCAGGGTCAGGGTTGAAAAGACCAGGTTGCTCTCTTGCGAGGCGCACCGGCGCACCCTGCCATTGATCTCCCGGATGTGACGGGTATGGTCTGTGCCCAGCAGCCAATTGTAAGCTTGCTCCGTCAGTGGAAGGAGAGTCTCATCGCCAGGTGGGTAACCCAGGTCTGCCAGCACAGAAAGCACCCAGTGGCTCCCGGTCCATTTTTTGTAGGGATGCAGGGGTAAATTACCATCCTGGATGCAGGCGGATAATAATTCTTGAACCAGCGGAGAAGTACGCACATCGTTGGAAGCTTGAATGGCCTCTGGACTTGCCTCCGGTTGGTCCAAAACGTTGACGATCATTTTGTATCGGATGGCGGGTTCTCTATATAAATACTCTTGAAGGTTTTCCAATTCTTACCTCCTGCCGGTCAGAGATAAATATCTAAACTGAATACCGGTGGATATTATTACTGTCAACTTTAGCCAGAAGCTCATGAATTGCGACTTGCAGGAGAGGATGAATAAAATCTGGAGCGATCTCCGCCAGAGGTACCAATACGAAAGCGCGTTCGGCAATGCGTGGATGGGGGATGACCAGGTCTGATTGTTCATTTTTCAGTGTATCGTAGAACAATATATCGATATCGATCAGGCGCGGTCCGTTCCGGAAAGTGTGTTCGCGCCCCATGGTCCTTTCCATATTCTTGAGAAATTTTAACAATTTCCATGGTGAAAACCCGGTTTCAACCTGGATGACCATATTGAGAAACTTTGGCTGGTCTTCAAACCCCCAGGGTGGTGTTTCATATATTGATGAGCGTTTTACTACAATCACATCAGGAGGCATGCTCTGAATGGCAGTTTCCAGGTTGCCCGGGCGGTCACCCAGGTTTGATCCAAGCGCAAGATATATGTTTTTATTCATATTGATGAAATTTGATCCAATCTCATTCTTTGGGAGTCCCTGCTTCCGTGGAGCGTTCCAGGTTGCTCAATACCTGCCAATTTCCCGTGGAATTTCATAATCGCTCGATGATCGTAGCTGTTGCCATGCCGTGACCGATGCACATGGTCTGCAGACCATATTGAGCTTTTTGACGCTCAAGTTCATAAAGCAGCTTGGTCATTAACACTGCACCCGTGGCTCCCAATGGATGTCCATGGGCGATGGCGCCGCCATTTGGATTGACCTTGTTCATATCCGGTTGCAGTTCCCTGGCCCAGGCCAGCACCACACTTGCAAAGGCTTCGTTGATCTCGATCACATCCATGTCTTCCAGGGTCAGCCCGGCTTTTTTTAAGACCTGGCGGGTGGCGGGAATGGGTCCATCCAGCATAAGGGTCGGATCTGAACCAACCACAGCACGCGCCACGATGCGGGCGCGTGGAACAAGGTTATAGCGCCCGACCGCATCGGGAGAAGCCACCAATAGCGCTGCGGCTCCATCGCTGACCTGGCTGGAATTACCAGCTGTGATGACGCCATTCTCTTTGAAGACCGGTTTGAGGGAAGTCATGCGTTCCCGATCAGGAGGCAGGCGGACGCCCTGGTCGGTCTTGAACATGGTGCCATCCGCCAGTTCAATGGGCAAGATCTGTGTATCAAAATATCCTGACTGGATGGCACTCCCTGCCTTGATATGGCTGTTGTAGGCATATTCATCCAGTTCTTCACGTTTCAGGTTCCATTTCTCAGCCATCATTTCTGCGCTGATGCCTTGATGCACCAGGGCATGCCCAACATCCGGCCATTCGGTTGGATAATCAGCCCCCAGTGTCTGATGCGACATCATCTCAGTGCCTCCAGCAAGAACCAGGTCCATATCTCCAGCCAGGATGGACTGGGCTGCGAAATGCACGGCTTGCTGGCTGGAGCCGCACATGCGGTTCAGGCTGACGCCGGGAACACGCACCGGGAAACCGGCTTTTAACAAGGATAACCTTGCAAGGTTACCGCCCTGGTCTGAGATCGGGGTTACCACGCCCCAGATCACATCCTCGACCTTGCCAGCGTCGATCCCTGCGCGCACCATGGCAGATTTCAGGACCATGGCAGCCAATTCCACTGGTGCAAAGGGCTGCAAGGTTCCGCTGGCTTTTCCGGAACCGATGGCAGTTCTTACAGCCGAGATTATGAAGGCTTCGCGACCCTCTTCCATTTTTCCTCCAAAAGTATTGAAAATAATTAATTGTAGGTCAGGGATTGATCACTCAATAACTTTAGAACCCTGTTATGGAATATTATGTTCTTCTAAATGTTCCACCAGGCAGGCATTCAACCAGCCATTTATGCGGTGATTTTTCAACCCGTTTTCGGGCAGATCCACCACCAGAGTGACCAGGGATTGGCGGATATTCTCATAATGGATCAGTAGATCTTCTTCCTTCCAGGATCGGAAATGTTCGAGCGTGGCAGCGTTGAAGGCATCAATATCATATTTCTTCCTGGGCATTTCCAGGTTGTCAAGAATGGAGTTGACGATCTTGATGGCTTCTTCCCACCAGCCCAGGATATGAGCCAGCAAGTCGTGGAAGCTGGAATACCCCTGTTTCTGAAGATAGTCCGCCTGATGATCAGATGGAAGTTGTTTGAACCGTCCTGGAAAAGTCTTCCAGTCTTTGCTCAAATTGTCCAGCAGTTCCTGGCAGGTGAGTTGTTTCTCTTGATCGGGCATGATCTCTCCTCAATTCGGATGCACAGCATTAATAAAATCTGCCAACAATCCGTAAGCAGTGGTTTCCGGGCCTGGGTTCGTCTCCATTAATGAAAGCAGTCCAAGAACATCGGTTTCAAATTCAACGCAGGAAGAAGTGCCTTCCATATTGTACAACGGGGAAGATGCCGATACAAGTTCGGGGGCGACCTGCGCCTGGATAACATCACCCTCACGCCGTGCTCTGCAGACTAGTTTCCAGCGTTTGCCTGCAGACCGGGCTGCGGCGATATCGGCAGAAGTAATACCACCAATACCCTGGCGTTCCACATCCTGTGGCTTGAGTGGAATATCCATCAATACGGTCACCAGGGCTGCCACCTTGATGGCAGCATCCCAGCCATCCACATCTCCGGATGGATCTGTCTCGGCGATACCGATGGATTGTGCATATTTAACCGCATCATCAAAACTTTCTCCTCTTTCCATGCGGGTCAGGATCAGGTTGGTGGTGGAGTTGAGCACACCACTGAAAGCAATCAAACGGGCACCCGGCAAAGCCGAGCGGAACAGGGAAAAAATGGGAGCTCCATCCATGACCGTGGATTCAAACAGGAAGCAGCGTTTATGCGCATAGGCGAGCGTTGTCAGTTCATGGTATGCATGCACGATGGGACCTTTGTTTGCGGTAGCGACATGCATACCAGTCTCAAGCGCCAGGCGGATATGGTCGATGGCAGGTTGCCCGCTGGCATGATCGACCGGTGTATTTTCAAAAAGGAAATCAGCCTGGCAGCGGCGGATGAGGTCAAAATTATCCACAGGAAAAGGTTTGGTCGAGAGAAGTTGTAAATTTCCACCGGATTCCACCAGCTTCAGGGCAGCTTCCAGATCGATCCCATCCGGATCGATGACAGCACCATGTCTGCCTGTTGAGATCCCGGTCACTGAAAATGTGATGTTGTATCTTCCTGACAATTCGTCCTGTTTTTGCATTAACAAGCGGGCCAATGCGCGCCCGACATTACCAAACCCGAGAAAAGCCAAGCGATAATGCGGCATGATGATCTCCTGAAAAAAGTGGATTGGATCTTACCTGCTGATAGAAAATGCGAGCATGCCCCGGAAATTTCCTTAAATTGGCGGATATGGATAAGCGCGCCGATCACGGGGTGGAAATTGAAATATGCCTTCGGAAATTAATTGATCACATCGGTTTCGAAGGGCTGCCAATTCAGCCCGGCTCAGGTATACTGCCAGGTCAGCATACAAACCATTTGGGACAGCGAGTGTGTTTCTGAGTTCTTTTATGGAATTCAGAAGCTCCTGCGGGATGGGCAGACCGGCGAAATCCCAGATCACCGTTCGTAATTTATCTTCCTCATGAAAACACAGTCCGTGATCGATAAGCCAGACTTTATTTTCCCTGTCCAATAGGAGATGTCCCCCCTTGCGGTCGGCATTATTGATGAGCAAATCGAACAGGGCAACCGGGCTTAATTGAGACCTGGTCTCTTCGGTAAAGGTGAAATAGTGGATCTCGGGGTCATGGTCGATAAAGAGTTGCAACGATCCTGGTCCTAGTGGTCCCGTCTCACGCAGAACGGTGATGGGTACAAGGTCCCATCCCAACCTCCGGCTGACAAGGTAGGCTGCCATCTCGCGCTTTGAAAGTGTATTAGAAGGAAAATCCCACAGAGGTTGTTCACCCTGGCGCGGTTTATAGACGGCTTTAACTGTTTCATTCTGGAAGCTTACCTGCACCAGGAAAGTATAGTTGTAACCCAGCACAAACTGTCCCTGCAATTCGATCTCACCATGCAGGAGGATCTCTTCTGTCGCAGCGTCCGCCAATTTTGAGGCAGTTTCCATATTAATTGATATTATTTTGAAAATTAATTATTCCGGGTAATATACTAATTTTTGTGACCGTTCTTTTTGGGGCAGAAATGCCCTCCTGCATCCATTGGCTGTCCACACTGGGCACAAATGGGGCGGCCACGGCTGACAACCTCCTGGCTCCAGCGCGCCATCCGGCGGATCTGCGTTCGAGTACACCAGAAACGCACCACGGATGAATCACCGATCTCCGTGTCTTCAGCCACGATCTCCTTGACCATGACCACCATCAGATCGGCTTCATAGTCATAACCCAGTCCGATCTCACCGGAGCGGAATAGAGGATCAACGGGGGGTGTGATGCGCATGAGCTCCGGGTCATAATCTGCCAGAGCCTGGCTTAGTTCCGGTTTTTCAAGCTCCAGTTCGGCGATCCGTTTTTCAACGCCGATCGCAAGGGATTGAAGTTGAATCTTCTCGACTATGACAGTCACAGGTTGAGGACGGTCGTCCTGCCAGGCTTGAATGTAAAAAACACGCTGACCAGGGCTGCCGATGGCATCAGCGGTGATGTGGCCGACGGGTCTCATGTCTAATTCAAATCGGGTCATAAGTGTGTTCCTGAAATAATGGTTGAATGTTAATTGTCAAATTTGAGTATACCAGAATCACGGGTTACTTTGCCCTTAACTCGTCTTAAAACTGGTGTGAATTTCGCTCCGCCATGAGATCACCTTGATTATATCTGCTTTGCCAGGTGTTTCAATTATAAGAACAGCCCCACCGGGTCTGGTGGGGCTGTAATTTGCGGTTATTTCCACTTATGAGGCGGGAGTAGGATTTTGCGGCTGGTCCGAGGGTTCAATTTCAACTGGAAGGATATCTGTTTGGGGATAAGCCTGTGTGCCGAACCGGGAGAGAAGTACTGCTCCTAGGCCGATCAAATTGATCAGGAAGGGTACCAGCCAGCCAATGCAGGGGATGAACCCAATTCCATATGCCACGAAGTTCAGGATGAATGTACCCACTGCGGCTGATAATGGGAATGGCCAATCCTGGTGTAATACCATGGCTGTGCGCTGTCCAACTTCCAGACCTAAGGCGATCCAACCGAAGGCGATGGCGAATGCCAGGATCAAAATACCGATCAATGTTACGGGGATCAGGATGATGGTGATGGCAAGGATTACGCCGAGCACGATCACCACCAGCAGGGTCAGCAAGCCGATCGAACCGCCGATCACTGGCTGGTGCACGACTGCACGGCTGACACGTCGGGTTTGAACATCGAAGAATAACATCACCAGAGCTGCCAGGGCGGCCCACCCCAACGATTTTATGAACAGCCATGCAAATTCTGAGAAGGGATTGAAGTTGATGGAAGAGCGGATTGTTTTTGAAAGGTCAGTGGGAAGATTGGGGACCAGGGGAGCTGTGATCTGGGAAGGAAGGTCATAGGTTATGGAAGGAGGTGAGGCAAAGTTGTTAATGGTACCTTTGATTCGGGCTCCGGTGTCTGCTTGATAGCTGCCTCCAACTGTGTCCAGGTCGCCTTCAACAATTGCTGTGGATTTTAAGAGACCTGATCCGCCGATCAGCACCAGGTCGCCGGAAACTTCTCCTGCGATTGTCAGGCTGCCTCCAAATAATACGATGTTGCCGATCACATGGGCGTCTGCTTCCACGGTGACAGACCCGCCGAAGACCACCAGGTCACCGGTCAGGGTCTCGCCACTTGCCAGCGTGAAGTTGCTCCCAAAGATGACCTGTCCATCTTTAAGTCCGCTTGCCGAGGCAGTTTGCAGCGGAAGAAGCAGGGCATATAACAGAATTAAAATTGTAGATATTCTCAGGATGGTTTTCATACCAACCTCCTTGCATTTGTTGAATAGGATAATTTCCACAATGAAGTGACCCAGACCAAAACCAGTAGGAAACCACCACCTGCCATCCCCAGCCACAAGGGCAGGGGGATGATCCCGGCTGCGATCTTAACAAAAACCAGCCCGATCGTTCCAAAAGTTCTGATGGAGGAAACCAGGGTTACCCACCAGGTTACCCAGGTTACAAAGATCTCAGCAGGTGAACTCAGCCAGGTGGAGATAAGTTGAACGATCAGAAAACCCATGGCAAGGATGGTGATGAGCCCCAAAATACCCAGCCCCCAAAACCGGCGTTTGCGAGCCAATTGTTTTTCAGCTGCCAGCTTCAATTGGAATCGATCGCTGAATCCTGCCCTCGGAGAAACCATCCGGGATGTTTTCAAAATCAGATCCATTTCGGTCAGCGCCAAACAAGTTGTGCAGGTCTTCAGATGTTCTTTAAGTTCCTGATTTTGTTCAGGGGTGAGTGGCTGATTTTCGAGCAGCCAATCTTCAAAAGGCCGGTGATTCATATGGCCTCCTTTCAACTTGTGAATGATTGGTTTCTTCTTCCCAAAGTTTTGCAAGTTCCCGGCGAGCCCGGTGCAAGCGGCTCTTGACCGCAGGGACGGTTAATGAAAGGGCTTGGGCGATCTCCACTTCTGAGCAGTCGTTCCAATAGCGCAGGACGACCGTCGCCCGGTCTGTGGCATCCAGGGATCTCAGCAGGGTTTGCATTTGAGCCTGGGTCTCACGCCGGACTGTTTCATTCTCCGGATCGGGTGCATTGGCGTCCGGGAGTTCTGCATGGTTTTCGTCGTCATCGAGCGAAAAAGCTGTGTATTTTCTGCGTCGCAAGCGGTCGATGCAATGGTGGGCAGCAATTGAAAGCAGCCAGGTTGCAAAAGAGCGGTTGTTATCATATCTGGACAGGTTCCTGTATGCTTTAAAAAAAGTCTCCTGGGCTGCATCCTCGGCCTTTTCTGATTCTCCCAACATCCGGTAGCATAAGTTATATACCGGGTTTTGATACGTCTCGACCAGTAGGGTAAATGCTTCATCGCTTCCATTTTGAGCCTTTAGGATCAAGGCTATTTCGTCGCTCACATTTGCTCCTGAGTATTTTGATCTGACTAATATACGATAAGTATGGATAATGGTTGCAACCGAAATTACTCCCGTTTGGGAGGAAAAATATGAACCAACAACAGGATGCTGAGCAAGGCACACATCGTCCCAAATATGAACATTGCTTTGTAACCCAGCCAATCTCCAGTCCGGCTGTTGTTGAGACCATCCAGTACAGGTCCCCATAAACGGCCCAGGGCGCCTGCCCCGGCGGTGGCGATATTGGTCAAACCCATGTATTTTCCAGCCTCATTGCCCGAGGCAAGCTGGTTGGCAAGCGCCCAATTGGATGTCAGGAACAACCCCATGCCAACACCGATGACGCTGCCCACCAGCACCAGGCTGTGCTGGTCATTGACCAGCAGGAGAAGAGCGCAGCCCAGAGCGGTGATGAGACTGGCAGCAGCCAGGACGGGTTTCGCTCCCAGGCGATCCGTCAGCCAGCCACCGACCAGGGCCATGATCACCAGCCCGATCGCCAGGGCTGCCATCAGGTCGCCGGTGGCTTTAACGGGGTTCTCCACCTGGAGTACATCCCCGATAAAGTACTGGGCGAATTGCTGAATTCCAAACACACCCAGCAGGAAAACAAAACGCTCTGCAACCAACCACCAGTAAGCCGGATTGGCTTTAATATCCACCTGGAACAGACCTTTGAATTCCTGGAAAATGCCGTGCAAATTTCCAGCAGCCGGACGGTTGCCCGCAGTGGATTCTTCGGTCGTTCCGAACACGGTTATGGCTGTGGAAACCAGCACCAGGCCCATGATCACGGTGATGATCAGAGCCGGGTTGCGGGTGACAGGGTCGATCAGGCTGCCTGCCACCAGGGAGGCCAGGATGAGCGCCAGCATATCCATAAAGGTCTTGATGCCGCTGGCTACACCCAGTTGTCCGGCAGGCACGCGGTCCGGCAGCAATCCCTGGACCGGGCCGTGGGCAAGATTGGAGCTGAATTGCAGAAAGATATAACCGGCGAACAACCAGCCCAGTCCGCCTGCCCAACCCAGGATGGCAAGGAAGATAAGGTCGAGCAGGGAGCCGATCACGATCAACGGTCTGCGCCGTCCCCAGCGTGAATTCCAGCGGTCACTGAGAGCGCCTGAAACAGGTTGAATGATGGTGGCGATGATCAATCCAATGAAGGTCAGGATTCCCAGGTAGGTATTCTTCTGGTTATCAGGAACATAGTTTAGCAGCACAGCTGGCAGGATGAGAGGGTGGATGGCATTCCATTTAAAGGACAGGCCGATCCAATACATGTTCAAAACGAGCATCTGCCAGATTGAAGCTTTTTTCTTCATGTGGTTTTCCTCATTCGCATCTATTCTAAGATTTGTGATTCCAAGACCTGGTGCTCATTCAAACTCGCCGCGCAAAGAAGCTGGAAGCAATTCAGCAATATGCTTCATGATGATGAGGGCTGCAATAGGGTCCTTTTGTTTGGATGATAGCCCGTCAGGAATTTTCAGGTCATAAGCAGGTCCAAAACGCAGGCACAGTTGCCCGTCGTCCTCATAAGCTCCAACGGGCACAAAGCTCAAGCCTGCGGATGCCAGCAGCAGCCCAAACCGGCCTGCACCGGGAGAGGGCATGCGCAGGAGTCCTGTCGGATCATCCTGACCTTCGGGAGCCAGACCCAAAATGGGACTTTCTGCATACTTTATATGTGCCAACACCCGACGAACGGCTGCGGCGCGGGAGGGTGCATCCTGAGGGCGAGGCGGCATGGGGGGCATGCCGGTAAAGGAGTAAAGGTCTGCCAACCTTTTCAAAACCCAGCGGGAGAGGGGTCTGCCGATAAAACCGTACCATTTCCCTGGGCAGGTCAATTCGTTGGTCACCACCCAGTGCATCTCCGGCTCCAGGCAGGCAGCCACAGCCAAAGCCAGCCACCAGGCTTGAAAACCGGGACGATAATAATGATTGAAGGTGACCACGCACGGACCGCCGGTCGGGATGAATTCCTGCCCCCGGACGCACAGCCCGGGCTGCAGACTGGCGATCATCCGGCAGGCATCCAGGCGGAAAGACCTTTTCCTGCCAAGCAGTGAACTGGCTATTATTCTTGTGATAAGCGGAGCGGGGTAAATGTAATTTGGGTACATACAATAATGGATGGCTGACTGCCATCCATTATTGTACATTGGATTTATATTTATTTAGACTTTAACTCAAAACCACCACTTACCAGGCATAGGCTTCAGGGGCTTCTCCGCCGGGGCCGGGCCAGATCTCATCCAGTTTCTTGAGACTTTCTTCACCCAGCTTGATGTCCAGGGCGCGCAGACTGCCGGTCAACTGGTCGAGCGTGCGCGGTCCGATGATCGGGGCGGTGACCACCGGATTGTGCAGCAGCCAGGCCAGGGCCAGGTCGGCTGGTTTTTCGCCGAATGCCTTGCAGAAGGCTTCGTATGCTTTCACCTGTGAATGGTGCTTTTCCAGTTTCTTTTGGGCATTTTCGGAGGTCCGGCGGCCTTCACTGGCTTTTTCCAGGATACCGCCCAGGATGCTGCCGCCCAACGGGCTCCAGGGGATCAACCCCAGGCCATAATCCCGGCAGGCGGGAACCACTTCCAACTCGATCATACGGTCAGCCAGGTTGTATAAGCTCTGTTCAGCAACCAGCCCCATGAAATTCCTGACCCGGGCGGCTTCGTTGGCTTTGGCGATCTGCCATCCGGCAAAATTCGATGAGCCGACGTAGATCACTTTTCCCTGATGGACCAGGGTTTCCATGGCCTGCCAGATCTCCTCCCACGGGCTGTTGCGGTCTATGTGGTGCATCTGGTAAAGGTCGATGTGATCGGTTTGCAAGCGCTTGAGAGAAGCCTCGCAGGCCTGGCGGATGTGCAGGGCAGACAGGCGGGATTGGTTGGACCAGTCCCCCATGCGGCCATATACTTTGGTGGCAAGGACCACTTTATCCCGGCGTCCACCACCTTGAGTGAACCAACGCCCGATGATATTTTCGGTGACGCCTTCACCGATCTTCCAGCCATAGACATTGGCTGTGTCAAAGAAATTGATTCCAGATCCAAGCGCCTGGTCCATGATGGCGAAAGAATCAGCTTCGTTGGTCTGTGGACCAAAATTCATGGTTCCCAGACAAAGACGGGAAACTCTTAATCCGGTACGCCCTAGCTGTGTGTAATCCATGTTTGATCGCCTTTCCTTCTCTATAATAGGTAATTAATTGTTGCGCAGCAGGAGATATGTAAACACTGCTAAGTTTTCTGGTTCAGGTGTTCGATTATCGTATCAGTGGCCACCACAGTTGCCGCAATTACCGCCGGAGCAGGACCCGCAGGAAGTTGAGGCGCTGCCAGCCAGGGCTTTGCCGCCGCTTTCCGAGTAACATACCGAAGGTTTTCGCCGGGTATTCCCTTTTCCACAGGCAAGACAGGCGATGGGGTCATCGGACTGGCTCATGGAGCGCAGGCTTTCAAAAACTGCCTGGCAGTCGCTGCAAATATATTCGTAAATGGGCATATTTGTCTACCTTTCTAATAATGTTCCCTTTGTTCCTTATCGTGAGAACAACAACGAAGGCAGGAATCCTACCTGATCTATAATAATTTACCGCGGAATGGCATTGCGTGCAAGTTCATCGACGCGCTGATTGTATTTATGTCCGGCGTGACCTTTGACCCATTTCCAGGTGATCGAATGTTTGGGAAGGATGGCATCCAGGGACTGCCACAGGTCTATGTTGGCCAGCGCTCCTGCTTTGCGCTGCCAGTTGCGTTTCTTCCAGTTGGGCAGCCATTCGGTGATGCCGCGTTTAAGGTATTCGGAATCAGTCACAATCTCTACCTTGCAGGAGGTTTTTAAGATCGATAAGGCTCGCAGGGCGGCTGTCAACTCCATGCGGTTGTTGGTGGTATGCTTTTCGCCACCGCTGATGACCTTCTCGTGCGATCCCGTACACAGGATTGCTGCCCAACCTCCAGGCCCCGGGTTGGGACTGCAGGCGCCATCCGTGTAGACCTTGACGGTTGGAATATGTTTGAGATCTGTCGTCAGGGCTTGGCCTCTATTAATTCTTGAACGGTTTCATCCATGCGGGTCAGGAGATCGGGGATCTGGTCCAGGCTGAGGTTATTTCGAAACATGTAATTGGTTGCGTCACCCAGGACAGGACGGGCTTTCCGCCATGTATCAGTATTCGGCTGGGTGGAAAGCAAGTCCATGGAGGCTACCGCGTCATTCCATTGCGGGTGAATGCTGCGGTAGGCTGACAGGGCTTCATACGTTGAGGTGCGCAGGGGCAGCATGCCGGTCGCCTTTACCCAACTGACCTGGTTCTCATTGGAAAGAAACCAGCGGGTGAAGAGCCAGGCTGCCAGTTGCTTTTCCGGAGTAGATTTGAGCACCGTAAGAACGGGTCCTTCAGCGATCAATTGCCTTTTTTGACCTGGGAAGGGGATCAGGGTCCACTCGTCCGGGTTGCCGGCTTGCTCAAATGCCAGGCTTTGAAGGGGGAGTTCCGCCAGGTCGGCAGTGATGAACAAGGCTGAGCGGTTCGCAAAAGACGGATATTGGTTTGGCTCAGTGGAGATAAAAGCGCAATTATCCTCGTACAGTTTCTTTAAGAATTCGAGGGCGGTCTGGTTGCCATCGTTGGAAAAAATTATCTGCCCATCTTTGAAGACCCCGCCGCCAAAAGCCTGCATCCAGGCCAGCATCGATTCGGGCGAAGTGTAAACGATCCAGCCGCCATACCCATCGTTTTGAAGGATGCTGTCAGTGCGAAAGGACTGGTTGGCCGCGCAGGCCTGTTTCCGGAAATCGCTGGAGGTGAGCGGTATCTTGGTAAAGCCCAATTCGCGTGCCCAGGTCTGGTTGTAATACAGGTAGGAGGCTGAAAGCTGGGCCGGAAGCCCAAGGGTCTTTTCGTTTTGCCCTGCCAGGTCCCAGAAGATGGGCTTGAAATCGCTCACATCTTCTGCGCTGAAACCATAGCGCGGATCCTTCTGGTAGTCCGCCAGGTCGATCACTGCTCCTTTTGCATCCCAGTCGAGCACCTGTTCGGGCAGCGTGATGACCAGGTCCGGTTGATTCGGGCTTTCGAGGCTGCTGCTGACCATCGCGTAAAGGCTGTTGTTCGAATCGTTGGAGTGTGGATAAACGATGATGCCCCATTCATTGAGGGTGTTGAACTTTGCCACCAGGTCGCTGAATTGTGACGCAGATTGACCGACAAATGCATAAGCGACTTGAACCTGGATGCCTGCCAGGGTATCCGGCTCGATCTTAATGCGGGGCAGTTCTGCGGCGGGAGTGGGTGTGCTGGTTTTTGTGCGCGCTGCAAGCGTGTTGGTGACCAGGGGCACCAGAGGCGCGCCATCCGGTGAACAGGCATAGAGCAGCAGGACCATGAGCGCCATCAAACAGGTCAGGATAAGGTTGATCTTTTTGTTCATGGTCTAGAAAACAACGAATGGGACCGGGGTCAGTACAAGCAGAAATATCACAAGCATGATACCAGCCATGATCTTGCGTCCCGGGTCAAGCTGGGTGATCTGGTCAAGAGGCTCGGCCTGGGTGCGACCTATAAAGAAGATCAACCCGGCCCACAGCCACCAGCCACTCCAGATGAAACCCAGTGCCAGCATTGGGATGAGTACGAAAAGTAATAATTTCTTTGCATTGCGCCCGAATAAGGCATAGAGCACGTGTCCACCGTCCAACTGCCCGGCCGGGATCAGGTTTAGAAAAGTAACCAGGATTCCAGCCCAGCCTGCCATGGCGACCGGGTCGAGCATGATGTCCCTTCCGCCGATCGGGAGCGGGTGCCCGGTGAAGAAGAATCTCAGCCAATAAAGCACTGCGGAGCCGTTCATATCTGCCGGGGCAGGCAGCAATTCGCCCTTGAGGATGTATTTAAGTCCGATATAAAGAATGGAATTTCCTTCCATCAGGTTGTCTCCGGGGCAAGTGTAACTGTCGCCCACAATGGCGGGATCCGGGCAGATGGTCGTATGACCGCTTTGAATGGTATAGCGGGTATTCAGGAGGATATCGGGCTTGGAGAGGTTGATCCCCAGGATCAGCACCGGGATGGCAACGATCAGCCCTGCCAGGGGTCCGGCCATGCCGATGTCCAGCAGGATGCGCTTGTTGCGCGGGCGTTCCTTCATATTAATAAAAGCGCCCATCGTTCCCAGCAGGCTGGCTGGGAATGGGATGAAGTAGGGCAGCGAGACATCGGTCTTGTGAAAGCGCCCGGCAAAATAGTGCCCGAACTCATGCGCCAGCAGGATGGAAAGCAGGCTGACCGCGAAGGGCCAGCCCTGCCACAGGTTGATGATCAGCGTCCAGATCTGCCCGGGCAGGTCTTCGGGCAGGGGACCCTGGTAGGAGTACATGACACCTGCGAACAAGACGCTCATCAACGTTAAAATGAAGAGAGCAATATTGACTGACACATGGCTGTGTTTGGGTTTTACCGCGCTGGAAACCAGTATCACCATCTGCCGGGTGTTTTCCATCCGGAAGAGGGGTGTGATATTGAGTGGTTTGAGGGATTGGTCGAGCTGGTTATAAGCTGCAACCGAATCTTCGAGCAGGAGATGGCCGCGATAACGGACGATGAAGTCACGCTGGGGATCCCCCAGGGTAACATCCTCGATACGAAAAACCCGGGCAACGATGGCATTCAGTGTTTCAGAAGCGGGAAAAGTCATACCTGTACCTCAAATCAAGGCAGGCAACAGGCGTTCATAAAAAAATTATTCGCCTGCTGCCTCCAATAAATACAAAGGCGGGAGTGGATGGGGGTCGAACCCACCGCGGCCCGCATTGCGACCCGCCGCCGGTGTTGAAGACCGGGAAGCCCACCGGGACCTAACCACTCCCGCAGACAAGGATACTCGAACCTGAAAGGTTTGGCAAGATATCAGGAAGAAACGATCAGGGCTTTCTCAAAGTCGCGTTTTTGTGTCATAGCGAGCGAACGCACTTTGCGAGCGAAGCAATCTCCTCCCCAACGTGGAGATAGACACAGGCTGGAAATACTTCAACCGTCCCCTGTAATATGGGGACGATGTCGTAGTACCACATATCTTTGAGAAAGCCCTGATTTGGACGATGGAGCATTGATGATCGACGCTGGAAACTGGATAATTGACGACGGGTGATGAGCGATCGGAATGTAAAGTTTTCAAAAGGATGATTGACAGATCCTGTTCTGTGTGTCTTTGCCAACGAGCGGAGCGAGTGAAGCAATCCCCTGCCTTGTGAGGAGACTGCTTCGTCGTGTAAAAACGCCCGTCTGGCAGTGACAGATCCTATCTTGTGAATTTCCAGGATCTGAATGAGAGTCCGATAACGATGATCGGGTTGCGTTGTATAATTATCGTATGCAAATCCGGAAGATGCTCTTGTTGTTGAGCGTGGTTGTCATGCTGTCCGCCTGCCGGATCATTCCCTGGCGCAGGGTTATTCCTACGCCTACTCCGACGCCAACGCTCAAACCCACTGCCACCTGCCTGCTGTGTTTTCCCCCGACGGATACACTGACCTCCACACCACAATTCTACCCGATGTGCACCCCGCCGTTGTGCGCCATCGGGACGAGCGAAGTATATTATTGTTCCGAAACCTGCCCGAACGGCTGTGGCACGACCTGTGCCACCTACACCCCTACGCCTTGAAGAGGATTACTAATTTGGAAAGGACAAACAACCTGAGAAACCTGGGAAAGACAGACCTTCTGGTCAGCCCGATCGGGCTGGGAGTGATGGAACTGGCTGGCGGGGGCGGCTGGTTGGGCCGCATCTTCCCGGTCATTCCTCAGGAGGAGAAGAATGCCATCATCCAGGCTGCCCTGGATGGTGGCATCAACTGGTTCGACACCGCCGAGTTATATGGCGGAGGCGTATCTGAAAGATCGCTGGCGACCGGTTTGAAGGCTGCCGGGAAGACCGACGGGGATGTGTTGATTGCAACCAAATGGCTGCCGTTCTTCCGCACTGCCAACAATATGAAGGTCACGGTCCATGAGCGCCTGCGTTATTTGGATGGATTCAGCATCGCCAACTACATGGTCCACCAGCCGGTGAGCTTCTCCTCACCCGAGGCTGAGATGAACGTCATGGCAGACCTGGTGGAAGCAGGCAAGATCCGCTCGGTGGGCGTCAGCAATTTCAGCCCTGACCGCATGCAGCGGGCGCATGCTGCCCTGGCAAAACGCGGCCTGCCCCTGGCAGTCAACCAGGTGCATTACAGCCTGCTGCACCGCAATATCGAATTGGATGGGACCCTGGCAATGGCGAAGGAACTGGGCGTGACCATCATCGCCTATACCCCGCTGGCTAATGGCTTGTTGAGCGGCAAGTATCACAGGAACCCCGAACTTGTGGAAAAGATCCACGGCTTTCACAAGGGCCTGATCAAGCGTAATATCGAGCGCACCCGTCCGTTGATCAGCGTTATGGAAGAGATCGCCAACAACCATCAAGCCACAGTCTCTCAGGTTGCCTTAAACTGGCTGATCCATTATTCCGGGGAGATCGTGGTCACCATCCCGGGTGCCACCAAGGCCATCCAGGCGCAGGACAGCGCCGGAGCCATGAAGTTCGTGCTAAATGATGAAGAGCTGGACAGGCTGGATAGGGAATCGCGAGAATTAAAGAAATAATACGCCTGCCAATACCAAACAAGAACGGCTTAAAAAAACTGACAGGTTTTGATCTACCGATTACCTCACAGGAGAGAAACCTTGGTAAAAAAAAGGCTCTCTTGAAAGAGAGTCTTTTTCTGTCGGGGCGCAGGGATTCGAACCCTGGGCCTCTTGCACCCCATGCAAGCGCGCTACCGGACTGCGCCACGCCCCGTGGAGGGGGTATTATAGCCGCGTATTACATTTCTGACAATGAGAGCGGGGGTATGAATTTACAAAAACTTTCCTCTTGACAAATCTAATTCATTATCATATACTATGTTTAGTAACAACTAAACGTACTAAACAAGGAAAACAAATGGACAATAACCTGCCAGCCATCAAACAGGACTTTATCGAAGGATTGAGCGGCATGAGCCAGTTCTGGGGTCTGCCCAAAGGGATGGGCGCCATCTTCGCGGTGCTGTATCTCTCGCCCGTGGCGCTCTCCCTGGACGAGCTGACCTCCCGGACCGGGCTGACCAAGGGTGCAATCAGCACCAATGTGCGCGGTCTGGCCCGCATGGGACTGATCCGCTCGGCGCCGCGGTTGGGTGACCGCAAGGATTATTACGAGGCTGAGACCGATTTCTACAAGTCGATCCGCTCGATCCTGGCTGAACGCCAGCATGGTGAATTTGACCAGGCGGTCTCCTCTGTGCGCCTCACCCTCGACAGGCTCAATTCTGACGTGGGTAGGGATGACCCGGAGCGGGAATTCCTTATGGAGCGGGTCACCGCCTTGCAGGATTTCTTCGATGCGATCGATAACCTGGCGCGGGCTGTCTCACGCCTGAACGGCCTGGGAACAGGCACCATTAAAAAGATCTTGACCATATTGAAATAGAATACGCCATTCACAGCTTTACTCAGACCGAAGCGCAAGTTGTCGGCTGGATTAATGTTGCCAATTTTCAAAATTTTCAATATTCTGTTCAAAGGAAGGACAAAATGAAATCAGCAGTTACCGGCGCTTTCTCTTATTCAGGCAAATATATTGCCCAGAAATTACTCGCCAAGGGGGACGAGGTCATCACACTGACCGGACACCCGGATCGTGCCCACATGTTTGCAGGCAGGATCAAGGCTTACCCGTTCAACTTTGACCGCCCGCAGGATCAGGTCGCATCCCTGCACGGTGTGGATGTCCTCTACAATACCTACTGGGTACGTTTCGACAAGGGCAGCACCACCCAGCCCGGCGCGGTCGAGTCCGTCAAGAGGCTCATTCGGTCTGCCGCTGAGGCAGGCGTCAAACGCATTGTACATATCAGCATCACCAACCCCTCCCTAGATTCGCACCTGCCTTATTTTCTAGGGAAAGCCCAGATGGAACAGGCCGTGCTCGCATCCGGCATGAGCTATGCCATCCTGCGTCCCACGGTTCTTTTTGGCAGGGAGGATGTCCTGGTCAATAACATGGCCTGGTTGTTGCGACGATTCCCCTTCATGCCGGTCATGGGGCAGGGTGATTACCGGCTCCAGCCGGTGTACGTGGATGACCTGGCCAGGCTGGCCGTTGAGTGGGGTGGTTGCAGCGATAATACGGTCATGGATGCGGTTGGACCGGAGATCTTCAGCTTTGCGGACCTTCTGCGCAGGATCGCAGAGACGGTCGGCCGACCGGCGCGTCTGGTGCCGATGAACCCATCCCTGGCACTGGTCCTGTCGCAGATCGTCAGCCTCTTCACGCAGGATGTGATCCTGACCCGCCACGAAGTGCAAGGCTTGATGGCGGACCTGCTGGTCTCCTCCCAGCCACCCACCTGCCCGACCAGGTTGAGCGACTGGCTCTTGGAGAATCGCAGCACGGTCGGGGTGGAATACGCCTCTGAATTGAAGAAGCACTATGATTGAGACGAATTTCCGGTACCATCCTGATCGATAAAACCCGGGAAGAATAATACAAAGAGATGAAGAGTAGCCGGAATTTACTGGCTGCTCTTTTTTTAAGATGCGAGCTGATCTTGAGCCTGCCACATGCGCAGGTACAAGCCGTCCGATCTTATCAGTTCTGCGTGTGTGCCGTGCTGCAGGATGCGACCGGACTGCAAGACCAGGATCTCGTCCATCCACTCCAGCCCGACCAGGCGCTGGGTGATCCACAGCAGGCTGTGCGCTCTCAATGCTGTTTGAAGGTTGTGGATGATGCGGGCTTCCAGGCGGGTATCCATCTGGGCTGTGGGTTCATCCAGTAGATAAATGGAGGCGGGTTTGAGCAGCAGGCGTGCCAGCCCGAGGCGTTGACGCTCGCCACCGCTCAACTGCAGACCGCGCTCGCCGACCAGGGTCTCCAGGCCGGACGGCAGCGAAGCCACAAATTCATCCAGGCAAACGGTGCTGAGCGCCTGGTCGATCTGCCCCGGGTCTGCAGCCGGGTTGGCAACCAGCAGGTTCTCGCGCAGGCTGGTGTTGAAGAGATAATTGTCCTGCGGCATGACGCTGAAGCACCGGCGCACGCTTTCCTGGGTCAGGTAACGCACATCCTGCCCTCCCAGCGTGATCTGGCCTGAATCCATTTCATGGAAGCGCAGCAGCAACTGGAACAGGGTGCTCTTTCCGCTGCCGCTGGCGCCCAGGATGGCGATATGCTTGCCGGGTGGCAGATCAAACTGGATATTGGATAATGTCGGGCTGTCGGCAGGATTTTCAGGATAATTGAAAGACAGGTTCTTAATGCACAAGTGAGTTGAACCAGGTGCATCCTGGCTGCCGGGCAGGTCTGCCACTGCAGGGGGCGTATCCGCCATCTCAAACAGGCGCCTGGCTGCTTTCAGGTTGCTTTGCAGGTATTGCGCTGCCAGGGGCAGCCCCTGCACGGCTTCAAAGGAGGCCATGGCTGCCAGGACGATGACTGCCAGGTATACGCCCGGCAACTGGCCGGAATTTACCAGCGCGATCCCCAAAACCAGTACCTGCCAGGTTCCCAGGCCGGTCAGGAGTTGATTCAACCCATTCTGCCAGGCGCTGATGGATGCCATCCTGCGCTGGGCATGCTGTAAACTGGACTGGCGCACTTGAATGCGCTCAAAATGGGCGGTCAACCCGTCATAGATCAGCAGGTCGGGCAAACCCTGCAGGGTATCCACCAGGTCGGAATTCAGTTTGGCTCTGGCATCAACCAGTGCCTGTCCCGGCTGGCGACCCAGCGCCTGGCTCAACCAGGTCAGACCCACCCCCACCAGCAGAAGGGTGGCCAGTAAGATGGCCGACAGGCGTACATCGAAACCGGCCATGAACAATCCGCTTCCGATCATGACCACCAGAGCCACCAGGGGTGGAGCCAGCACGCGCACATAAAAATTTTCAAGTGACTCGATGTCAGCCAAAAATCGACTGAGTAGATCGCCTGAACGTTCACCACCCAGGCGGGCTGGTGCCAATGGCTCGAGAGCATCATAAAACCAGACCCGCAAGCGTCCCAGCAGGCGGAATGTGGTCTCGTGTGAAGTGAGACGCTCGAGATAGCGGAAAACGCCGCGCGACAGGCCAAAGAAACGCACGCCAACAATGGCGACTTGCAATTCAGCGATCGAAGGATGCAAGGCTGCCGCAGCGATCAGGTAGGCGGAAGTAGCCAGTAGAGCGATGCTGGAGGCGATCGTCAACGATCCCAGTCCGACTGATAGCAGAAGCCAGCGCCAGAAAGGCAGCACAAAACCCAGTAAACGGCGCATGGTTTTCATTTCAACGCTCCTGCCATGACCAGGCTCGCATAGGCTCCTCCTGACCTAAGCAGGCTTGCATGGGTTCCACTTTCCACCACCTGTCCTGATTCTAGAACGATGATATTTCCAGCTTGTTGGACAGTGTTGAGACGGTGTGCGATTAACAGGGTCGTGCGTCCTTGTACCAGGTCGTGAATGCTTTTTATCAGGCGGGCCTCCTGAATCGGGTCAAGGCTGGACGTAGGTTCGTCCAGGATCAACAGGGGCGCATTCCGCAAATAAGCGCGTGCCAAAGCCAGGCGCTGTGCCTGTCCTCCGCTAAGGCGTGTGCCATGTTCACCGATCGGTGTGTAATAGCCCTGGGGTAGACCATGGATGACATCCAAAAGGTCCGCTTGCTGGCAGGCAGATTCAAGCTCTGATCCCGAAGCCCCGGGTTTTGCAAGCAGCAAGTTCTCTGCCAGGCTGCCGTTGAACAGGGTTGGCATCTGTGGTACCCAGGCGAGGCTTTTACGCCACTCAGCCAGGGGGATTTGCTCAAGAAGCTGACCATCCACCCGGATCAAGCCCTGGTCCGGATCAATGAAGCGCAACAGCATTGCTGCCAGCGTACTCTTCCCGGCTCCGCTCAACCCCACAAGGGCAGTCAACTGCCCGTCGGGAATTTCGATGGAAACATCCCTTACAGCTGGCAGGCTTCGTGCCGCGTAGGTATGCCAGACATGTTCAAAGCGGACGCCTGGATGATCTATTATATGAAGAAGATGGGTTTGCAAGGTTTGATCGGATGCTATCTTTGCATCTGGCAGTGGGGTGTCCAATATCTCGAAGATTCGCCGGGCCGCGCTTGTGCCTGACATCCCGGAATGAAAACGAAGACCCAACAGGCGCAGGGGCATGTAAAACTCCGGAGCCAGAACCAGGATGAATAGCGCCTGCTGAAAATTCATGCGTGCATACAGAAGTCTGAGCCCGATCTCGACCGCTACCACTGCGGTGCTCAATGTGGAAAGTAGTTCCAGGGTCAGCGCTGAGAGAAAGGCGATCCTGAGCACACGCAGGGTCACATCCCGATACTGGTCGCTGGCTTTTTGGATACGCCCGGACTGGCTAAGGGATTGCCCCAGCAGTTTGAGCGTGGTCAGTCCCTGAATGACATCCAGCAGGTAGGCTGAAAGCTGGCTGAGGGTTCGCCACTGACGATGGGTCATGCTTTCGGCAGCTTTGCCGATCAACCACATGAAGAGCGGGATCAGTGGTGCAGTCAAGAGAAAGACCACCCCTGTCAATGGGTCAAGCGGAAAGACCAATAGCAGAATGGTGAATGGGATATAAGCTGCCAGCGCCACCTGCGGGAGGTACTGGCTGAAATATGCTTCCAGGGCTTCAATGCCTTCCATGGCCGTTGCTGTAAGTTCACCGGTTTTCTGGCTCTGGGTGTAGGCTGGATTGAGGGCTGCCAGGTGATGCACCAGCCGGGTGCGCAGATTCGATTTGATCCGTAGTGCCAGGTTGCTTGAAAAATGCTCGCTGGCCAAGGTGGTCAGTGCCCGCAGACCGATCACTGCCAGCAGGAGCTTGAGCAACCCGGATACATCCGCCAGGTCCAGGCCGCCCAGAAAAACCCCATCAATGCTGCGGGCAAGCAGCCAGGCTTGAAGAATGGCAGTCAATCCACCCAGCCATCCAAACAGGATTGTCAGCGTCAGAGCCAGGTGATCAGACCGGGCCAGAAGTAAAAGGCGTTTGAACATGCGTTTATTATAGCCTTAGCAGGAGGGAAGCGTTGTTGGGTGTTACAACCCAACCTATCATTCTGCGTTGTGAATCAGGACGATTGTCAGGTGAGATAAATACCCCAATCGATAGTGAAAATTATCGCTTTTAATCTTCTTATGATATACTTTGCGGCTGGTACACTTAAATATCTCCTGCAAGGAGGCAATATGCTTCTTGAATACACAGCCATAGCTATATTCATCATTGTAGCCATCGCGATCGGTTTTATTGCCATTGGTCTGGGTACCATTTTTGGTCCTCGAAAAAAATCGGGCATAAAATCCATGCCATACGAATCAGGCATGGACCCGATCGGTCCCGGTACGCGCCGGTTACCCGTGCGTTTTTACCTGATCGCTGTCCTATTCATCCTGTTCGACATCGAAGTTATCTTTTTCCTGCCCTGGGCGATCGTTTTTCGCCAGTTGGGCTGGTTTGGCCTGATTGAGATGTTCATATTCATCATCATCTTACTGGTAGGTTACTTTTACGCCTGGAAAAAAGGAGCCCTGGAATGGGAGTAGAACAAAAATTAGCCAATATGGGGGCAGTCACCACCACCCTTGAAACAGTGGTGAACTGGTCACGCACCCGAGCCATGTGGCCTTTATTGTTCGGTCTGGCATGCTGTGCCATCGAGATGATGGCTGCCGAGGGTGCCCATTATGATATGAGCCGCTTTGGGATGGAGCTGATGCGTCCAAGCCCGCGCCAATCGGACCTGATGATCGTAGCCGGGCGCGTTTCCAGAAAGATGGCACCTGTTTTGCGCCGCCTGTATGACCAAATGCCCGAACCCAAGTGGGTCATCGCCATGGGCGATTGTGCTTCCTGTGGTGGAGTTTTCAACAACTATGCTGTAGTAGCCGGTGTGGATGAGATCGTACCGGTGGATATTTATATTGCCGGTTGCCCGCCGCGACCCGAAGCCCTGATCCACGGGATCATGACCCTGTACGACAAGGTCAATCACAATAAGATCAAGGACCAGGCTTGATCCCCGAGGTGATGTATGAAACCTGAACTTGAACCCACCATCCAAGCTTTGACAAAGACCTTTAACTCACAGGTCAATGAATTTCGCGGCGATGTCCGTGTGACCATCCTGGCAGAGAGCATTGTGGCAGCTGCACAGATGCTGCGGGATGAATTTGACTTCAGCCTGCTCTCCACCATGACCGCAGTGGATTTTTGGCCGGAAGAGAACCCACGCTTTGAAGTGATTTATTTGTTCACTTCGGTCTCAAAGATCCTAAACCTCAGTGTTTTGGTGCAAGTGCCCGGAATTAATCCCAGCCTGCCGACCATTACAGGAATTTTCAAGAATGCCGTCTGGCGCGAACGTGAAGTGTGGGATATGTTTGGTATTAAATTTGAAGGCCACCCGGATCTGCGCCGAATCCTGATGCCCGCCGATTGGGAAGGTCACCCTTTGCGCAAAGATTATCCGCTCGGGTACGAAGAACCGCAATTTACCTTCAATTTTGAAGAGATCGACCTGCGTAAGCCTTACGCAAAAGAATAACGGACGGAGAACGCTTATGACCCAATTGCAAGAAGTTAGCGTTGATGATATCAAACACCTTGTGTCAGAACGGGCCATCCAGGGCGAGACCGTGCTCCTTAACATGGGTCCGCAGCACCCCAGCACGCATGGTGTACTGCGACTGCTGCTCGAACTGGACGGTGAAACGGTCGTGAGTTGCATCCCCGATATCGGCTTCCTGCACACCGGTATCGAGAAGAATATGGAATCCAAGACCTACGCCAAGGCTGCAGTGATGACCGACCGCTTGGATTACCTGAACACGCTCGGTAACAACCTGGCTTACTCCATGGCTGTTGAAAAACTGATCGAACTGGATGTGCCTGATCGCGCCCAGTCCATTCGAGTCATCCTGGCGGAATTGCAGCGCATCGCCTCGCACCTGATCTGGTTGGGGACAACCGGCCTGGACGTGGCTGCGATGTCCACCTTCCTGTACTGCTTCCGCGAAAGGGAAAGCATCCTGGATATATTCGAGCTTTGTTCCGGGCAGCGCATGATGACCACATACATTCGTCCAGGTGGGATCTGGCGGGATGTTCCGGTCGAATTTGAAGCAGCGGTGCGGGCATTCATCAAGATGTTCCCGAAACGGGTGGATGAATATGAAGCCCTGCTCTCCCGAAACCCGCTTTTCCTGGACCGTACGTTTGGGATTGGCGCAGTCAGCTCCGAACAAGCCCTTAATTTTGGAATGACAGGACCTCCACTCCGGGCTTCCGGTGTGAAATGGGACCTGCGCAAAGCCCGCCCTTACAGCGGTTATGAACAGTATGATTTTGAAGTTCCCACCCGCACGGAAGGCGATGTTTACGCCAGGTATATCGTTCGGATCGAAGAGCTGCGCCAATCTGTGAAGATCATTGAGCAGGCGCTCAACAAGATGCCGCTCGGACCTGTTCGCAGCAGCAATCATAAATTCGTGCCGCCTCCACGCTCGGAGATCGGCGTAAATATGGAAGCCCTCATCCATCATTTCAAATTATGGACCGAGGGATTTTCCGCCCCCAAATGTGCCGTTTACAACGCAGTTGAATCACCACGCGGTGAATTGGGTGTATATATTGTCAGTGATGGCGGTCCGAAGCCCTACCGCATCCACTGGCGTACACCTTCATTTGATAATTTACTGGCGTTACCGTTCATGGCCAAAGGTGTTCTTGTAGCCGACCTGGTGGCCATTATCGGAAGCGTTGATATTGTTCTGGGAGATGTAGATAGATGAGCCTGATTGATAAATATCCCCAGGAAGTAAAGAAGATCCTGGCAAAATACCCGCCAGAGCACAAGCGCTCGGCTGTCATGCCGCTGCTTTACCTGGCGCAACGGGATGAAGGATATGCCACCCGTGAAGCCATGCAGGAGATCGCCGATATGCTTGAGATCACACCCACAGATGTAGCCTCGATCATCGGTTTTTACACCCTCTTTCACGATCAAAAAGAAGGTCGTTACCGCATGCAGGTTTGTACCGATGTCTCGTGTGCCATGCGGGGAGCGGACCAGTTTTTCCACGAATTGTGTGAAAACCTGCAGGTCAAGGTTGGTGAAACCACCAAAGATGGCTTTGTGACCGTTGAAGAAGTCAAATGCCTGGCTGGTTGCGACAAAGCGCCTCTTTTCCAGATTCAGGGTGAAAATGGAATTGAATACCACGAAAATATGACGGTGGATAAGACCCTGGAATTGATTGAAGCCCTGCGTAAGAGTGGCAAGGAGGTGAAGTAAATGACTCACATCCTGCTGCGTCACCGGGAGATCCCCGACATCAATAAACTGGATATCTACCGCAAGAATGGCGGTTTTGAAGCCTTCAAGCAGGTCGTTACGACAATGAAACCTGAAGCTGTTACCGGTGTGATTAAAGCCTCCGGTTTGCGCGGCCGCGGCGGTGCGGGTTTCCCCACCGGAATGAAATGGTCATTCATGGACAATAAAAATTGGCCCCATTATGTGGTTGCCAATGCCGATGAATCCGAACCGGGCACTTTCAAGGACCGCGAGATCATGGAAAGAAATCCCTTCCAATTCCTGGAGGGTGTTGCCATTTCAGCGTTTGCCGTTGGCGCCAACACTGCCTATGTTTATCTACGGGGTGAGTTCTGGCAGGTGGCGGCCATCCTGGATGATTGCATCGAAGCTATGGAAAAAGTCAGCCTGCTGGGAAAAAAGCTATTTGGCACAGATTATGAATTGAAACTATACACCCACCTGGGAGCTGGAGCTTACATCTGCGGTGAGGAAACAGCCCTGCTAGAATCAATGGAGGGAAAACGCGGTCAACCTCGCTTGCGACCTCCTTTCCCGCCTTCCTACGGGTTGTACGGAAAACCCACTGTTGTCAACAATGTGGAAACATTCACCAATATCCCCATGATCATCAGCAACGGGTCGGATTGGTATAAAGCCCTTGGCACCGCAGACAGCGCCGGTGTGAAACTCTTCAGCCTTTCGGGTCGAGTCAAAAAACCCGGCAATTACGAGCTGCCTTTTGGAACTACCTTCCGCCATCTGATCTATGAGTGTGGAGGTGGTATCATCAACGACCGTCCGGTCAAAGCTATCATGGCAGCAGGAGCGTCCTCCTCCATTATTAAAGTCGATGATAAGGTCCTGGATACACCCATGGATTATGCTTCGGTTCGCACATTAGGTGCCGACCTGGGTTCAGCCTCGGTCATGGTTATCGATGACACCATCAGCATTGATTGGGTTATCTCCAAAACTGTCGAATTCTTCAAGCACGAATCGTGTGGTAAATGTACTCCCTGTCGTGAAGGAAATTACTGGATGATGCACGTCATCGAACGAATGAAAGCCGGTGAGGCTGTTGAAGCCAACACCGAACTTCTTCTGAGCGTCGCCAAACAAATGCAAAATAAATGCCTGTGTGCCCTCGGTGAGTTTGCCACAATGGCAGTTGTCTCAGGGATCGAGCGTTTCCCGGAAGATTTCACAGCCTCCAGCATCGGAGGTGGACATGACTAAACAACTGGTAAATGTTCTGATCGACGGTCAGCCTGTCAGCGTACCAGCCGGCACCCTGATCGTGGAAGCAGCCAAAAAGATCGGGATCGATATTCCTGTCTTCTGCTATCATCCCAAGATGGAACCGGTTGGCATGTGCCGTATGTGCCTGGTGGAAGTCGGACGTCCTGTCATCGACCGGGTCACTGGGCAGCCGGTCATTGAAGATGGCAAACCCAGGATCCAGTTCGGCTCCAAACTTGAAACAGCCTGCACTACCCCGGTTTCGGAAGGCATGCAGGTTGTGGGTATGTCAGAGAAAGCCCGCACAGGGCAGAAAGAGATCGTCGAATTCCTGCTCACATCGCATCCTTTGGATTGCCCGGTGTGTGACAAGGGCGGCGAATGCCCCCTGCAAAACCTGACCATGCAACATGGCTCAAGTGAGAGCCGCTTCAACTTTGAAGACAAACAACACCAGCAGAAGCACGTCCCGCTAGGTGATCTGATCTGGCTGGATCGTGAACGCTGCATACAGTGCGCACGTTGCATTCGATTCCAGGATGAGATCGCGGGTGATCCGGTGCTGGGTTTCTTCAAGCGCGGTCGTGCCACGGATATCGTTACCTATTCCGAACCCGGGTTCGATTCGATCTTCTCTGGCAATACCACGGATATCTGCCCGGTAGGCGCATTAACGACCGAAGACTTCCGCTTTGGTGCCCGACCCTGGGAGATGAACTCAGCAGCCTCCCTGTGTACGCACTGCCCGGTGGGCTGCAATACCACTTTGAATGTGCGCCGTGAAGCCCGCTCGAACGGCAGAATGGTTGTCAAACGTGTCATGCCGCGCCAGAATGAGCAGGTAAATGAGATCTGGTTGTGCGACAAGGGCCGTTTTGCCCATCATTTCAGCGCCAGCCCAGAACGGTTGGTCAAACCCCTGGTTCGCATTGGCGATCAGCTTAAAGAAAGCTCGTGGGATGATGCTCTCAACCTGGCAGGTCGCTCTTTGAATGAAGTTCACCAGGACTTTATTGTCCTGGCAGGTGGCCTTTTGGCTAATGAAGATCTTTTCAATCTGAAAGCGCTTGCAGATGGATTGGGTGGCAAAGCTGCTTTCTATACCCATATGGGTGGCGGCAGTTTGACAGCCAATATGGGAATGAGCAAGGATGCAAATTTTGGTGAAATGGGCGCAGAGACTTGCATCCTGGTGGCAGCTTCAGACCTCTATCATGAAGCCCCGCTCTGGTATCTGCGCATCAAGCAGGCCGCAGCCCGTGGAGCAACCCTGATCGTGGCTGGTGGGCGTGAGACCAGGCTGGAAAAATATGCCGCCCACGTCATTCGCTATGCTTATGGTGATGAATCCCAGACCATTGGCGCCCTGCAGGATTCCAAAGCCGGGCAGGCTGCTGCTCAGGCAGTTGCCTCCTCACAGAATTTGGTGGTCCTTTACGGCAGCGATGGGCTGGGTTTGGAGGGTTCCTCCACCCTGGCAGAAACCTGCGCCGGACTGCTGGAAAAGACCGGTCATGCCGGTAAGGAAGGCAGCGCCTTGATCGGTGTCTGGTCACATGCCAATGACCAGGGTGCCTGGGAAATGGGCTTCCAGCCGATCCAGGACCTTGCTGCAGCTTTTGAGAACAAATTGGTTTATGTAGTTGCCTGTGACCCGGCCGGGGATGACCCGGCGCTGGCTGCAGCTCTGAAGACTGCCAAATTTGTCATCACACAGGAACTCTTCCAGACAGAAACAACGCGCCTGGCGAATGTGGTGCTACCGGCCCAGGCTTTCACGGAAAGGGAAGGCTCGCTCACCTCGGGCGAGCGCAGGGTACAGCGTTTCTACCCGGCCATTCCAGCCCTTGGCGAAACCCGTCCGGATTTTGCCATCACAGCCAGCCTGGCCCAAAAAGCCGGACTTGAGTTGGAAGGTGTTTCATCCCTGAAAATATTGAATATGACAGCTTCAAAATATCGGTCCTTTGAAGGTCTGTCTTATGCCAGCCTGGCTGAAGTGAGCCCGCAATGGCCGCAGGTGGGGCGTGGAGATGTGTATTATGGGGGTACCACCTATGCCAATACCCAGGGTTTGGGTAAACGGCTGGCTTTGGTCAAGGAAGCGGTCAGCAGAACCGAAATGAAACCTGCTGAGAGGAAGCGTCCGAACGATTCCGAGTTGTTGGCAGTCCCGATCACTCATCTGTATGACCGGGGCGCTACCGTGCTTCCGTCAACAATCCTGCACGCGCATATTGGTGAAGCCAGTGTATGGCTGCACCCTGATACGGCTTCCCGCATCAAGGTCGGTGCGGGTAATATGGCGCAGTTGACATATAACGGCACGGCAACATTGGTCAAGGTACTTGTGGACGAGAAAGTACCTGCCTCCATTGCACTCCTGCCGCGCAGTATGGGAATCCTCATCAATTCTCCGGCAGCCATCACGCTGAAGGTTGCCTAAGGAAGGTCGTCCATGGACTTTACTTTGATTTTGGAATGGATCATCAAAGGATTCGTCTTGACCATGATATTGTTGGGTGGCTTTACCTACCTGACACTGTATGAGCGCCGGGCACTGGCGCGCATACAGTCCCGTATCGGCCCAAACCGGGCAGGTCCGTTTGGCATTCTGCAGCCGATCGCAGATGCGGTCAAGCTTATCTTTAAAGAAGAATTAACCCCGGCTCTGGCGGACAAATTGCTGTTTCTGCTGGCTCCAGTCCTGACTGTATTTCCAGCCATTGTCATCACTGCGGTGGTACCCTGGGGTAAACAACCCTTCAGCATGTTCGGACGCACCATCACCCCTTATATCGCAGATATCAATGTGGGTGTGTTGTATATCATGTCCATCGCCTCCATTGCCGTGTATGGGATCGTCCTGGCAGGGTGGTCATCCAATAACAAATATGCAATGATGGGTGGGCTGCGTTCGTCTGCCCAGATGATCTCGTATGAATTAACCCTGGGTCTTTCATTCGTAAGCGCTATTTTGATGGCAAATTCAATGCGCATGCTGGACATCGTTGAAGCCCAGAAGAACCTGTGGTTCGTGGTTCTCCAGCCGGTAGGGACCCTGATCTTCCTGATCGCCACCCTGGCGGAAGTGAACCGGGCTCCCTTCGATATGCCGGAAGCCGAGCAGGAGTTGACCGCCGGATATCACACCGAATACTCCGGCATGAAATTTGCCTTGTTGTTCATGGCTGAGTACACCAAGATGATCGCCATCAGCGCCATTGCAGCTACCTTGTTCTTTGGAGGATACCGGGAATTCTGGTTCCTTTCCAATACGATCTTCAGTATAGATCATACCCCGTGGTTGGGACCAGTCTATATCTTTATCAAGGTCATTGTTCTTCTGTTTGGAATGATCTGGGTACGGGCTACCTACCCGCGTATTCGTTACGACCGTTTAATGGCCTTCGGCTGGAAATTGCTTCTGCCGGTTTCCCTGGCGCTGGTCTTCATTACCTCAGTCGGGATCATCCTGGCGGAAAAGGTCAGCACAAACTATATGTGGGGCATTCCAGTTCTATCGATATTGGTAGGTTTATTTGCGGTTGGCATGATCGACCGCGTGTTGAGGAGGAAAGACAATGCGCGTCATTGAGCCTCTGATCGAGCTTGCACGTGGTCTGGGCACCACGTTCAAGATGATGCTTGAAAAACCGGTTACTGTGCAGTATCCGGAACAAAAGAAACCCGTCAAACCGCGTTTCCGCGGCCGGCATGTTCTAAAGCGCTATGACAACGGGCTGGAAAAATGTATTGGTTGTGCCCTGTGTGCGGCAGCCTGCCCGGCAGACGCCATATTTGTTGAATCTGCTGAGAACACAGATGAGGTTCGCTTCTCACCGGGGGAGCGCTATGCCAGTACTTACGAGATCAACATGCTGCGCTGTATCTTTTGCGGTTTTTGCGAAGATGCCTGCCCGACCGAAGCCATCGTTTTGGGTGACAATTATGAGTTGTCTTTTACCGATCGTCGTGATGCCATCTATCCAAAAGAAATGCTGATCGAACCTGCCCCTGCAGGGACTTTACCAACTCCCCAGAAGGTTCAACCGGGTCTTTACACCCGCTCGGTACCTGAAATGAAAGATCCGCAGGATTGAGGTGCCCATGGATTCTTTGCTTATTTTTTTCTTAATATTAGCCCTGGCATCCGTCTTAAGCGCATTGGGTTTGCTGGTCAGCCGCAGCGCGGTGTATGCAGCCCTGTTCCTGGTGCTTAATTTTGCTTGTGTGGCAATTTTCTATCTCCTGCTGGGAGCTCCCTTTATTGCCCTTACGCAGATCACGGTCTATGCTGGTGCAATCATGGTTCTGTTCCTGTTTGTCATCATGCTGCTGGGTTCCGAGAAATTACCCAAGGGAACATCCCTGCCCTGGCAAAGACCCCTGGCAATCGGATTGGCTGCCATCCTGCTATTCGAGGCTGGTTTTCTACTCTTCCAGCGTGTGAAGTTGACTGCTGCCATCGCCCAGCCAGGCGTGGAGGTCAATTCAGTGGACGCGATCCGCACCTTGGGGTTGAACCTCTTCAATCAGTACTTGCTGCCATTCGAGGTCACATCCATCCTGCTTCTGGTTGCCATGATCGGTGCAATTGTCCTGACCAAGCATGAAAAAGGAGCCACAGCCTGATGGAAGCCACAATTCCCCTTTCTTTTTACATTACGGTCTCTGCTATCTTATTTACGATGGGTGCTCTTGGGGTTCTCATCCGTCGCAACGCCCTGATCGTGTTCATGTCGATCGAGCTGATGTTGAATGCGGCCAACCTGGCGTTTGTGGCATTTTCAAATTCCTATGGAGTGCTTGACGGTCAGATCTTCGTCTTCTTTGTGATGACAGTAGCGGCTGCGGAAGTAGCGGTCGGCCTGGCATTGATCGTAGCCATATTCCGCAGCAAACATAGTATTGATGTGGATCAGATGAGCAGTCTGAAAGGATAACTTATGGAAAATTCTGGACTGTTCTTCAACCTGGTAATTCTGATCGTCTTCCTGCCCGTGATGGGATTGTTGTTCAATATCATCTTTGGCAGGCGTTTGAATGAAAAGATTGTCGGCACTGTCGCCAGCACTGCTTCAGGGCTGGCGTTCGTTGTTTCGCTCTTGCTGGGGTACTCATTGCTCGCCAGCGGTGGTGAAGCACACACCATCCCCTTTGCCGAGTGGATCAAGATCGGCAGCCTGGATATCCCCTGGACCTTCCGTGTGGACACCCTTTCGGTGACCATGATGCTGGTAGTTTCCGGGGTTGGGACACTGATCCATATCTACGCCATCGGCTATATGCACGAAGATGTACGATTCAAGGATGATGTCAAACGGTATTCCCGATTTTTTGTCTTTTTGAACTTGTTCATCGCCATGATGATGATCCTGGTCAGCGGAGACAGCTACCTGATGCTTTTCGTGGGTTGGGAAGGCGTCGGTTTGTGTTCCTTCCTGCTCATCGGTTTCTGGTATGACTTGGATACTCTGGGGCGTCCCAGTTGGGCAAATTCCAATGCTGCCAAGAAAGCCTTTATAGCCAACCGTATTGGCGATCTTGGTTTCCTCCTGGCAGCCTTTACCATGTTCTGGTTCTTTGGCAGTCTGCAATTTGGAGATGTTTTCCTCAAGGCAGAAGAGATCGCTGCCAGCCAGCCGGGCGTGATTATGGCGATCACCCTGTTCATGCTGATCGGCGTGACAGGAAAATCAGCCCAGATCCCGTTGTACGTCTGGCTGCCAGATGCCATGGCAGGTCCAACCCCGGTTTCAGCCCTCATTCATGCCGCTACCATGGTCACAGCCGGTGTCTACCTGATCACCCGTTCCTGGGCGCTCTTCAGTCTGGTGCCGGATGCCCAATATATTGTGGCTCTGGTGGGCGCCATTACCGCACTGTTCGCCGCCACCATCGCGGTGGGTCAATACGATATCAAGAAAGTGTTGGCATACTCAACCATCAGCCAATTGGGTTTCATGGTGGCTGCCGTGGGGATGGGCGCTTACGTGGCTGGTATGTTCCATCTGGTCCTGCATGCCTTCTTCAAAGCGCTGCTCTTCCTTTCGGCTGGTTCGGTCATCCTTGGAATGGAACGCGGTCATCATCATCTGGCGCATCATGCCAAATCGGATGACCATCATGAAGAGGTCTTTGACCCGGGAGATATGCGGAACATGGGTGGGCTGCGCAAACAGATGCCCGTCACTTTCTGGTTGTCCATGATCGGATCCCTGGCGTTGGCAGGCATCTTCCCCTTTGCCGGTTTCTGGTCAAAGGATGAGATCCTCCTGGATGCAGCCAAAAACCATACGGTAGTATACGTCCTGTTGGTTTCAGCGGCTTTTCTGACAGCTTTTTATATGGGCCGCCAGGTCTGGATGGTTTTCTTTGGAAAATCCCGCCATGCCGCCGCTGAACATGCCGAAGAAAGCCCAAAAGTCATTACAGTCCCCTTGATGGTTTTGGCGGCTGCCTCCGTCCTAGGTGGAGCTCTCAACCTGCCCTTCGTGCATAGCCTGGAAAAGTGGTTGGAGCATACCATAGAGTTGGCTGCTGAACATGGCGCCGAGATCCATGGCTACCTGGCCATCTCCTGGGGAGGTTTGAACCCGGTTGTTGCAGTGGTTTCGACCCTGTTGGCATTGCTGGCGATAGGTTTGTCATGGTTGTTGTATGGACGCAATCCGCTGCAGTTTGGTCAGATCGATCCGCTCAAGAAAATGCTTGGTCCTGTTTATACTACTTTTGAGAACAAATACTGGGTTGATGAGTTTTACGGGGCAGTGATCCTCAAGCCTTACGTAGCCATGGCACGCTTCCTGGCGGTAAAGGTGGATTGGGATTTCTGGCATGACTGGCTGCACGACTCGATCATTGCCCGCTTCTTCCGCTGGTTCACAAAGTTCCTGGCGGAACCGATCGACCTGGGTATTATTGATGCCATTTCCAATGGCCTGGCAACACTAACCAAGCGTTCTTCAACCGCCTTGCGGCAATTGCAGAATGGTTTTGTGCGCAGTTATGCACTTTCGGTACTTCTGGGTGTGGTACTTATTCTCGGGTACCTGCTCTTCAAATAACACTTTCGACGAGGACGGACTATGGACTTCTTAACGAATCCCCTCAATCTGGTCATCTTCTTCCCCCTGCTAGGTGTTCTGGCGCTTTTACTGATGCCCTCCGGGAAAAAGGACCTGTTACGTTGGACAGCCCTGGTGGCTTCCCTGCTCACCTTCGGCATTTCCATCTGGGTATTGAGTCTCTTCAAGGCAGCGGATGCTGATCTGCAACTTGGTTTGAACATACCCTGGATCCAGGTGGCTGGCTGGAACATCAACTATGCCACCGGTGTAGATGGATTGAGCATCCTGCTGGTCCTGTTGACTGCTTTCCTGAGCCCCATTTCCATACTATCAACATGGACTGCGGTGGAGGAACGCGTCAAGGACTTCATGATCTTCTTCCTGCTCCTGGAAGTTGGCATGATGGGTGTTTTTCTTGCGCAGGACTTGTTCCTTTTCTACATCTTCTGGGAATTTACCTTGGTGCCCATGTATTTCCTGATCGGAATCTGGGGCGGTCCGCAACGGATCTATGCGGCTGTCAAATTCTTCCTGTACACCATGGCTGGCTCGATCCTGATGCTGATCGCAGTCCTGTGGCTGGGGATCAACCAGAACAGCTTCTCGGTGCCAGACATGATCGCCAGGTCCGGCAGTATTCCGGCAGAAATCCAGATGTGGCTGTTCCTGGCTTTTGCAGCGGCTTTCGCCATCAAAGTTCCCATGTGGCCCCTGCATTCCTGGTTACCGGATGCCCACGTGCAGGCGCCTACGGCTGGCTCTGTCATTTTGGCTGGCGTATTGCTGAAAATGGGTACCTACGGTTTCCTGCGCTTCAACCTGCCTCTCTTCCCGGCTGCAGCCATAAAGGCTGCTCCCTGGATGGCAGGTTTGGCAGTGATCGGCATCATCTACGGTGCGCTGGTTTCGTATTCACAGAAAGATGTCAAAAAACTGGTGGCTTATTCATCCGTCAGCCACCTCGGTTTTGTCATGTTGGGTTTGTTCGCCCTCAACCCGATGGGTATCCAGGGTGGCATTCTCCAAATGATCAACCACGGTCTTAGCACTGGCGCATTATTCCTCCTGGTGGGAATCATCTATGAGCGTCGCCATACACGCGAGATGGATGCCTTCGGTGGTTTGTGGAAGGTGATGCCGGTATACGGAGCTTTGATGCTGATCGTTTCCCTGTCTTCGATGGGATTGCCAGGCTTGAACGGTTTCGTCGGCGAGTTCACCATCCTGCTGGGCGCTTATGGCTCTAGTTCCATCGGGTCCCCCTGGTTTGCCGGTTTGGCTGCCCTGGGTGTCATCCTGGCTGCCATTTATATTCTGTATATGTTCCAGAAAATGTTCCTCGGCCCATTGGATAAAGAAGAGAACAAGAATTTGAAAGACTTGAATTGGCGCGAGATCGCTACAATGGTTCCACTGCTGGTCTTTATCTTCTGGATCGGTCTCTACCCCAAGCCTTTCTTTACATTGATGGCTCCCGCGGTGGACAATCTGGTTAAAATCATCCAAACAGCTTCCATGGCTTTGCATTAGCTTTTGGGATCAAAACAAGTTACAAGGGATTGCCGATGACGCAAACCGATTTCTTAACGCTCTTACCGAATATTTTGCTGGTCACCTGGGCTTGTATCCTGCTTCTGGTGGATCTTTTCATACCACAAAAGCGTAAATACATCACCGCCTTATTGGCCTCCTTTGGGTTGGCCATCGTTATGGGAATTGTCCTGGCCCAGGCTGGTCGGGAGATGACTGCCTTCAACGACATGATCACTGTGGATGGATTTTCCGTCTTCCTGAGTGTGCTGTTCCTGGCGACAGGGTTGATGAGCATTGCCATCGCCTATGGCTATCTGAAACGCATGGGCATCGAACGGGGTGAATATTACACCCTAATGCTCTTCAGTATCTCCGGTATGCTCCTGATGGCGCAGGCTTCCAACCTGATCGTGATCTTCCTTGGCTTGGAGCTTCTCTCCATTCCTCTCTATATTCTGGCTGCCTGGGCGCGTCCCCGCCAGGAATCGGAAGAAGCCGGTCTCAAATACTTCCTGCTGGGTGCATTTGCCACGGGTTTTGTTGTGTATGGCATCGCCATGACTTTTGGAGCAACTGGCTCAACCCAGTTGAGCGCCATTGTAGCCAGCGTGTCCAGTGGAAAAGCCGTCACCTCTCTGCTCATGATTGGCGCAGCTTTATTGCTGGTTGGCTTTGGTTTCAAAGTGGCTGCCGTGCCTTTCCATATGTGGACCCCGGATGTTTACCAGGGCGCGCCTACTTCTGTGACCGGTTTTATGGCTGTGGGAGCCAAAGTGGCTGGGTTTGCAGCTCTACTGCGAATTTTTGTGAGCGCCTTCCCCAGCCTCAGCGCTGACCTCACCCCCGTTTTATGGGGATTGGCTGCCGTAACCATGATCGGTGGCAATTTGATCGCCATCGCTCAATCCGATATCAAGCGCATGCTGGCTTATTCAAGCATTGCCCACGCCGGGTATATCCTTATGGCTTTTGTGTCCTTTGCGAATCCGACAGTGGCTCCTGATTCAGTTGCCTCCGCCTTATTCTACCTGGTGGCTTATGCGCTTACCTCTTTTGGAGCCTGGGCCATGGTGATCGCCCTCGAAAAAGCGGAGGGCAAGGGATTGGAGATCAACGATTATGCCGGGCTTGGTCGCAAATATCCAGCCCTGGCTGCAGCCATGACTGTCTTCATGCTTTCACTTACCGGCATCCCCCCTACGCTGGGTTTGATCGGGAAATTGTACCTGTTCCGAACGGCTGTCGAGGGTGGATTCGTCGGGCTGGCCATCATCGGTGTGGTCACTTCGTTGATCTCGGCTTATTACTATCTGCGCGTTGTAGTGGTCATGTACATGAGAGAAGGCGATGCCCAGGTCACGACCAATGACTCCTGGCTGAACATCACAATTGGCGCAACCGCTCTGGCAACGGTCATTCTTAGCTTTTTACCAGCAGCTCTTTTCAAATTGGCAGGTGATGCAATTCTGAAATTGTTTTAAGGTCTAGAGGCAAATAGCAACCATCTGAAATATAAAGTGGTTGTCCTTCATCTTTGAAGGACAACCACTTTTTTATTTAATATACGGAGAACTTCACAGTGCGAAGAGGATCCTGTTTGATCTAGGGTTTATTCTTGTTACTATTCCCATGGCTATCCGCGTTGGATTTTCCGTTGTTGTTCTTATCATTCGAATTACCATTACCGTTGTTGGTCTTGGTAGTTGTGGTGGTTGAAGTTGTTTCTTCGGTTGGCAGGGTGGCTTTTCCAGACATGACCTGTCCCAGGTTCTGTTTGCCACTGGTGATGGTTTCTTTTCTAAACTGTCCCCAATTGGTGGCTGTTGTTGTCAACGCACTGTAGTCACCAGTGAGTTTGGCTTGCAGGATGGCATTCAGTAAAGCCGCATCACCGCCCAGGTTTGTGGCCATCCAAAGGGACTGGGTTATCACACCATAGCCGAAACCAGCCTCATGGTAGGCTTCCAGGGTGGCAAAATCGATTCCCAGCCAGCTTCCAAAAAATGTACCCAGCCGTGAGACAACATTCGAATACGTGGCGGAATCCAGGATCAGGGTTGGATCAAAGACGATCATTTCGCCGATCAAGGTTTTATCTACGATCAACAATCCATTGGATACTGCATCTTCCAGACTTATGGTAACGTCCAGGGGAGTAGGATCCGGGGTCAAAGTTACCGTGACGGTGGAAGTGGCAGAAGCCAGGTCGTCTACAATGATGCTGGTGACCATTCCGGTTGTGGTAACAAAAGTATTCATGTCAGTTAGGGTGACCGGATCCATGAAAACAACAATGGGATCAACAGCTGTCATGTATCCAGTTGTAATATCAACATTTACAAATGGCGGTACGAAAGTCTGTGCCGTTGTTGCATCGATGACAACACCCACCGGGGATGGGGTCAAATTGACGATCATTGAAGTGGGAAGGAGAGGATCGTCTAATACCAATCCATTAACGATCCCTGTTGTTGTAAGGTTCGTGTTCATATCGATCAGGGTGACCACAGTATTAACGCTGGCTGAATTTGGGATTACCAATCCAAGGCTTAAGGCTGTCTCCAAGCTGATAGAGATTGTCTGAGCCATGCCATTGCTATCCAACAGGTCCACCTTCACGGTTGTGAATCCGCTATTGGTTACCAAGCTGATATTGAAGATCGTTCCGCTGCCGATGGTGGTGCTGTTGTTGGCTGCCAATGCTTTGCCAACTGGTAGAATAGCCAGCAAGGCGATTAACAAGATAATTGTGAATCCTTTTAACTTTGACATCCTATACTCCTTTCATATAATTCCTGCCTGAACTTTACCCTACGATAATTGGTTTTTCAAAAATTATAGGCACGGCAAGAACTTATGATTTGAGTATAGCTTCTTTTAGCCCCAATTTCCTGACAAAAATGAAAGAAATGCCTTTTTTGTTTTTTAGTACTTTTGGGCTACTTCATATAAAATGCTGCAAGGAGAGTAATGTTTACGCGAGAAAATTGTGGATTCCAGGATCACTGGCCATTCCGCACCAACCGGGCAGATACCCGGCCTTCATAGATCCTCAAGAAAACAACACCCCCAAGTATTAACAGGCTGCCCATGATCTGGATGAAGTTCAGGCGTTCGTGCAGTAAAAAATAGGCGAAGGCGGTCGTGAAAACTGGCTCGATCGTGACCACCAGGTTGGCAACACTGGATGGCAGATCCACCAGGCTTACATTGTACAATCCGTACCCGGCCAGGGTGGGACCGATCGCCAGCAGGAAAAGGATGCCCCAACCTGCCGCCTTATCTCCCAGCCACTGCAGATCCGCTGGATGGGTGGCTGCACCAGGCAGAACTGACCCAAAAAGCAGGTTGGCGATCAGCAGGAACATGGCTGCGAAGCCAAAAGTGTAAAACAGGGTGGTCCAGGGATTCAATCCGTTTTGTGAGGCTTTACGCCCCATCAGGGAATATCCGGCATAAGCCAATCCGGATAGGGCTCCGGTCAGAATGCCCAATACATTGGTTGACCAGGCAGCCGGATCCAATGCTCCTGAAACCAGAACGCAGCCTCCCAGTGTCAGGATCACTGCCAGTATCTTGCCCCAATCCAGACGTTCCTTGAGAAACCACCACCCCAATAGGGCGGTAAAACCAGCTGAGCAGTAGGCCAGGACCGTGGATACGGATGCTCCATTCAAGGCGACCGAAAGGGTCCAAAGGGAGTTGAAGAATGCCAATACCAATCCATAAGCCACCAGGAAGATCAGGTGTTTTCGGTCAACTCGTAGCAATTGCGGGTTGATCAGACCCAGGATGGGCAGCAGGCTGAGTGAGACGAAAACTTCACGCCAGAAGGCCAATATGAGGGCGGGGATCTGGTAGGTTTCTGTCAGATAGCGTATGAAAATGGCAGTTGTGGATAGAATGGCAGCGCTGACAAGCGCAGTAAAATAACCGCGAGCCAGCCTGGTCGATTTTGGTTCTGTATTGGACATTCCCCGATTTTATGGGATAAATCGCTCCTTGCATAGTATCGCATGACAGTGAATTTTGTCACTGATCTTCATTGTGGGCTTTTTTCTCATACCACTTTAACATCAACCAGGTGATCACTCCCAGTACTACCAGGCCGACCAGGAAAAAAGGATAGCTGAGCTTCCAATTTTCCGGGCCGGTGATCATGCTCCATTCCGACATGCCTCCAATGCTGGCCAGCAATGTCAGTGGCATAAAGATGGTGGTGATGTAAGTCAGTCGGCGTACCGTGACGTTTGTATTATTGGCAGCCCGGGCCATCTGGTTGTTGAGCATGGAAAGATATATTTCCATGAGGGTGGATACGATATCCCGGGAAGACTCAGTCAGTTCAAAGAACTTGGATAGGTGGTCGTATATATCCCTATAAAAGAAGACTGCTTTCTTATTGATGAAAGGGCTGTCCAGGCGGCAGATCTTAACCAGGATCTCGCGCTCATGGAACAAGCTCTTTCGTATCGACATCAGATCTCTGCGCAGGTTCAATAATTTAGCCGGATTAAAGTTTTCCAGGTCCTCCAGGATGATGTCTTCGGCTTCGTTGAGTTCATCTTCGATCGCTTCAATGGCTATGAATTTTTTGTCCACAACCTGGTCCAGGATATAGTGCAGCATAAAAGCTGGACCCTGGCGCATACTTTCGTTATTGCGCGTAAAGAATCGTTCGATCTCCTGCAGAAATGGAGAGGCTCCAAAAGTATGTCGTACGGTTACCAGGAATTGAGCACCAATGAAAATATCCAATTCATGGATGTTCATGATGTGGTCTGAATGATTAAAAGAATTAAAAATGATAAAGGTATTACCCGGGTAATCATCCATCTTGGGGATCTGGCTTTCTTCATCCAGACAGTCTTCAATGGAAAGGGGGTGCAAGTTTAGCTGTTCGATCAAGGGTAAAAGGTCTTCCTTTTCGGGTTGCAGAAAGTCCAGCCAGACATAGCAGCCTTTCTCCTGCGGCTCAAGCGCTTCCCGCAGGCTGTCCAGGCGAATGGGTGCGTCATTATGTGAGATCCTGTAAAAATTGGTTTCGGTTGCGGTCATGGAGTTGCCCTTAGGGAAGCCTTTCGTTAAAATTGTTCGGGTGGCTGGGAAAGTAAAATATCGGTTTCTTCTGAATTCAATCGTCTTAAACTTTGTTCATCCTCACTGCCATTGACCAGGTATTCAAAATCACTTTCGAAGCGATAGTATGTCTTACATTTGGGGCATTGCCAGAGCTGCAAAGCACGGGAAGAGCCCGGTTTAAGATCGCGGATCATGACCAGGTCCTTGCTCACAACCGGCAGGGAAGTGTCGTTTTCTTCCCAGCCGAATTTCTGAGAAGCCCATTCCACATCTCCCAGTTGTGAGCAAATCCTGCAATTGAGATATCCAGCTTCTGGCTTTTTCATTAGGCTTCCTACCTCATTAAGAATTATAGATCGGTTCTTCCCTCTATAGATCAACAGCATGTTCTAGCTGAGCGTGACCTTCTTTGCCTTGGTATTTACAGGTGCCTTGCATGGCGCAGTAATCACAGGTGCTGCCCTGTGTACCAAGACCTTTCCCAATACCCACCAGCATGGACAAACTTTTGCGAGGTCGCATCAGGAAAGATGATGTCAATTCGACAAGGTGATTGATCTGTGATAGGATCCCGAAAATAACAGGCTGCCCTTCCTCCACAGACCAATTGATCATACCCGGGCTGAGAGGAATACTGGTTTGAAGTCCTTGGCTTACAGCCTGGTCTTCGATCTGTTTGCAGACCAGGGTTGCCAGGGCTTCAACACCTGCCGAACCGACCCCGTCCAGTGCCAGCCCCATGAGCAGATCCGTATCCATGTTGCGGGAGGCTTCCGTTTCGATCCTCTGCCCGACCGTGCAAATAATGGCATAGATACTTTCTGAAGGAGCCAGTAAGTTGGTTATCCAGGAGCCATTAATGGATGAGCCATCCTCCAAAACCAGTTTCTCATGCCGCAGGGATCTGACAGCAAGTTTGCGTAGGAAGACCTGCGGCTCCAGTAAGAAACGTGAGCCCTGCAAGGCCTGGTCGGCGATTTGAACAAGGCGCGGTCTTCTCTCGCGCACAATACGGGGATCGGCACCTTGACCGCGCAGAACGGCATCCACATCCAATTTCAGATCACTTACAGACCAATTTTCCAGGTTTATATTCGCTTCCATGTGCTTCTATAATACCGTTTTCAAAGAGTATACCCCAATGGCTGTTTTTACGGAAATCCAGGAATCCAAAAAGGCGGACTTGGGCGGGTCTCCTTTTTCTGATAAATTTTTGTGTGTTATGTGGTTTTTGGGGGACGCAGTCCAAAATAGATCAGCAGAATACCGCCAGCGATAAGAAGGATGATCATTCCGATACCGGAAATCGCTCCCAGGATAAGTTGAACGATGGCCACAATGCCAAATACTATTGCCGGGATGCGAGCCCACTCTGTGGGTGTTTTCCCGCGTTGCAGCCACAAGTAGTAGAAGGTGCCTGCCCAACCCAGGAACATGATCCCGGTAGGAATGGAGCTGGAGGCAAAGTCTCCCAGGAATGGCAGGGAAAGGATCGACTCAAGAGCAATGGATGCCATCAGGCCAGCCGGGATCAATGCCCACCATCTTGCCGGTTGTGTGAAATAGATATAGAAAAAGGTTCCCGCGATCAACAAGCTGACAATGATATTGGCCCAAAAGTTGACAGCGCTGAAAAGCACCAGGACACCGATCCCGGTTATGATCCCCCCGGGTATCAATGCCCAACGCCGGGTGCGGTTCACAAAATAGACGAGCAGAAAGGGCAGCCCGATCCCGAACATGACCAGGGCGCCGATCCATTCACCGGCGACAGTATCAGCAAAATTGATCACAGTTGCCAATACCAGGCAGCCAAAGGCGGGAATGAGCGCCCACCAGTTCTCGCGCACCTTTGTTAGATATGCCACGATAAAGGGGATGGCGATGGCGATGAAGATCAACGAACCCGCAAAGGCATCCGCCTTTCTTGCCTCGGACAGGGCAATGATGCCTGCCAGCGCAGCAAAAATGCATGCCGGGAACAGATATCCCCATTTTTTAAGACCGGATACCAGGTATCCCACCAGGAACAAAAGACCGGCACCCGCAAAGATCCAGGTGATATTGTTACTGGACATGGCATTGAAATTAATATATCCCTGCTGCTGGGCCAGGATGCCGAGCGCGATCAGGATCAGGAAGATCCCCCAGATAAGACTGTCAGTATTCTTCTTCATGCTATCTCTCCCATTTTGTTAGACAGGAAACGAAACAACAAATCCAGTATACCGGAATTGTGAATTAAATCATATGCCTTTTTGGCTGATATTTATCCTGTCCAGTTGGATCGGGAAGCGCACGATGATTTACTCACAAATTGGTTTCTAAAGATCAAGCCTTAAACTACCTGGATGTGGATTTTTTTTCGAAAGGAAAGCTCTTTTCCAGGCAGCTACTCTGATAATAATCCGGCTTGTATTTGCTGTTTTCCGCCCAGGCTGAAGGTTTCCGCAACTGTCATCCAGACATCGTAACCATAATTGGTAGAACCCGGGGATGGGTAGGGGTTGTTGTACCAAACAATCTGTGAGGTCTTTCCCATATCCCCCTTTCTTTTGCCCAGTTGGTGATCTTTTCAATAGCCTGGTTTTAAGGGCTGGCGCAATATCCATTCATACAGATCACGCACATCAGATGTAAATTGACAATTCGGACATTCATCCCATCCGTTTCTAACTGCTTAACTAAGTCGGGTACTAGAGACATACTGGCATAAAAACCCGACATCTTGTGTCAGATAATCTGGTTAAATGGTTACCAATTATTTAATTTCACTATTAATCTTTTATTGTCTTTCCCCTGGATGAAAAACGCGCCTTGTTCATGGTGAACATCCCAGCTCTGTTGGAGCAATGAGCTGTATCAAGGCAGTTGAAAGCATCCATAATTGAAACCCATCTTTTACCGTATGTCTTTTCCAGGTCGGTTAAATTCGACCTGATGTCCTTTTGGGGAAATTATTGCAATTTATAAGAACTCGAGCGAGCATCATTCCTGGTAAAGGTGTGAATTGCACCTGAAAAACAGGACGTACTCAATCTGATCCTTGGCGCTGAAACCCGGGATCCAGCTACACAAAATGCTTCCAAAGATACATTGGGTGGAATTGTGATAGAGCTGCGATTTGGATCGTTTGGTATTACACGCATCGATTGCTTGGATTGTGTCGGGCTGTGGAGTGCTGGAACCCGAACCGATTTGTATTGGCCTGCCGGGTTTTTCGTTAGAGATCGTTTCTGTATTTCAATCATACCATTTGAAGAAACCAGATCAAAGATTATTGAAGCAACTCTTTGATCTATGAGCCGCGCAGGATCTTCTCCACCTTTCTGCCCTTGGCCAGCTCATCCACCAGCTTGTCCAGATACCTGACCTGCTGGGTCAATGCATTCTCGATCGCCTCCACGCGATACCCGCAGATCACACCGGTGATGAGGTTCGCGTTCGGGTTTAGCGTAGCGTGTTGGAAGAATGTTTCGAAGGTTACATTATCATTTATCAGATCCTGAATTTTTTCGGGATCGAAGCCTGTCAACCACTCTATGACCAGATGTAGCTCGTCTTTGGTCCTGCCTTTCTTCTCTATCTTTGCAAGATAAAGGGGATAAACGGTAGCGAAGGTCATATTTGCGATGCGTTGATCGTGGGTATTGGAATTGTTCATACATACCTCAATTTTTGGGGTTGAATGTTTTTTCAGCCCGGATATTTTGCTGTTATTTCCATTGATGGTCGGTATTTTGCATGGAATGACCATTCTATAAAAATAATTCTGTTCCACAGCAGTCTACCGGTTAATGGGAATGTGAATATCGAAGAGTATAGCACACTCCCGAAATGATCATTCAGTCTTAAATGCATTTCGATGAAGCTCTCATTTTTTACGATATTCATTGACATATTGGATAACATTGGTATAATATTTGTTATGAAATTCATAAATATTAATGAAAGCGCAAGATCGCAAAGCTCTTGCATGTGTCTGTTGCGGGGATCGTAATCACCGCACTTCAAAGACTCACAAAAAGACCAACTGACTGAAGAACGGTGAACGAGACCCGCATGCGAAATGTTCGAACGCATTGCACTCGTTTGCGTTCTTTTTGTTTTCCAGTTGGTCTTATCTTATGTATCCTATCTTTGCTTGAGATTCTACATTGCTGGGAGAGCATCAGCAGTTCAGGATGACAAGCTAAAAAATGGAGTAAAAATGAAAATTGCAAATAACGTTACAGAGTTGATCGGGAACACCCCGTTGGTTCGTCTCAACCGTCTCACTGTTGGAGCTGGGGCTCAGGTACTGGCGAAGTTGGAATTCTACAACCCTGCCCACAGCGTCAAGGATCGCATTGGTGTAGCCATGATCGATACCGCTGAAAAAGAAGGGCTGATCAAGTCAAATACCATCATTCTGGAAGCCACCAGTGGTAACACTGGCATCGCCCTGGCAATGGTTTGTGCTGCACGCGGCTATTCCTGCACCTTGGTCATGCCGGATACCATGAGCCGTGAACGCCGCATGCTGTTGCGTGCCTACGGAGCTGAGTTGATCCTGACCCCGGGTGCGGAGGGAATGCCGGGCGCAATCCGAAAAGCTGCCGAATTGGCAGCTTCCGACAAGAGATACTTCATCCCCGCCCAGTTCAGCAACCCAGCCAACCCGGAGATCCACCGCCGCACCACTGCCGAGGAGATCTGGCGTGATACAGATGGTAAAGCAGACATCCTGGTGGCAGGTGTCGGCACAGGTGGGACCATCACAGGTGTGGGCGAAGTTCTCAAGGCACGAAAACCAGGTTTCCTGGTGGTGGCAGTTGAGCCGGAAGGGTCTCCGGTCCTTTCGGGCGGACCCAAGGGACCGCATGTCATCCAGGGTATTGGCGCTGGATTTGTGCCAGATGTTTTGAATACTTCGATCTATGATGAGATCATTCAGGTCAGCAATGACAATGCCCTCGAAACCGCCAGGCGCATGGCGCGGGAAGAAGGTCTTCTGGTTGGCATCTCATCCGGGGCATCAACCTATGCTGCCCTGCAGCTGGCCGGTCGCCCCGAGAATGCCGGTAAGCTGATTGTGGCTATCATCCCTTCATTTGGGGAACGCTACCTGAGCACGGCCCTTTTTAAGGATCTGGGTGATTAACCACAGGAGGCAGAATGACAATGCAAACCTTAAATCCGCCCCTGGTGGGGACTTCATCCAAAGGTTTGGCTGGTTTTTTCGAACAGGTGCGGAATGATATCCGCTCTGTCAAGCAGCGTGACCCGGCAGCGCGCGGTACTCTGGAGGTGCTGTTGTGCTACCCCGGTCTGCATGCCATTTGGTTGCACCGCATATCACACAGGTTGTGGCGGTACAATCTCAAGACAATTGCGCGCTTTTTATCCCAAGTGACCCGCAGCCTGACCGGGATCGAGATCCATCCAGGCGCCAGCATTGGGTCGGGATTCTTCATTGACCACGGTATGGGGGTGGTGATCGGTGAAACATCGGAGATCGGCCAGGAGGTGACCCTTTATCACGGAGTGACCCTGGGTGGCACCAGCCTGGAAAAAGGGAAGCGCCATCCGACGATCGGAGACCGTGTGGTTATCGGGGCGGGAGCCAAGGTGATGGGTGCCATTCAGGTAGGGGATGACAGCCGCATTGGAGCCAACGCCGTGGTAGTTAAATCCGTCCCCGCCAACTCGGTGGTAGTGGGGGTTCCTGGACAGAACATCGCCCGTTCACGACCGCACCAGCCCAGTGATGCACCTGACCTGAACCATACCTCTCTGCCTGATATTCTGGGCGTATCTCTCAAGCAATTAATGGAGCGTGTCTCAGCCCTGGAGAGTCTCACCGGCTCTCCAGAATCTGTCCCTCCGCACGTGCATGCACCTGAGGTTGACCTGTGGCATGGGGAGGACTTTTCGATTTAATAAGCACAATTCGATTGAGCCAACCCGCTGCCATATAATAAAAGCCTGCCAATATAAGAGTGAAGTTCCAGGATGCGGTAAAATACGAGGTATTAATTGTTTTAATTAATGCCAACGAGGTTAATTTATGTACAAGCTGGTTTTGTTGCGGCACGGTCAATCCACTTGGAATCTAGAAAATCGCTTTACCGGCTGGACGGATGTTGGTTTGACCAACCTGGGAGTTGAAGAAGCTCACTCAGCTGGAAGGTTGTTGAAGCAGGAAGGATTTACTTTTGATCTTGCATACACCTCTGTATTGAAGCGCGCCATCATAACCCTATGGATAAGCCTGGAAGAATTGGGGCTGGAATGGATTCCGGTCATAAATGCCTGGCAATTGAATGAGCGCCATTATGGCAACTTGCAGGGTCTCAACAAGGCTGAAATGACTGAGAAATTCGGCGAAGCCCAGGTCAAGCTCTGGCGGCGCAGTTATGACACGCCTCCGCCAGCCCTCGAAATTGATGACCCTCGCCACCCCCGCTTCGACCCGCGTTATGCAACCCTGGACGTAGGGCAATTGCCTGCCACCGAGTCACTCAAGATCACACTCGGACGGGTGTTACCCTACTGGCATGCGGAAATCGCTCCAGCCATTCTGTCAGAGAAACGCCTGTTGGTGGTGGCACATGGTAACAGCATTCGGGCTATTGTAAAATACCTGGATGATATTTCGGATGCTGAAATACCTGAACTCAATATTCCCACCGGCGTGCCGTTGGTGTATGAATTGAATAAAGATCTGAAACCCATCCGTCATTACTACCTGGGTGACCCGGAAGCAGTTCGCAAAGCTGCGGATGCAGTGGCTGCCCAGGCCAAGGTCAAACAATAACATTCTTAGATCATGGTGATGGAATTTTTTCAAAGTGGGGTCAGGCTGATCCATAATATCGCAGGATGGCTTTCATGACCCTGGTTGTGAATGGCAGATTTGATGCCGTCCTGCTAAAAGTTTTATATTCAAAAAGGTTATCTTTCTGGATGCCCCAACAATTCCCTGAATGATCGTTTGATGCAGGAGATGAAATAGAAAGCAAAAATAAAACAGCAGCCGTGGTTGGCGGGGGACCGGCTGGTTTAATGGCGGCCGAGTTCCTGGCACATGGCGGCATGCGCGTGAACCTGTATGAAGCCATGACTTCACCCGGTCATAAATTCCTGGTGGCAGGCAAGGGTGGTTTGAATCTTACCCACTCGGAATCCTTTGAGCGCTTTATGGAACGATACACCTCTCGCCGCCCACAACTTGAACCTTTTCTGGCTCCATTCGGTCCGCAGGAATTGATGAATTGGTCCCATCAGCTTGGTTTTGAGACCTTTGTGGGTACCTCCGGAAGAGTTTTCCCAAAAGTCATGAAAGCCTCCCCTCTTTTGCGAGCTTGGTTGCAACAATTAACGCAAGCCGGGGTGAGCATTCATACACGTCACAAGTGGCTGGGCTGGGATGGGAGCGGTAGACTGTTATTTGAAACTCCACAAGGCGATCAAGCGATCCGGGCAGATGCCACAGTTTTGGCACTGGGAGGCGGCAGTTACCCGCGCCTGGGTTCGAACGCGGCCTGGGTGCCGCTTCTGCGGGCACGTGGCGTGCAGGTCAATGATCTGAAACCATCCAATTGCGGGTTCGATGTGCGCTGGAGCGAATATTTCAGAACCCATTTTGAGGGCACACCGGTCCGCCCGGTTGTGTTGACTTTTACGGATGCAACTGGAAATTCATTTTGCCAGCAGGGTGAATTTATCATCACCAGGGATGGAGTGGAAGGCAGCCTGATCTACGCTGCCTCGGCGCTTTTACGGGATGAGATCGAAAGAAACGGTCAGGCTGTGATACGTCTGGACCTTGCGCCGGATTGGTCGATGGAAAAGCTGGTCTCCAGGTTATCGTTGCCGCGTGGAAAGAACTCCACTTCCAGCCATCTCAAAAAAACGATTGGGCTGCAAGGTGTGAAAACGGGTCTATTGTGGGAATTGCTCCCAAAAGAGAATTTCCAGGAACCAGACCTACTGGCAGCTGCCATCAAAAGCATGCCCATAACCCTTATAGCTTCACGTCCTCTCGAGGAAGCCATCAGCAGCGCAGGTGGCATAAGTTTTAACAGCCTGGATAAAAACCTGATGCTAAAGGATTTGCCGGGCGTGTTTTGTGCGGGCGAAATGCTGGATTGGGAAGCACCGACAGGCGGTTATCTGCTAACCGCATGTTTCTCAACCGGTCGGGCAGCCGGGTTGGCTGCCCTTGATTGGCTGGCAGGTCTGCACTGATCAGGGTTACAATTACATAAAATGGATAAATTGACTTTGATCGCCACTTCCACTTTTGGCCTGGAGGCTGTTGTAAAACGGGAATTGCTGGCTCTGGGTTTCGGGAACTTGAAAACATCCGAGGGCAAGGTCGAATTTGAGACCACATCGGAAGAGATCCCGACCCCGAACCTTTGGCTGCGTTGTGCAGACCGCGTGTTGTTAAAGATGGGAGAATTCCCGGCTGTCAGCTTTGATGAATTGTTCGAGCAGACCAGAGCTCTGCCATGGGAGACCTGGATCACTCCAGATGGAAAATTTACGGTGAATGGGAAATCGGTCAAATCCACCCTGGGTAGTGTCAGCGCCTGCCAATCCATAGTCAAGAAAGCAGTGGTGGAAAGACTGAAAGCCGCATTTCACCAGGAATGGTTCGAAGAGACAGGTGCCGAGTTCACAATCCAGGTGGCTCTTCTTAAAGATGTTGCCACTCTGTCCATCGACACTTCCGGATCGGGATTGAACCGACGCGGCTACCGCACACATACCGGGTCTGCAGCCCTCAAGGAAACCCTGGCGTCAGCCCTGGTTCAACTCAGCTTCTGGAACAAGGATAGGCTGCTGATCGACCCGATGTGCGGCTCGGGCACCATCCTGATCGAGGCTGCCATGCTGGGAAAAAATATCGCTCCTGGGTTAAACCGAAACTTTGCATCCGAAGAGTGGCCGGGAATCCCCTCCAAGGCCTGGCGTGTTTCCCGTCTGAAAGCTTATGAATCGGTTGATAAGAAAAGCAGTCTGCAAATATTCGGTTATGATATTGACCCGGCCGGTATTGAAGGGGCCAGGATCAATGCCCGCAAAGCCGGAGTGGGGAATGACATCCTTTTTGAGCAGAAGGACGTGCGTGACCTGTGGATCGACATGCAGTACGGCATCGTTATCTCCAATCCACCCTATGGCATCAAGGTAGGTGAGTTAAAGGAGATGAACGAGATCTATATCTCCCTCAACAAGACCTTTAAAAAGAAGACCGGCTGGTCGGTCTATATACTGACCGCCGATAAGATCTTCCCTTCTTATTTCAAGCGCTCCCAACCAGACCGGGTTCGTAAGCTGTTTAATGGACAGATAGAAGTGAATTATTATCAGTATTATGGCGAGCGCCCCAGGGAACAGGACGGACAATGAACTTTATCGGTTGATCTGTGAAACAAGGGATGGGGATGTAGAAAGGATTAATTTATGGATGTACATTTAGGACCGATCGCCATGCTTGGCTCGGGAGAGACATCCCTTGCAGGCGGGCGTATTTTTGAAGCAATTGCCAGGAAACTGGATTCGCCATTGCATGTAGCTCTGCTGGAAACCCCGGCTGGATTTGAATTGAATTCATCTCAGGTTGTGGGAAAAGTAGGCGATTTCCTGGAAAAACGCCTGCGGAATTATGACCTGAGCATTGACATCATCCCCGCCCGCAAACGTGGCACACCTTTCAGTCCGGATGAACCTGGTATCCAGGGAAAACTGTTATCTGCAAATATGATCTTCATGGGACCGGGTTCACCCACTTATGCGGTCAGGCAGTTGCAAGGCAGCCTGACCTGGGACCTGGTGCGAGCCCGTCACCGGCAGGGAGCCGCCCTGGTCTTTGCCAGCGCTGCCATGATCTCGGTTGGAAAATTCGCACTGCCGGTCTATGAGATCTTCAAAGTAGGAGAAGATGTGCACAGGGTTCCCGGGCTGGACCTTTTTGCAGATTTTGGGATGGAACTGTCGTTCATCCCCCATTGGAACAATGCCGAAGGGGGTGAGGATGTGGATACCAGCCGCTGTTTTATGGGATTGGAACGGTTCAATCAGTGGTGTGAGGATCTGCCGGATGACCATACCACCCTGGGATTGGACGAACATACCGGATTGATCATCGATTTTAAAGAAGGCACATGCTCGGTCAACGGGGTCAGTTCTGCCACCCTGCTGCGGGATTGTAATCCCAGAATTTATCCCTCCAGGGCTGAATTCCCACTCAGCGAGTTAGGAAAATTCCACTTGGGAGGAGATGAGAATTTCCGCCCTGACGCCATGGAGATGCTTGCAGCGGTTGCCGTACAACCTGGTCCACATGAACCACCGGGAGAAGCACTTGATCTGCTGGGGTTACGTGATCAAGCCCGTCGGGACAAGAACTGGAAACGCTCGGATGAATTGCGCCAACAGATCTCTGCCCTGGGTTGGGATGTGAAAGATACGAGCCAGGGGTCTGAACTGGAGCGTCGCAACAACGGATAAACATTACTTTTCAGATCTGTACCCGGGGGGATGATCAGGGGAAAAGATTCGTCTGTGGATGAATAATTAATGTTTCGACGGGATGCCTGCCAGTCTGGCTTCCAGATCTGGCAGCGACACTTCTTCCAAAGAACCAAGCACCAGGCTGGCATGATCCACACCCAATTGGGCTGTGAGTGGAATGGGGATAGCCACGCTAAAGATGCCGGCAGCGTTGGCAGCCAGGATGCCATTGGGGGAGTCTTCAAATACGATCGCTTCACCAGCCTGTATATTTAAAGCGTGCAGGGCAGCCAGGTATAAACCCGGGTCGGGTTTGGTGCGGGTCACATCATCGCCGCACAGGATGGCTTCAAAATAATCGAACAATCCCAGGCGTTTAAGATGGTTATCCACCCAATCATGGGGCGAGCTGGAGGCTATCGCCAGCTGATAGAGCTTGTTGCTGGCGGTTTCTAGCAGGTCTCTGGCACCGGGCTGGACCGGTTGTTGCAGGATGGCTGAATCGCTTAACTGGCGGGCTGATTGTCTGATGGATGACAGATCGAGCGGGAGCCCCAGCAGGCTTTGCAGATGTATGGCAGGCTCAAAGTTTGAATTCCCGGTACCTCCAACGATCTGTCCCCATTCCTGGAGGGAGATCTCCTGCCCATGTTGTCTATAGATCTCCTGCCAGGCAAGCAGGTCGGGGGTTTCGGTATCCAAAATCAAGCCGTCAAAATCAAAGATGAGTGCTTTTAACAAAAATGCCTCCAAAATGAGAGTTTATTATTTATCTGGTGCAATTGATTATTATTTGGACAGCTTTGGCGGCTCCATTCTCATTTTGTATCTTAACCCCCAATGCTTTTGCATTTTCTTTAATCGGGTCAGTTAATGCAAACATAATTGCATCCGATAATTTTCCTACGGAAAGTTTTTTTCTGGGTATTGGTTTTGGCCCAACTCCCAACTCATATATCCTGCGACCCCATGCAAACTGGTCATTGGCGGTTGGTATCACAATTCCGGGGACACCTGCCCTCAAACCGGCAGCCGTCGTCCCTGCGCCTCCATGATGGACAACTGCTGCCATGCGAGGAAACAACCAGGCATGAGGTGCACTATCAATAATGAAAATGTCATCATGGTTATTGTCAATTTTTAACAATCCTCCCCAACCTGTCGCCAGAACTCCACGTTGACCGGATTGCTTTATTGCAGTTATCACAAGGTTGGTGGTTTGCAGGGACTGTTCAGGGTCTCCTATGCTTCCAAAGCCAACATACACAGGGGGTTCCCCGTTATTAAGAAAATCTGACAGGTCAGATGGTGGTTTCCAGTCGGGATCTTCATCCAGAAACCAGTAACCAGTGTTATAAACATGCTCAGGCCAATCTGTGGGTCTTGGAAAAACAAAATTGCTGCAGGAAATTAGTGTCGGTGCACTGGCTTTGTTTTGTTTGAGAATTGGATTTGTAAATTTTTTTGGAGCGTTGCCAAATTCCTGTTCCCAGAACTGTTTTACAGGAGCGCTTGAAGCAAACCACAATATCTTTTCAAAGACCTTATGTGTGAACCAATTGAACATTTTACCCAAACGCACATTATCGTAGAAGATCAGAGAAGGGAATTCCTTCGTTGGAGTCATGGGAAAAGGTGTTGCCAGGATGGAAGGGATGTTTAAGTATTGAGCTGCAAAGTACCCAATCGCCATACCTGGATGGTAAAGAATAACATCTGATCCCAGGCAAGCATCAAACAGGTCCTTTTGAAGACTAAAAGCGTAAGACTTAAGTTTATTAAAACTTAAAAATAATTTGAAAGGATTATCAGCCTTAATAGTTCTTTTTGAATTCTCGTTTGTTGCGATACCGATGATATCCCCTTTAAGTGGAAGGAATTCCAGCCCAAAGCTTTCAATCAGGGGTTTAAATACTTCAAATGTCACGATTCGAACTGTATATCCGGCTTTCTTCAGTTCCACCCCCAATGCAATATAGGGTTGTGTATCACCTCGTGAACCTGCTGCTAGAATTGTAATTATCATAAATACAAATATTCCTCACTCGTTTTAGATGGAAGGTATGCGGGGATTGATCCCATCAATCTATGGTTGATCGCCTGGTTTATTGATCTCAATATATTGTGCGATCAGGCGTTGTTTTGCCGCCCTGCCCATCATCTTAATGGCTTTTTCCCTTTTCATGGCAGATGACCGGTCCGGTAGGGATTCCACGTAAACCAGGCGCACGGGTAGATGTGCCCGGGTGTAGCGGGCGCCATGACCGGAATTGTGGATACGGGTCCGGCGCTGCGGGTCCGTGCTCCAGCCCGTGTAATACGTACCGTCCGCACATTCAAGGATGTAGCAGTAATTACCCATCGGATTCAGGCCTGTTATTCCTTCTTGTCCGGTTTGGGAGAATGCCTCCCGGACAACCCGGATAGGAAACCCAACTGTTGCTTCCAGAAATCACCGGCTTTGGGCATCTCGGCTGACTGAAGTTCCTGGTCTATTGGTCTCGTTTTCTGGCGATCCTGCCACCATTTCTGGCGTCCCACCCGGGCACCATCCAGTCTAAATCCAAGCTGGGGAGCGCGATCGTCCTGAATAACATCCCGAAACGCGTGTAAGGTGGTTAGTAATCCATCCAGGTTCCGCAGGACAATTTCCTTGTTTAAGAGAACTGCCTCACGAATCGAGGCAGTATCCTCGCTGCCTGCCATTCCCGAACTGACGGCTGCATATTCTGCGCCGGCAAATTTTCCGGCATCCGTCCAACCGGGCTGGTCCAGGGTGGCTGTGAGCAGGGTAGCGGACAGCAATTGAGGTACCAGGCAGGTGGAGACGATAAAACCATCCAACTCAGCCATGTCGCAGAATAAGGGGGATGCTCCCAGTAAACCAGATAAGTCAGATGCCAACTTTAAGGCTGCGGCATCCGTCTCTTCGGGAGCGGCGATCGCCATGAGACTGTTTTCAAACAGATCTGGTTTTGCTGAAAGGATTGAGCCATCCAGGTCGTTTAGATAATGTCCATTAACAAGCGGGGTTATTCCAATATAATGGCATTTTACCTGGATAAGTTCACGAACCCAGGTTGCTACACTTTGTTTGGCTGAAGATGTATCCAGAATGACCACTCCAGCCTGGACCACGGGAGCAATGCTTGACAAGGTTTCTTTGGTCAGGTTAAGGGGCAAGGCCAGTAAAATCACATCCGCCTTTTTTACACTTTTGAGCAGGTTTAACTCAACATGGTCCACTGCATTGATCTTTTCAGCATGCATGGCAGTCGCGTGCATATGGTCAAAACCGGTGCGTTCGAACTGGTCGGAATGCCGGCCTAGTGCCAGGCCAATCGATGCGCTGATCCTGTCCAATCCAAGAATTGTGAATTGAATGCTCATAACAAAACCCTTCTCTTAACTTGAATTATCCGCTTGTTGCAGAGAGCGCAGGATCTTATCTGTTTGGGATGTGCTGTTTATGTCGACTATTTCTTCATGCTTGCGGATTAATTCGACGGTCAATTTGGACGCCCCCGCATGGGCAGCCAGGTCAGCGCCCCATTCAGCATGGTGGCAAGCTACCACGAATGCTTTGGATAACCCTTGCGGTGTATCCTGCCCCCAGCGGATGATCATGCGTGGTGAAATTCTTCCTACCAGGACGATCAATACCCGTTCCCAGACATTCAGCGGGTAGTGTATCTTGCCAATATCGTGCAATAAGGCAGCGGTCAGAACATCACCATTTTTTTGTCCACCCTTGAGGAGTTTTTGCTGGACTGAAAAAGCATGCCACTGTTCAGATCTCTGCAAGCGACGAAAAAGAGCCAGTTGGGGAGGTGTAAGATAGGTGCGAATCTGTCCGGTTTCCACTCCTTGGACAGGCGGCAAAATGGCAAGTTTGAATTGTTGAATTCGGTAGGACAGGCGTGGTTTATTCTTCACGGTGAGATTGGATGGATATAACCTTTGAATTGCATATTAAATATCAATTTGAGATTATAACATGTGCCTGAATCATGAGATCCGTGGACGCCGACCACGGATCTCGTTTGAAAAGGAGGAGAAGAGAAATCATCTTACGCATTTATCTTACTACAGCCTGCCAATTCTTACTTGACGCCTGACCTACGGTTACCCTACGCAAATCTGACAATTATTTAAGAATCCGTAGCTAAATAATTCAGGGTGATTTAATCGTTTTAATGGAGTGAATCCATGCTGGCGATCTCCCAGGTTTCCTTCGGTGGTGATATCAGGTAAAATACGTTTCTATCCAAACATGATTTAGCAATTTAAGCACGAAAGAAGTAAAATTGGGATATTCATCGCTGAAATGAATTAATTTTTGCACCTGACAGTATTCATGAAACGTCAGGTCTGAATTTGTCAGATCAACGCTGGTTGAAAGGTTCGTAAAGAATTTAAAAATCATATTTCTGGAGTGGTTATGTCTTCACTTGCGATTGAAACGAAAAGCCTGGGACGAATTTATAAAATTCGTGGAAACAAAAAAGAAAAAAATGAGATCAAACAACTTAAAGCCCTTTCGGATGTTAATATCCAGATCGAGCAGGGAGAACTATTCGGCTTGCTGGGGCCAAATGGTGCTGGGAAAACTACTTTGATCAAGATCCTGACAACACTTCTGGCTCCGAGCATGGGTGAAGCTTTTGTAGCTGGTTTTAATGTGTTGAACGATCCCCAAAATGTCCGCCCACTCATTAATATGGTGTCTGGCGGAGAATCGTCCGGGTATGGACTTTTAACGGTGCGCGAAAACTTGTGGATGTTTTCTCAATTTTATGGATTGCCTTCCAGGGCAGCCAACAAGCGCATAGCCGACCTGCTTAAAATGGTCGGCTTGGGAGACCGTATCAATACCAAGTCATCAGACCTCTCAACCGGTCTGCGCCAGAAGATGAATATCGTACGTGGCTTCATGACAGACCCCGAAGTGCTCTTCCTGGATGAACCTACCCTGGGTTTGGATGTGGGTGCCTCGCGCGATGTGCGACATCTGATCCGTGGCTGGTTGGAAGATGACAAAAAACGTACCCTGCTGCTCACCACACATTACATGGTGGAAGCGGAGGAACTGTGTGATCGGGTTGCCATCATCAACCAGGGAAGGGTCCTGGCTTGCGATTCGCCCTCGGCTCTCAAACGCCAGTTGCAGGAGGATATCCTGTTCGAGATCAAGACCAGTCCCTTGAACGGGCTTACGACAAAGGAACTCGTGGCATTGTCTGAGGTTCACACCGCCACATTAACAGAGCTGGAGGATGGTGCCCTGTTAAAATTGGCTCTGGTCGAGGAATCTGCCCTGGGACCGGTGATTAATGCGCTGACCGACAGGAATATTACGATCATGAATCTGAACAAGCATGAGCCCACTCTTGAAGATGTCTTTGTAAAACTTGTCGGCCATAGCATTGCAGAAGCGGAAAAAGGCGGTCAGGATGAATAATGAAGTTACGACAAGCAGGACGGATTCAATATATGCACCCTTACCGAAAGTAACAGGTTGGCGCCTCTTTATTAAATCCGTCATCGCGCGTGCCTACCCACGCCTCATTGGTCAGCAACGGGAAAAATCCTGGTTGTTCTTCGATATTTTCCTGCCCATGCTGGCAGTATCTGCTTATGTCTTTGTTTACCAAGCTATTAAAGCCCCCGAGGATTATGTAGGTTTTGCAGTCATGGGTGGAGCCATGACTGCCTTCTGGCTGAATGTTCTGTGGAGCATGTCCAGCCAGTTGTATTGGGAGAAGGAGCAGGGCAATCTTGCCCTATATATTATTGCTCCCAACCAGATGATGGCCATACTGCTGGGAATGGCAATGGGAGGTATGCTGGCGACCGCATTGCGTGCGGTGGTCATCATTTTTCTTGGGACCATATTATTTAATGTCACTTTTGTCGTCAGCAGCTTCTTGCAGCTCTTTCTTGTATTCATATTATCGATGACGGCTTTGTATGGCATGGGCATGATGATGGCTTCTCTTTTCTTATTGCTTAGCCGGGAAGCCTGGCATCTCTCTAATCTGGCTCAGGAGCCCATATACCTGGTTTCGGGTTTTTATTTCCCGATCAGCAGTTTCCCATTGTGGATCGCAGCTGGTGCTTCCATCATTCCACTCACAATGGGGTTGGATGCCATGCGGCAACTTATTTTCAAATCAGGCCCATCCCTTGGATTTGTAAGCGTTAACCTGGAGATCACAGTGCTCTCGGTTTTGTGTGTGGTGTTCTTGGTGGGCTCAAAAGTGCTGTTGGATTACATGGAAAAACTTGCTATTCGCGAAGGTCGTTTGACCGAAAACAGAAGATAGATTGGTCCATGTGAAGGAAAGAGATCAAATTATGTTAAATTTACACAAATCTGAGGCATGGCGTTCATTTCGGATGGCTACATGGCTGGGCTGGCAAATCGAATCCAATTGGGCGGATCCGTTATTGTTCGTTATCTATTCGGTTGTGAAGCCACTAGCGTCGGCATCCATCCTGGTGGTAATGTACGGGATCATTACCGATAGTAATTTCACGAATCCGCTTTTTCCGTATATATACCTGGGCAACGCCTTTTATATTTATGTTGGCGCAGTCATGGGTGGTGTTTCGTGGGCAGTGATCGATGACCGGGAACACTATAAGACTCTTAAATACATGTATGTCGCACCCATTAAGATCCAAATCTACCTGCTGGGGCGTGGAGTGGCACGCTTTTTAACGGGATCCATTTCGGTCTTGATCACCATTGTTGCTGGAGTATTGTTTCTCAAAGTTCCATTGCAGCTGTCACAAATAAATTTCCCACTTTTTTTCCTGTCTCTATTCATCGGGATCATCATGCTGGCAATGATGGGACTTCTTTTGGGAAGCATCACTCTTTTACTCGTTCACCATTCGTTCGGTGTCGCCGAAGGGGTGGCTGGTGCCCTCTATCTGTTCAGCGGTGCCATCTTTCCATTGGAGGTTTTGCCTGCCTGGTTGCGACCGGTTGGGTTTGCAATGCCCATCACTTACTGGCTCGAGTTGTTACGCCGGTCGCTCATTGGTAATGTGGCTCAAGCTTTCCCAACCCTGGTTGGATTTACGAACCTTGAACTTATCGGAATTCTGGTTGCATTGTCAATTCTATTTGGCATTGCAGCAATCTTTGCTTTTCGCTGGTGTGATTATCGCGCCCGTGAGCGTGGGCTAATTGACAGAGTGACGAATTATTAAGTATTAATGCGCTGGTAAAGGAGAGAACCATGACAGGAAAGTTCCATGATGTTCTTCCATTATATACTGGGCAAGTAATGAATACACTCTTGGGGGACCTTTGGCTGGCAGCATCCGAGGATGGACTGGTTGCAGTGGATTGGGCAAACAGTCTGCTTGACTTTCAGGAATACCTTACCGAACGATTTAAACGTCCATTGGAAATAGGTTCTGGCAGACTGGCATTGGCTTCAGAAGAGTTGAATGATTATCTGCAAGGCAAATTGAGCATATTCACCATCCCGATTGATTGGTCGATCCTGCGTCCATTTCAACAGGCTGTTTTGAAAGCGACCTATGCCATCCCTTATGGTGAAACACGCTGTTATAGCGAGATCGCAGCGGAAATAGATCATCCGAAGGCAGCCAGGGCGGTAGGTCGAGCTGAAGCCACCAACCCCATGCCGCTGGTCATTCCCTGCCACCGCGTGATTGGTGCGGATGGCAAGCTTCGCGGGTATGGAGGCGGCAAAGGATTGCCAACCAAGGAATTGTTGCTAAAACTGGAAGGGGCGATCATGACCTGAAGGAAATATCTTCCTTATAAAATTGCCATGTTTTTATCCACTTGCCTTGCAAAAAAAGGCATGATAAGATAGTTTATCTTGGAATATTTGCGCATAGCAAAGGATCGTTATCATATACCCATATTCAGTCAGATAAAATCTCAACAAATTTGGTGAACCTGATGGCACAAAAGAACCAAGCATCCCAAAGAATAACCGGCACAGAAAAAGAACTGCCCTGGCTGCAGGATGTCAATCGAGCTGCCCAGATCCTGACGGGTCTCTCGCTTGGTACCTCTGCCCAGGCTGCTTTGATAACACGTGATGAAGCCCTGTGGGCGTATGCAGGTCAATTACCACAGGAAGCAGCCACTGAACTCGGAAAAGCTGTCGCACGGTATTGGGATAACAAGGGTGAAAGCGACCTGGTGCGATTTATTCGCCTGGAAGCAACATCGGCCGAGCATATGATGTATGCCACCCGCCTGGCAAAAGGGATGGTGTTATCCCTTGTTTTTGATGCCGAAACCCCCTTCAGCACCATCCGGTCACAAGCCGGGGAGCTCGTACGATCCTTATCTTCATCGCCGGCAGAAGAAGATGCGTTGGAAGATGAAGCAGATGATTCCGAACCTCTAAACCTTGAAACGCTGACCAATATTCTTTCAAATATCCCTTCGCCCAATCCAACCAGGGATTCGCAAACGGAAGCGCGAACAACAGAAGATTCAGGATCCGCGATCCCTTTTGAATCATCACCAGAAAACTCCCTGACGAATTACACCCGCAACAGTACTCCTTCTATTTCAGTCGGTTCACTGGCTTATACCATGCCACCAGAGGATGGAGATCTTGACACTACACATCCCATCCCGATCTCAGAGACAGGTCGGCGGGTGATCTTTGAACCAGTATCACCTGCTCTGTATAACTTGAATTATGCTTGCCTGATGATCCCTCGCCTGCCATCGCATTTCCTTACGGGGGATCTGGCAGCCAGGTTGTCTGAATGGGTTCCAACACTCTGTGTGGCATTTGCCTGGCGCCTCGAATACCTCTCCATTCGTCCGGATTATATGCAATGGATTGTCAATGTGCCTCCCACTTCCGCTCCCGGCTATCTCATGAAGATCGTGCGCCTGCATATATCTGAAAAGATTTTTAATGAATTTCCCCGCCTGAAATTTGATAATCCCTCCGGAGATTTCTGGGCACCTGGTTATGTGCTAATGGGAGGGAATCATCCACATCCTGCCCAACTGGTTAAGGATTTCATTCAACAAACTCGCTTGCAGCAGGGGATTTCCTGAGATCTCCCGAACTCTCTCCTAATACCCGCGATCACATTGACCGCACAATAGAAGACTAATATGACCACGACCCTGTATCTAATCGACGGCCATGCTTTGGCTTACCGCACCTACTTTGCTTTAAGCGCGACCCCTTCCGGTCAGCGCTGGCAGACTTCCTCTGGCGAACCCACGGCTGGCATCTTTGGATTCACCAGCGTCTTGTTTCGGATCTTCGAACAGGAAAAACCTGATTACCTGGCTGTGGCTTTTGATACCGGGAAAACTTTTCGCGATGAGTTATTTCCGGAATATAAAGCCACCCGTAGCAAGATGCCGGATGATCTGCGCCCCCAGATTGAACGCATCCGTCAATTGGTGGATGCATTCAATATCCCACGCCTTGAAATGGAAGGCTATGAAGCGGATGATGTACTTGGTAGTGTTGCCCGGCAAGCTGCTGCCAGTGGATTGGGGGTCAAGATCATAACCGGCGACCGGGATCTCTTACAACTGGTGGATAAACTGATAATTGTCTCTCTGCCAGAAGGGAAGTTGTCTGATTCCAGGGATTACATTACAGATCAGGATGTTGAAAACAAGATGGGAGTACCCCCACACCAGGTTGTGGATTATAAAGCACTTCTGGGTGATACCTCTGATAATATTCCCGGTGTGCCGGGCGTGGGAGAAAAGACTGCCCAAAAACTGATCCAAAAATATCAGGATCTGGATAATGTATATGCTCATTTGGATGAGATCGAACCTCGCTGGCGTACCAAGCTTGAGGCAGGAAAAGAATCAGCTTATATGAGCCGTGATTTGGCCCGTATCCGGGATGATCTACCGATCTACCTGGATCTGGAACAAGCCAGGCCCGATCGTTATGACCCTGCCAGGGTAGAAGCGCTATTCAAAGAGCTGGAATTCCGCAGCCTGCTGGATCGTTTTCATAAACTGGGCGAGGCTGATGGACCGTTGATGCGGGCTTCTCAGCAATTGAGCCTGTTTGAAGAAAAGCCAGCACCAGTGGTCAGATCCGCCCCGCGCCGAGATATTGATCTTGATGTACAAATAGTCGATACCGCCCAGAAATTATCAGAGCTTGGCAATATCCTATCGCAGGCAAAAATGATCGCAGTGGATACAGAAACCACATCCATTGATCCAACCCTGGCCGACCTGGTTGGTATCTCGCTCTCGGTTCGCCCCGGGCAGGGTTTTTATATCCCACTTGGACACAAGGATGGGAATCAATTGAACCTGGATCAGGTCGTGAATACATTGCATCCATCTCTTGGAAATGTGAAGATCCCGAAAGTGGGTCACAATCTCAAGTATGATTATATTGTACTCGCCCGTCATGGATTGCGTATCAACCCGCTTTCATTTGACGACATGATTGCCGAATGGGTGATCAATCCAGCTTCGAGAAACCTGGGATTGAAGAACCTGGCTGAAGTTCGCTTGAATCAGGTCATGACCCATATTGATGAACTGATTGGAAAAGGCAAGAATCAGATCACGATGGCTCAGGTCTCCATAACCGAAGCTGCCCCATACGCAGCCATGGATGCGGAGGTAAGTCTGCGTTTGAAAGCTCCGCTCGAAGAAGAATTAAAGAGTATTCCCAGGGCGCTCCAGCTTTTTACAGAAATGGAGTTACCTTTGATACGTGTTCTTGCTGAAATGGAAATGGCGGGTATCGGATTGGACAAGGAGTTCTTTACAAATTTTTCGGAAGAGCTTCACAAAAAGATGGAATCTCTGGAAAGCCAGATCATCACTTCGGTTGGTAAGACTTTCAATCTAAATTCAACTCAACAGCTCTCTACTATTTTATTTGACACCCTGCACCTGGCACCTCCCAATCGCGGTCGCAAAACTTCCAGTGGGCACTTCTCCACCTCGGCTGATGTATTGGAAGAGATGCGTGGTCAGCATCCGGTGGTGGATTGGATATTGGAATATCGCGAACTAACAAAACTTAAATCGACCTATGTGGATGCCCTTCCCACACAGATCAATTCACAGACGGGGCATGTCCATACATCTTTCAGCCAGACGGGTGCGGTCACAGGTCGTCTTTCATCCTCCAACCCCAATCTTCAGAATATTCCCATCCGCACTGAAATGGGGAGACGGGTCAGACGTGGGTTTGTTGCCGGTCCCGGCAATGTCCTTGTTGCGGTTGATTACTCCCAGATCGAATTGCGCATTGTGGCTTTCATGGCAGACGACAAAGCCATGCTGGAAGCATTCCGAGCTGGGCAGGATATCCATGTCACTACTGCTGCAGCCATTTATCGTATTCCCTTGGAGCAGGTATCAAAAGAGCAACGCCGTCATGCCAAAGCCATTAACTTCGGATTGGTGTATGGAATGAGCTCATTTGGACTGACCCGCACCACGGATCTGACCCTGGCAGAATCTGAAGATTTTGTAAAGGCATACTTTGAACGTTTCCCTGGTGTTAAAAAATACCTGGATGGAATTCGCAGGGAAGTAGCAAGAACAGGCTTCGTTGAGACTTTGTTGGGACGCAGGCGCTATTTTCCTGGTTTACGGACTCAGATGAATGCGAACTTAAAAAACCGTGAAGAGCGTGAGGCGATCAATGCCCCCATACAGGGTACAGCTGCTGATATAATGAAATTAGCCATGCTCAACATCCAACCAGCTTTGCAAATGGAAAAACTGCAGGGCAAAATGATCCTTCAGGTGCATGACGAGTTGGTCCTGGAATGCCCCAGGACTGAACTTGAGCAAACTGCCAAGGTGGTTCAGCACGTTATGGAAACCGCTTTTCCAATGAGCATTCCTCTTACAACGGAAGCACGTTGGGGCACAAATTGGGATGATCTAAAACCTATTCCTGATTGAAATTAATGAGTTCAGAGAGAGATATGACCGGACGCGAGGATATTTTCAATAATGCAATGAATGAGGGTCACTCAGCAGCCTGGGACCAGACCTGGGATAAAGCCATTCTTTTCTATAAAACGGCTCTGGATGAATTTCCGGAGAACCCAAAAGCCTTAAATAGCCTGGGTCTGGCGTTGTTCGAATTGCAGCAATTTGATGAATCATTGGAAGTCTACCAGAAAGCTGCCAGGTTATCTCCAACCGATCCCCTTCCCCTTGAACGAGTTGCACAGATATCTGAACGATTGGGTCAGATAAAGATCGCCGTGCAGGCTGCCATGAAGGCAGCCACTTTGTATATCAATCAGAAAAATATTGAAAAAGCCATAGAAAACTGGTTGCGTGTTACCCAGATCTCACCTGAGAATACCCAGGCGCATTCAAACCTGGCAATGGTGCATGCAAAATTAAAACACTACCCTCAAGCCGTTTTAGAATACTTGGCGCTTGCATCCTTGTTGCAGCGTGCCGGTAACATCGAAAAAGCGGGGGAGATGATCGCACGTTGTCTTGATCTAATTCCCAATAGTACTGAAGCCAGGGAGGCAGCCAATCTGCTTAAAGGTGGTCAGTTATTGCCGCCTCCCATGCGTCCAAAGGGAGGCACCGGTCCTTTACGGATGGCGAGCATCCGCCAGTTGGACGCACCCGAACCGACGGATTATGGTCTCGATCCCATTTCCGAAGCTCGAAATAAAGCGCTAACCAAATTGGCAGAGCTCCTTTTTGAATTTACAGGCGATGATGGTGAAAAAACCTCCACAGAACGAAGAGGAATGAAAGCCATTATGCGTGGCACAGGTCCTTTATTATTGGAAAATGGCGACAGTGCTTTAATTTTACTTCACCTGGGGCAGGCGATCGACGCCCAGACCCATGACAAGGATTCGGAAGCCGCAGAAGAGTTGGAGAAAGCGCTTGATGCGGGTTTTAGCGATTCGGCATTGTATTTTGACTTGGGTATGTTGCGTGCCCAGGGAAATCGATTGGAAAGTGCTCTGCGTTACCTGGAACACTCTGTGAAGCATTCTGATTACGCACTGGGAACCCGATTGCTGATGGGAAAGACAATGCTTAAGATGGGGCGGAAAAATGAAGCTTGTATTCAATACCTTGAAGCCTTGAAGATAGCAGACTCGATGGTGGTTGAACCAGATCAGGCAGAAACAATTCGCCAGTTATATGACCCTCTGATCGAAGCCCAAGCGCAACAAACCGAAGAAAATGATCAGGAAAAAGTATGCCATGTGATTGATGAACTGTTAAACAAAGCGGATTGGCGAGCCCAGGTGGCTAAAGGTCGCGCCCAGTTACCGGAAAGTGAAGATGCTTCAATGCCTCTGCCGTTGGCGGAGATCATTACCCAGACCAAGAGCAGCCAGGTTATCGAAGCAATGAGCAATGTGCATAAGATGGTACGTGCTGGGCAATTTCGCTCTGCCATGGAGGAAGCTTATTATTCCCTGCAATATGCGCCTACCTATCTGCCACTTCACAACCTGATCAGTGAAATATTGATCGAGGATGATAACATTCCGGATGCAATAACGAAACTATCAGTTGTGGCTCATGCTTATGGTGTGAAAGGTGAATCCGCACAGGCAACCAAGATCCTGCGAAATGTTATCCAGCTTTCCCCCATGGACATGTCAGTGCGTAATCGCTTGATCGACCAATTGGTGGCGTGCGGGCAGGTGGAGGAAGCACTAACGGAATACCTTGAATTGGCTGACCTCTATTACCGCCAGGCAGAACTGGGAATTGCCAGGAAGACGTTCACGTCAGCACTGCGTCTTTGCCAGCAGACCAATGTATCCAGCGATTGGAATGTTCGAATTCTTAAAAATTTGGCGGATATTGACATGCAGCATTTGGACTGGCGTCAGGCTTGTAGAATTTATGAACAAGTACGGACCATTCGTCCGATGGACATGACAGTTCGCAAATACATCATTGATCTTAATATTAAACTTGGTCAGCCAGGTCAGGCTTATGCTGAGATCGATAATTTCGTGTCAAATTTGGATGCAAATGGTTTACGAGCCGACGTTATTCCTTTCCTGGAAGACCTCCTGGTAGAATATCCAAATCAAGCCACCTTGAAGCGTTACCTGGCAGAGGAATACCGCCAGGCCGGCCGCGTGAAGGATTCCATCGAGCAATTGAATTCTCTTGGAGAACTTTGCCTGGAAGCAGGTGATAAGGAAACTGCCATCCAGGCGATGGAATCCATCATAGCATTAAATCCACCTGACATCGATCATTATCAGGCAATGATCAGGAAATTAAAGGAAGAAAAATGAATCCATTCATCGCTATTCTCATCACATTCGCACTGGCGCTCGGTTGGTTGCGGCTGATGGATTTTGTGGCTCATCGAGGCTGGATCGATAGCCGGTTAAGCCGAAAATTGATCCATATTGGCTCTGGTCCTATTTTTGTATTATGCTGGTTGCTATTCCCAGATCTATGGTATTCGCGCTGGCTGGCAGCACTGGTCCCTTTGGTGATCACAATTCAATTTGCCCTGGTGGGGCTTGGTGTGATCAAAGATGAAGCCTCGGTAAAAGCAATGTCACGTTCCGGCGATCGACGCGAGATCTTGCGTGGTCCGCTTCTATATGGGATCGTTTTCGTAGTTATGACATTGTTGTTTTGGAAAACATCCCCGATCGGGATCATCGCCTTGATGTTGATGTGTGGCGGAGATGGATTGGCGGATATTCTTGGCAGGAGGGTTATCTCCGCCCGTCTCCCCTGGAATAATGGGAAAAGCGTGGTTGGTTCTCTGGGTATGTTTATCGGGGGTTGGGTGCTGGCAATATTGGTGATCGCGATCTATATCCCTTTTGGAATTCTTCCCGGCATATTAGGTGATTATCTTTTACCAATAACTGTGATTTCACTGCTGGGTATGGTCGTGGAATCATTTCCATTGAAAGATATTGATAATCTAACTGTTACACTTGCAGCTGTTCTTCTGGGGAAATTCTTCTTCGGGTAGAACGGGTCTAATCGTATTTCGCAATAACCAGACTTATTTTTCCGGGAAACTATCGCAGTCCATGCCTGGTTTGCAGATGGGCGATTCTAGTTTGGATATCCGATTCAGGATAAGGGCTCGGATCTGTTGTATCAACCGGATCTTCTCCGGTTAAAGCCCGTAAACAAGCATCCACACCAGATGCAACTTTCTGAGGGTTATATCCACCTTCCAAAACAAAAACAATTCTTCCCTTGCAGTAGGTCTCTGCCAGGGCTACAAGGTTATGGGCTATGGTATAAAAACCGCGTGTAGATAATCCCATTTTGGTGAGGGGATCCTGCCAGTGTGAATCAAATCCGGCAGATACGAACAGCATCTCTGGTTGGTGAAGTTCCACCAGTGGAACGAATAATGTTTCGAAAATCTGGGAAAAGGTCCGATCTCCTGCGTAGGCTGGTAGGGGTAGGTTCACGATCCGGCTGCGGGCATGCGAAGCATCATCCATGCTTCCGCTGCCGGGGTACAAGTTTTCCTGATGAGTGGAAAAATAGGAAACAGAATCGTCATGGAGGAACGCAGCCTGGGTTCCATTGCCATGATGTGCATCAAAATCCACGATCATCACCTGCCCAAGTCCCTGTTCAAGGGAGAATCGGGCGGCAATGGCTACATTATTGAAAATACAAAAACCCATCGCAGCCTGTGGCTCGGCATGATGTCCTGGTGGGCGGACTATGGCAAAGGCATTGTGATCCTGTCCAGTTAATACTGCCTGGGTGCAAGCCAGAACACCGCCGACCGCATTGCAGGCATCCTGCATGGAGCTTTGAGTGACATATGTGGGAGCGTAATCGATGATTGCAGGGGCTTTCAGACAGGCATTTTCGATTTCTGCGATCATTCTTTGAGTGTGAACAGTGCCGATCCTGTCTAGATTGGCTGGAGTATTCTTCAGCCAGTTTAACTTGGATGCATAAGGCTTTGTACTCCTATTATCCAGGATCGTAAAACGATCAGGATTCTCAGGGTGGTCTGGAAAATTGTGCGAGGGGGAAGGAATACAAACGATTGCAGTGCTCATGAATTAATTATACGTTAAAGACGATCACCAGGCCATGAGAACCTGGTGATCTAGAGGAAGAGACTCCGTCCAATTTGTCTGCATGGTAATCATGCTGATCCTGGGCGGTGGATACCTTTATACCAGTAAAGAAAAAGTCAGGTATCTTATATTCATAATATCATCTAAATTGTCATATATATATTAGAATAATATTAGAAAATTCATCCAACTGTGATCATTCCTGTTTGGGTTTATTAAAGATGTCCATCCAATAAGAGACATCCTCCTGGCTGAGACCGGTATCCGTCTTATTTTGATCGGAACTGGTTGTACCTGCCTCGTTAACCATGCGGGCGAATTCATCACTTGAGAAAACCCTGGCGTGAACTTCACCCGCTGCCCTCTGAACACGATGATCTGAACTGACCACACTCCAATTCCGGGCAGCCCGACCCAACTTCATTAATCGTGATTCAATGGCAGCATCTGCTGCATTGGGTACTTTTCGATCACGCACGAAATGAGCCTTGACGTTGCCATATTTGTGTACTTGGGGCTGTCCGGCAACACCACCATCAAAATATATCTCAACCTGTGTCTTTCGCAATCGGCAAAAAGCTTGCAGGCGTTCGATAAGTTTTATCTCATCCTGCGGGTCATCCAGGGTTAACCCAAGTTTTGGGATGAGATTGTGACCATCAATAAGGTAGGGCATGCTTTATTGTACGTGGAAAAGAACCGAAAAGATGCCAGAAAACTCAGTTGTATGCCACTTCTTTGGTTTTAATTTCAAATTTTGGAGGATTTTCCATGTGCTTTTTAACCGCGCATAGCTCCGCAGATTTTATCAAAGACGGGCGATATTTTTCAGGGAAGGATGGTGGCACCTGGATCTCCAGCTCGATCTTGCCAATCATACCGGTCATTGGGTTGTTTTGCATGCGTTGAATGATGCGGATCCCATTGGTTGGCAACCCGCGTTGTCGGCAAAAACCCAATACATAGATCCCGGCACAGGTTCCCAGGGAAGAAAGAAAAACAGCAAAAGGTGTGGGGGCAGAACCTTCTCCGCCACCCATGGCAGGTTGGTCGGTCTTGATGGTGAATTGATCAAAATGAGCATCCACTCGTACGCCACCCGGAAAATCCACAGTAATTTCCATGTTCAATTTCTCCTGATATTTCTAATTTTTTTACATCTCATAAATGAGACAAAATGTAAAAATATGTGACCAGTATTCCGATCACAATTGTAAGATGAGTTAACAGGAAAAAAGTTACCTGAAGTTTGTATTTTTGGATAGATCATAAGTGCCAAAAAACCTGTCGGAAAATTCTTATAATTTTATATTTAGCAACTTAAAGAAACGAATAATATCACCCTCAAAGTAAGATCATTCTTGCTATCGGAGATCTTTCGTCACATCGCTTCTTGGAATGGCAGATAAAATGAATTCTTTGATAGGTTCCAAATGGATTTGCCTGAGAAACGAAAGGGGGCTGGACTACCCGCCACTTGAACTGGAAAAGGGTTTCCTGTGGGTGAAACCACATGAAAACGAGGTGCAGAGCATTGATCCTGGCTCGCAGAAAGAGTCCTTGATTCAGCAAGGATTATTTGCGAATGTCCTTTAAAGAACCTGGAGATATATTCAATGCAATTTACAGGTTGAAAATTATGGCATGGCCCGGGGGACATGAGGTTCAGGTTCTTTCCAGAAAAATTTCCAATACATAAACACCGAAATACTATAAAGAAGAATTACCAGAGCAAAAGATGGACCAAACCCGTAGCGAACCTGCAACCAACCGCTGATGGATGGGCTGAATGCCCAACCGAAATTCCAGGCCATACTGGTGAGACTGGCAACCATGGCCCTCGCCTGCGGCTCTACATGCTCCATCACGAAGGCATTGTAAACAGGTCCGCCCATATTCATGAGCGCAAGACGTACGTAATGCCCGATGGCGCTGACCCAGAACCAGGGAGAGTAACCCAGCAGGATCAGAAAAGGGATGGATAACCCCTGGGTGATTACCACCAGTTGGATCTTTCCGATCCTGTCTGCAATTGGCGGGGCAATTACCAGACCTACCCCCATCGCCAAAGCTCCCCAAGCCAGCACATTTCCAATGACTGGATCTGGCTGGTGGTGAACAACTCTGAAAAAGATATTCAAAAAAGGCATGATAAGACCAGCTCCGATGGAAGTGATCAGCATCGGCAGGATCAATTTGCTGAAGCTGGCCCAATTTTTGGCAGCATAACCCAATGGTGCAAACAGTGAGCGATCTCCATTCTTAAGATGCCTGGTGCGCATGGCCAGGAAAGGAATCAATCCCAGGACGGAAAGGATGGCTATAATTCCCAGTGCTCCTGCATATGCCCCGCTGCTGGTGGAATCGATCCCTTTTGCCTGGGCGATCCAACCCGGCAGATATCCGCCGATCGAATTGCCCGCGAAGGAAGCCAGCATTTGGAAGCCTGAACTTAGGCTGAAAAGATAAGTGCGTTCTTCTTCGCCGCTATTTTCAAGCATGAAGGGTGCCATGGTAACCCCGGAAAGGCTTAGAGCTGCTCCCATCAACATATTCATGGCGTAAAGCATCCCAAGTTGAGGCCACAACACCATTCCAAAAATGGCCATGCTTACAATACCGCCACCCAGCAGGAACGATCTCTTTCTACCCAGGAAATCTGCCAGGTACCCGCTTGGTAGCGCCACGATCAAAGCTGTCATGCTGTTGACAGTAATGAAATTGCCTATGATACTTTCATCGATCCCGAGGCTTAATGCATAAAAATTGAACAACAGGCGATACACTCCCAGGGATGCACCCGTTAGAACTACGTTGGCTAACAACAGGCGGGCATTGGGTGAAAATTGTTTCAAACGTGTCACATATACTTTAATTACATTGGCCATATCATTCTTCGCTTTTAATAAAATTTGTCAATGTGCTTTGTATTCCATCCAGTATTTCCTGACGAGCCGCATAGCGTTTTTCGTTTTCACCTACGGTGATTTGAACCAATCCAGCCAGGCGCAGAAGACGCAAGTGATGGATGACCGTTGGCAAACGCAATCTCAATAAACGTGCCAACTCGGAAGCGCTGTAGGTTTGTTCCGCCAGGAAATGTAATATGCGTAGGCGCGTAGGGTCTGCCAGGGCTTTTAAGGCACCCACCAGTTGGGGGGGAGGGGCTGCCCCTGGGACGATACTCTCAAACTCAGGTCTCGCACCGAAAAGGAGCACTAATTTCCCGGGTTTTAGCCGTGCGTAAAAGATCAACGGAGTACTCCAATAAGATGGGACCAGGATATATTCACGTATGTTGTCCATTGCAGTAAAGCTTACGCCATGCGATAGTTCTTCGATCAATGGCTCAATAACCATCTTGGAGGCTAATTCCTTCCCGCGTTCCACGCTTGCCAGAAGTGCAGGCCGAATGCGTGTTTCCTCCTCCACAAAAAAAACTTGATAATACTCCTGCAAAGCAATGAAATAATTTTCTCCGGATTTATCTGCATTCGCCCAGGTGGTCAGCAAAGTGGCCAGACCATCTGGATTGAGGGAAGAATCCCGCAAGCGGTAATGTTCCTTTAAGAAGCTTTGGTCGGAATCCTTCCAAGAGCCGCGAATGGCAATATCTTGCAAGCATTCTTTCACATCCGGGCTGATTTCCGAATTAAGCGTAAGATCTGACAGGCATTGATGTCCCGTTACCAATGAGATGGCATTCAAAGCGGTTGATGCGTCTTTTGGTTCAGCCAACCCGTACAACCAGAGAAGTGGAGTGCTGGAAAATGACAGCACCTTTTCGAGAACTTCGCGGTTGGGGTTGGATAATCGTTGGCGTACTCCAGCAGCCCAGGAAGGTCTCAAACCAAAAAGTGCCGGTTGGTGCAGAACTGCCTGGCTGACAAAAAAATCAAATGCGGTTCCAGTCTTCCATTGAATGGTTGCCAATTTTTACCTCACGAAATATTTACGCAGAAACCAGAGATAAATTTGATCGATCTCGTGTTAGATATATATCTAACTTATTAGATAATAATCTAATATTTAGGAATCGTCAATAAATCTGTTATTATTGTGCAAAAAGTTGCAAAGTAGTGATAGCCAGGCATATATGCTATACTCTGGCAGATATGGTACCACTCCAAAGTTTCTTAACTCACCTGGAATGTCCGGAATGTAAACGTAAATTTGATGCGGATCGGGTTCAGACTTATTGTAAGGAGTGCAGTTCGCCATTGCTTGCCCGGTATGATCTGGTCAATGTTGCTGCAAACATCGATCCAAATGTGATCTCCGCACGTCCACGCGGCATATGGCGTTGGGCTGAACTCCTGCCTGTTCGCCAGGAAAAATTTCGTCTGACCCTGGGTGAGGGAGATTCCCGTTTGCTGTCTGCCCAACGTCTGGGATCTACCCTGGGTTTTACTGACCTTTATATAAAAGATGAATCCACCAATCCAACTGGTTCGTTTAAATCCCGGGGAATGGCAGTTGCAGTGGCGCGGGCCACTGAACTTAAGCAGCGGGAATTTGTAGTTCCTACTGCGGGAAATTCTGGCAGCGCCCTGGCGTTCTATGCTGCCCGGGCTGGAGTTAAGGCTTATGTTTTCATGCCGAAGGATGCTCCACACGCCAACCAGGTTGAAGTTCTTCAGGCCGGTGCTGACCTACGTCTTGTGGATGGTTTGATCGATGATGCCGCTCGTCAGTCTGGCGACATGGCTCGCAAGAATAAGTGGTTTGATCTTTCCACTTTCAAAGAGCCTTATCGTTTGGAGGGTAAAAAGACCATGGGGTTCGAATTGGCTGAAGCATTCGACTGGCAGCTTCCGGATGTTATAGTCTATCCAACAGGTGGAGGGACTGGACTGGTGGGAATGTGGAAGGCTTTCGCCGAATTGGAGAGCATGGGTTGGATTGGAAATAAACGTCCTCGTCTGGTTTCTGTCCAGTCCGAAGGATGTGCCCCGATCGTGCACGCTTTTAAGGCTGGAACTATACATTCAGATCCATGGAAGAATGCCAATACGATCGCTCCCGGGTTGCGTGTGCCGGTAGTTTTTGCCGACCGCATGGTCCTGCGTGCCATAAATCAAAGCAACGGTACTGCTCTGGCTGTAAGTGACAATGAAATTATAAGAGCTCAAGAAGAGATCGCCCATCAGGAAGGAATCTTAACAGCTCCGGAGGGTGCTGCCTGCTGGGCGGGTCTGCGAAGTTTGTTAAGAATTGGCTGGGTACGCCCGGATGAGAAAATTGTATTATATAATACAGGTAGTGGTCTCAAATACTTATAGGGGAGGCACTTTATGGTCTTAAAAGAAACGCATTCCTCCTTGGAATTGCTTTACAATATCAGCCGGGAATTGGCTTCAGCCTTGGATCTACGGACGGTATTGACACGTGTCGTCATCCAATCTCTTAAATATGTTGGGGGAGAGCGCGGCAGCCTGGTTGTGTTTGATGAAAAAGGCAACTCTGTGGATGCTGCAATCGTGATCGGTCTGCAGGTGCATGATCAAAAAACCCAGCAGCTCCGGGAGACTACGGAGCATGGCCTGGCCGGTTGGGTCGTTCGAAATCGGAAATCAACCTGGATCCCCGATACATCCAAAGATGAGCGATGGCTTCGCCGCCCAGATGATGCCATTGATAAGAGCGGCCCAAAATCTGCCTTGTGTGTCCCCTTGATGGCCCGTGAACAATTGGTTGGTGTTCTGACACTTGTCCACCCGATCCCAAACTCGTTTCGGCAGGATCATTTTGATCTGGTCCAGGTCATTGCAGACCAGGCAGGGATCTCCATATTAAACGCACGCCTGTATGCCGAATCTCAGCGACAGGCTAGAATTATGACTGCCATGGTGGAGAGCGCTTCCACTATAAATGCATCCCTTCATCTTGATGATGTACTTGAAAGGATCTTAAAAGAGGCCAGTGATGCAATGCAAGTGGATACACTTGCGCTGGCATTACTTGATCCTTCTGGAACCCTGGTATTTCGGGATGCGATCTCAATAAATGATTTCTGTAATAATATAATAGGCAGATCAATCCCCGGTGGTGTAGGGGTAGCCGGTCTGGTAGTCAAAAATGGTGAAGGGATCATAATCCCAAATGTCAAGGATGATGAACGGTTTGATCAAAATTATGAGCAGTTTTCAGATTCTCCCATCCAGTCCCTTGCTTACGCACCGATTTTTTCCCAGGGGCAGGTCATTGGCTTGCTGGTGGCGATTGATCCCATCTCAGGTATTTTTGATATGGATTCGTTGCCAGTTTTGGCAGGATTGGGAAACCTGGCTGGGTCAGCTATTCAAAATGCGCAATTATTTGAACAGTTACAAGCCGCTCAAAAGCATTATCAGGAACTTTATGATGACAGCATCGATCCAATTCTGATCACGGATCTGGACGGAAAGATAATTGAGACGAACCGGCAGGCAGTGAAATTAAGCGGTTTTTCTCAAAAACATCTACGAAATATGAATATTACCGATCTGCATAAGATCGATCCCGATAAAATGCCGGATGGACTTATCAACCTTAAAGATGGCTTGACGCGCGAATATGAATCCACACTTCTCGCTTCAAAGAAACTGGAGATCCCGATCGAGGTTTATGCGCGCAAGGTGAAATTTGATGCAACCGAATCCTTCCAGTGGATCTTGCGAGACATAAATGCACGTAAAGAGTTGGATGCCCTCCGCGAGGATCTTACATCAATGATCTTTCACGATGTGCGCTCGCCTCTGGCTAACATTGTTTCCAGCCTGGATCTGTTGACAACCATGATGGGTGATTCCCGTGACGATTCGATCAATTCGGTTCTTAAGATAGCCAAACGTTCCACTGCCAGGATCCAGCGCCTGATCAATTCCCTGTTGGATATAAATCGACTTGAATCAGGAAAAACGATCGGTATACAGCAGGTGATTCAAATCCCTGGAATGTTGGATGAAGTCCTGGATGCAATTCTTCCAATGACAGAAGTCAGGCGGCAAACAGTGACCTTGGACCTGCAACCTGATCTACCTGCGTTGTGGATCGATCTGGATATGATCCGGCGGGTGTTGGTAAATATTATTGAAAATGCTTCAAAATTTTCTCCTCCGGAGTGTTCCATAACCGTCGGAGCTCAACAGGAAGGGGAATGGGCAAAATTATGGGTTAAAGATAGCGGTCAGGGTATTCCTTTGGCAGATCAAGAAAGAGTTTTCGATAAATATACTCGATTAAAAGGCGAACATTCCACCAGTGGTCTAGGAGTAGGTCTTGCATTTTGCCGTTTGGCAGTTTTGGCCCATGGTGGCAAGATCTGGGTGGAAAGTGCACCTGGAAATGGTGCTTGTTTCTTCTTGACCTTGCCTATGGCCAAAGAACAACCGCAGTTGGAGACCAAGGAGAATTAATGCAAGCCATAGCAAAAGATATTTTTATTGAAACTCAATTCCCCGGAGTTACATTAGGAGTGATCAATACCCCCCGCGGTTTGATCCAGATCGACGCGCCTCCTTCGACCGACGATGGCAGGACCTGGCGTGCTGCATTATTAAATTTGGGTAACGGGATAGAGCGGATATTGGTTAATCTTGATTCTCATGCTGATCGAACCCTGGGTGTCCGCACCATGGAGTGCACTACCATAGCCCATGAGAAAACTGCCCAGGTTTATCGCAGTCGCCCTAATATGTTTAAATCCCAATCGGATGATACTGGCGCAGATTGGGAACTATTACCTGGCCTGGGCAACATTCGCTGGACGCCGCCGGAAATAACTTTTAATCAGCAAATGACCATTTATTGGGGAGATTCCCCTGTGATATTGGAGCATCACCCTGGACCAAGCGCAGGTGCATCCTGGGTAAGCATTCCGGATGCGCATGTTGTTTTTGTTGGGGATGCAGTTTGCCCTAATCAGCCTCCTTTTTTGGCAAATGCGGATATTCCAGCCTGGCTGGAATCTTTAAAATTATTGTTGTCATCAGAATTTCGAGGGTATTCGATCGTATCTGGTCGCAGTGGTATTGTTAGTGTGGATGATGTACGTGAGCAAATAAGATTTCTAAAGAAAGTTGATGCCAGGCTTGAAAAAATTGCCGGCAAGAATCAACTTCCCACTGCAACCGAGGGATTGATATCTTCCTTGTTGGATGAATTTGATTTCCCGGATGTTCAGCGCATGCAATATACACACCGGTTGCGTTATGGTCTTATGTCCTATTACACACGTCATTACCATGATCGCAATAATCCAACTGCTGAGGACGAATAATTCCATTGTCAATCGCATACAAACCAGTCTTTGAAGTTACTCGTGGGGGCATCGTTGAGTCGCTACATTACGGGGCAGCAGTTGTGGTTGATTCCTATGGCCGAGTCCTTTCATGGGTTGGTGACCCACAGATCGTCACATTCATGCGGTCCAGCGCCAAACCGATCCAGGCTTTGCCATTCATTGAAACAGGTGGCGATCAGTATTTTCATCTCACCTCGCGGGAGTTGGCGATAATTTGCGGTTCTCATGATGGCAGTGATGAACACCTAAGTGTTATCAAAAGTCTGCAGGAAAAGGTGGGCGTGAAGGAGGATGACTTGCTGTGTGGCGTACATCCTCCTATTGATGGGGCAACGGCAAATCAATTATTGGTCCGTGGTGAAAGTCTTACTCCAAACCGCCATAATTGTTCAGGAAAGCATACTGCCATGCTTGCTTATGCCACCATGCTCGGAAAATCCTCTGCAAATTATGTCGATTTTGATCATCCAGTTCAACATAATATCCTTTCTGCTCTTGCTGAAATCAGCGATCTGCCTGTTTCCCGCATTGTGGTGGGAAGAGATGGATGTTCAGCACCAGCCTTTGCTTTGCCTCTTTATAATGCGGCTTTATGTTATGCCCGTCTGAGCGATCCTCACGCGCTTTCTCCCGAGCGTGCTGGCGCTTGTCGGCGGATCACTTCAGCCATGCTGACCAACCCTGAAATGGTGGCTGGAACAAAGCGATTTGATACCCGGTTGATGAAGGTCGGCGGAAAACGTATTATCTCGAAAGGCGGTGCTGAAGGCTTCCTTTCAATTGGAGTCCTTCCCGGAGTTATATCTGTGGATTCGCCTGGGATTGGTATAGCGATCAAAGTTTCGGATGGCGATTCGTTAAACAGGGTTCGGCCGGCATTGGCTATGGAAATATTAAAACAGACCAACATCCTGTCAGAAAAAGATCTGAACGCGTTGAAGGATTTTGCCCCATTATTGGAAGTAAAGAATTGGCGCAACATTGTGGTGGGTGAGAGTCGCACGATATTTACCCTTCAGAAGGCTGGATAAGTTCAATGGCTGATCTGAAGCTGCTTGCCATCCAGGTTCATCAGATCTTGCAGGATCATTATGGCACTCCTGTCTGGCGAACACCACTACCGCCTGTAGATGAACTTGTTTCCACAATTCTTTCCCAGAACACCAACGATCTCAATCGGGATCGGGCATTTGAAGCCCTCCGCAGGCAATTTCCAACCTGGAATGAAGTATGTGAAGCTGATCTTGATGATGTAATTTCTACCATTCGACTTGCAGGTTTGGCCAATCAGAAAGGACCACGCATCCAGCAAGTTTTACGTGAGATCATCACGGAGCGTGGTGATCTGGATCTGTCTTTTCTAAAGGATTGGACGGTTGAGGCAGGACGTTCATGGCTGACACACTTCAAAGGTGTCGGACCTAAAACAGCGGCAATTGTTCTATTGTTTTCTTTGGGATTGCCGGCTTTCCCAGTGGACACACATATTTACAGGGTAACTGGACGGGTTGGGCTGCGACCCGAGCACATGACCGTTGAAGCTGCACATACCCATTTGGAAGACCTGTTTCCGAAGGAGTCTTATTATGCCGCCCACCTTAATATCATTAAATTAGGCCGCATGACGTGCACTGCCCGTCGTGCGAACTGTTTGACTTGCCCCTTACAAGAGGTTTGCAAATTCAACCAAGGAATGAAAAATTAATGTATACTTATATAAAGAATAATGTGAAAGGAGGTGATTGTCGTGATACTCAAAAAAAAAGAGAGGGGGCAGGGATTGGTCGAATATGCAATGATCATCCTTTTCGTTGCGATTGTTGTAATTGTAGTCATAACAGTTTTTGGACCAGCAGTAGGGAATTTATTTAGTAAAACAATTAACTCATTTCCTCATTAAGATATTAATAATTATTATTTATGCAATAATTCCCGTTTTTGACGGGAATTTTTGTTTAATAGAATCTATATTTAGCTGAAAATCAGTTTATTTCATTATCATTAATTTAAGAATTATTTAATTTTCGAGTTATCGTTCATCATGGTAAATTGGCTTGCATGGACCAGGGACCGGTCCATGTGATATAAACCTCAAGTTCCTTGCCACGGAGATCTTCATCCACTTCCACAAAGACCAGCTTGTTGGTCGGGGTCCGGCCGCGCCAGCGGTTCTTTACTTTCTCTTCAAATAGAACAGGAACCCGTCTGCCAAGATAATGGGAATTGATCTCTGTCGCGATCTGTTCTTGAAGATCTTCCAATATGCGGAATCGTTCCATTTTAACATCTGCTGGAACATCATCCGGCATGCGTCTTTCAGATACAGTACCCTGCCGTGGTGAATAGCGTGCCAGATGGGCTACATCCAGTTTCAAGTCTTCCAATAATAGCCGGGTCTTCCCAAATTGGGCATCGCTTTCGCCTGGGAATCCTACAATAATATCCGTGGCGATCGAACTTTGCGGGATTATCTGGCGGATTCGGTCCACCAACTGGCGATAATCTGCGTTGGTATATCCTCGCTTCATGTTTTCCAGGACTTCATCACTCCCGGCCTGGATTGGCACTTCAATGTGCGGCATGACTTTGGGTAAATCAGCCACACTTTTTAAGATTTCATCACTAAGATAATTGGGGTGGGATGTCAGGAAGCGGATACGCTTCAAACCCTCGATCTCGTTCAAGTTTCGCAGCAGGTTGGAAAGGTCGTTGCCTTCGGGAAGGTCAACCCCATAGCGGTCCACGATCTGCCCCAGCAAGGTGACTTCTCTCACTCCCTGTGCAACCAGGGAACGAGCTTCGCCCAGGATCTCCGCTAATGGGCGGGACCGTTCGATCCCGCGCCGGTAGGGAATGATGCAATAGGTGCAGGCGTGCGAACACCCGTAAACGATCGGGATATGAGCAGAGACCAGCTTGCCGCGTTCGTGTTCCGGCAGGACGATCTCATTATCCATCATCGCAAATCGGGCACCAGTCTCAAGGTCTTCAGCCTGGCGAGTTTCGTCCTGGGTCAGGTAGGCGATCAAAGGACCGGGATCGGAAGGCGGTGAGAAGACATCCACGAATGGGAGTTTCTTGCGCAATTTTTCAGCCCCGCGAACGCCAACCATGCAGCCCATTAAATTGATCACCAACCTGGGATTCTTTTCTTTGAGAGGTTTAAAAGATTGCAGCCGTCCATATGCCTTGTCTTCAGCAGACTGGCGTACAACGCATGTATTTAATACAATGATATCAGCTGCTTCTGGTTGGGAAGTATGCTTATACCCCAGATGTTCAAGGGCCGACCCCAATCTTTGCGAGTCGGCCACGTTCATCTGGCAACCTTCTGTCCAAATGTGATAATTCATGTCCACTATTATAACGCATGCGCCATATGATTTCCACAAACAGGCTGCATTGGGTATTTTATTTTATTTACATTGTTGACAGGTTTGATCTGGGAAAAAAATGTCTCAAACGGATCAAGCGTGCAATTGTAATTCTTCACAAATAAAGCGGATGATCTAATTTATTCCTTATCCCATGGATGGATACCATTAAATTTGTTTCCAACCCTGGTTGCGATTTCAAAAAAAAGTCCCACCTAAAATGGTAGCCTATTTCTTTAATCCAAGGTGGCATTTCCCAATTACGCTTATGCTTGTATCCATCCCTATTCCATAGTCCCCAATGCTCAGGCTTGTCATTGGAGGATGATATTCAGTTATTAATACCATCATACTTGCTTACTTATTTATGCCGAGTCTGAATTCAAACCCAGTATATTAAAGCTAGTCTCAAGCTCTTATTTAAGGGGAATGATTGCCTGACCGGCTTCATCATGCAATTCGCGTGAGACCCGGTGACGTTTTTCCTCTTGAGTGTAGATGATCTGCCAGGTGAGTTTATGGGACTGTTCCTGGCTGGCTTCCAGTCTGAAATTTCCGCTGTTTGACTCATTTCCCGAGTTTCCTTTTATGATCAAGCAATGTATTATTGGTGTTCTTGATTTCGGTAATATAAGTGGCGACAATACCTACCAAATCAACTCGGTAACCCCCATTAGATAAAGGGACGATGGTAGGTCTTAACCAGATGGGACCGGTTGGAAAATTCATTCATAGTTCTATGAAATTTGAAGAGTCTCCGTAAAGTTTTTTCCAATGAATGAAACAATTGCCTGTGTTATTCATATTAAATAAATTCGTATAACTCTTTCCGATCATATCGTCAGGCGTTAATCCATTGTAATTGGAGGTGAACGAATTAATACAAATGATCTTGTCTTCCCGGTCTATTACTGATATTAGAATCTGGGCTTTCTCAACCAGGGTGCGAGATTATTTTCCTTTTATTATCAAATTGTGTTCGGCTTGTATTCTTTTGCTGATGGTGGTGGCAAAAAAGGTCAGGAACCCCTAAAATGACAGGTGTGCAAGTCCGCAAGTCGCTAGTCAGGAGTGATCTTAAGAATCAAGCCGCCGGCAGCTAGATCCGCTTCAAAATTAAGGTTCCCACCCAGCAGATAATCAAAATAGCGGGCATTATATAACTTTTCGATCAATAATTATTTTTCATCTTCAATGAATATTTTCTTTTTTCTGTGGCGGTTGGTTAAGCTCGCACCCGATAGAGCATAAAAAATATAAAACATCCATAACCCAAAATTTACATTATTTTCCCCATTATAATCAATGCACAAATATTTATTAAATTTCGAGATCATCCGGAGGTCCCATGCCTAGCATTATCCAGGAAAAGGTTTCCCAGGCTATCGCCATTCTTCAAGAAAAGAATATCGAAATGTGGTTGACATTTGCTCGCGAAACCTCAGCTGCCGGAGACCCTGTGCTTCCACTGATTTACGGGCAGGACCTCACCTGGCAGAGCGCTCTTATCCTGACAAGTTCCGGCGAGCGCATCATCATTCTGGGACGCTTTGAGGCTGAGGCAGCCCATCGAACCGGGGCGTATGGGCAGGTCATTCCGTATGATCAATCCATTAAACCTGCCCTGCTCGAAGTTCTTGAAAGGTTGCAACCGGGTCAGATCGCCATCAACTACTCGATAAATGATCCTCATGCGGATGGTCTCAGTTTTGGACAATACCAGTTGTTAACCGGTTATTTGGCGGATACTCCCTATGTGAACCGTTTGAAATCTGCCGAATCGATCATTGCAGCGTTGCGTGGGCGTAAGACGGATTCTGAAATTGCATTGTTACGCCAGGCGGTACGCACGACGGAAGAGATCTATGCTCGAACTTTCGACACCCTTCAACCCGGTATGACCGAAGCACAGGTTGGAAAGTTCATGTGGGATCAAATGGAGAAAATGGGTGTCTCAGCATCATGGGAAAGATCAACCTGCCCAGCCGTAAATTCTGGTCCGGATTCCCCCGTGGGACATTGTGGCCCTTCCGAAATCAATTTACAGCCCGGTCACCTGGTTCACTTTGACTTTGGGGTAAAACAGGTTGATTATTGTTCGGATATACAGCGCATGGTTTATTTGTTATATCCCGGTGAAACCCGGGCGCCAAATCTTGTTCAGCATGGTTTTGATACCATTGTGGCAGCAGTCCAGGCTGCATTTAATGTCATGCGCCCGGGAGTTCTAGGCTGGCAGGTTGATGCGGCTGCACGCAACCTGGTCACATCTGCAGGTTACCCTGAATATTTGTATGGTACTGGCCATCATATCGGGCGTACCACGCATGATGGTGCAGGTATGCTCGGACCGAAATGGGAACGCTATGGAGATACTCCCAATTATCCACTCGAAGCCGGGCAGGTATATACCATTGAGCCCGGTCTGGCAGTGCCAGGTTATGGTTACATAGGACTGGAGGAGGATGTATTGATCACCGAAACAGGTGCCGAATTCCTCAGTAAACCGCAGGTTGAGCTGATCCTGCGCTGAAATTGATCAATTGAATAAGGCAATGTTATGCGCATAGGTATTGATATTGGTGGCACCTTCACTGATTTTGTAATATTTAATCCTGTCAATGGAAAAATTGAAACATTCAAACTGCTCTCAACACCTCAAGATCCTTCTCTTGTTGTGGTAAATGGATTGGAACGCATATTTGAAAAATATGGGCGCAAGGCAGTTGTGATCCACGGGTCAACGGTCGCAACCAATGCTTTGCTGGAACGTAAAGGTGCGTCCTGCGCCTTGATCACAACCCGCGGATTTGGAGATGTTCTCCAGATTGGTCGTCAGAATCGCCCGTCTTTATATGATCTTTTTGCAGACCCTGCTCCGCCCTTGGTGCCATCCCGATTACGTTTGGAAGTGGACGAACGCATCGATTCTCTTGGCAAGACTTTGAAGAAGTTGGATCCCAACCAGGTGGAAGACCTGATACCTGTATTGACCGCCTCTAATATAAAATCCGTGGCGGTATGCTTCCTGTTCTCCTTCCTGCAACCGGAGCATGAGATTCTTGTCACAGAAAAACTTCGTGCTGCAGGCTTCCTGGTGTCTGCCTCGAACGAGATATTGCCTGAATACCGGGAGTATGAACGTCTCAGCACCACGGTTGTGAATGCCTATGTTTCGCCTGTCATGGAGCACTACCTGTCACATCTGGAAGAGAAGGTTGCTTTGACCGCACCTGATGTTTCACTTCAGGTTATGCAGTCCAACGGGGGCATTATCCAGCCTTCCGAAGCCCGCAGGTTTGGGGTGCGTTGCATTCTTTCCGGTCCGGCAGGCGGTTTGGTGGCTTCGCAAGTAATAGCAAGCCTGGCGTCCCCGCATGAAAAATTGCAGGTCATCACCTTCGACATGGGTGGTACATCAACAGATGTATCCCTGATCGATGGAGTTCCGCAGATTACGACTGAAGCTGTCATTTCGGGCAACCCGATCCATATCCCAATTTTGGATATTCATACCATTGGTGCGGGTGGTGGTTCTGTGGCACACCTGGATGCAGGCGGTGCACTGAGTGTTGGTCCCGAGAGTGCAGGTGCAGACCCGGGTCCGGCTTGTTATGGCAAGGGGGACCTGCCAACAGTTACGGATGCCAACCTGGTGTTGGGTCGCCTGTCTGCAGAACATTTTCTGGGCGGGCAAATACGCCTGGATGAAACCCGTGCAACAGAAGTGATTGACCGGCTGGCTTCCGAATTGGGCATCAGTCTCTCGCATGCTGCTTTGGGAGTGGTGCAGGTCGCCAATGCACACATGGAACGCGCTTTGCGTCTCATAACGGTCGAGCGTGGTCATGATCCGCGCGGCTTCAGCCTGCTTTCCTTTGGCGGGGCGGGGGGGTTGCATGCCGCAGA
>Ga0172368_10000038_pt1 | contig 154283 bp, 133 predicted proteins | sample Lak11m_FD_114540 | JGI IMG/M metagenome (GOLD analysis project Ga0172368, IMG submission 114540) | Freshwater microbial communities from Kabuno Bay, South-Kivu, Congo - kab_022012_11m | ecosystem: Environmental > Aquatic > Freshwater > Lake | place: Democratic Republic of the Congo...
CCTTGCGAGGTCCGCTCTGCTCTGGCAAGAACTTTCCCCATTTTCACTTCTGAAAAGCCATAACATCCCACCATCACATGCTAAAACTCTGATCCTTTACTCATTCTTGGGGAATGTCCTGTTGGAATTGGACGTTGACAGACTCGGGAGGCAACGGTATCGTACTTCGCCGGCATTTCTTCTATTCGACGAGAATGGAAAACGCCGCGTATTTTAGGTATCTTATCACGTTTCAGCACCCCACGCTGCGGGGAAGGGCGGCGAATGATGTTTCGACATTGAAGAGGTTTCAGTCGTGGATCTCGGAATATTCGGAACCATAACTTTTGACTGGGATTTTCTTACCCGCCTCGTGAGCATCGTCATCATCGATCTCATCCTCGCGGGGGACAATGCCGTTATCATCGCCATGGCCGTTAGGGCCCTTCCGCGGGACAAGAGGAAGACAGGGATCATTTTCGGCGCAGGTGCAGCGGTATTGCTCCGCGTAGTCTGCACCTTCTTTGTGGCACAGTTGCTTCAGGTTAGCTATCTCAAGCTCGTCGGAGGTGCCGTTATCCTCTGGATTGCGGTGAAGCTCTTTGTCGAAGGAACGGGCGGGCATGAAATCGACAAGGAAGCCAAGACCATTTGGCAAGCGGTCAAAATCATCGTGATTGCTGACATTACCATGTCGATCGACAATATGCTTGCGGTAGGTGGAGCGTCGCACGGCAATCTATTCCTTCTTCTTTTCGGCTTAGGCCTGAGCATCCCATTTATTGTCTTTACGAGCAATCTGCTGTCCATGCTGATGGACAAGTATCCGGTCATAATTTACCTCGGAGCCGCGGTCCTCGGAAAAGTAGGGGGTGAGATGATGATCACCGACCCCGTAGTCGAGGGCATCCTGGCGCCGAGCAAGTACGCGATTTACGCGGTTGAGGCTGTCTTCGCCGTTGGCGTAATCATAGTAGGCAAACTTCTCATACGCTGGAGACGTACGAAAGAAGCGCACCTATTGAGCCGCCAATCGGCCGCAGTTTCGCCCGATCCGCCGGAAAACGAGCGAGGAACATATAGCTGTAATGACTATTTCGACATGGATCGGAAGCGAAGGCGGGGCCATTGGTGGACGCATGGCTAACGCATTCCGATACGAGCATATCGGCGAATAAGTGTGCCTCGGTTAAACGTGCCGCTTGCACTCTAGATCCTCATCCTGCCTGAAACAGGAACTGGCGCGCCGAAGTCTCACCGCTAATTGGGCGTGTGTGCGCTTCGACTTGCTCAGAGAATGTTATTGGCGCGACCGTCCATGTCAAATTACTGCTGTAGGTTCTTCACCCCCTCCACAAGGAGTGCGGGATGCCACACGCGTCGCTGAAACACGCCCGTTTGTCAGAGGAGGTTTGGCACAGTCAACCGGCCGAAGCAGTAGCTCAGACCTTTTCGGCCCACCTGGATTTAGGACTGGAACCCGAATTTGCCAGGCAACGCCTCGCGGAAGTAGGCCCCAACGAGCTCCGCGAAGCCCCTCGCCCGCCTTTTTGGCAACTCGTTCTCCAGCAGTTTCAGAGCTTCCTCGTGATGATGCTTATAGTTGCGAGCTTGATCTCCGCGTTTCTGGGCGATTACGTGGAGGCCGCTGCAATCATGGCAATCGTGCTGCTCAACGCCATCATCGGCGTCGTGCAGGAATCGAAGGCCGAAGAGGCGCTCGCAGCTCTCAAAAAAATGGCAGCGCCCAATGCCACCGTGGTGCGTGGAGGGTCGCGGATGGTTATTCCCAGTCGCGACCTAGTTCCAGGGGACATCGTGGTGTTGGAGGCCGGCAACTATGTGCCGGCGGATGTGCGGCTGGTGACCTCGGTCAACCTTCGTGTTGACGAAGCAGCGCTGACCGGCGAGTCGGTCCCGGTCGAGAAGAGCGCTCATGTGGTGCTTGAAGCAGACATCCCCTTGGGAGATCGTCACAACACTGCTTTCATGGGCACTCTGATCACGTACGGCCGCGGGCAGGGAATCGTGGTGGCCACGGGCATGCATACCCAGATGGGCCTCATTGCCGAAATGCTCCAGACGTTGGAAGCCGAACCGACGCCGCTCCAACAGCGACTGGATCAGCTCGGCAAGCAGCTTGGCTACGCGGCGCTCGCGATCTGCGCGATGGTTTTCCTTGTGGCGCTTTTCAACCAGACGAACCTCCGCGTCATATTCGCTCAAGACGGCGGGCTTCTGGTGTATCTGCGCCAATTCTCGACCGTGCTCACCGAGGTGTTCATGATTGCCGTCAGCCTGGCCATAGCTGCCGTGCCCGAAGGCTTACCGGCTGTGGTCACTATCACCCTCGCCATCGGAATGCGCGAGATGATCAAGCGGCACGCCCTCATCCGACGCTTGGCCGCCGTAGAAACCTTGGGCTCCGCCAGCGTGATTTGCTCCGACAAGACCGGCACGCTTACTCAGAATAAGATGACGGCTGTGCGGTTGTGGGTTGACGACCACACTATTGGGATAACCGGAGAGGGCTATGCCCCTCAAGGCGAGTTTACGTTAAACGGACAGCCGGTTGATTTGGTCAAGTACCCCGGCGTGCTCACGACACTCCGCGCGGCGGCCTTGTCTTCCGATGCATATCTGGAACAATCCGGCGACTCGAAAGAGATGCATACCTATCGCGTCGTCGGGGACCCTACCGAAGGCGCTCTCGTGGTGGCTGCTGCGAAAGCCGGGGCTCACAAGTCCGAAATGGAAAGCGTGTATCCGCGGGTGTGCGAGATTCCTTTCGACTCCGAGCGCAAGTGCATGTCGACCGTACTGGAAGTGCGCGCTGCCGGAACTGCATACTCAGGCCCGTTCCGCGACATGTCGCAGATCTTGAAGCAACAGTATGTGACCGCGTGCAAGGGCGCGCCCGATGTGATCCTTCAGCTATGCACGCACGTGCAACGCGTCACCGACGAACCTACCCGGCTTACTGAGGACTTTCGTGCGCGCATCCTGGCCGCTAACGCGGCCATGGCGAGCGATGCTTTGCGAGTGCTGGCAGTGGCTTACCGCGTGAATGACGCGCCACCCCAAGAAGTCACCCCTGACATGGTCGAACAAAAGCTCGTTTTCTTGGGACTTTTCGGTATCATCGACCCGGCCCGGCCCGAGGTAATCCCCGCAATTGAGCAGGCCCGACGCGCAGGCATACGCACCATCATGATTACCGGCGATTACCCTGATACAGCGGCGTCAATCGGGCGGTCCATCGGTTTGCTGGAGGAAGGCCATCGCGTCATGCCCGGCGCGGCATTGGACAAACTGGAAGGCCCCAAACTGATAGAGACTCTTGAGACCACCGACGCGTTCGCACGGGTGAATCCAGAGCACAAGGTCCGGATTGTGGATGGACTCAAGCAAAGGGGCGAAGTCGTGGCCATGACGGGCGACGGAGTCAACGACGCCCCTGCCCTAAAGCGCGCCGATATCGGTGTTGCCATGGGCATCACCGGTACTGACGTGGCGAAAGAAACCGCCGACATGGTACTCACTGATGACAACTATGTCAGCATAGTCGCCGCGGTCGAACAGGGCCGCATCATCTATGCCAATATTCGAAAGTTCGTGTTCTTCTTGCTCTCTTCTAACGTGGCCGAAATCGTTATCATATTCTTGCCAACGCTCTTTGGCCTACCGAGCCCGCTTACCGCCATTCAGCTCTTGTGGCTCAACATGGTGACGGATGGAGCGCCCGCCTTGGCGCTTGCCAAAGAGAAAGGCGATCCGGACGTGATGGAACGCCCGCCACGCCCTAGAACCGAGCCCATTATTCATGGTCCCATGCGCGTGGGAATCTTCGTACAGACTATCACCCAGACCGGCGCGACTCTCGGAGCGTTTGCGATTGGGCTCATCTGGCATCTCCAAGCTACCGGCGCTCTTCCGGCTGATGTCAATCCTGTCCGTTTTCTATTCTCTTACGACTGGACCGGCGTGAATGTACGAACCGCGGAAACCATGGCTTTTGTCACGCTTTCGCTGTGCGAGTTGTTCCGTGCTTTCACGTGTCGGTCGGAGCGGCTCTCGCTATTCCAGATCGGCCCGTTTTCGAACCCTTACCTGGTAGGAGCCGTTGCGATTTCGATATTTATGCTCGTTGTGACCGTGTTGGTACCAGCCCTCAACCCCATATTCAACACTCACCCCCTAAGCGTGACGGAGTGGGGAGTTGTGATCGGGCTGGCCCTTATTCCGGCTATGTCGGAAGAGGTTACCAAGTGGTACCTGCGGAGAAAGGACTCATTGTAGAATTCGCCGGCGCGAGGGGAGTCGGTGGCTGTGTGTCGACAGATCCGATTCCCCGCCCCCTTGGAGGCGACGGTCGGACGCGCTCGGCAAATTTCCGGAAGACCCTGTGAGGACACCATGGCGATTTTGACCATTTCGAGGCAGTTTGGAAGTAGAGGAAGAGAAGTTGGAGAGGGTGTTGCCACTGCGCTAGAGTACGAGTACGTCGGCAAACACAAATTCTTGAGTGATCTCAAAAGACTAGGTGATCAATGGGAACGATGGGGCGAAGACCTGGATGAACACGCCCCTTCCGTCTGGGAGAAGTACGACTGGTCTTTTGCAGCCTACGGAGCGCTTATTCAGAGTATTCTTCTCGACCACGCGCTAGCGGATCGAGCAATACTCATGGAGCGTGGCGGCAACGTGCTCTTGAAAGGGATTCCTCACGCATACAGGATTCGTGTGGTTGCTCCCTTTGAGGAGCGAGTCAAGAACATCGTTCGCGATGAATTCATCGATGCCGAAACCGCACGCTGGCTGGCCAAGAGGACCGATCACGAGCGTTCCGGATTCATCTATTCCCTTTTCGGTATCCATTGGGACGATCCCGAGGAATACGACCAAGTGTTCGACACGGGTGAACAATCCATTGAGTCCGTGATAGCGCGTGTCACTGAAGTGCTGTTGGCGAGAAATGAACTCGATACGCCCGAGTCCCGAAAGATACTGGAAATGCGCGCATTGGCCGCCAAGGTCAAGGCCGGCCTTGTAATGGACCCCAAGCTTTTCACTCCTACCTTGGATGTCGAGTTCGACGGCAAAGAGCTTGTCCTTAGAGGCATCGTGCACAGCGCCAAAGAGCACAAGCGTCTTGAGGAAGCCGCCAGAAAGCTTGCCGGAGACCGAAGCTTAAGATGCGAATTGGGGTTACGAGGTTGAGGATCGGTGTCAGACCACAATAATTGTGAGGCGTTCCGGGCCGTGAACACCCACGGTGAGGGTGAGTTCGATGTCTGCGGTGCGACTGGGGCCGCTCTCAACCGTGATGTTGGTGGGCAGGTTGGGTCCGAGGGCGGCGAAAAGATCCTCGAACGATTCGTAGATGTGCTCGGCCGAAACAATAGCAAGGTGGTGTGCAGGCAATAGCCCGCCTTGCACGGGCTTGCCGCTTCGGCTGGACCATATGAGGCTTCCTGTTTCCGCGACCGCGGCGAAAGCCTCCTCCACGCAAACAGATGCAGAAACGTAATTGTCAGTGAGCAGCGCGGGCGGGATATTCACTGCCTTTTCCTTTTCGGTCACCCGCGGGCAGTACACGCTGACCTTCCCCGCTGCATCCTCACCGACTATCCGCCACACGAGGCTGTTCAGCTCATCTGCGCCCGACGCGCGAAATGCCTCGGCTGAGACCTTGCCGACGTTCTCGATGAAGCGTTCCAACAGGGAAACGTCCGTCACCGCAGCCTCCGTCTGAACGTGTCTGCAGCCGGCCGTGGCAGTCGGTTAAGCGGAGGCCGGTCTACGTGCCGGGCCAGGCCCCAAAGTACTCGCCACATAGCCTGACCCGTCCGGAACAGGAACGGAGATCCCACCGCCGCGCCGAATGCGGTCATAGCATGTTTCTCCGCTCCGGAAGTAAAACCCATCTCAACCTTTCGCTCTCGAAGCGCCCGAATCAAATTCACCAGAGGCACTTTGACCGGACACACTTCGCTGCATGCGCCGCACAATGTGGTCGCGTCAAGCAGCGGGTGTGCGCGCTCCATGCCATCAAGTAGGGTGGTAAGGACGATCCCCATCGGGCCGGGGTAGGTCGATGCGTACGCGTGACCGCCCACCTTCCGGAATACGGGGCAAACATTCAGGCAAGCACTGCACCGAATGCACTTGAGAATCTCACGGAATTCGCTGTCACGAATCCGGGTTCGGCCGTTGTCCAGCAAAACGATGTGGAGTTCTTCCGCCCCTGTGGCCTCTCCTGGTTTTCGCGTTCCGGTGATGATCGACAGGTAGCTCGACAGCGGCTGACCGGACGCGGACCGTGGCAACATCCGCGCAAAAAATGCCAGGTCCGCCAAGCGGGGTAAGATTTTCTCAATAGTAAACACCGCAACGTGCAACCGGGGCAGCGTTGTCACCATGCGTCCGTTGCCTTCGTTGGTGAAGATCGCGATGCTTCCCGTTTCGGCTACGGCAAAATTCGCTCCCGAGATGCCGGCCTCCGCGGCGAGGAACTTCTCGCGAAGGGCTTTTCTCGCCACCTTGGTGAGCACTGCCGGGTCTTCGGAGTACGGCACGCCGAGCTTTTCCGCAAACAGCTTCCCCACATCTTTGCGGCTTCTGTGGATCGCCGGCGCGAGAATATGCGACGGCGTTTCGCCCGCGAGTTGGACGATGTACTCCCCAAGGTCGGTTTCCACCGCCTCGATGCCCAGCCCTTCCAGATGGTGGTTGAGGTGTATCTCCTCGGTGACCATCGACTTGGCCTTGACCACCTTGCGGACGCCGTGGCCGGTCAGGATACTGGCGACCACTTCCCGCGCGGCCGAAGCGTCGACAGCGTAGTGCACTTGCGCGCCAACTTTTGTGGCGGCCTCCGTGAAACGCTCCACGTACTGAGGAAGCCCTTCCAGTACCTCCATCCGAATGTCCGAGGCTCGTGCCCGCCAGTCTTCAAAAGGAATCGACGTGACGGCGGCGGTCCGCAATCTCACGAAGGCATCGGTCGCAACAACAAGAGCGTGGCGCAGGGCTGCATCATTTAACGCGCGTGCAGAGTTCTCTCGGAACGGGATCGGCGCTGTATCGCGGCTCATAGGGCCTCCGCCAACACCTGGGCGATATGCTTGACGCGCACCGTACTGCCGCGTCGCGTGAGCGCATCAGCGATGTTCATCAAACAGCCGTGATCGCAGCCCACCAAAGTTCCCGCGCCAGTACTGATAACCATTTCCGCCTTTTCGTCGGCCATGGACATGGAGATTTCCGGCAGCTTTCCCATGAATACCCCGCCGAATCCGCAACATCTGTCCGCTTGGGGAAGCTCCACAAATTCGGAACCAGCGAGAGACTGCAAAAGCATGACAGGTTCGGTGCGGACCCCAAGCTCGCGAGTGAGCTGGCACGATGCGTGATACGTGAGCCGGCCATTTCCCTTGAGTCCGGCCTCATGGGCCTTCAGATGCCGGACGAGGAATTCGGAAAATTCATAGGTGTTGAGCGCGACCCGTTCGGCCCGCTCGGTCAATGTAGGCACGTTCTTGCACAGTTCCGGGTAATGGTTCCGGATCATCGACGCACAGGAACCGGAAGGTACGATGATAGGGTCTGCTCCGTCAAAGATCGACAGGAAATGCTCGGCCGCCTTGCGCGCCTGACGACTGTATCCCGCGCTGTCAGCGGGCTTTCCGCAGCACGTTTGCCCTTTGGGATAGACGACGTCTACGCCGAAGTGGCGCAGAACACGCACCACGGCTTCACCTGTTTCAGGGAAAAAGGTATCTACGAGACAGGTACCGAAGAGTTGAACACGCATGGAGTTCCGCGAATCGATGAATAGAAGGCCAGTCTACGGCCCGTGGCACGCGTCGTCAAGAGCAATCTCATCACGTAATCGCTCAGTTGCGCGGAGCGGTTCCGTAACCCATATCGTTGAGGCCTCTTTTCCAGCGGGCCGAACAATCTGTGGGCGGGGTACGAATAGAATGTCCCACATCTGTGGAAGTAACGCGGGGTAGCCCCGACGTTACACGTCGGGGTTGCGCAGCAACAAGAGGTCCATGTTCTTTCTCGCATGAGAAAAGTCTCATGAGGAACGATCAAGACCTCTTACGCCTTCGGCGCTCCGGCCCCGCGTCCCGCGGGGTCGGAGCCACCCACAGAAAATGGTTTTCATTCCCTGACTTCGGACTGGTTGTTGCTCCTCGCTGTGAAAAACTGAACGATTACGGGATTACAGCGTGAGCACAAACTTCTGCTCGTGAATGACGCCGCCCCACTGCTCCACATCGTGCTCTTCGTCGAGCACAAACCCTGCCTGCTCGTAGAGCCGCCGAGCTGCTTCCAATCCTTTGAAGGTCCAGAGGAAGACCGTCTTGTGGTCGGCTTCCCGACAGAACTCCAGCGCGTGCTCGATGAGACGGCGCCCGATGCCGCTCCCCTGGACCGTGGGCTCAACGATGAACCATCGCAGGCGAGCGCCCTCGGTGCGAGTCAGGCTGCCGTCGATCGCAATGGCCCCGGCGAACCGGTTGTCTGAGCGCGCTGCCCAGAATCCGTCTCTACCTTTTTGAAAATTGGCGAGGAATTCGGACAATTCGCGGCTGACCTGCGTTTCGAACGTGATGTCGAAGCCCCAATTCTCGTGGTAATAGACCGCGTGCAGCTGCGTGATTTCGCCAATGACGCCGGGATAATATCCCACTACTTCCACTTCGGAGGTCTTGGTCGCTTCCAAATGGAATTCCATCCTCTATTTGGTGTATCCATCGAGAGTGCGAATGAGTCGATTGCCGGCAGGAGAAACCGCGCCCCTGCCATGGAAGAAGATGTCGCCGACGGAAGCGTCTGAGCCATAGTATTTCTCGTTGGCGTCCCAGTCCGGTTCGAGAATGCTCCCCTTCACCGACACTCCTGCAAACAGTCCTTTGGCGCGGGAATAGGAGAGGATCCCCGCAGATAGAGCAATGTCAGTGCCTGCCGACGCGTCTCTCCCAACCGGTCCAGCGGCGACCGAAGCATCGGCCCCCAGGGTGAACTTATCGTGAAAAAGGCTCTTGAGGCTGACTTCGCTCATTACGAGAAGCACCATTTCGGTAGCCTGGACTCCGATCTGCCAGCCGAAGCTCCCGCCCATGATGCTGATGAACGCGGGTGGGCCCCAACGACCGGTGGTCCGGTCTTTCCGGAGAACGACCCCGGTGCCGTAGTGGCCGCCGACTCCAAGTCCGGCTTTCAGCAATGAAGGGAAGATGATGATCGCCCGACTTCTCTTGAGCAGGTCTTTGGGGATCCCGCCGTCAGGCGCCTCCATCATCCCTTTCACTACGTTCGTGCAGTCCGTGATCCGGTTTTCGAGTTCCGGCGATCCTGTCGCAACGCACGGCCTAACCGCGCCGAGCACGACGATGAGCGCACAGGCGATGATGATGGAGCTTTTCAGCATGGGTCGATCTCAGGTGCTCACAGATTGGCAAGCGCTATATATACCGAAATCGAGTGAGCAATCAAGGCTCCCGGTGAGGCGCAATCGAACGGGCTGACTCTCCGCTTATCTTGATCGTGTCGCACAAAGCCCGTTTGCAGTGCTGAAAGCGGGTCTATCATTCTGTTTTCTCTTGACACCGGATTTTTGATACGGTTACTTGGTTATCGGGGGATTCTATCGCTTCTCACCATAACGCGTCTGAAGGAGTCAAGCATGAAAAGGGGATTGCTGTGTCTGGTGGCCGCTTTTGCGGTGGCCATGATCGCTTCGGGGACGTGTCTGGCCCAAGGGGCCAAGGGAGAGCCTATCAAGGTCGGCGTGGTCCTTCCGTTGACCGGAACCCAAGCTGCGTTCGGGGAAATCGAAAAGAACTCCTTCGTCATGGGAGTGGAAGAAATCAATAAGGCCGGCGGCGTCAACGGCCGACCGATCGAACTGATTGTAGAAGATGACGCATCCAAGGCAGACGTTGGTAGATCCGCCGTGGAGAAGCTCATTTCTCGCGACAAGGTCATCGTACTGACGGGCGGATACGCGTCCAGCGTGACCTATGCCATGGCCGCCGTAGCCCAGCAGCGGCAGGTGCCTTTCGTGGTGAACACCGGTTCCGCCGATAACATTACGGAAATGGGTTGGGATTACGTGTTTCGTATCAACCCGCCCGTGAGCGAGTACCCCGAGGGACTGAAGGGCTTCCTCCAAGAAGTGGTAAAGCCCACGAGTGTCGCCATCCTCTATGAAAATACCCTTTTCGGACAATCCGGTTCCAAGGAATTCGCGGCCGATGCGGAGAAGATGGGGCTGAAGGTCTTGATGAAGCAGGGATATGAAGCTGGCGGTCTAGATTTCAAACCGCTTCTGATTAACGTGAGGGCAGCAAATCCGGACCTGGTGTACATGATTTCGTATGTTATGGACGCGGCCCTTCTCATGCGACAGGCCAAAGAGCTGAATTTCAACCCAAAGCTCTTCGTGGGCGGCGCGGCGGGCTTCACGCTCCCCGAGTTCTACAAGAACGCTGGCGACGCAGCGGATAATGTGTTCTCCGCGACCCTGTGGACCGAAAACGTGCCATTCCCTGGAGCGCGGGACTACTACGACAAGTATCTGACGCGATTCAAGTCCCCGACAGAGTACCACGGCGCAGAAGCCTACGCGGCGATCTACGTGGTTGCAGACGCCCTGAAACGAGCCAAAGAACTTGCCCCCAAGGCAGTAAGGGAATCACTGATCGATACGGACATGATGACCGTGTTCGGCCCCGTGAAGTTCATCGCGTACGGCAAGAAGAAACAACAGAACCGACTTCCTACCTATCTCGTCCAGTGGCAGAAAGGCATGCTCGAAACGGTGTGGCCCAAGGATGTGGCCACCAAACCGTACGTGTACCCTGTTCCGCCGTGGAAGAAGTGATTCTTGCCCTGACTTCAGAGACACCGTGGTCATTGTCAGGAAACGTTCGACGTCAACGCGTTCAAGAGGACGCTGCCGGGTGAACGGATGGATGTCTTTCTGCAAACACTCGTTTCAGGAGTGCTGACCGGAGGGTTGTACGCGCTCATCGGCCTGGGCATGACCCTCATTATGGGGGTCATGAACATCATCAACCTCGCTCACGGGCAGTTGATGATGGTGGCGATGTACATCACGTTCGTCCTGTTCCACTATCTAGGACTCGATCCGTACTTCGCTCTGCCGGTCAGCTGTACCTTCCTGTTCTTTCTCGGAGTCTTTATCCAGCGGTACCTGCTGAATCCCTTGATGCAGGTGGAATCGATCCTTCCCGAGAACCAAGTACTGATGACAGTGGGAATCGGCATGGTCCTCACGGAAATCTGCCGGTTCATCTTCACGTCCAACTACAAATCCGTTCCGAATCCGTACTCGTCCCCGACGTTCTTTATCGGAGGCATCTCCTTTTCAAAGGCCATGTGCACTGCCTTCGTCCTTGCGGTGATGTTCACGGTGGCGCTGTTTTGGTTCCTGTTGAAGACAGACCTTGGCCGGTCGATCCGAGCAGTTGCCCAGGACGGGGAAGCCGCTCGGTTGATGGGAATCGACGCAGAGCGGATCAAAGTCATCACCATGGGCATCGGATCGATGCTCGTAGCCGCCGCGGGAACTATGCTGATGCCGATTTTCTACCTGTTTCCGGACATCGGCGGCCCGTTCACGCGGAAGGCCTTCGTGATCACCATCCTGGGTGGGCTCGGCTCAACCGTGGGCGCGATCTTCGGCGGCGTTACCCTCGGCTTGGCCGAGGCGTTCGGCGCAACGTATATCGGCAAGGATTACGAGGACATGATCGGCCTGATCATGTTTCTCCTCGTGTTGTTGTTCCTGCCCGGCGGTTTCAAGCGCCTGACAAAGGTTTGACGTTGAAATATGGCGGCCATGCCATCACCAACGGTGCGATTGTCACTATTTGACCGCACCCAGGTTTGAGGCTTCATGAAAGAGAACGCAGGCCCCCTCATCGTCCTTGGCATTCTTCTCCTCTTCCCGTGGGTGATCACGGACCAGTACTATCAGCACCTGATGATTCTCGTGCTCATGTGGGTCGCGATCGGCTCCGGGTGGAACCTCATTGCGGGATACACCGGCCAGGTGTCGTTCGGCGACGCGGCTTTTTTCGGCACTGGTGCTTACGCGGCGGGTCTTCTCGCATTCAAGCTCGGAATATCCGCGTGGTGGGGGTTGGCACTTGGCGGACTGATGGCGGTTGTCATCGCGTTTCCCTTCGGATGGATCTGCTTTCGCTTGCGTGGCGCGTATTTCGCTCTGGCGACTCTTGCGCTCAACGAAGTCATGCGACACATCGCCACAATCTGGGAGTCGCTGACCGGTGGCATGGTCGGGATTCTCCTCATGCAGACCTTTGTCTCGAAGATCCCCTATTATTACGTCGCGTTGGTAATCGCCGTAATCGCGGTGGTGACCGTACAGCTGGTGATGCAATCGCGGTGGGGGTACTATTTCGTCTCGATCAGGGAAGATCAGGACACCGCCGAGAGCATCGGCATCGATACTCATTACTACAAGATGATCTCCCTGTGTTTGGCCGCGTATCTCACGGGCTTGGCCGGATCGCTTTACATGAACTACATGTCGTTTATCGATCCGCATATCGTTTTCTCGCTCCACGACATTTCGATCATGGCCATTCTCGTGGGGATCGTGGGCGGAGTGGGCACAGTGTACGGTCCGGCCGTCGGCGCGTTCGTCATGGTGACGGTGTCTGAACTCTTTCGCACAGGAGGCTTCGGCCTTGTGGATTCGGTGACCAAAGCCATACCGTATCCGGCGGTCATGCTCGCGGCCAAGTACATCAAGGAAGCTCACGTCTTCACGTTCGGGGTTCTCGTGATCCTCGTAATCCTGTTCCTGCCCAACGGCATCGTAGGCGACTGGCCGAAGCTCAGGAGAGGCTTGCTCTTCTGGCGACGGCAAAAGGCATGAGGCCGACAATGGCGTATTTCGAAGTCAACAAGGTCTTCAAGCATTTTGGCGGCTTGGCCGCGCTCAGCGGAGTGAGCTTCGGCGTCGAGCAGGGCCAGATTTACGGGTTGATCGGTCCCAACGGGTCCGGCAAGACGACGATGTTCAACCTCATTAACGGATATTTCCCGCTCACAGCCGGAAAAATCCTCTTGGAGGGCCGCGAGATATCGGGCATGAAGCCGTTCCGGATCTGTCAGCTTGGTATCGGGCGGACGTTTCAGGTAGTCAAGCCGCTCAAGCGGATGACGGTGTTGGACAACGTGATAGCCGCGGGGTTTCTTCGGACAGAGAGCAAGATTGAGGCCCGCTCATTGGCTGAAGAGATAATCGAATTCTGCGGCCTTACGCGGCAGAAGGATAAGATTGCAAAAAGTCTGCCCATCGCGTCCCGCAAGCGGCTGGAAATCACCAGAGCCCTGGCCACCAAGCCCAAGCTGCTCCTCCTGGATGAGACCGCGGCCGGACTGAATCCCACGGAACTTGATGAAGCCGTGGCGCTGATCAAGAAAATCCGAGATTCGGGTGTGACCATCATCATTGTCGAACACATCATGAAAGTTATCATGACGATCTCAGACAGGATTTTGGCCATCAATCAGGGAGTGGTCATAACAGAGGGCACGCCCAAAGAGGTGGCATCAAATTCCCACGTGATCGCGGCATATCTCGGGGAGGATTACAGTGCTTAAGGTTGAGCATATCCAGGTCTTCTACGGCGACCTGCAGGTGCTCTGGGACGTATCGTTCGAGGTGGGCGAAGGCGAGGTTGTCACCCTGGTCGGAGCGAACGGCGCGGGCAAGTCCACAACCCTGAAGACGGTCTCTTCGCTGCTCACGCCGGCTTCGGGCGCCCTCACCTTCGACGGTGTGCGGTTGGACAAGGTCCCGGCACACAAAGTGATCGAGTACGGTCTGGCACATGTCCCCGAAGGGCGACGCCTTTTTCCCGAGATGACGGTTGAGGAAAACCTGGTTGTCGGTTCCCTCAAGAGAGAAGCCAAAGTGTTGCGCGCGCAGACCATGCAGCGGGTATTCGACCTCTTCCCGCGGCTTCTGGAGCGCCGCAAGCAGCCGGCAGGCACGCTTTCTGGCGGAGAGCAGCAAATGCTCGCGATCGGCCGCGGGCTCATGTCCCGGCCGAGACTGCTCATGTTCGACGAGCCGTCGCTCGGTTTGGCGCCTCTTCTGGTCCAAGAGATTTTCCGCATCATCCGGATGGTCAGCAAAGAAGGCGTCACCGTACTTCTCGTGGAACAGAACGTCAAACATTCCCTCGAGATTTGCGATCGCGCCTACATCCTGGAAAACGGCCGCATCACTCTTTCCGGCGCGGGCAAAGAACTCCTGGACAATCCCCATGTGAAGGAAGCCTATCTGGGTATCTGACCCGTATTGCGTGCACCGTCGAGGAATTGGTGAATGCTGCCGGAGTGCGGGGAGTAAGAAGAATTCCGTTTCACCACAGAGGACGCAGAGACAGGTAGGGGCGGACCCACGTGTCCGCCCTTCCTCAACAGTGTACAAACCTCCAACAGGGCGCACGCGCGGGAGGCTGTCTCAAAACCTCTTGAAAAGGTGGAATCGCAGCACGAACACCCCCTCACCCTAACCCTCTCCCTAAGGGAGAGGGGACCAGAGATCGGCTTCACAGGCCTCCCTCTCCCTCTGGGAGAGGGCCGGGGTGAGGGTTGCAGAAGAGTGTTCCAGCCCTATTCTTGACCCGATATTTTTCTTTCCGCGACTTTTGAGACAGTCTCGCGGGTGCGCCCCTACAGCGACTCTGTGGTGTGTCCAGTGCTGATTTCTTTCCCCCGGGTAGAATCGTGAACGGTTACTCGTTGCCCTCATCTTCTCTTGATCCAAGATCGGGTAAGAAATATAATATGTTATGGCGCCTCGCTGTTTGTCGATCGAATCGGGCGTCAAGCTCCTATCGCTACCGACTCATGCCCGGATCCGCCTTCAGAAATAGAGTGTTCACTACGATCGTGTGGACTTCTGTCCTCTGGCGGTGAAACGGAATGAGCGAAGGTGACCGCAATGGCCGATGGCAATTCCAAGAGCTTCAAGGACGTCATCAAGGATATGGTGGTGGCGAAGACGTCTCTGGTCTACTTGCTTACCGACGAAGACCGGCGCGTCGAGCGCGAAGTCAAGGCGCTCGCGGCCGCATTCAGACCTCCGCTCAGGGTGTATGTCTGGTCTTGCACTACCGGGATCACGTGCGACGATGAGATCGTGGTATCGGAACCGTCGATCATGAATGCGCTGGACTGGTTCATGGGTATTCAGGAGACAGCGTTTCTTATTCTCAACGACGTACATGTTTTCGTGCAAGAAAATCCACCCGTTGTCCGCAAACTCAAGGACGTGGCCCGCAGGACGGAAAACGGCTACAAGACCGTGTTTATGATTTCGCCCTTCCTTGAGATCCCCCCGGAAATGGAAACCGACGTGGTACTCGTGGATGTGCCTTTGCCCGGCATCGACGAAATCGAACGAACGCTCCAGCAAGTCATCTCCAAGGAAAAGCATCGCGACAGCCTCACCCAGGCGATGACCGATGAGGTGAAAGACCTATTCATCAAGGCCGGCGCGGGGCTCACGAGCCAGCAGATGTTTCAGGCCTTCCGGAAGTGCCTGTCGGGCAAAGCGGCCATTACCTCCCGCGAAATCGACGCGCTCGTGGACGAAAAACGTCAGATCGTCAAGAAAAGCGGCCTGTTGGAGTTGGTGCCGCCAACGGTGGCGTTCGACGATTTGGGCGGCTTTGGCGGGCTGAAGCGATGGCTCGAGCTGCGCAAGGACATCTTTTCGAAACGGGCACGGGATTACGGTCTCAGCTTGCCCAAGGGCGTGCTCCTCATGGGAATCAGCGGTTGCGGAAAGAGTTTGTGCATCAAGGCGATCGCCGACTTCTGGAAGCTGCCGCTACTGAGACTGGATATGGGGCGGCTCTACGACGGCACCAAAGGCACTCCGGAACAATGCTTCGAGAAAGTGATCAAGACAGCGGAAGCTTCCGCGCCATGTGTGCTCTGGATCGATGAAATTGAGGCCGGGATAGCCAACGCAGGGCAGAAGAGCATGGGTGGGTCAGCCTCCCGCGTGCTGGCGAACTTCCTCACCTGGATGCAGGAAAAGACCTCGCCCGTATTCGTTGGAGCCACCGCCAATCAGATCGAGCTACTCCCGCCGGAAATCCTCCGCAAAGGCCGATTTGACGAGCTGTTTTACGTGGAACTTCCCATGGACCAGGAACGGGAGGAGATTATCCGAATTCACCTCGCTCATCGCAATGTCGAAGCGTCGCAATTCGACTTCGGACCGCTGGTGAAGATCACCCAGGGGTTCAACGGCGCAGAAATCGAACAGGGAGTCACGGGAGCGGTCTTCAGGGCGTTCACCCAGAACCGGAAGGTCACGCAGAACGATCTCTACATCGCTCTGGAGAGCATCGTGCCCCTCTCAACCACCATGCAGGAGCAAATCAAGCGCCTGGAGCGGTGGGCTCACAACCGAGCGGTCAGGGCAGGCATGGGTTGATCTGTCGTCAGACGACAACGAGTTCGATGAGCTTGTCGAGCTGTTGGCGGTCGTACTCAGAAATGTCGGTGATTTCGAATCCTGCCCGCACTTCGTCGGATCCTTCCTCTCTGTCGATCCAGCAGCAGCGTGCCTGAACTTCGAAGGGCGCCACATCGCAAAAGGTGTCGCCTTCGACTACGAGTGTCTTGACCTCATTCACTTGGGCATCAACGCCAACCACACCAAGTCCGTTTTCCGTTACATCGCACACTGCGCCCAGCACTCCGGGCCGGTCCAATTCATATACCGGTATATCGAAATAGAGCCGGTACCGGTCGATTTCGCGGCGGGTGGAGGAGCGCTCCAGGATCGGGGCTCTCTCCGGCCGCGAGCCCTGCTCCTGCGTGGTTCCTTGACCGGGTCGTGATTGGAGCAACCGCCCCGAGTTGAACAGTTCAAGATAGAGATTTCGCAATTGCACGTAAGACAGCTGATACTTGTCCATGAGAGCGGTGTCGTCCATACCTTCGCGAAGGTCCCGAAGGACATTATCGGCGAGTTCATCACGCTGGAACATAGGCACCTCCTGGGAAGAAACTGTCAGCATTATACCACACTAGGAGGAGAATCTCAAAATTGGCAAAATTTCAGGATAGTATCTTGACATGATCAAACAATATCTCGTTTGTCAGTTCAACCAACGATAATTACGAAGTCTTCATATTAGCACCAAGTCAATGTCCTCTGCCTCGTCATTCCAGCGGAAGCCCATGGGCGTTAAGCTAACGTAACCGGCCCAGTGATTTCAGCGGATTACACCCTCCTTCTTTGACAACTCGACCATAGATGACTAATTGTCGGGTACGAGATGTACGGAACCGAGGAGGTCAGCGCCATGGCCGACGAATCTGTATACAGCTTTATGACGTGCGGATGCGAAGCTGAACCGCGGGACATATCCGCAGACGAGTGCGACTTTTGCACCCCGCGGGTCGAGTTAACCACCGATGAAGAGGCGATCCTTGCGACGATGAGATCCATCAAGGAGCGGGCCCGGCCGGTTTCCCAGCGATTGGAGGAGCTACACGACCGGTTCGAAGGCACACCCGACGAGGAGATTCGACCCGAGGCTCGCGCCGAGTGGGAGGACCTTGCCGTCCAACTGGCTGATTTTCGTGATCAGTGGAAGGAATGGCAGGGCAAACTCGATCAGGCGACCGAGGACAAGCTCGTTTTCCTTGGGCACCACGAGAGGTTTGCATCGGCCGAGTAGGATAGGAGAAACGCCTGTACGGATCGCTGTCGCTCCCTGCCTCGTGAAGGGCCAGGGAAAAGCGAATCTGTGCGTTATTCCGCGCTTGTATGGGGAAATGAGGCGTTTGGCAATTGCGGCAACGCGCCCTCGGCTGGGGATAATGCGAAAAGAAGTCAAATCACTGATTGGTGAGATAGTCCCGCGGAACGCGGGACTATCCCACCAATACTGTCCGGAATACGTGACCGCATTTACGCCATAGAGCACTAAGGATTTCTCGGCGCCATGGGAACCGTTCATATACAGAATCGCGGCATGAGAGCGCTGCGGCGGCTCATACCTCCGTTTACGGATCGCTTCCACGCGGGCCGCGCTTTGGTGGAGGTCGTCAGGCCTGAGCAGTCCGGCAGCGCGATCGTGTTGGGGTTGCCGCGCGGAGGAGTTCCCGTCGGATTGGCACTGGCTCAGGAGCTTCACGCACCGCTCGATGTGGTGGTGGTTCGGAAACTGCCGATACCCGGCAACCCAGAAATGGGCTTCGGCGCGGTTGCCGTAGATGGCAGCCTCATTTTGAATCACCGTGTCGTCGAAGACTTCCTGATTACGCCTACTCAAATTGACGCGGCAGTCCGCTCGGTTCGAGCGGAAGTGAGCCGCAGGGCCGACTTGTATCGCGGCGGCCGCCCGTTCCCGGATGTCAAAGACATCGATGTATACCTGGTAGACGACGGCCTTGCCACGGGCTATACCATGATCGCGGCAGCGAAGATGATCCGAACGCTCGGTCCTCGGCGGCTCATGCTCGCGGTGCCGGTCTCTCCAGCAGATTCTCTGGAAACCCTGAAAGCGTACGTTGATGAGGCCTACTGTCTCCTGGTGCAGGAGTCCGGGCCTTTTGCGGTCGCATCATTCTACGTGGATTTCCACGACCTTTCCGACCGCGAGGTCGTCGAAACGCTAACCGCGCATGAAGATTACCTTCGCGAGAACAAGCATTCGCACCGGCTTTCGATAATGTAGATCACCTTCGAAAGAAGACGCTAGGTCGAATCCTATTTGCGGTCCAGGCATCTCAATTGGATAAGATATCTGAATGCTTGGAGAGAAGAGGTGCCAAAATGAAAATACTAGAGATGATCGCCTCGCGCTTAATGGCAAATTCCGTTAGTACAGCTGGAATAGCTTTGGCCGTGATCGTTCTCGCGCTCACGTGCTGGATGGCATCGCCGGCATGGTCTCAGTCCCACGATCACAAGATGGTGAAGCCCGAAGATTTGAAATGGGAACAAGCGCCAAGCCTACCAAAGGGCGCGGCAGTCGCCGTGATCGAAGGACCCCTCAACCAGGCGGTTCCCTTTACGTTTCGACTCAAGGTCCCCGCCGATTACAAGGTCCCTCCTCACTGGCACCCCGCGGTCGAGCGGGTGACGGTCCTCTCGGGGACCTTTAATATGGGATTGGGCGACAAGTTCGATAAGACGAAGACCGTGGCTCTGGGCCCCGGCAGTATGACCATCATGCAGCCGAAGACCAGGCATTTTGTGTGGACCGATACGGAAACCGTGATCCAACTCCATGGTACCGGTCCCTGGGATATCATCTATGTGAACCCCGACGATGATCCCCGAAAGAAATAGCGCTTCGGACCTTGCTCACGTGATTTGTGCTGGTGGATAGCGGGCGCGTATCGATTTCAAGGAATCGTTTCTCATAGCCGTGCCCAATCTTGCCCTTTCCGACTGGACAGACCTCGAGTCCTTCGGTATCTTTCACGGAATTCGACCTATGTGAATAGTTCTATTCCGCCAGGAGAACCGCAGGCTTTGGCTGAGACCGTCCTCGAAGCCACGGGCTTGACCCCCATGATGCGCCAATATCGGGAGCACAAGGAACGCCACCCCGAGGCGATCCTTCTGTTCCGCATGGGCGACTTCTACGAGATGTTCTTCGACGATGCCCGGAAGGCCTCCAAGATCCTCGAAATCGCCCTCACCTCACGCGACAAGAACAAGGACGAGAGCGTCCCCATGTGCGGCTTCCCGCATCATGCCGCGTCTCAGTACATCTCGCGGTTGCTTGCAGCGGGGGAGCGAGTGGCGGTGTGCGACCAGATGGAGGACCCGCGCAAGGCCAAAGGGCTCGTCCATCGGGAAGTTACCAAAGTTCTTACTCCCGGCCTCACCGAAGAGCCCGGCACGATCGTCTCGAATGAGAATCATTTCCTCGTCGCGCTCGCCGCGGCCGGCAAGGCTATCGGCATGGCCGCGTTCGACCTCTCCACAGGTGAGTTTCTCGTCACTTCCACCTCGGACGCAGTACTGGCGGCCCAGGAACTCCGGCGGCTCGAACCGCGCGAAGTGCTCGTGTCTGAAAACCTTCCCGAAGATCATGCCGCGGCTGCGATCTGCGACGGGTCGCTCTACGTGAATAGCGTCCCGGACTGGATGTCGGATCGCCAAGGTTGCATTCAGGTGCTGAGAGACCATTATAGAGTCCGCAATCTCGAAGGCTTCGGGCTTGCCGACACTTCACCCGCGATTATCGCCGCGGGCATGGTCATGCACTACGTGCGGCAGGCCAGGAGCGACGCTGCAGCTCATATCAAGACCCCGCGAGTATACCATCTTGGCAACTACATGGTCCTGGACCAGTCAACCCTGCGAAATCTAGAGATTTTCCGGAACATCAAGGACGGCTCGGCCACGGGAACGCTGCTGGGATTGCTCGACAGGACCGCGACGTCAATGGGAGCGCGGTTGCTGCGGCAGTGGATCTCCTACCCGCTCCTCGACGTCGAGGAACTCGCGCGGCGCAGCGACACCGTGGCCGCGTTCGTTGACGAAACGATCCTCCGGGAAGATCTCAAGGATGCACTCAAGGAAATCGGGGACTTAGAGCGCATTGCCGGCAAGATATCCCTCAGGAGCGCCACCCCGCGCGACCTGGTGCACTTGAGGAACTCAGCCGAAACGATCCCGTCGCTGTTGAAGCTGCTCACCGGAGTGGACATCGATCTTGCCAACGAAATCAAGGGCATGGACGACTTGTCGTACGTCGCTCACGCGATCGCGGCGGTGCTCGTAGACGCTCCACCTGCGGGTATCAGGGACGGCGGCGTTATTCGGAGTGGGTACAACGAAGAACTGGACGAGCTGCGTTCCATCAGCACCCGCGGCAAGGAGTGGATCGCGGGCATCGAAGCTCGGGAGCGGCAACGAACGGGCATTCCCAATCTCAAGGTCGGGTACAACAAGGTCTTCGGCTATTACATCGAGGTCACCAGAACCCATCAGGAAAAGGTCCCGCCAGACTTCGTGCGCAAGCAGACTCTGGTAAACGCGGAACGCTACATCACCGAAGAACTCAAGGAATACGAGCTGAAGGTGCTCAACGCGCAGGATCGCATCATCGAACTCGAGGACGAGATCTTCAACGTCCTGCGCACGAAGCTCCTCGAAGTAATCCCCCGCATCCAGAACACCGCGAGGCTCATCGCCATCCTCGATGTGCTCGTCGCGCTCGCGGAGACCGCGGCACGAAAAGCGTACGTGCGGCCCACGGTCCACGACCGCGACGAAATCCGCATCGTCGAGGGCCGGCACCCGGTTGTGGAAAGCTTCGACACGGGTGAAACGTACGTCCCGAACGACGTGCTGGTAAACCGGTCCTCGGAGCAGATCCTCATCATCACCGGACCCAACATGGCCGGTAAGTCCACGTACATGCGCCAAACCGCACTGCTGGTGCTCATGGCCCAGATGGGGAGCTTCGTCCCCGCGTCCGAGGCTTCAATCGGGTTGGTCGACCGCATCTTCACCCGCATCGGCGCGGCGGACTATCTTGCGTTCGGCCAATCCACCTTTATGGTGGAAATGAACGAGACCGCGGACATCCTCCATAATGCGAGCGAACGTTCGCTCGTTATTCTCGATGAGGTCGGACGGGGCACCAGCACTTTCGATGGGCTCTCGATCGCGTGGGCGGTAACCGAGTTCCTCCACGACCGAGCCGACGGCGGACCTCGAACTCTCTTCGCCACGCACTACCATGAGCTGGTGGATCTCGCGCTCGTGAAGGAACGGGTGCGGATCTTCAACATTGCCGTCAAGGAGTGGAAGGACCGCGTCATCTTTCTCCGAAAGATCGTGCCCGGCGGAACGAGCCGATCGTACGGCATTCAGGTGGCCCAGTTGGCGGGAATCCCCGAAGCGGTAATCGTCCGCGCCAAGGAGATCCTGACCAATCTCGAAAAAGAGGAGCTTGACCCGCGCGGACGGCCGAAGCTCTCCAAGGGCCGCTCGGAGAGAAAGCGGAAAGACGACGCGTCCCAGCTGGAACTTTTCGGCTCGCCAGGCGACGAGCTGCTGCGGGAGCTGCAGGAACTCGACGCGAATCGCCTCACACCCCTTGAAGCGCTCAATCTCCTCGCAGAACTGAAGAAGCGTTTCTGTTAGAGCCGTTGCCAATAGTCATGGCCATTTGGCCAACAACAGGGAAGAGTCCGCGAGTATCACCTCGAGCACGCTTTTCTCCGTCATTCCCGCGAAAGCGGGAATCCAGAGAATCTGGACCCCGAATCAAAGCCTGTCCCGGACTACGATCCGGGATCCGGGGTGACGGCGTCCTTCCATTAAGTCGGGAAAGATTTCGGCAACTGCTACAGATTGAGAGGAAGGAATTCCTTGACCCCGCGGAAGCATCGGCGGTGCACGGGTGACGGACCGTACCGGCAGATGGCGTCTTTGTGCGCTTTGGTGGGATAGCCTTTGTGCTCGTCAAACCCGTACTGGGGGTACTGCTCGTGGAGTTCCTTCATCAGCCGGTCACGGGTGACCTTTGCCACGATGCTTGCGGCCGCGATCGACACAGAAAGCCGGTCGCCTTTCACGATCGGGCGCTGGCCCACATGCAGGTCGAGCGAAATTGGGCCGTCGATGAGGAGGAAATCCGGCGGAGGCGAGAGTTGCCCCACCGCGTTCTTCATGGCGAGGCGTGTGGCTTGATAGATGTTGATCCGGTCGATGGTCTCCGGAGGGACGATGCCGACGCCGACGGCCGACGCGCGGCTCATGATCGCGTCGAAGAGCCGCTCGCGGGTCCGCGGGTTCAGCAGCTTCGAGTCATTCAGCCTTTCAAATTGCTCTTGGTAGGGGATTATGACGGCAGCCGCCACGACCGGGCCGGCGAGCGGTCCACGCCCTGCCTCGTCCACGCCTGCGATCCTGATGCAGCCGGAAGCGGCCGCTTCGTCCTCGTAGCGGCAGGAGGGAGCGGAGGGCGGATTGAGAGCAGGTCCCATGGAGTCTTATGCCAATGCGCCATCATACAAGTAACATCGGCACGACTCACCGATTCCGGATTCCGTACGATAAAATCCCCCCTGTCCCCCCTTTAGCAAAGGGGGCAATGCGGGTCCCCCCCTTTCGTAAAGGGGGGACAGGGGGGATTTTGGACGCCGCAGATGTCACTTGTTTGAACGAACGTTGGTAGCAGTACGCGATTTCGTTAATTCGGTTCCGTATTCCGTCCGTTGGAGATTGCTTCGTCGCTCCGCTCCTCGCAATGACACGTCCGAACCTGTCATTGCGACCCCGCTGAAAAGCGGGGGAAGCAATCGTCTTCAACCAGAATACGCAACCGTGCACTTAACCCAATTAGGGTCTGTACATCCGCTCTTTGATGCGCGCGGCTTTACCCTTGAGCTTCCGGATATAGTAGAGCTTGGCCCTGCGGACCTGGCCTCGGGTAATTACGTCGATCTTGTCCAGCATGGGCGAGTGCAGAGGAAAGACCCGCTCGACGCCAACACCGTAGGAGACCTTCCGCACCGTAAAGCTCGTGCGCGCGCCTTTACGGTTGATTGCGATCACAAGGCCCTCGAAGACCTGGACGCGCTCGCGGTTGCCTTCGACGATCCTCACGTGAACTTTGACGGTATCTCCAGGCCTGAACTGAGGCAGGTCCATGCGATAATGTTCATTTTCCAGTAGCTCAAGGCCATTCATATTCTTCACCATTCTCCGTTGGTAATTTCTTGTCAGTGTGCAGGCCGACGTGATGGCCCGGCGGCACGTCTCGTCCGCTTCGGACGGCAAACCTAACTTCGCTACGGAGACGTGCCGCCGGGGCACTCTCCGAGGCAGTTGTTACCACTGTAAATCGGTTTCAGTCTTGATTTCGTCGAGCAGCTTTTGCTCCTCCGGGTCCAAAACACGATCACGCAGCAGGTCGGGTCGTCTTGCTAGGGTTCGCGCCAGCGCCTGCTTCTTGCGCCACACTCTAATCTTTTCGTGGTGCCCCTCAAGGAGCACCGCGGGGACTTCCATGCCTTCGAACGACCGGGGCCGCGTGTACTGAGGATATTCCAGGAGCCCGTCGTAGAAGGATTCGCCACGTTCGTGGCTGTCCGCGCCGAGCACTCCGGGAATGAGCCGAACTACCGCGTCAATCACGATCGTGGCGGCGGTTTCGCCTCCGGACAGGACGTAATCCCCGATGGAGATCTCGTCATCTACGAAGGCCCTGATTCGCTCGTCGAAGCCTTCGTACCGCCCGCAGACAAAAACCATACTATCCTGTCGGGCCAACTCTTCGGCCGTGTTCTGGTTGAAAAGCCTCCCGTGCGGTGTCATGAGGATCACCGCGGGCGAGCCCATGGCTTCTTTCAAGTATCGAATCCCACGAACAACAGGACCGGGAGTCATGATCATCCCGGTACCGCCGCCGAAGGGATAGTCGTCCGTCGACCGATGGCGGTCGTCGGTGAAATCTCTCAAATCTACGGTCTGAACGTTCAATAGACCGGCGTTGATGGCCCGAGCGGGGTTGCCGAAACTCAAGAAAGAGTCGAAAATCCCTGGAAATATCGTCAGGATGCGGATGTCAACCATCGGGGATGAGGCCCTCGAGTGGATCGACGATCATTTCCTTTTTCTGGGTGTCCACATCGAGCACCACGTCGTCGATCATGGGGATGAGCACCTCGCCGAGCGGGCCTTCCACTTCAAGGACGTCGTTCGCTCCTGTCTCGATGATCCGGGTGACTGTTCCGAGGTTTCGACCTTCCTTGGTGAGGACGGTCATGCCGATCAGTTCAAACCAGTAGTATTCATCCTCCTCTTTGGCCGGCAGGTTTTCCGCCGCGGTCTTGACGAGGCTTCCCACAAGTTCCCTAGCCTTCTCGGGGGTATTGATCCCCTCGAGTAAGGCGAGCGCAGCTCCTTTATGGAACCTGACGCCGAGCAGCCGGTAGGGGGTGTCACCGACGATGAGGACAGAGGACTTGTCAAACGCTTCGAGCGATTCCGTGAAGGGCTTGATCTTGAGCTCTCCGCGGATGCCGAATGGTTTGACGGCTTCACCTATGACCACGAGCGTATCGGTCGACATCCGTATTCAAAACCGGAAACTCGAACCTGGCCGCCGTTCTCTGTTCATTCCAGGATTTCGAGAACGGCCCGTTTGTTGAGCTTGGTCGAGGCCGCGCTGAGTATCGTGCGCATGGCGCGTGCCGTGCGACCCTGTTTGCCGATAACCTTCCCCAGGTCGGACTTTGCGACCTTCAACTCGATCACCGACGTGATTTCGCCTTCCACCTCCAGGACCGATACGTCATCAGGGCTGTCCACGAGCGCTTTTGCAATATATTCGATGAGCTCCTTCATCCGTCCTCCCCCTTTCGTAAAGGCGATATGACGGTCAGTGACGCGGAATCGGAGATGCTGTCTCAGTCAGTAGTGGGGGTGGATTTCCTCAGCAGTTTTCGCACGGTATCCGAAACCTCGGCGCCGCGGGCGATCCAACTCTTGATCGCGGGCGAATTGAGGTTGATACCGCCGATCTTGTTCCTTGGGTCGTACGTCCCGAGAATCTCCAGAAAGCGCCCGTCTCTCGGAGCACGGCTCTCGGTGACCACGACGCGATAAAATGGCTTCTTCTTGGCTCCATATCGGGCCAGACGGATTTTAACAGGCATATGGGAAGCAACCTCCGGTGCGGGAATCCTTGTGTGCCGCAAAATAATTATATTATTTGGACGCACGGACTCTGTCAAGAAAAACATCGCCGCAACACAGGAGTTAAGGTCTTACCCAAGTATGTCATTGCGAGCGCAGCGAAGCAATCTCCTTTTGTGAAGCGTTGGAGATTGCTTCGTCGTTTCACTCCTCGCAACGACACGGTCGAGCAGCCGCGCCACACACAATTGAACCGTTACCTCCGTCCTTAATGGCCGCTTGACACCGCCCCTGTTCTCTTCGTAGATTACTTCCGACTGTCGGCATGTTGCCACCACTTCAACCACGCCGGCCCTCCGCGCCCGATTGCACACCGCGACCATCTGCCGGAAGGCTGGCGTCCTGCGACCTCAACTACGGAGTCGTCCATGACCGATGAATTGGAAAAATCGTTGACCGAACCCGAACTCTGGACACTCAAGGAGTTCGTCGAGAATACCCTGCGCAAGGCCGGCTCCAGGCTGTTGGAGCTGTACGGAAAGTGCAGACCTGAGTGCAAGTTCGACGACGAACTCGTCACAGAAGCCGACAATTCCGCGTGGGAACTCATTTCATCCAAGATCAAAGGAAGCTTTGAAGGACACGCATTCCTACGAGACCTGCGCGATGAAGACCTTGCAGAAGGCAATTGTCCTCGTTTCCTCTGGATTCTCGACACACTCGACGGCGCGGCCTCGTTTCAGGCCGGCATGCCCGTCTGGGGAATCAGCGTCGCGCTATTCGAGAAATTCTGGCCGGTGATGGGGCTGCTGTACCTTCCGGTCACCGGTGAGCTTTACTCCGCTTACGCGGACCGTGAGGCGTTGCTCAATGACGTGCCTATCAAGGTGCGTGAAGACTACACGGTAGATAACGAGAGTCTGGTGCTGGTCTACTCACGTTTCCACCGCGACTTTCGGACCAACTTTCCCGGCAAGGTCCGCAACTTCGGGTCTTCCGCCGGACACTTGGCGTACGTAGCCCGCGGTGCTGCCGATGCATGCGTCATGAAGAATGTGAGCGTCCAGGATCTTGCGGGGGGCAGCATAATCCTTGAAGCAGCAGGCGGAGAAATCCGGTTCTTCGATGGGAGCCCATTCCACCTTGGAGAATACCTCGAAGGCAAACGGATCGACGGCCCGCTCATCGCGGCTCCCCGAGGTGCACACGAGAAGGTGAGACCGTACTTTCAGCAGCTGTAGGGCATTGTCGGCGCAGCCGGTCCCTCGCGGCACGATGCAGGCCGCGAAACGAGATATGGCGTGCATTCAGTTACGCGGGGAGGAAGAAGAAATCTGTTTCACCACGGAGGACGCAGAGCGCACAGAGACGAGGTAGGGGCGCACGGCCGTGCGCCCTGTTCGGGGCTTGTACTCTGTTGACAAAGGGCGGACACACGGATGCGCCCCTACAGCGATCTCCGCGAACTCTGCGGTGATTGATCTTCTTCTTTCTTGCTACAAGCCCCACGTAAGTGAACGGTTGCGAGACATGGCGGGTTTTCCTTGACGGGCTGCATCGTGATGGCTAATTTGGTGATACTCGGAAAATCAGGTTTGTCGCCAGAGGGTACCATCTCATGCATCGATTGGAATCCCGCGCGGAAGCTATACTCAAGACTATCGTCTCGGAATTCATCACCTCCGGTGAGCCCGTCGGATCGCGCACGGTTTCCCGGAATAAGGGTGTAGATCTCTCCCCCGCGTCGATACGGTACATCATGACCGACCTCACGGAGATGGGCTACATCACCCAGCCTCACGTAAGCGCGGGTCGCATTCCTACCGATCTCGGGTATCGTCTCTACGTGGACAGCCTCCTGGGCGGGTGCCAAAAGGCCCATCTCGACGAGCACGCGGCCATAGAATCGGTGATCAAGGCTGCGGGCCTCGAGGTGCGGTCGTTGTTGCGGCAGTCATCGTCCGTCTTGGCCGAATTTTCGCGTCAGACAGGCGTCGTCACCGCTGCCACACCGGCGAAACGGCGCTTCAGAGCCATTGAATTCATCAAGGTTGCGGAGAACCGAATTGTGGTCCTGCTCGTGTCCGCGAGCGGCCTGGTGCAGAACAAGCTCATCCACGACGACGATCGGATCGACCAGGAGAGCCTTGAGCGGTACAGCCGCATGCTCAACGACATGCTGAAGGACCTGGATCTCCGACAGGCACGGGAACGCATTGAGCAAGAGCTTCAGCAGGAAAAGACCCGCATGGACGCCATGCTGGCCAAGGCGCTACGGATGGGCCATACGGTGCTGACGGGCGAGGGCGACCGCGAGGTCTTCATCGAAGGACAGACCAATATTCTCGACGAACCGGAATTCGCCAGCATCGAGCAACTGAAGGCGCTTCTGGTGACCTTCCAGGAAAAGAGCAAACTGCTGAAGATCCTCGACAAAACCCTCCAAGCGCGAGGGGTGCAAGTCTTCATCGGTTCCGAGCATGGCGTCGGCGAAATCGAGAGCTGTGCGATTGTCGCCTACCCCGTTCGCGCCGGACAAGCTGTCGTGGCAAGCGTCGCGGTCATCGGCCCCAAGAGAATGAACTACCCGAAGGTGGTGGGCTTGGTGGACGCAACGGGTAAGGTCCTCACCAAGCTTCTTGCCAAAGCTGCCGAGACGGTCCTCTAGTAGACCGATCCGCAATCACCTTGCCACCAAGAATCTGGGAGAGTGCGGCGCTGAACAACGCGATATGCGTCGTAGGGGCGGGTCTGAGACCCGCCCCTACCCAAGTCTGCCGCTGACGACAACATAGATGTATTTCTGAATCGATCTACTGGCAATGCGGGCGATCGGCCGGTCGTCCCTGCGAGAAGCGGAGATTATCGCGTTTCGGCCGACTTCGAATTTGTGACCGATTTCCGGGGGGAGGGGGGCCGCAATTCCTGCGAAGGCAGAAATCTAGGAAATCTTTTCCCGGAATTGGACGCAGTTGAACATCGGGAGTATAGTCAAAGTGGAGCCGCTGCAGTCGAGGACGGAGAAGATGACCATGCGAGAACTAACAAGAATAACTCTCGATCCCGAGGTCATGGGGGGCAAGCCCTGCATTAGGGGTATGCGTGTGACTGTCGGAACTCTGGTCGGCCTTGTTGCGTCAGGATACACTACGGAAGACATTCTTGGGCTCTATCCCTATCTCCAGGCGGAGGATATTCGTGAAGCTCTGGCCTATGCCGCATGGCGGGTTGAAGAAATTGAGTTGCCTGTGGCTCAAACATGAAAGTCCTTATTGACATGAATCTGTCTCCCCAGTGGGTTTCCGCGTTAGCTCGAAACGGATACGAGGCGATCCACTGGTCAGCCGTTGGAGATGGACGAGCCACGGACCGCACTATCATGGAGTGGGCGCGTGCCAACGGATACATCGTATTTACCAACGACCTGGATTTTGGAGCCATTTTGGCCGTCACCCATGCCGAAGGCCCCAGCGTCATCCAGATTCGAACTCAGGATGTGACCCCAGATCATCTTGAAACATTGATCGTCGGAGCGCTGAAACAGTATGCGTCAATTATTGAAGAAGGCGCCCTCATCATTCTGCACCAAGCCAAAGCGAGGGTACGCATCTTGCCGTTGGTACATTGAGAAACCCCTGGGTAATTCGCGAATTTGGAGCCCTCTCTTTTCAGCCTGTCGAGGCTTCCAAGACAGCCGTCGCAAATAACAGAAAGTCACAGCTTGTGTCACTGACCCGGTGAACGATCACCAATAGGTTTCATGGTCACGACGCGCCGCCGCGTTTTCCCGACAATCCTCGTCGGAAAATCGCAGTCCTCGCGCTCGTCTCTTTGTCAGTTGATCCCTTCGCTCTTGCCGCCGCGCCACAAACGCTTCCCATAACACATTGATATCACGGCGGACTGTTCCGCACGACTCTCTCTCGGGCGCGTGAACCCTTTCTTGACAAATTTGGTTGACACCGGAGGTTCTCGGTGTTATGCATGAATGAGGATATTAATATATCCTTATAGATGCAGCAGTTCGCCAGCCAGCACGCAGAAACCAAAAGGAGGCCGGAACATGAGCTTGCCTGCCACCGCGCAGTCACCAGATTACCAGGATCTTGAGCAGCAGATCGCTGACTTGAGGAAGAAAGTCGAAGAACTCGGGCCCGCCCAGGAAAACAAGCTTTCGATGATCGTCTTCTCAGGCGACATGGATAAGCTGCTCGCGTCAATGATCATTGCCACGGGCGCAGCCGCACTTGGCATGAAGGTGGTGCTCTTCTTCACCTTTTGGGGAACAGCCGCGTTGCGGAAGCCCGAAGGCAACGGCGCGGGGAAAGACTTCATGTCGAAGATGTTCGGCTGGATGCTCCCCAAGGGCCGCAACAAGGTGAAGCTGTCCAAGATGAACATGGGCGGAATGGGGACCGCGATGATGAAAGGCCTTATGAAAAAGAAGAACGCGCCCAGCCTCGATCAGCTGTTCGAAATGGCCGGCCAACTCGGCGTCGAGATCAAAGTCTGCGAGATGTCCATGGATCTTATGGGCTTCACCCATGAAGAGATCATCGACTACCCGAACATCGAGTTTGTCGGCGTAGCCACCTATCTCAACCATTCTCGGAAATCGATCAATCAACTCTTTATTTAGGAGAGAACAATGCCCGACCACAACGTAGCGAGAGTGCTGGATTTGAAAGGACTTCCCTGCCCGATGCCCGTCGTCAAGATGAGCCAGGAGATAAATTCCGTCCAGGTAGGTGAAATCATTGAAGTGCATACCACCGACCCAGGCTCGCTCTCGGATTTCCCCGCGTGGGCGGATACCACAGGGAACGAGGTTTTGGAAACCGAGCAGCAGCCGGGCGACATCAAGATTTTTGTGAAGCGGCTCAAATAAGCTTCGGAGGTCAGGGATGCTAGACAAGGCGTACTATTTCATCATGGTGCCGATGGTGTACCTGGCCTTCGCGTGGTGCATCGTCGGTATCACCATGAAGATCCTCGGCATCTTCAAGGCGCCGCCGCACCCATTCACGCTGAGGATCTTTCCCGACTCCAAGACGCCCTTGTTTAGGGCGTTTCTGGACACTTTCACCTTTCCGACGATAAGAGAGCACCGTCCGTTGCTGTGGGTCTTTCTCGTCCTCTTTCATGCGGCATTTGCGGTCTTGATAATCGCCCACCTCGACTTGATTCCTCAGCTGCGGATTGCGTCCAAGGACTCGCCCCACATGATCGGTCACGGAATCGTGGGGCTCGTGCTGACTGTTTCGGTGCTTTACCTGCTGTTGCGGCGATTCAGGAGCCCGGTGCGAGAGTTCTCCGTGCCGTCGGACTATGTCCTGCTTCTCCTCCTTTTCTTAGTGTTCATCACTGGAGACGTGATCAGCTGGGCCAATTCGTGGAGCGAATCCGGATTCGTGCTCACGAAACAGGATTTCGGCAAATATCTGAGCGGACTCGTGCGGTTCACGTTCCAGGACCCGAGCGACGCCCTTTCCGGCGGCCACTATTCGGTAGTTGTGGCGCACGTACTGCTGGTGAACCTGTTCATCATGGTCCTGCCGTTCAGCAAGATCATGCACAGCTTCTTTGCACTGCCGCTGAACGCGCTGAGGAGAATTCCGTAATGGATGAAAAACAAAGAGAAAAGCTGCTCGAACTCTTCGCCGGCAAGCTGACCCGCGCTGCCCGCCTTTATCTGGACAACTGCACGCGTTGCGGTGTGTGCGTCGAAGCGTGTCACGTGTACGCGTCCATGCCGGAAACCAGATACACAGCGGTCAACCGTGCGCAGAACATGCGTCGACTCTATGAGAAATACTTCAAGCTGTCCGGCAAGATCGCATCATGGTGGAACGAGGCAGTCGAACTGGACGACGCGTGGATGGAGAAAGTCTACGAGACCGCGTACACGTGCACCGGATGCCGCCGCTGCATGACTTTTTGCCCGTTCGGCATCGACACGGGGCTCATCCAGAGCATTGCCAAGCTGCTCCTCGTCGGTGCGGACATGGAACCGAAAGTGCTCACCATGCTCGCCAATGTTTCGGTTTCCAAAGGCAAGAATATCGAAGCCACCAAAGCAGCGTTCGCCGAGGCAGTGAAGGGTCTCGAAGCGGAAGTGATCGAGAAATGGCAAAGCGAGGCGGGCGAGGGCGTGATTCCTCTGGAAGTGAAGGGAGCCAACGTGCTCTACGTCGCGCTTGCCGGAAAGCACTCGATCATTCCGGCCGCTGCGATCATGAATGCCGCTAAAGAGCATTGGTCGCTCAGTTACTTCGAGGCGGTCAATTTCGGCGCCTTTGTTGGAAACCCCGAGACAACGAAGCAGATTGCGCAGCGTATCATCGACGAGGCGGAGCGGCTGCAGGTCAAAGAGGTCGTGATCTGCGAATGCGGCACGGCTTATCGCGTCATGAAGCACATGACCGGAAAACACTCGTTCAACGTGATCACTTTCATGGAGCTTATCGCCCGGTATCTTCAGGAAGGCCGAATAAAGCTCGATAAATCCAAGGTAACGGGTCGGATTACCTATCACGATCCCTGTCAGATCGCTCGGCAAGGCGGGATTTACGAGGAACCGCGTTACGTCCTGCAGCAGTTGACCGACGACTTTGTCGACCTCCAGCCGAACCGCCGCGCCAACTGGTGCTGCGGGGGCGGAGGAGGACTGGTCATCATGGGGGACAAAGATTTCCGTATGAAGTCCGCCAAGGTAAAAGTCGACCAGGTGAAAGCATCCGGTGCCGATATTCTGGCCACCGCGTGCGAAAACTGTCACTCGCAGCTCACGGACCTGATGGCTCACTACAAGATGGACACGAAGGTGCAGTTCGTCTCGGGTCTGGTCGCGGATGCCCTGGTTCAGGAGCAGGCCGCTCGGAAAAGCCCGGGACTGAAAGTGGTTGACAAAGCCGCCGCAGACGCCTTGAACGGATCACAAGGGGAACTCAAGCGTAAGGCCGGCTAGTAGATCGATTCGTAAGTACCTGCCCACGACTATCTCGGTAGAGCGAGGCGTTGACCAACGCGATTTGCCTCGTAGGGGCGGGTCTGAGACCCGCCCCTACCCAAGTCTGCCGCTGACGACCGAGTAAACGTATTTCTGAATCGATCTACTCGATGTATTAACTGCAATGATTTGACCTGGGTGGCGGTCCCTCTCCGGCAACTGCCGCGCACCGCCTTCAGGTCAATTATCGAAATCGAAGGCGCCGTCTGAAGAAAATTGAGCTGCCCGGAACAAGGCCCCCAAGGGACGAGATCCCTGAGTAATTTCCCCAGTTACGTGGTGGGCTGCAAATCGAGAATTGATATCAGACGGCGCCTTCCCGGGCGTAATTATAGCTCTCACGCTCAAGACCGATCAGCTTTCATCGGGCGATTGCCGGAATAGGGCCGCATTGTCACGAACGCGGTGGAATCGCGGTTGACGGTGTGGTGGGCGGTGAGGTAGGCTCAGATACAAGATTAAGCAGGTATTTTCATCTCCAACAACCAGGACGAAAGACCGGCATTCGTTTCTTGAATCTAATACCAATGCGCAATCGAACTTGTGAGACGGCCGTATGGCTCCGCCGCTTCGGAGCCATACCGGCCGCCCGCCGATATCACCTCTTTGAAAGCGCATCGGTATAAGGGGGGCCACATGGATAGTTACCTACAAACATTGGCAGACGCCAATCTTGTCGAATCAATCCGTGAACATGCGCGTTGGCAGCCCGGCTCTGAGTGCGTTGAGGAGGACGGACTGTTAATTTCCGCAGGAACGACCAGGTTTCCGTTTCCTTATTTGAATTGTTTGATTCGTGTTGATCCATCGGTATCAGCTCAGCGCGTTCTTGACCAAGCAAGAGATTTTTTTTGGACACGAAGCCGGGGATTTGTCCTATTCGTACGCGCCTCTCAGGATCAGGACTTGGATTCGCTTTGCCAAGAGAAAGGTCTAAAGCTTCTCGGCGATGCACCGTGTATGGTCGTTGAAAAACCATTCAAGTCCGTTGATTCACCGGACGATGTCCGCGTAGAGAGTGTCACAGTAGAGCGTCATGTGCGAGACTCCGTTTCGATAAACCGTGAGGCATACCAGGTGTACGGTTTCGATCCCCAGGCAGTGGATCTACTATACGGCGAGCCATCCAGGCTTTTGTCATCAGCCAATGTCACGGGTTACGTGCTTTATCGCGAAAACAGGCCTGTCTCTACTGCATTAACGATTTTGAGCGGAAACGGAGCAGGCATTTATTGGGTCGGAACCGTCTCGGCTGCCCAGCGTTCGGGTCTAGGTACAATAGGGACTAAACTGGCCACAAATGCGGGCTTTCAGCACGACGCCTCAGTTGTCACTTTGCAGGCGAGTCCTCACGGAGAACCGGTTTATGCGCGGCTCGGCTTTAAGACCTACGATCGCCTAAGATTTTACGTCCACCCTAAACCAAGCGCAGTTGAATCCCCCTTTTAGACGACTAGGCGCCCTCTCTTCTCCGCCAAAGTAATCGTGGCACATGTCCCTGAATTAAACTCCAGGAAGTCGTTTTCAATTCCGTCGCTGAAGATCACGCCTGCTTCCGGCATTTGAGAGACAAGCTCGAGCGGCTCATCTTCCGTGATCTTGCCGAACACGAGCGACGCCTCGCTGGTCTTGCTGGGGAATGGTTCCCGAACTGTATAGTAGAGATAGCGCGCATCCCAACCGAAATCGGAGAAATCAGGCTGCGGAACCTGCCGTCCCGCGATCCGCCGCGCGATCGCGGCCGCACCCGTCGTGAGGCTCCTGAACCAGCCCGTGGCGCCGAGTCCCGTGGAAACGATGATCCCGCTCGATGAATGCTGCTCTTGCCCTTCCGCGGTGCGGATAATGTATCGGGCCGACACATGGGATTTGACGCCAATGAAAAGGTCATTGACCGCGTAGAGCGATTGCCCGTTGTTGAGGCGGGCTTTGGCCATGGTTACTTCTTTCACGGGCCTGCGATTTGCGAAGGCTTCACGGACCACTCGTGACAGGTCCTTCACCTCGAACGCGAGGAGAACACCGTCCCACCGAGCGGGGTCAGGGTTCACCCCGAGCACCAGCTGCTCGTCGAGGTACTTGATCGTGTTCGCAACAAGTCCGTCCTGTCCAAGCACCACGATCGTGTCGTCCTTGCCGAAAAGATAATTAGGAAGAAAGGATCTCTTCAGGATGTGCAGGCGTCCGATCTTCCTCAGAATCGCTTCTGTTTCTGCTACCGCGGCACGATACGCTGCGTGTTCGTGCTCGTAATCCGAAAAGTCAGCTCCCAGGTGCTCCACGTAGAACTTCGCCTGACTGACCGTATTGAATCGAGTCAAGAGATCGTCCAGACGAGTGCTCCGAGTAACCAGGACAATCCTGTTCTCTGTCATCCGATCCATTGGATCACTTCTTCTCTTGTGCCAGAAGTTCCCGGAGGAGTTCCGGAGTCACGTTGAGTTGACCGATCTTGTCGGCCTTGTCCGCGATCCCTTGAAAAGCGAGCGCCATCAGTTGGCCCGGCTGCATGCCGGTCGAGGCAAGAGCGTAAAGCATCTTTGGATCTACGCCTTCCAGCGCCTTCATGGTGGCGGTCAGACCGTAGGCCTTGGCTTCTGCTTCGAGCCGCGTATTTTCAGCGGTCAAGGTAACGAGTTGTTTGTTCTTTTCCTCGAGGGCGATGTTGGCCGCCATTTCGGCTTCCCGCATTTGCCGCTGCTTTTCCTGAACCGCCAACTCCGCATCCATTCGGGCTTCCCGGACCTGGCGCTGCTTGTTTTCCACAGCGATGTCCGTGTTCAGCTCATTCTCGCGAATGGCACGTTCATGTTCCACGGCCGCGTTGCGACGAGCATAGATGGCTTCGTCGGCCTCTCGGAGCAGCCGTTCGCGAGACTCGGCCTCCAGAGCGCGGCCGGTTTCGGGATTCGGTTTGATAGAGAGGATCGACAGACCAAGCACTTCGACTCCGAGCGCGGACATCTCCGCGGACTCCTGGAGACCTGTCTTTGCGCGCTGGACGAGCATATCGGACGCTCTGAGCGCTTCTCTCAAAGTCAGGGTCTGGAGTTCGTTGCGAGTTAGGACTTTGATGAGATTGATGATTCGTTGGGACAACTTCTCGGGATCGTCCGAAATATACTCGTGGGTCCTTGAGTCGAGGCTGAAGTTCAGCAACTGCGAGCTTTTCCGTGGATCGGCGATGCGATAGGTGACCTGTCCCTGAAGGTAGATCTCCTGGAAGTCCGCGGTTGATTCTTCGAAGATAAAGGGCGCATCGGTACTCGCCATGGGCACAGCCACCAGCAGCGTGGTCGGGGCATAGTAGAACAGGGTCATGCCCGCGCCCTCGCGCACGACCTTTCCCTTTTTGTACTGGAGAACGTAAGTTGTCGGCTGAACCTTGAGGAAACGGAGCCCGAACATCACAACCTCCCCGTATGAATTTCATGACATTATTCGCGCCGCCGGCCCTCTCCCCCGAATTTCTCGCGCGCGAACACCACCCGTTCCGCCACGGTTTTAAGCTTTGCATGCTCGCGTTCAACCAGTTGGAGTCGTGGCAGCAGTCCGTCATTGTTAGCGATTTGGATATTGAGGCCGGGCCGCGCGTTGAGTTCCAGGATGAGCGGACCTTTGGTCCGGTCCAACACGATGTCCACCCCGAGGTACCCCAGCTGCGTGATCGTGTGGCACCGGCACGCCAGCTCCAGTAAGTCGTCCCATCCGGGCACTTCAACTCCGGTAACCGGATGAGCAGTGTCAGGATGGTTGGTTATCACTGAGTTGCCCAATACGCCGGCGAGCGTCTTGCCGGTGGCGATGTCGACGCCGACGCCCACTGCACCCTTGTGAAGATTCGCCTTTCCTTCGGACATGCGGGTCGGCAGCCGCACAATCGACATGACCGGCACCCCGAGGAAGACGACAATCCTGATATCAGGCACCCCAAGATAGCTAATGTGTTCAAAGGTGGGGTCGAACTCCACCCTGTACTCAATGAAAGCTTTGTCAGGCTGGCCTCCCAGGCTGTACAACCCGCTGAGGATGCTGAAGACGTGATGCTGAAGTTCGTCTTCATCGATGATGAGGCCGTCGGGTTGGCGATATTTCCCGTTGACGCGATCGTCAATGACAAGGATTCCTTCTCCACCGCTCCCGTGCGCGGGCTTGACAACAAAGCCCGACCGATTGCGCAGAATCGGCTTCAGTGTGCGAACCTGGCCCTCCACTTCGATTACGCCGTACAGATCCGGCACGGCAATATTGTTGTCCTGCGCGAGTTGTTTGGTCCGCAGTTTGTCGTCGACAAGCGGGTAGAACCGCCGGGGATTGTATCGGAGCACGTAATCTCGATTACGCCGGTTGATGCAGAGCACGCCTTTTCGACGTAGAGCGCTGATGAGGGTGAACATCTTTAGTGCGCCATTTCGCAAATATGGTGAGGAATGTTGTTTGATGGTCCTCGGATGATTAGTGGGGCCGGCGTCTCGAAACTGTCTCAAAAGTCTTCGAAGGAGTGCCATCGTAGCACGATAACCCCCTCACCCCAACCCTCTCCCAGAGGGAGAGGGGACCGGAAGTCGGCTCCATAGGCCTCCCTCTCCTCCTGGGAGAGGGCCGGGGTGAGGGTGACTGAGCCGGGAACAAAGCATAATCGTGCTACGGTTTTCAATTCCTCGCAGGTTTTGAGACACTCTCTCTCTGCCGGCCATTAGTCCAGGACCGGCGCGGAGGCCGGCCCCACTATTCCCTTCAAGAATCGGGAGACACAGCACGGCGCCACATTTCCGCAATGAAACACTTAGTCACCAGCGTGCCATCTCGGCTTAGGCCGTGCCACGCGCGTGACAGCACCAGACTTGTCATTAGTCGATCTGTCACGAGATTTGCGGATTGCGTGACCATTTCCTATCCCTTGGCAAGCTCTCGGAATCGGTACAGGTCCGTAAGGCGGTATCCGGCGTACCCGCCGACGAGCAGCGTGCCGGCCAGGAGAACGAGGAGCAGTTCCGGAAAAACGAATGCCAGATGTTCGACCAGCTTGATGTTCATCACCAGGAACGCCACCGCGGCAGTCACGATGCTGCCCAAGCCGGAAACGAGCGCCTCCATCGCGCCGCGTTCTTCCCAGAGGATAGACATACGCTCGATGGTCATAGTGATTATGACCATCGGGAAGAGCGCTACAGAGAGACCGGTATGACCGCCTAGATTGTGCGTGACGATGCTCATGATGGCCATAAGGCCCACCACGACGATGAGCACCGCGGCAAGTCGCGGCACAACCAGGAGCTTGAGGCGTTCCAAATAAAAGCGCACGGTCAGTCCCAGCGCGATAAGCGCCACAAACAGGAAAATCCCGCGGAGCAGGCCCGTTTCACGGAATGACAAGGCAATGAGTACCGGCATGAACGTACCGAACGTCTTGATGCCCACGAGATTCCGTAAGAGCACCAGAACGAACGCGCCGACCGGCACCAGGAGCATCACCCGGTAGACCGCCTGTGTATTGATCGGCAAGCCGAAGAGCGAGAACTTTACCAAGAACGGCTTGGAGATCTCCGCGCTCCGCACGGCCGCAGCTATGGCTTCCTCCACCTTAGGGCTCACCGAGAAGACCACGCTCATGTTGGAGGCGCCATCGAGGTTTACGAGTTTCTTCGAGCCGAGCCACCAGCGGAACCAGTCTTCGGGTACCGGCGACTCCCCGGTAATGGGCGTGAACGACCGCCAAGTGTTACGGTCAAAGACCTCGACCCACTGTAACAGAGGAACTTTCTTCGAGAAATCGTACTTGCCTTCCTGCAAGCGGATGCCGTTGGCCTGCCGTGCGGGAATTCCGCCGTACTGGAGGACACTCACGATGGTCTCGACCTTCTTGCTGATCGACGGCTTTTGGCCCAGGAGCACTTTCACGTTGTCATCCGGCGCGGGGTCATTCGCTTTCTTGATGAGCGTGGCAACCAGAGAATGCGTATCGGCCGATTTGGCTTGGATCTCCGCAAGAAGGGCTTTGGTGGCCTCCGACGTGGGCTCGTCGAGGACCGGAGGCGTAACCGCGGGCGGTTTTTGCGTGGCCGCGGCGTCCTTGGTTTTCACGGCCCGGATAACCGCTTGGTAGTACATGCTTTGTGGACCGCTCGCCGTACGGATCGACCAAGTGGCGACACGGTTGCCTTCTTCTCGTGTTGCCACAAGGCCGTACCCCGCGGAGACAAACTGCTCGTCGGCGATGGCAAAGTTTCTTGAGCTGCTGGGTATCAACACGGATAGCTTGACGGGCTTGCCTTTGGCGATGAACTTTACCCGCACTGCGACATTCCAGACATTCGCGGTTGTCTTGGGCGAGAGTGGAAACCCCAGATAGTAGGCCTTATAGACAAAAACACCGAGGCCCACCACCGCAAGGGCCGCGGCAAGGGCATAGAGGTGCAGTTTGCTCACCTCGTCGGGGCCTCCTTGCAATTGGGTTCTGTTATATGCGTCCGGCCCGGATCAACGATGAGGTGCCCTTCCATGAAGCTCCGGCCGAGGAGCACCGGGTACTTGAAATGACTGCGATCGACGAGGTTGACTTCCGCCTCTTTGTAGAAATTCCCAACGCAGATACCAAGAACTACTACGTACCGTTCGAGGCGGGGGGCTCCATGGCGCTTAATTTTGGCGGTGCGAACGAGTTGAAGTTCGCAGATGTCCTTCCTCTCTTCCCGTCCCCCTATGCAGAAGCGAACCCATCGATTTCCATCGCGACTGAACTCACTGATATCAAATGCGTGGATGGACGAGTGGTCTGCCCCCGTATCCACTTTGGCGTCAAGCAGGACATCGCCCGGGAAAACGCGGACCTTTTCGACCCATCCGACGATCTGCTTTTCTTCCGCCGCCCCTGAACCGGCAAAGAGCGTTACGAGCGTACCGAGCATCAGAACAATCCAGCCTTTCATTCTGCCTCCAAGGGGTAAGCGGCTTCACTTATACGTCCCGGCCCTTACGGTGTCAAGGTGACGACCGGTGGCCCTAACGAACGGACTTGCTTGAATCTTTCATCCACAATGGTTAAAATGTGGTTACGGTCATCCTCCTTGTAGCGGTAGCCTCCAGTGGATTTTCGAATCCTCCCGATCATGCTCATCATCGCGGTCCCGGTCGCTCTGTGCGGGTGCGACGTTGTCACGGCGGTCCAGGGAAATGAGCAGCCTGAAGCTCAGGCTGTTAGCTCCGCGGTCGATCAGAAACCAAACCCGGTCGCGGGCGACGCGATAGTCCGCGGCGAAATCGGGGAGGCTTCGGTGTTGCTTCCGATTCTAGCGAGCGATACCGCTAGCACGCAAGTGACGGATTTGATCTTCAGCGGCCTCCTCAAGTACGACAAAGACATCAATCTCGTCGGGGATCTTGCGGAACGATGGGAAGTATCCCAAGACAATCTCAAGATACGTTTCTTCCTGCGTCAGGGCGTGAAATGGCACGACGGCGCTCCCTTTACGGCTGACGACGTTGAGTACACCTATCGTGTGTACGTCGACCCAAAGACGCCCGCGCCGTTGGCTTCAGCGTTCATGCGTATCGATAGTCTCAAAGTAATTGATCGCCACACCGTTGAAGTGACGTATCGGGAGCCGTACGCTCCGGCCCTTGCCTCGTGGGTGACCAATAAGATCCTCCCGCGGCACGTTCTGGAACACAAGGATATCACGAGCTGCGCGGCCAAGCGCCATCCGGTCGGCACCGGGCCGTTTCGGTTCGCGAAGTGGAAGAGCGGCGAAAAGATCGTGATCGAAGCAAACCCTGACTACTACGCGGGCAAGCCCCATCTGGAGCGGATCATCTTTCGTATCGTCCCGGATCAGGCGGCGATGTTCCTCGAGTTGAAGGCGGGCGGTATCGATCGCATGAGACTCACTCCGATACAGTACGACCGTCAGACCGCTACGGATTGGTTTCAGCGGAACTTCCGCAAGTATCGGCATGTGGATTTCGGATACGTTTACCTGGGTTACAATCTCAAGAACGAGAAATTCGCGGATAAGCGCGTGCGACAGGCGCTTACCATGGCAATAGACCGCGAGAGTGTGGTCGCGGGAGCCCTTCTCGGCCTGGGACGGGTCGCAGAAGGACCGTTCAAGCCGGATAGCTTCTGGAATAACCCTCACGTTTTCAAGTGGTCCCACGATCCCCTGCGGGCTTCGCAACTCCTCGCGGAAGCGGGATGGACCGACACCGACGGTGACGGAGTTCTCGATAAGGACGGTATACCGTTCGAGTTCGTCATCATCACCAACCAGGGCAACGAGAGCCGCAGACTCGCCGCCATGCTTGTCCAGCGCGATTTGAAGCAAGTAGGCATCAAGGTCCACATCCGCGTGCTGGAATGGGCCGCATTTCTCAAGGATTTCCTCGACAAGAGGAGATTCGATGCGTATCTGTGCGGCTGGGTTTCAGATATAGACCCCGATCCCACAGACCAGTGGCACTCCTCCAAGACCGGCGAACATCAGTTCAATCACGTAGGATACTGCAACGAAGAGGTTGACAGATTACTCGCAGCAGGAGCCTCGACCCTCAATATCAAAGAGCGCAAGCGAGCCTACGACCGGTTCCAGGAGATACTCGCAGAAGACCAACCCGTCACGTTTCTCTGGGTTATCGAGGCGCTCAATCTCGTGCACGCTCGTTTTAACGGCATTGAAACAAGCCCTATGGGCATCGATTACAACGTCGAGCACTGGTACGTTTCCGGGCCGCCCCGCAGGTCATGCCTCGCGCCCTGAGATCAAAGCCCTTTCCCACCTAAAGCGAGTGCCAAGACAAAAGGCAGATTAGTCTCGAAGAGAGGCAATGCCACTCACCGCATAGCTCGAACAGGCACCAGCCTTGATGGAGCGGGTGCCACTGCTGCCTCGTTCAGCAGTGTTTCTAAATTTGTTCCGTAGGTGGGTAACCCAAAAAGAGCGCGTCGTTCCCGCGAAGGCGGGAACCCAGAAAGGAAGCTGGATTCCTGCCTTCGCAGGAATGACAGAAGGTTGCCATGCGATTCGGACAAGCCTCTTGGCAATTCACATAATTCGCCAATAGACAGGCGAGACGCCTGTCCCACCAAGTATCCTCGGAGAGCAAACCAGCGATTGCGTACCGGCACCATCGGAGAGAATCACGCACCCTACGAATGGACCCTCCGCAATAGCGCGCGGAGCCCGAGGGCTGCATCTTCCGGAAGCACGTACGTGGGCACGCCCGCTGCCTGAAGCCTATCCCTGTCATCAGCCACTTTCTGAAGCGTACCGATAAAACATGCAATGATCGGCTGAGAGTAACGATGAGCGAGTTCAATGAGTGCATCGGAGGGGTACGGCCAGTTCTTGTGTTCGCAGAAGATCGCAAGGAGCGCATCCACCGACGGGTCGTCAAGGATCGCCTCCGCGATGTCGTGAAAGGGTTTGGTAAGGAACGCGCCCGCCGCGCCGTCCACGGGGTTTTTGTGCACCACCGGAACGGTCGGGCCGAGGATTTCCGCTATCCGGTGTAGCGTGTCTTCTGACAGGTCGGCCAAAGTGCAACCGGGCTCTTTCTGGAGAATATCCCACGCCACAATGCTCGGTCCGGCGGTATGGGTGAAGATACCGATTCGCTTCCCGCGGGGCGCCTTGCCGAAGGACAGGGCTTTACAAACGGAAATCATCTCCCAGATCGACGAGACGGATTCGGCTCCGGCCTGCTTGAGCGCGCCGTCCCAGATCAAATCGGAACCCGCGGCAGCGCCGGTGTGCGTCACAGTGACTCGATCGGCCTTTTCGCCTCGGCCACCCTTATACACGACGACCGGCTTGTTCGGCGTGATCTCGGCCAGTTGCGCGATGAATCCTCGCGGATCCGCGGAACCTTCAGTGAAAATGCCGATCACGGAGGTGTCCGGATCGTACCTCAAGTATTCCAGCAGCGTGCTGAACTCGAGGTTGACCCGGTTCCCTACGCCGATCCATTTTGCAATGCCAAGCCCCTCGTCGTCGGATCGTCCTTTAAGACCAAGGCCGATTCCGCCGCTTTGGCTGAGAAATGACACATTCCCCGGACGGAGTACGCGCGGGTAGAATGTGACGTTGAGCGCTGCCCGTGCGTTCAAGAAGCCGAGCGTGTTAGGTCCCACTATGGGCATCAATCCTGCGGCTTCTTTGAGGCGATCCTGGAGTTTCGCCCCCTCGCTGCCCATCTCTGCATACCCCCCGGCTATAACGCTTGCGCCGGCTACTCCCATGGCGCTCAGACGAGCCACCGAGTCCACCGTCGACCGCTGGTTGAGAGCAACCACCGCCAGGTCGGGCACCTCGGGGAGATCGTCCAGATCTCGGTACACCTTTAAACCGAGTATCTCTTGATGACGACGGTGAATGGGATAAATGGCGCCGGGAAATCTGCCGGTCACGAGGCTGTCCATAATTGCATGGCCGACTTTATCCGGATGCGCACCGGCTCCGATCACTGCGACCGATCGCGGGGCGAACATTCTGCCGAGTCTCTCCCGAAGGGCATGGTCCATTGCGTTTCCTTTCCTGCGGGGCGCCTGAGAGAGCTGCCGTGTGAGAGTCCGGACACTATACCAACTCCCACGGCTAATACCAATGCGCTTTCTAACAAGTGACATATAGGGATTCTCGAAAGTTTTCACGGAATGGAGACACACTGCTGGGCAAGCCAGCAGTGGCACCCGCAAGGCAACCCGTCAATACTTTCGAGAACCGATATAGAAAGGGCCGGCAGGGACGCCGGCCAATGCCGGTGACTTAAGGGCATATGATGTGGCGCAGGCTTTCCAGCCTGCGATTCTTTTGCCTGAAAAATCGGCAGGCTGGATAGCCTGCCCCACATTGGGAAATCAAGACGGAACTCTTAAGTCACAAGCATTGGGGACGCCTGCCCCCACTATGTTTGGTGGCGGCCCCGCGTCCCGCGGGGCGCCCGCCATTTTCACTTGTATGAAAACGCACTGGTATAAGAATCCACGAAGAATGACAGAAGAACGTTTCGTTCAACTATAGGAGCTGAATAAACATGAGCGTATCGGGCGATAGAACGTTTACGTGTTCATGGGATTTCTGCTTGAAACATATCGGTCCGGCAGCTATCGTCAGCAGAAATTGCCCTGGCTCAATGCAAGAGGAGGTTGAATACCATGGCTCAATCGGTCCTCCGGGAAGCGGACAGAGTGGAAATCACCGTATTGGTCGACAACTACACGGATCTTCTTCTCATGCAGAGCACGGATGTGGTCAAGAGACCAGCAGTCAAGCCGCCGGGCGCTCTCCTCGCGGAGCACGGGTTCTCTTGTCTGATCAGCGTTTACGCCGGTTCGGAAAAGCACACGGTGCTGCTGGATACGGGCGTCACATCCAAGTCTCTCTTACACAATGCGGACGTTCTCAACGTGAAACTGGACGAAGTTGAGACCGTTATATTGAGCCACGGTCATTTCGATCACTTCGGAGGCTTGAGCGCTTTCTTCGAGAGGGCGGAAAGATCGACAGTGCTTGTGCTTCATCCGGACGCGTTTCTCCAACGTCGCCTGAACATCCCTCCTCTGGGAATTCAAGTCGATCTGCCCACGCTGTCCGAAGGGAATTTGAGCGCGGCAGGTGCAATGGTTCAGATGCATGAAGGCCCTTTTCTTTTGGCCTCGGAGTTGATCCTTGTGTCAGGAGAAGTGGAAAGACGAACGGAGTTCGAGAAAGGATTCCCGTGGGCTGAAGCCATGATCGGCGAGGAATGGATAACGGATCCTTTTCACGATGACCAGGGATTAGGTCTCAAGGTCAAGGGCAAAGGATTGATCGTGATCGGGGGGTGTTCCCACGCTGGAATCATCAATACCGTGAGGCACCTTCAAAAGCAAACAGGAACGGACAAGGTGCACGCAGTTCTCGGTGGATTCCATTTGACCGGCCCTATCTTCGAACCGATCATTGGGCCGACCATCGACGAGATGAAAAAGATCGGACCGGACTGCGTCGTCCCCACCCACTGCACCGGGTGGAAAGCGATCAATCAATTTGCACAGGAAATGCCCGATCAGTTCGTTCTCAACACGGTTGGAACCACGTATGTTTTCTGATGATGGGAGGGAGAGTGCGGGGCTTGGCTGGCGAGGCTTTCCCGCAAGGGCGCTTCCCGCAGATCGGGAGCACTTTGCTGCGACTCATTGATCAGTTCAGTATTAGCCTAACGTTGGCTTCGGTAATGAAAATAGGTAGGGGCGGGTCTCAGACCCGCCCCTACACGGCGTTTCGGGTTGTTCGATGCCTCTCATTGCGCGAGGCAACGCGGCACTCTGTTGCTCAATCCATGATCTTTTAATCCAATACCTTCGCCGCTTCCACGGCACTTGTCCGTCAGCGTCCGCCTCCTGGGGGCGGCCCAGGTGCACGCGACGGTGCTGGGGGAACCATCGCTGGCGCGGGTGGCTCGGGTGCTTCAGGTCCGAGAGGCGCTTCCTCCTCGGCTTCTTCTACGGCTGCCGGAGCAGCTCCGGGCGGTGGCGCGACAGGCCTGGTAAGCGCAGTCCGAGCGAGGACACCGCCCTTAATCTCACGACGTCGGCTAATCCTGCTGACAACGGTCCCCGGCGGGGCCGCGTATGACGGATGGGCAAGGTCCATCCCGGAGCACTTCCAGATGTACACGAACACGTCTGTCGTGGCATTGACCATGGTGCTGTAGTATTCGTTGAAATCCACATTGGTGAAGACCATTCTGCGGTTGAACTTCGGCGGGGCCCGGAACATGGCATACACGTCTTCCCGCATATCTACGGGGTACTTGTCGTTGCGCACGTGCCGCAATTCGGGCATACCTTCCGGCTGAAGACGTTCCAGTAGTTCCCCACAGGACTTGAAATCGCCGTACCCGTCATAATAGACCCAAATGTCGATGAGGCCTTCCGCCACTGCTTCCTGAAACGTCCGAGCGAAGTTCTCCAGGTATTCCAGGTCCGGCATCGCGGGCATCTTAACCAGGATGGTCGACATGGCTATCATTCCAAGCCGACCGGCAAGATTTGTAGCGGACGTGTCGAGCTTGATCTCACCATCTTTGAACGCTGCGACGCAGTACGGAATATCTCGGCTCAGTCTTGCATACGCTTCGCGTCGGATCTCCTCGAGGTCTTTCAGTTTGGCCGCGCCATTGAGAATGTCGCGCATCATGAACGTCATACCCCGGGTGAAATCGTAACGATTCTGATAGAGGTACGACCCCATCGATCGAGGCAGCAACTTGACCAGGTCCTTATTGAAGAGCGTGATGAATTCGACGTGCGTTTCGTATCTCATATAGCTCTGCGCCGGCGGCGCGAGGCACATGAGCCCGACGAATATGGCCGGAAGAAAGAAGAATAGCATTCTGCGGGGCATGGAGGTTCCTCCTTGCGAACGGGTCTGCCACACGCTGGAGGATACCATATTTTGTATCGAATTTCAAACATGATTTCACTATGCTAGTGCATATGTCTCATGCTGTGTATGAGATGGCTTGCCTGGCCGCCGCTCGACGCATCTTCAGGCACGGAAACCTGTCACCGCCACGTGTCGCCCTGTCTTCCCGTTGTCTCGGCGGTAAGAATGGAATAACTCCGGATAACATGCCGTGCAGAGGCCAACGACGTGGACATTGTTCGCAGGAATTCCAGCGATCAGCAACTCCGCGCGGTTTGCGTTTATCAGGTCGAGACGCCGGCTTACCCGTTCCGGCCGCTTTCCCCGGACTCGCGCGGCGTGGAACACTTTGCCTCCAGGCAGCCGAACGTGCGAGGCCGCGGCGGCTGTGGCGTCCGCGCCGCTGAGCATGAAGTCCCCCGCGGAAGGGAACCCTTCATGGAAGGCTCCGATTACCTCGTCGCCGACTTCGTAGCAGCATGGGCCGATGGACGGTCCGACTGCGGCGAGGATGCCCGCGGGATCACAACCGAATACGTCGCTCATCATCCGGACCGTTTTTCGAGTAATCCTGAGGAGGGTGCCTTTCCACCCGGCGTGGACTGCTGCAGCAATTCGCTTTTCAGGATCGAGAAGAAGCACGGGTACGCAGTCCGCTGTGTGCACAGCCAGAAACAACCCTGGAACCGGCGTGATGACGGCGTCCGCTTCGCCGGGTTGTCGCGGGGAATCAAGGATTTCCACTCTATCGCTGTGCACCTGGCGCGGGAAGAAAACGCTCGCGGGGTCTATATCAAGCCCGTTCGCGACGGCAATGAAATCAGAACTTCCCTTCCCTTGGGAATCTCCCTCGGAATGCGCGGCACAAGCGCGGCTGTTCTTCAGGGAAAATGCCGCCACAGCTCCGACGCGCTCGGCAGCGCGAAGTACGAGCGCGGATTGGCTGCCATTCGACGATATGCGGAATTCGCCGGACAGAATTTCAGTCCCGGAATGCGATCCGCGCAACTCACTTCTCCCGCGAGTCGAAGAGCGCGAGCCAGCGGTCGATGTCGTCGGCTTCGGGTTTTTCAGGTTCGTTGCGTACGGTCTGGGACAGCTTGGTGCGAAATTCACCCGATCGGATGACCTGAGCCCCTTCGTTGCGCGCTCTGGATGCCAGTTCGCGATCGGACGTGACCACGATCAGGTCTCTCTTGGAGCGAGAGAGTTGTACGAGTTCTATGATCCTGGAGTCCGCGTCTTCACCTCGCCTGGAATAGAAGATCCTCACGCTCTTGTACTTGATGCCGTCAGGAAATTCGTCGTCAGGGCCGCCATCGAAGACGAGCGTTACTTTGGCCCTCGTGGCAGCTACAAACCGTACTGTGTCGCGGATCAGGCGTTTCCTCGCCGCAGGCTTGTCCCGATGCCAGCCGACAATTTGAGCCATCACGTTGTTCCCGTCTACAACGTAAGGCAAAACCGCGCTCCTCTCCCGGCTTCATCGGTCCCGTCACTGGATGACAAGGCGACTATTCTCTAATGAAAGCGAAGTAGATGAGCCCGAGCACGAGGGCTCCTATACAGAGGAAGAACAGGATAAGAGCCTTGAGGTCGGACGTGTCCTCGGGAAACGTATAGCGGTAAACGGCAGTGCCCGCCAGGACGCCGGCCGTGATCACGCTGAAGTATTTCATACCCTTGATCAGGCTGTAAACCAGCACAATCGCCAGGAAACCGAGAAACCACGGGCTCACCAGAAGCTCGGCCGGTCCTTGGACACCGAGCATGTCATTCACCTTGTCGAACAGTTCTGCCATCGCTTCCATGACGTCACCTGCCTACGACGAGGACTCCTTGGGTCGGGATTTTAGCACGGGTGGCCCCGCGACGCAAATTGGGATCTACCGGCTTGACATTCGCGGCCCGCGGCGCATAAAAATAAAAAGATATGATCGGGCGCACCATTCTGCCCCCCGCGCATAACCACTGGAGTGATTTTGGCCACCGGTATCTCACGTATACGGAATATAGGAATTACCGCACATATCGACGCCGGGAAAACGACCCTTACCGAACGAATCCTCTTCTACTCGAAGAAGATCCATCGGATCGGGGAAGTCGATGACGGCGCCGCAACGATGGACTATATGCCTCAAGAACAGGAACGAGGCATCACCATTACCTCCTCGGCCACATCCTTCCTCTGGAGAGGTCACGAGATCCACCTTATCGACACTCCGGGTCATGTGGATTTTACCATCGAAGTGGAACGATGCCTCCGTGTGCTCGACGGAGTAGTCGCGGTGATCTGCGCGGTCGGAGGTGTCGAACCGCAAACCGAAACGGTCTGGCACCAGGCTGATCACTACAATGTGCCGCGCCTGGCGTTCGTCAACAAGCTCGACCGTGTCGGCGCGGACTTCCGTCGCGCGGTCTCCATGATGCGGGAGCGCCTCGGCGCGAATCCTGTGCCGATCCAGATCCCCATACTTGTCGGCGACACCTTTTCTGGTGTCATTGATTTAATACGCATGCGCGCGATCGTGTGGGACCAGGAGACCCAGGGACAGGACTTCAGCTACGTTGAGATACCTGAGGACTGCATCGAAGACGCTCGGCAGGCGCGTTCGTTCATGCTCGAATCGGTGGCCGAGATGGACGAAGAGATCCTCGAAACGTACTTGGAAACGGAAGACCTCGACGAGAAACAGATCATCCAAGGCCTACGCATTGGTACCATAGCCAACAAGCTTGTGCCGGTCCTTTGTGGTTCGGCATTGAAGAATCTTGGGGTGCAACCCGTTATCGACGCCGCAATTGACTTCTTGCCGTCGCCGGCCGATGTACCGCCTGTGATCGGCACCAATCCCGAGACCGGCGAGCAGGAATCGCGGCCGCCGCTTGGCAAAGCTCCTTTGTGCGCCCTCGCCTTCAAAGTGCTCATGGACCAGGGCCGCAAGACTACCTTTCTGCGGGTTTATTCAGGTGAACTTGAAGCGGAGAAACCTGTGTACAACGCTTCTCGTGGGATTCAGGAACGAGTGGCGCGGATTTTCCTGGTTCATGCGAACAAGCGCGAAAAGGTCAAATCGGTTCTCGCAGGCGGAATAGCGCTCGCCGTGGGTCTTAAAGACACCAAGACCGGCGACACCTTGGCGGATCCGGCCGCTCCGATCGTTTTGGAATCTCTCGAAATGCAAACCCCCGTGATTTCCATCGCGGTGGAGCCTCGCACTCGATCGGACCAGGAGAAGTTGCTCACCAGTCTCGAGAAGATCGCGACCGAAGACCCTACGTTTCAATTTCGCGAGAACGAAGACACCGGCCAAATGCTCGTGTCCGGCATGGGTGAGCTGCACCTGGAAATCATCCTGGACCGCCTCAAACGCGAGTACAATGTCGAACTCGTCACTGGTAAGCCGCAGGTAGTTTACAAGGAGACCATTACCGCTTCAGGCAAGGGCCGTGTGCGATTCGACCGTGAAATCCACGATGTGCGCCACCTGGGCGAAGTCACGGTCACGGTCGAGCCTGCACCGCGCGGTGAGGGACTCTTCTTCGATTTTGACAAAGCCTTCGACACGGTATCGCAGGATCAACGCGACTTCTTGGAACAAGGTGCACGCGAGGCCACGCTCGCGGGAGTAGTCGCGGGCAACGAGGTCGTGGACATCCGGGTGAAGTTCAACTCACTCGGCGAGGATGCCGTCGCCATGACCGGCCTCGGACTCAAGGTTGCCGCGGCTCAAGCGTGCAAAGAGGCGTTCGAAAAAGCTTCCCCCGCCCTGCTGGAACCTTACATGAATGTCGAGGTGGTGGTGCCGGAAGAGTCCGTCGGCGAAGTCATCGCTGACCTTCATGCGCGCCGCGGCAGAATCGAGCACATCGCCCCGCGTGGTAAGACTTCCGTGGTAAACTGCGTGGTTCCACTCGTCACGATGTTTGGCTATTCGACTTCGCTTCGGTCAATTAGTCAGGGCCGCGGCATCTTCACCATGCAGTACTCCCATTACGACGCGCGGTTGTAGTGCGTTTCCCCGATACCGTGAGAGCGAACGGCCGTTCCCTCTTCACAGAAACTTGTCTTCAGAAAAACGAAAATTCGCCGGCCCGGCAGGGACGCCGGGCCCTACTAATTCTCGGAATGGAACCTTCACAGAAATCCAATAATTCTGGGAGGTCCCGTACAAAAAACTCCCGCTAACTGTTGGTGAAAAACTCTCTCGGTCCGCCGACGTTGCAGAATGTCGAGTTGAAATTTCGGTACAGTGCGTGGTAGTTGGCGATTCGGTGCCATTTTTTCAGGTAGCCGGGCGGCAGGTCGTCTCGCTCCTCGATGCGGTCCCACCCACCGGGAACGGGGAACGCGTAGTACGGCAAATGCTTGGGAATGCCTCGGACCAACACCACCTCCGGTATCACCCATTCCCGGAGCGCCATGTACACGCGGTGCATACCGTCGTTCACGACAAAATGAATTGAGCCGTCCTGCTCGATGGACTCCTCCACCACGGGCGGGAGAAGATCCACCGGCTCCGGAAAGCGCTCCACCGTCAACCGTACGAACCCGCCAAGCGCGAAGATGTCGATTCCGTGCTCTTCGAGCGCCCACTTCAGTTCCCGGACCTTCTTCAGCTCAGACCGGAGAATGTAATTCTGCGGCGGAGCGAGACAGGACACCGCCACACGTTCCAACGAAATGAACGCGTTCCGATAGATCTCGACCTCGGGGGCCTTGAGCATCGTCACGCCTCGAAGGTTCTCGATGAGCAATTCCGCGGGGAATCGCTCTACAGCCAGAATCTTCACTCCATACCTCCAAAGGTGTCGCGACGTCTCGGCGTCACGGCTGCTCCGAAAAGCCAAACTGCATTAGGACTTCCTTTTCGAGGTGTCCCGACTCCTCGGGCGACGTCGCTGCCAGAGACCGCTCCGACGAGCTTCGGAGCACCTGGAATACCATCTCCATTGCCTCCGGGGACACGGAGATCTGCTTGAATTTCCGGATCCCGTCATGGGATTCCATGATCTTCCGCCAGTACAGGTCGAACTCCTTGTTCTGCGAATCGTACGCGCGTTCGTAGTAGATTTCCTTGATTCCCGCCTGAATCAATTGCTTGAAGCACCAGTTACACGGTTCGAGTGTGCAGTAAACTGACGCACTCTCAAGAGATATGCCGAATCGGGCTGCCTGGTCGATGGCGTTGACCTCCGCGTGGCTCGACAGGCAGTAATTGTATTTGTCCGCGTCATGAGCGCCGATGGAGCGCCTCAGGCAGAAGTCGGGCCCGCGATCTATGCAGTGAGGCGCGCCGTGAACCGCGCCGTTGTAGCCTGTGGTGAGTATACGGTTGTCCCGCACTATGATAGCCCCGATCTTGCGCGAATTGCACGTCGATCGGACGCTCACCAGTTTCGCCAGAAGCATAAAGTATTCGTGCCATGATGGCCTATTCATTTCGTTATCTCCTTCACAGCTCGTGTGGAAGGTAATCGGCGGCAGGCATGCCCCAATGCTTGTGACTTAAGAGTTCGATCTTGGATCTTCAACGTGGGGCGGGCTTTCCAGCCTGCCGATTGTTCAGGCAGATGAATCGCAGGCTGGAAAGCCTGCGCCACATCAAATTCCGTTAAGTCACCGGCATTGGCAGTATGCCTCCGAAGCGGAGGGGGCATACCTGCCGCCGTTGTCAGCTCGCCTCTGGATACCCGCTTCAGAGGGGCCGCACAAGCTCCCTGATCCGACCGGATTCGACGTCCTCGAGGAATTGTTCGCCCAGGGCGGTGCTCAGTTCCGCGACCTTATCCCAGCGTCGAATGCGTTCAGCAGGATCGTCCACGAACGAGATGAAGTCATCGCGATCGGGGAGTCGCCGGTCGGGCAATAAATCCACGAAAGCCCGGCTTGGGTACACCTGGAGTACGCGGTCGAGAGACCCGTTCGGCGGCTGCCTCCACGTGAGTTTCTTGTCGAACCAGCCCGGGACGATCCGCTCCTGATAGTGGAAAAAGAGTGTAATCCTCCCGGACCCGGGACAGTAATTCTGATTGTACTGGTAGTCAATCAACCCACCGTCGCGGTACACCCCGGCCGGTGCGTCCGGGATGTCCCGCACCCCTGCTACCACATACGGCAGAGATCCCGTCGCAAGCGCGGCGGACCGGATATTGCGCTCGGTAAGCCTCACTCCCCGGCCGCGGAAGCGGCCCAGGAATCGCGGCGGCTCCTTGCCGGAATAGAAGACCACTCTCTCGTAAAAGAGGTCCATCGCCCGAGATGTAACCGCGTTCATGAGTCCCGCGACAACAATAGTCGCGCCCTCGATTGCTTGAGTCGCCGAGCCGGCAGGACCGCGCGCGCGGACCGCGTGAATGGCGACGTCAAAGGAACCATTATGAAGAATGCCTTGCGCGCCTTTCTCAGAGATGAACGCGTCAACGTTCGAACGCAGCGCGCCGGCCACGGTAATCGGTGTATCGTTCCGCGAAAAGACGTTGCGGGAGTACGAGATGCGCAGCTTCTCGTACGCGTCGAGCGGGTCCGGGCAGGCCATCGCGAGGCATCGCCAACCGCCCGCCGACGATCCAACCAGGAGCGCTCGACGATTCGCGCGCTTCAGGAACCCGCTTTGCATAAGCGCTTTGTCGAAGCCAACCGACACGAACCACTTGGGGCCCCCTGCAGGGCCCGCGAAGACCCCGATGCGCCGAGGATCGAGGCCGTCGGCACGGATGCTCTCGAGTATTTCTCGACCGGCTTTGTATTCCACGTACCTTTTCATCACCGTGAGACAATACCATCACGAAATCTTGCTGCCAAGGGAGAGTGGCCCGTCCGGGGCGGATCTCGAAAGTGATCGGTCGGTGCAGCTTTTACAGCCGATCCGCCAAAAAGGTTCTCTGGCTGCCCTTGTCATATCAACGTGTTATTAGCAGGCCCTCGCATGAACATCATGCTATCCATTCAGCTATTGGAAAAATATCCCAACTTCATTACATTTTTCTCTTGACAATCACATCAGCGGTGATAAGGGGGTCGGCAGGTACTCCACTGGGAGGGAAAGGTATGTTGAGAAGCAACCTGAGTATCTTGCCATATTACCGTAAATTTCCAATATGAATATCTCATAACTCCCTGACCTGCTTGCCGTTGAGGCGCGGCTGGTACCGATCTCGGGTCATTTGGCCTGCGAGACGGATCAAGCCCGGCCGACCGTCAAGACACAGGGGAGCGCGTACGGTCTCGTACGGGTGCGGCGCCTGATCCCGGCTCGAAACTCCACTGGATCAGACCCTTGCCGCACTCTCCACGACCGATCATACGAACTCCCATGGCGGGAATCGCCACAACGAAGCATGAATACGCCGTCAAGAATACCGGCAAGATGCCGGCGCTACCGGCGTTTTCATACGAGCTGCACGTGCGACGGCTCCTCACCGGCTCGCCATTCGGGAGGCATGAGGCTGCGACCGGATTGCGGTTTCTCATCCGCGCGCGTGGATCGGTACGCGTATTCCGTACGATACCCGTGCGCTTTCATACAAGTGAAAATGGGGGGCGCGGAGGCCCCCCGTCACCAAACATGGTGGGGGCCGGCGTCCCTGCCGGCCCTTTCTATGTCACTTGTTAGAAAGCGCATTGGTACGAGATGCGAAATTTCACTCCACGCGTGAGGGAACTGCGCTGTAATCACGGTCTGCCGCTGTTACTGCGCGCGAAAGGGACGCGCGCGGTCGGCGCGGGAAGGACGATCTTTGGTCGAAGCGGACGCTCAAGAATCATGAGGCGCGCCCGGCAAGCGCGTCTCGTGCCGCCACTATTTCCTGATAATTTGGTATATTAGTGCCGTTCTGTTATGTGTAAGATTCTAAATTTGGTATAATATGCAATTATCTTTGGTCTAATTACATATTTAAAGTGTAATTTCAGAAAAAAGTACAAGTAGCATGATATTGTTGTGACTTTTTCCTTGACAATTCTTCCCGGCAGATGTTTAAGCAAAACCCGTGAGTTCGAGCTGGGAGGAAGGGTCTGATGAGAAGAATACCCTTTATGATCTTATTATGCCTATTAGTTTCATATGTTCATAACACGTCATCCTTCGCGCGCTCTAAATCCATCGACGTCATCATCAAGCCGACGGATTCCATAACTGTCAACATCGCGCCCTCGGTTGACGAAGTCTTCCGCAATCCTACCCAGGAGCGGGAATCCGGCGCTCCTCAGTATAGGCCGGCATCTTGGGATGGCTCCGCGGGACGCGGGTTCAGAGCTTTCCCCAAGCCTATACAGAAGTGCAAAGCGCCGACGCCATGCGTGACGCCCTCGTGCGCTCCGGCCTGCCCTACTTGTATTCTCCCCATCCGTATGCCGGGGCAGTTCGAAGGAGAGGCGCAAGCATTCTACGCCAGGACCAGAGGGACCGTTCAATGGGCCAGCGGCCTGTTCGCTCCATTTCCAACGGAGATCGACCTGAACGGCGATCTGGGTATTCCAGGACACCAGACGCTCGGCGAATATATTGGCCGATATCAGCTACGACCTCAGTGGGCCTTGCACTACTCCGTTATCACATCCGAAATGGGTGATTCGTACACTCCGTCACGCTCATTCAACTTCGGACTGTGGACGTACACCGCGGGAGTTCAGGTGAGGCCCAAGTGGAAATTCTTCTACCAGCGGGTGGGGCTACTCTATCAACCCATCGTGACACCGTACGCTATCGTTTCTCTCTTCGGGGGCTGGGCGTACAATGACCAAAGCCTCAGCATCGGCGCCGGAATCTGTGGCAACCGCTGCAACAGGCTCGACCGGACTCGGAACTTGGTCATGACCGGTATCGAGATCCAGAAGTGCATCATCACCCTGCCCAACGCCGGGACGCTGTCCTGTGACAACAGAGCCTACATCGGCTTCCTCGATGATACCACTGCAGTCGATGTGCAGACCGGGCTCCAATTCAGCGTCCCCATGAATGCCGGACGGTGGGGCTACGCCAAGAGTGGTTACCGTCTCATCGACATGAAGGAGGATCGCAACGGATTGCGGCTCGACTCGTCAATGGGAGGCGGCTTCGTGGAAATGGGGCTGATCTTCTGACGGTCGGGATAGTTTTGGAATGGCGCCGGACTGAATGTCCTTCAATCCCAAGGGCTTGGGGCTCCTCCACCTTGACTGGATGTCCACCTGCAAGGTAAAGGGCGCTCCGCAATAGCCCTCCCCGGCGCCATTCACCTTTTACCAAAAAAAGAAAAGCCCGTAAAACGGCTTTTACAAGCCGCCCCTTTCAGGGCTTTTCGCAAGAGGCGAAAGGGTATGTTGAGAAGTGCCCTTCTTCTACCACATTCTTGCCGAGAGGCAAGAGTTTTTTCCGTTCTCGCTTGAAAAAACCCTCTATTCCGCTTCGCAGCCGCGCTCTACTTCCTCATTTCAAGCCAGTATTCGGTATTTACAAATGTTTTCCCGTCTGTTATCATATACAACGGGCTGCGGGCTTGCGGCTGCCCCGACGCCAACCACAAGGAGGCGGAAGGAATGACCTTAGACGAACATGATCTCCAAAGGGGTGAATCACGCACCCGTTCCCGACGAGACGTCGGCTGGACGGGGCTCCATTCCTGGGTGTTCCTCGGGATCATCGCGGTCGGGCTGGTGCTCCTGGTCATGCAAAACCGCTATCACTATCTCAACCCGCAGGGGCTGGGAAAAGCCTACCGCATCGACAAACTATCGGGCTCCATTCAAGAATACGATCCGTCGGACGGCTGGATCGTGGCTCGCTTCTCGCAGGCCCCTCCGGGCCAAGCGGCGGGCTTGACGCCTCCGCCTATGACCGGCAGCCCGGCGGTGCCCATGCATATGCCGGCAGGGCGATCCGGAGAGGCCATGACCCCCTCGGCGCCTCCTCCGGCCGAGAAGCCTTCAGCGGCAACCGTGCCCGAGCGTCCGGGCGCTCGTACCCCTTCCGAACCGCCTACCAAGCCGGCAGTCAAAGAAAGCCGCCTGCAGGAAAAACCCGAGATGAGTCAGGAAGAGCGGATGCGATCGTTCCTGGACACATTTCCCGGTTTCGGACAAGAGGAGTTCCAGCTCGCAAACGACGATCTGTACCCTGATTGGAAGCGGAATTTGGCCCCGCAGGGGACCTGGCCCGAGTTTCTCAAAGTGTACGGAGCGTTCATTGAATGGTGGCAGAAGGCCGGGTCGCCACCTGAAGCTGGGACCAAGCTCTGGAAGGACTTTACCGCGACCCAGAAGCGACGTTGACGGGTGGTACGACTTAGCCTGAAACGCATCCTTTTGACCCTCACCCCGGCCCTCTCCCAGTGGGAGAGGGAGGCGTGTAGAGTCAGTTTCTGGTCCCCTCTCCTTGAGGGAGAGGGTTGGGGTGAGGGTGAGGGTGAGGGGGTGATTGTGCTACGATCCTACTCTTTCGAGGAGTTTTGAGACAGTCTCGAGATGCCGGCCCCTACTATTTCGTATGGTAGCGGACCACGCCACGCGAAGTGCCGGGCCTTTGATCTCCCCACGTCAAATTGGTATCAGACAAAACCCCTGATCGAGGCGAAGATCATTCGGCCGGCTGTGGTCTGCAGCACGCTGGTCACCGTCACCTCGAGGGTCTTTCCCATGTGACGGCGCCCGTTTTCAACGACCACCATGGTCCCGTCGTCCAGGTACGCCACCCCCTGGCCGGCTTCCTTCCCCTCTTTGATGATCTGGACCCGCATTGTTTCGCCCGGTAGCACAATCGGCTTGAGCGCTGTGGCAAGGCTGTTGATATTGAGTACCAGGATCGAGTGCACCTCTGCGACCTTGTTCAGGTTGAAATCATTGGTAATCAGTGAGTAGCCGGTTTCTTTCGCCATTTGGATGAGCTTTTGGTCGACTTCCTTCGTTAGTTGGTAGTCTCGCTCGTCCACGATGATCTTGATATACGATTGCTTCTTGATTTTGTTGAGAATGTCCAGTCCCCGACGGCCCCTGGTTCTTCTGGTGGGTTCCGACGAGTCTGCGATCCCTTGGAGTTCCTGGAGCACGAACTGCGGGATGATGAGTGCACCATTGATGAAACCGGTTTCACAGACATCCGCTATGCGGCCGTCAATGATTACGGACGTATCGAGGATTCCGGCAATCTGGTCTTCTTTGTTCGGTTTCTTTCGAGCTACGCCACGCAATTCCGAGGCCTTGGCAGCGCCAAGTTGCATCCCGATGAGACTGAGCAACGCCATGACGAGGGCGTACACGGCAATTCCGGCCATCGGGTGATCGGGAAAGGCCGGCATTCCCGACAGTACCAGCGCTCCCGCGGCGCTGCCGCACAAGAGGCCGGCAAAGCCTCCGGCGACACGTTCGGCTTCCATCGCGAGCCATACCCGCAGGAGCACCAGCGTGACCAAACTGACCGCAAGCCCTACTCCGCCGGCGAACACCATGCCCTGGAGGTCGCCCAAAAAGGCTCTACCGGCCAGAATTCCGCAGAGGATGCATGCCGCCGTGATAGCGACAATCACGGGTCCACTTGGCAGACGGGACATTTTGTCAGAGGCGGGTGGAGACATCGAGGATTTGCGGGTCAGCCGATTTCCTCACTGGTGGCGGGGTTTTTCCTGCCGAATATCTTGTTGATCGTGCGCTCGATCTCATTTTCTTCCACCTTTTTGGCGATGGAGAGCTCTTTGATAATGAGGTTACGAGCCTGGTCGAACAGGCGACGCTCGCCGTGAGAAAGGTCTTTCGTTTCCTTCAGGAGGGTCAGGTCCCGAAACACTTCGGCTGCAAGGTAGATGCTACCAGTACGCATTTTCTCCTGGTATTCCCGATGCCTACGGTTCCAGGTTTGGGTGTCCGTCTTGGTTTGTCGCTCCTGAAGGATGCTTATCACCTTAGGAATATCCGACTCGCTGACTATTTTTCGTACACGGTTGGCTTCGACCTTATCTATCGGCAGCTTAATCACCGGTTTTGGTGCAGCAGTGTGAATCTCGGTTTCAAGTATGTAACATTGTTGGTCCGATCCACCTATCTTCTCCGTTCTAATTTCCTTTATTCGCGCCACACCGTGGATCGGGTATACAACCACATCTCCGACCTTGAACATTTTCCCCGCTCCGTTGTTCTTTCAGGGCTGCCCTGAACTCATTGGAATTATTATTGACCTAACCCCGGGTCAACGTAGCGATCGAGACGGGAACATAGTGATCAAGGGCACACGACCTTTCTTGACTGGGGTTGCTCTCGCAGGGGGAACACGGTAAGATCCTTATACAACCGGGGCACTTTCGGCCCGGTCCCCCACCCCCGGGATGGGGGGGAGATTATACAAGGGATTGTGGTTTGTCAACTAAAAAGCACAATATGGAGTAATCATGGGTCGATACATCGTTTGCCTTGTAACCATTGACGATCCCGAAAAAGCGTCTCAAATCGCGCGGTTACTCGTTGAGAAAAAACTTGTGGCTTGCGTCAATATCATCCCGGAAATATTATCGATTTATCACTGGAAAGAGCAAGTATGCGAAGATACTGAGAGGCTTATGATCATGAAAACTCGCGCCGAACTCTTCCCCGCCGTCGAAGAAGCTGTCAAGGAACTTCATCCGTACGAGGTTCCCGAGATCATCGCGCTTAATATTGAAGCGGGTTTGCCCGACTATCTCCGTTGGATCGATGACAGCACAACACTCGCCCGATAATGCTTCTGAAATCATCTCCCGGGGCGCGGATATTCTCGGCATACATATCGATCGCGAGCGCACTGCACTTATGGTGCGGTATATTGCACTTATACTGGAGTGGCGGCGCAGAATAAGTCTGACTTCGCTCACTCGCGCTGTCGATATAGCAGCACTGCACTTTGTTGACGCTCTTTCCGTATTCAGAGTGCTTCCTCGCGGTAGTTCGGCTAACATCATTGATGTTGGCACCGGCGCGGGCTTTCCTGGACTGGTGCTTCGGATTGCAGACGATTCTTTAAATGTGACGGTCATGGATCGAGACGCCCGTAAGATCGTGTTTCTCAAGCACGTGGTCCACGAATTAGGGCTCACCGGCGTCACATTCCTAAACGTAGATCTTGATCGCGTCACAAGCCATCCGCCGGACTCTCTTTTCGACGTCGCCATTTCCCGCGCCTTTTCGTCCGATCCGCTCGTGCTCGATTCCTTTGCTTCGCTGCTCAAGAGCGACGGGAGATTGATTCGCATGGCGGGCCCGTCTTCTCTCGACAAAGATATTTCTCTTGATCGTTTCATCGAGGTCGATCGTTGGGAAGGGATACTGCCGTTTGTGGAGCGATTCAGAGGAGTTATCGTTTACCGCCGGATATCGTAGTCTCATATAAACATTGCGTAACTGAATGGCTACAGTCACATACGGATTTGCTTTGGTTTATTCTCCGAATTGTGATATGAGGGTGCCCCTGAAGGACCAGGACAATGTAGAGCGGGTGAAGAATGATGGGACGCGTGATCTGCGTGGCCAATCAGAAAGGTGGGGTGGGCAAGACCACTACGGCTGTAAATCTTGCCTCGTGTATGGCTCTGGCGGAGCGTCGCACCCTCCTGATCGACATCGACCCACAGGCCAACGCTTCGAGCGGTCTTGGGATCCGCCTTGGTGCCGGAGAGCCGTCGGTGTACGATCTTCTATTGAAGCGCGCGCGCCTCGAGTCTCTTGTTCGTAGCACACTTTTGCAGCATTTGGATGTCATCCCGTCGTCACAGGACCTGGTGGCGGCTGAAATCGAGTTCGTGAGTTTACAGGCTCGAGAACGAGTATTGGCCAGCGGAATTGAAAGTATCAGACATCATTACGATTATGTCTTCATCGACTGCCCGCCTTCGCTGGGGTTTCTCACAGTGAACGCTCTGGTAGCAGCGGACACGGTGCTTGTTCCTGTGCAGTGTGAATACTACGCATTGGAAGGGGTCGGTAAGCTCGTTCAGACCATTCGTCGCGTTCAGTCGGGCTTCAACCGGTCGCTGGCGATAGAAGGTTTTCTCCTGACGATGTTCGACCCGAGAAACAACCTCAGCCACCAGGTGGTCCAAGACGTACGAAAGCACTTTGCGGCTAAGGTGTTCGGCACGATTATTCCCAGAAATGTGAAACTGTCCGAAGCGCCGAGTTTCGGCAAGCCTGTGGTGCTGTACGATATCACGTCACGAGGAGCAACGACGTACCTTTCCCTCGCAAAGGAGATTATGGATGCCGAGGTTACCGGAGACAAGCAGGCGGCGTACAGCCTTGGGACAGGGACTTGACGCTCTCCTGCCAGTTGATGAGCCTGCGGGGCGTTCTCTGACGGAGCGTGACGTTACCTATCTCTCCATTGACGAGCTGCTCCCGAATCCTCATCAGCCCCGACGGTTGTTTGCACAGGAAACGCTCACCGAACTCGCTGAATCCATCCGGGAGATAGGCGTCATCCAGCCGATCATTGCTCGACTCATCGACAGCGGGCGATATGAAATCGTTGCGGGTGAGCGCCGTTGGCGAGCGGCGACCATGGCCGGGTCCACCACTATCCCTGCGATCATACGGAACTATTCCGACTCTGAGAGCCTCGAGATCGCTCTCATTGAAAACCTGCAGCGAGAAAACCTCAATCCTATCGAGACCGCCGAGGCGTATCAAACGCTCATCAGCAAATATTCCTATACTCATGAGGTGCTGGCAAAAAGAATCGGCAAGGACAGGACAAGCATTACCAACCACCTGCGTCTCCTCAGGCTGCCGGATCCCATCAAGGACGAGGTGCGACAGGATCGCATCTCTATGGGTCATGCCAGGACGCTTCTCTCGGTCGAAGACCTGTCGGTTCAGCTCAATTTGTCCCGACGGATAGTGGGTCGGCGGCTCTCCGTACGAGAGTTGGAGTCAATTGTTCAAAATTACAAGAAGAAAATACTTGCGGCTCCCGCGAAATCCGTTGCTGATAATAGCGAGATGCGGGATTTGGAACGCGATCTGTCGCGGCATCTGGCTACGAGAGTGGTTATTAGAAATACCGCAAGTGGTTCCGGAAAGTTAGAGATATCTTTTCATTCCAGGGAAGAACTGGACCGCCTCCTTCAGGTTCTGGGATTCGGGGAAGATTTCTCTTGAAATCGAGTTCCCTCCGTGCTAGGGTGGACTCCAGTTATCTTATTAAAAATATTATGGTTATTTCTTCATGCCTACCTTATGGGAGCGCTGTCTGGAGTTGCTCCAGACCAGGGTGAACGAGGACATTATGTCCACGTGGATCGATCCGATCGTGTGCGAGGAAGTCTCGCAGGATCGCATCCTGCTATCAGCTCCGAATAATTTTTTTGTTTCATGGATCCATGACAATTACAAAAAGCTCATTTCCAATATTCTGATTGAAGTTACCGGTATTGCGTATCAAATTGAGTTTAAGTCTCGGAATGACCTCAATCCGGCGGCCCTTGAAGCCGACGTCTGTAGAGAACCGGCTCCCGTCATTCCCGAGCACTTGACGATTACCGATGAGTTCGCGCTCAGCCACAATTTGAATCCGCGCTACACCTTTGAGAGCTTTGTGGTCGGGAGCTACAACCAGTTCGCGTCAGCGGCGGCTATGTCGGTCGCCGAGAAGCCGGCGAGCAACTACAACCCGTTGTTCATCTATGGCGGGGTCGGCCTTGGCAAAACCCACCTCATGAGCGCCATTGGCTATGAGATCCTGTCACAGAACAAGGGGAGGAAGGTTTCCTTTACGACTTCCGAAGAGTTTACCAACGAGATGATCAATGCCATCCGATTCGATAGGATGGCCGATTTTCGTGACAAATACAGGAACGTGGACTTGCTCCTGATCGACGACATCCAATTCCTTTCCCGAAAGGAGCGCACACAAGAGGAGTTCTTTCACACATTTAACCGAATCTACGATAACGGCAAGCAGATCGTGATCACGGCCGACCGTACTCCTAATGAACTCTCGGATATAGAGCAGCGGCTCACGTCCAGATTCGGTTGGGGACTCGTTGCAGATTTAGGCGTGCCGGATCTCGAGACAAGAGTGGCGATCCTCAGACGAAAGGCCTACGAGGATTGCCTCGGGCTGCCGGATGATGTGGCGTACGTCCTCGCAGAGCAGGTGGAATCAAACGTGCGGGATCTTGTGGGACACCTCGTTCGAGTGGTGGCCATGAGCAAACTCCAGGGCTTACCGCTCACCCGCGATCTCGCTGAAACGGCGCTCAAGGATGTCATGCGGCGCCAGACCAAACCCATAACGATAGATCTCATCATTGGTCACGTGTCGAAGGCCTTCAACGTCAAGGTCTCAGATCTCAAGTCAAAGAAAAAACACAAACTTTACGCTTTCCCGCGGCAGGTTGCCATGTATTTGGCCCGCGAGTTGACGGAGTGCTCGTATCCGGAGATCGGGGAGGCATTCGGAGGCAAGGATCACTCGACAGTAATCTACGCCGCTCGGAAAATCGAAAAGGCTCAGGAGAAGGACCATTCCCTCAAGAACATGATTGAAGGGATCAGGAAGGAGATCAAGAAGTGATTATCATGTGGATAACTTGTCGGCGAATTGGGGATAGCCGGTAGTCGTCCGGTTCTCCACAGCAGCCGGCGGATTTTTCCACAAAGGAATCAACAGGCCGAGTCCGCTGCCGTAGCCGATCATTGTCGTTTTTCCACCGATTCACAGCATCTACGGGGACTAGTATCTTTCTTTTTTTTCTTTATAATATAAAATCTTATAGGGAGATGTGCATGCGTTTCCATATTCATAGAGATGTGCTTCTTGACGGACTGCTCAAAACGGTCCCCGTTGCGGAAAAGAAATCCACTCTTCCAATTCTCTCGCATCTTCTACTTGCCGCTTCCGATTCCGTTTTATCCATAACGGCGACGGATCTCGAGGTAGGCATTCAAGCGAAGTTCGATTGCGACGTCCAGGATCCTGGATCGTCGACGGTCCCTTCACGGAAGTTCCTCGAAATTGTCAGAGAACTCCCTCCCGTTCCCGTAGCCGTAGAACTTCAGGAGACCGGTCGCGTACGAGTGATTGCCGGTGAGAGTGCATTCGAGCTCGCAGGAATGGACCCTGGAGACTATCCGGTGTGGTCCGCTCTGGAGCATGTCCAAAGGACAACAGTGCCCGCGGAAAAGCTTACCAAGATGATTGAGAAGACGCTCTTCGCGGCGTCCACCGACGATTCCCGGTACAACTTCAACTCTGTGCTGTTCGAACAGGTTGATAACAATACCGTCCTGGTAGCAACCGACGGCCACCGACTAGCGAAGATCGAAGACGAAGTGGGGCTTCAGCTCGATGCACGGGTCTTGGTACCCAAGAAGAGCCTCACAGACGTCAAGCGAGTGCTGGACGACGTCAAGGATGAGGTGTCGCTGGGCTTCGAGCCCAAGAACATGGTTGTCGGAGCCAAGAATGTCACCATGACCGTGCGCTTGGTGGACGGAGATTACCCCGACTATAACAAGGTCATCCCGAAAACCGCTGAAATGGTTGTGAAGGCGGACCGCGGCAGGGTGATCCAGACGATCAAGCGTGTTGCGGTCTTGACTTCGGAGCGTAACAAAGGAATCTTTGTAACGTTTTCACCCGGCAAGTTGGAAATGACGGCGACTCATCCGGATCTTGGCACCGCGAAAGATTCGGTGGAGGTTGAATATGACGGCACCCAGTTTGAAGTCATCTTCAATGCCGCGTATTTTCTGGAATCTCTCGGAGCGATTGACACGGACTCCGTCGTGCTGGAATATCGTAGTGCCGGCGGCCCGCTCATCGTTTGTCCCGAGCCGAAGGGCAATTACTTCAATCTAGTCATGCCCATGAGAAAGTGATCGGGATGTCCCGATCCGCGCTTACACGAAAGGTACATCACGTTGCAGTCCGATCAGAGCTATGGCGCTGAACACATAAAAGTACTGGAAGGAATCGAGGCCGTCCGGAACACGCCGGGCATGTACATCGGCAACACCGGGTCGGAAGGTCTTCACCAGCTCGTTTGGGAAGTCGTGGATAACGGCGTCGACGAAGCGCTCGCCGGCTATTGCACCAGTATTTCCGTGATCATTCACCTGGATTCGTCTGTGACTGTCGAGGACGACGGCCGCGGGATCCCGACCGAGATTCACCCGACTGAGCGCATTCCGGCTGCGGAAGTCGTCATGACTCGGCTTCACGCCGGCGGCAAGTTCGATAACGATACCTACAAGGTGTCGGGTGGTCTCCATGGTGTCGGTGTGTCGGTCGTCAACGCCCTGTCAGCTTTTCTCAGGCTCGAGATTCGACGAGGCGGCCAGGTTTACCGGCAGACATACCGGAAGGGCAGGAAGATCTCGGATCTGGATCCTGTCGGCACAACCAAGCGCACGGGTACGAAGGTCACTTTCAAACCGGATGAAGAGATCTTCGGATCGATCGAGTTCAGCTATGAGATCGTCGCCGCGAGGCTCCGGGAACTCGCGTACCTCAATCGAGGCCTGACCGTTACGTTTGAAGACGAGCGGTCCAGCAAGGAACCGGTCGTCTTTCAGTATGATGGTGGGATCGTATCGTTTGTTGAGCACTTAAATCGCGCCAAAAAGACAATTGATGCGAAACCGATATACCTGAGCGCGGAAAAAGACGATATTTTTGTAGAATGCGCGGTGCAATATAACGACGGCTATTCGGAAACGCTGTTTTCTTACTGCAATAATATCAACACGTTTGAAGGCGGGACACACCTATCCGGTTTCAGGGCCGCTCTCACGCGAACGTTCAATTCTTACGCGAATGCGCAAGGGCTGCTGAAGAACGGCAAGAGCCAGATCAGTATCAGCGGTGAAGACCTGAGAGAAGGTCTTACCGCGGTCCTGAACGTGCGCATGTTCAACCCGCAATTTGACAGTCAGACCAAATCGAAACTTGGCAATCTCGAAATCAAGGGCATCGTCGAACAACTCATCAACGAGAAGCTTGGGGAGTATCTGGAGGAAAATCCTCAGATAGCTCGCTGGGTCATTGCCAAAGCTATCGATGCGAGCCGCGCGCGGGAAGCGGCCCGGAAGGCACGGGAACTCACCCGCCGCAAAAGTGCGTTGGAAATCTCCGCCTTGCCGGGGAAGCTGGCGGACTGTCAGGAACGCGATCCTCAACAGGCTGAACTGTTCATCGTCGAGGGTGAATCCGCCGGAGGCTCGGCCAAGCAAGGCCGTGATCGCCGCACTCAGGCGGTGCTCCCGTTGAAAGGCAAAATCCTTAATGTTGAGAAAGCCCGCTTCGATCGCATTATACAGAGCCAGGAAATAGGGACGCTCATTACTGCGCTGGGAACCGGTATTGGCGAGGAGGACTTCGACGTCTCCAAGATCAGATACCATAAGATCATCATCATGACCGACGCGGATGTAGACGGCTCGCACATCCGGACCCTTTTGCTCACCTTCTTCTTCCGCTGGATGGCCGATCTGATCAACCGTGGATACCTCTACTTCGCTCAACCGCCTTTGTACAAGGTCAAACGCGGCAAGAGCGAGCTCTATGTCAAGGATGAGAACCAGCTGGAAGACATCATCCTCCAAAGCGGTCTCGAAAACGTGAAGATAGCGCGGCGTGACGGAGAGGTGTTCGAGGGCACGCTCTTGATGAACTCCATCAAGAACCTGCTGCGTGCCGAGAAGATCCTCGACTTGTTTGAACGCAAGAATATGGACCGGCTGGTGCTCAAGACGTTCGTACGAGAAGGTATGGACCAGAGCAGCCTAGCTGACAAAGCTGCCGCGACGGATATCGTCGAGAGGGTGGCACGGCGAATAGAAGAGAAGTACCCGGAAATCGGTCCAGTTCGCTTTGACATTGACATGGACGAAGAGGAGTCCACGTACATTATTCATGTCTATACCAGACGCAACGGCTCGCGGCGGAAGACAACCGTGGATTATGACATGACTCTTTCGCCCGCGTTTGTCGAGGTGGCTACAATTACCAACAAAGTCACTGTACTTGGCGAGCCACCATTCCCCGTGACCTTGGACGGAAAGATCATCGAAGTACCCAGTGTTTCCGGGCTCGTTGAGCTCATCACGCAACAGGGACGCAGCAAGATCAGTATGCAGCGCTACAAAGGACTCGGCGAGATGAATGCCGAACAGCTGTGGGAAACTACGATGAATCCCGAAAAGCGCGTGCTGCTCCAGGTAACGGTTGAGGACGCAGTGCGGGCGAACGAGATTTTTTCGACGTTGATGGGCGATCAAGTGGAGCCGAGGCGGGAGTTCATCGAAAAGAACGCTCTAAATGTAGTGAATCTCGACTATTAATGCCTTCTTATGAAAACGCCGGTAGCGCCGGCATCTTGCCGGTATTCTTCACGGCGTTTTCATGATTCGTTTTGTCGTCTTAGCATTGTGTCACAAATTCTCTCAAGAGCTACCGACCGGTAAGCGTCATTTCTTTTCCTGAGATCCAGCGCCACGTTGCAATGGGTGGAGCTTCTCGATCATCGTCCCTTGCCATTGCCAGGGGGGCCGAGGATTTGACCCCGCCCACAGCCCCGCCCGGTCCTCTTTGGCCAAATCCTGGAGACGTTTGAACCCGCGCTCAAAAGGAACAAACGGCCGATACCACCAAGCCATACCCTTGCGTACCAATTCCTTGTTCAGGTTTTCACCATTCACCGATACCATTGCGATCATTCTATTGTATCGGTCATGTACGTGAAGTTTGGGTTTGTACCATGGACCTTCGACTCTGGCCGGCAACGGTTGCACGGTTACGAGCCCGTCCTGCACGCGGCTTTTTGTGTAGGCCAGAGCCTGGTCGCCTCGAGGATAGGGCTTGGGGACAGTGGTCTCACGGGTCGTTTCCTCTGACGGATGCTCTTCCTCAGGCTGCTTGGGCTCGACCGGGTCGACGGCGTTCGGCGCTTCCCACCAAATGGGGCTGTCAATTCCGTAGAGTCTCACGGTTTCGATTTTCGACCCGTGTTTGACTTTGATCTCATCGGCCCTGATCACTTCGGTCACTTTACCGGGCCATGCGCTGTACTCAGCCGGATACATCCACGCAAGCAAGACGATGAGAACCCACCGAGCCGCATCCATCAAATAACCGATGACCAAATCCATGGAACCAATCCCACAATCGCCGGTAACTACGCCTTCTTAAGGTGTTGAGCCGTGCAAGGGGCCGTCTGAATGAGTCTCAAAGTACCACATTTCCAAAATGCTGTCGCGGATTTTTGGGGATCTTGGTGGGACAGGCGTCTCGCCTGTCTATTGGACTCCTAACCCTGAAAGCCATGACAGGCGAGACTCCTGTCCCACCAAAGCTCGTTTCTTTAGCGGAGCCGGCCTCCGCGCCGGTCCTGGAATGATGGCCGGCAGAGACGCCGGCCCCACTAATCACCCGGCGACATCACTCGGATCTCGGTTTCACTCTTCGAGACCGACCGGCTCGCTGCCCCCACGGACACACCTTGATACACACGCCGCAGATGGGGTTGTCGATGAACGGGAGCTTGGTATTGACCGTGCTCACGTGCGTCGCACACCGATCAAAGTGGAGCGCTTCGTCACGGTCCGCGTAGTGGTATTTGGTGGGGACGTTCTTGATGGCCTGAACAGGGCACGCGTCCGAGCAGAAAGAACACTTGCCGCAACGGTTTGGCACTGGAGGATCGGGCTCCAGAGGGAGATCGGTGAGCACGGTCACCAGTCTCACACGCGGCCCATATTCGCGGCTGACGAGGAGGAGACTCTTTCCTTGCCAGCCCAGTCCAGCCGCCAGAGCAACCGCCTTATGCGAGATGTACGACATCCAGCGGTCTTTATTGACCAGGTGGGACGCGGGAATCGGCAGGGCTCTGCCGCCGGCATCTTGGAGCCGCTGAGATACCCGGAGCGCGATGTCGTCCAGGAGGGCGTTGACCTTTTGATAATGCTGCTGATAAAGCGGAGTAGGCCGGTCCACTATCGGGTCGATAACACCGTCGGCGAGTCGTACAGCAATGCTGACCGCTCGCGGGAAACTCGTGAGAAGATCCTGCGGCTCGGTTTCGATCCCGTCGAGTAGTCTAGCATCCGCGATGCCAACCAGGTCCGCACCGCATCGCCTCGCAAATTGTTTGAGAGCTTTAGCATTCACGGGTGGTACTCCATGACGGCACCGCCGGAGCGAACCGGCGCACAAAGGCGTGCCGGAACACGCGGTTCACCGAATGTATATCATGTGTGCGTCAAGCCTTCTGGGCAGCCTTCTTGCGAGCGAGCGTAAAGTCGGGCTGGCTCCCGGCGATTCGTGCAGCGGCTGCAAGGCGCTTGCACTCCGGACAAAGCTTCTGATCGAATGCTTGACTTGGCGCGCTGATGGCTTTCTCGATATGCTTTATGTGGACCTTTGAGCCGTAGAACTCACCGCAACATTCGCACTGCTCCAATTTCAGCTTGTTGATGACGGTTCCACTCATAAGGATGAAGCGTTCCCCGCCCCGATCTTCCATCTGGAGAGCACCCGTCGGACAGACGCGCACGCAACAACCCGAACCGAGGCAACGAGGGAGTTGGTGCGCATAGTCTTTCAGGATGAGCGAGCTTTCGCCTGCGTGATGGAACTTGATGGCTGCAACGCCGAGCTTGTCCGCGCACACATCCACACATTTGCCACACCGTTCGCAGACGTCGCAACGCATGCAGCGCCGCGCTTCTTGCTGGGCTGCGGCTTCGTCGAGGCCGAGTTCCACCTGATCGAACGTGTGCATACGACGGTCAAGGTCGATGAGGGGTATTTCCTGCCGCTGAATGAACGCCTTTTCGGTATAGTGCATCTCGATCGGTGCAACTGCCATTCGCGGGCGGGGCAGGCTCTTTACAGGCATGGCCATGCCGCGCAGATAGGAATGTATCGCCCGAGCCGCGCGTTTGCCGCCGCCGATGGCTTCTACTACGGTAGCGGGTCCGGTGACCGCGTCGCCACCGGCGAAAACGTCCGGGGCACTTGTCTGCTGGGTGTGAGCGCGAACCGTAATGGTCCCGTTGCGGTTGATATCTAGATCACCGAAGCCCGGAAAACCCGCCACGTCCGGTTGTTGTCCTACTGCAGAGATTACTGCGCCCACCGGCATTTTGTACTCGGAATCAGGAATGGCAACAGGTCGTCGCCGTCCGGATTCATCCGGCTCGCCGAGGTTCGCCATTGTGCATTCCAGGAAATCGATCTTTCCGTAGTTCCCGATAATCCGCTTTGGGATCGTAAGTTGGTGAACGTGGATACCTTCTTCGGCAGTCTGGATAATTTCTTCGAAGTGCGCGGGCATTTCCGAGCGAGTTCGGCGGTACACGATGCTCACGCTTTGGCAACCCAGGCGCACACAGGTGCGGGCCGCGTCGATGGCGGCGTTGCCTCAGCCAACAATGGCGACGCTGTTGGCGGGCTTGATCTTCTTGCCGAAGGAAACGTCGCGCAGGAAGCCGAGCACATCCAAGACTTGAGGGAAGTCATCCTCGCCTTCAATCCCGAGTCTGTATGATTTCCATGCCCCGATGCCGAGGAAAAACGCCTTGTATCCGTCGGATCGCAGGCTGTCCAGCGTGACATCGCTACCAATGGCAGTGTTGACAACGATCTCCACTCCCATGTCCCGGATAGCCGCAATTTCCCGGCGAACGATGTCGCGTGGGAGTCGAAACTCGGGAATCCCTGTGACAAGCATTCCGCCTGCTTCCGGCAAGCGTTCGAAAATGGTGACCCGATATCCCTCACGAGCAAGAAAATATGCGCAACTCAGGCCGGCCGGTCCGGACCCGATCACAGCCACACGCTCGTCATACCGATTCTCGGGTACGGGAATGGAGTAGCCTTTCCCCTTTTCCATGACCTGTTTGGCCACAAAGCCCTTGAGGTCTTTGATGCATAGGGCCTTATCCAGGTAACGCCTTTGGCACCAGGCCTCGCACGGGTTAGGACAGATGAGGCCGCAAACCCACGGAAACGGGTTGTCCTGTCGTATGACCTCGACGGCCTCATCGTAACGCCCTTGGGCGATCAGGGCCACATACGACGGCACATCGATTCCCGCGGGGCAATTGAGCTGACACGGCGCCGAACTCTCTCGTTTCAGTCCGCTTTCATCGTACGGGTCATGCGCTTTGTCTACTCCTCTGCCGGGTGGGAACATCCGTGTTACTGCCATCATCAACTCCTCTGGGAAAACGTACCAGGTCTTGTCAGCGAATGAAGGCTCTCGCCCACGCTGCCGTCCCGAACACCTCCGTGCAATTCCAACCGGGGTGTGGAAGAACTTATCGCGCAAAAAAGACGAAACCGCCAGTCAGACGGTCGCCGGCGGCTCGGTCTTCAAGTCACATTATAAGCGATTATGCTACAGATTCAAGGTCCTCATACCCAACCATTCAGATACGTGGGGCGCGTTAGCTCAACCTTGTCATTGCGAGGAGTGCAACGACGAAGCAATCTCCGGTGGTCAAGCGTGGGAGATTGCTTCGCTTCGCTCGCAATGACACGTTTCACCCGGACCGCTACCCCGCAAGACTGAGATCGTACGTCTCGTGTCTTCATCTGTTCGGGGCAAGGGCGGGTCTCAGACCCGCCCCTACAAGGCTATACGCCTATTCCGCCTCGGCCTGCTCGAAAGCCGCGATCCACGTCTTGACGCGATCCTCGCCGTATGTCTTCCTCCAGCCGGCCAGGATCGGCTCCAGCGGGAGGTCGGCAAAATGGCCGTGGTACGTGAGGTATTCCACGTACGGATTGCCGTTCAGATCGGTGGGAGGAAATATGGCGTGCCCGGTACCGTCAAACGTGAGAGGCTTGATGTTGTGCTTGTGGCAAAGACCTGAATCAAATGAAGGAGTTGCCTTGAGCCATCCGCCGTCCAGATAGAACTCGGTGAAGCCGTGAAATGTGAAGATCTTGCACCCCATCATCTCCACGAGTTCACCGGAGGCCCCTTCGTTGCGGATATCGGCGAGGCCCAGACGAGAAGGGATTCCGCAGGTACGGCCCAAGGCGCACAGGAGCACGGCCTTGGGAACGCAGAACCCTCTTCCTCTCTCGAGCACATTGCTGGCCCTGTAGTGTTCGGGACGGTAAAATGGTGTGTGAGGGTCGTATATGATGCCGTCACGGACGGCATAGAAAAGCCGACTAGCTTGCTCCGGCTTGTTGTCGGCAGAGCCGATCGCGGTTTCGGCGAACTTGACCACATCCGGATGTTCGCTGTCGATTACAGCGGTCGGCCTCAAGTACGCGGCGTCTATTCCGGAATCTCCCATTTGATTTCCCTGATTCCTGGTCTCTGCGGGAACGTTGCGGCTTTACAGCGAGTCGGTTTGCGGACGCGCTGGCCTGAGCGGCTCCGCCTCGGGCAGTCCCGGCCTGGCTCCGCGATCGCCCAGCTTGGTCTTGAACGCGGCCTTGATGGTCTCCCGGTATTGAAAGTAATGCTCCGCCATAATGCATGCGGAAACGTAGTAGTGGATTCTCTTGGGGAAATTGAAGAGGGCTTTGAAAAGGAACTTCCAGAATTTCCAGCGAGACGGATACAAGATCCCCTGTCGCAGAAAAGTTATGCCGACAGCGCATCGCTCGCGGTGATTGGGGAATGCGAACGGTCTCTCCACCGGTTGTCGCTCCATGCGGAGGAAATGATTGTACGCCCGTTCCATAAAAGCTTCCGGTTGATACAAGACATCGTACAACCGAGTGAATTCAGCCACGATCTCGTCGGCAGGTCTTGTGGGCACAAAGTTGATCATGCTTGTCTGGCTGCCGATTTCTCCATCCCAGGCCATGGGCAGGAGGCGATCCTCTTTGCTGAGGCGTGTGTACAGGTCCGTGCCGGGCCCAACCTGGAGAAGGGTGATGAACATCTCCGGGATCTGATTGCGTATGGCAAACTCGATCAATCGTTGATCCGCGCCCGCTGATTCATTGTCGAAGCCGAGAACACAGCCCGCGATAATCTGCAATCCAGCCTTATTGATTGTCTGACATACAACGTCGAGATCCACGGCCGCGTTTTGGAGCTTCTTCGTGAGCTTGAGGGTATCCTTGTCAGGGGATTCTATGCCCAAGAAAACTTTGTAGAAGCCCGCCTCAACCATCAAATTAAGCAACTCGGGCTGTGCCGCGAGGTTGACCGAAGCCTGGGTGCACAACTCAAAGGGATAGCGGTGCTCTTTCATCCATGGGATCATTTCCTTGAGAAGGGCCTTAGCTCTCGGCGGGTTCCCAATGAAATTGTCATCCACAAAGAAGATGAATTTGCGCCACCCCAGGTCGTAAAGAATTTCCATCTCCCGGATGATTTGCCGGGGCGATTTAGTCCTGACCTGGCGCCCGAACATGAGCGTTATGTCGCAGAATTCGCATCGGAAGGGACAACCCCTTGAAAACTGGATGTCCATTTGGGCATAGAGTTTCAAATCCAAGAGGTCATACCTGGGTGGAGGACATTCCTCCAGGTTCGGTCGACTCGGCGCCTCGATCACGACACCGGATTCTCGTCGCTCCAGAGCATCGAGCAGGAGCGGGATAGCGAGTTCGGCCTCACCCTTTACACAAATGTCCGCTCCGACTTTGAGAGCTTCCTGCGGGAAATGGAAGACCCAGGGGCCGCCGACTACGACGGTCTTTCCACGTGCACGTCCTTGCTTGATCGTCTCAACGATGCCCGGCGCCTGGACACCCATTCCCGATACCATCACGATGTCACATCGGTCCCATTCCTCTTCGGTGATGTCCCGAGCGGAGAGTTCCACGAGACGGAGTTCCCACTCATTCGGCAAGAAAGCGGCGACGGTGATCAAACCCATCGGCGGCTCAAGGAGTTTCTTGCCCAGCCGTTTCATGACAACGTTCATGGACCAGAAGGTCTGGGCATATGCAGGATTTACTAGGAGAACGAACATTATTCCTTCCGTGTCGACGCTGCCCGTAGGGCCCTTCTGAATGGTTCCCGAATACCAAGCCTAACGGGGCTACGGTCGCCCTCTTGGGGGGAGTCACGATATTGCATAGCTGCCGAAAGGAGGCCCTCCCCGAAGTCAAAATTCATTCCACATGCGGGTTAGATGGCCAAGAACACCCAATGTACCCATTTTATGCGGCTCAGGCCCATCTCAACAAGATACAAAAGTATCAAAGCGCCGGTCTGTCTGTCAAGGCCGACCCACTACCCGCGAGTGCTGAGGCCTTTCTAGGAGCGCTTCTTGCTGCGTCTCGTCCTGGCCGCGATATTTTCGATCGTCTCGGATAGGTCGCCAATGTCAATCGGTTTGGAGATGTATCCATCCATACCCGCTGCCAGGCATTCCTCTTCGTCGCCCTTCATGGCTCGGGCCGTCATTGCGACGATGGGGATGCGGATTCCCGAAACCTTTTCCCGCCGGCGGATTGCTCTTGTGGCCTCAAGGCCGTCCATTTCGGGCATCTGAACATCCATGAGAATCAGGTCAAAATGCTCCCGACCCGAAATCTCCACTGCAAGTGTACCGTCATCAGCGACCCACACGGTATGCCCCATTTTTTCGAGAATCTTTACGGCCAACTTTTGGTTGACTGGATTGTCTTCGGCCAAGAGGATGCGAAGTCGCCGCTTACTCTCTCGAATAGAATGCCGGGTAATAAGTGTTTTCCGGTCGGTGAATCCCGCCGGATCCTTCAGCACTTTAGAAATGGTGTACAACAGATCGGACTGCTTGATCGGCTTTGTCAGATATCCGGCCACATCGAGATCCATGCAGCGACGGCCGTCACCGCGTTCACCGGTCGTGCACATGATAATTACGGCAGTAGTCGGCGGGAGCGTTGTCTTTATGCGCTCCACCAAGTCAAACACATCCATTTCGCGCATCAGACAGTCGGCGATAATCACTGGATAGGCTGTCCTGTTTGTACTCGTCAGTCGGATGGCCTCGAGCGCGGCAAAACCGTTTTCCACGAGAGTGGGCTTCATCTCCCAGTGACGCAGCGTCTTCTCCAAAATTCGCCTGCTGGTGGCGTTTTCGTCAACCACAAGCACCCGCACCCCCTTAAGCGCAGCGACCTGTTCGGAAACAGGCATCTCGACAGCTCGACGTTGATAATTGAAACGTACGGTGAAGTGAAACGTACTGCCTTCCCCCTCTTCGCTTTCCACCCAGATCCGCCCGCCCATCATCTCGACAAGGCGACGAGAGAGAGACAAACCGAGGCCGGTTCCGCCGTACCTCCTCGTCGTGGAGGTGTCAGCCTGCTCGAACGCACCGAAGATCTTCTCCTGCTTATCGGCTGGGATCCCGATGCCGGTATCGGAAACGGAGAAGCGGAGAACGACTTCGTCGTCTTTCTCGGATTCGCGTTCCACGTTCACCGACACTTGTCCCTCGTGAGTGAATTTGACTGCATTGCCCACCAAGTTTACGAAGACTTGTCTCAAACGTCCCGGATCGCCGATGAGTGCATCCGGCATTTCAGGAGGGATTTCATAGAGCAGCTCGAGTCCTTTCCTATGCGCCTGCACTGCGAGGAGGGTCATGGTGTCTGCAACTGCATCCCGGAGACTGAAATCGACGGTGATCAGATCGAGTTTGCCTGCTTCTATCTTGGAGAAATCCAAGATATCGTTAATGAGGTTGAGCAGCGAATCTGCGGAGGATTTGACCGCCTCCATGAACTCACGTTGCTCATCGGTCAAGTCGGTGTTGAGAGCCAGTTCAGTCATGCCCACGATTCCGTTGATCGGTGTGCGGATTTCGTGGCTCATGTTAGCCAGAAAGGCGCTCTTGGCTCGATTTGCTGCTTCGGCGACTTCCTTGGCTGTACGGAGCTCTGCGGTGCGTTCTTTGACCAATTCCTCCAAATGCTCACGGTATTTTGTCAGTTCGTTTTCCGCTCGCTTTCGATCCGTTATGTCGAGTAATGCTCCCAGGCTTTGATCTGTGCCCGGAATAGTTGCCACGGTTATGAGAACGTCTTTCAATTGGCGTTCCCGGTCAATGAGCTGAAACTCGTAGGTTCTCGGTGCAGCGTCCGGGTCGATTCGCCTAAGCCAGTGGTATTCCTTCATTCGCGCCAGCTCGTCGTCTCGCGCCACGAGTGCCGTCCACTTCATTATTCCTTCGGTTTCCGCTTTGGTGTACCCGGTTAGCCGCTCGAACTCCTTATTCACCATGGCAATCGTCATGTCGTCTTCGACAAATACGAGCGATGTCCCGGTGTTCTCCACAATTGTTCGATAATTCTCCTCGGAGGCACGAAGCCGCGCGTACAATGTGGCGTTTTCCAATGAAATCGCAGCCTGGCTCGAAATGAGCTCCAGGATTGTCCGTTTGTCGGGCGTAAAAGCTCCTGAGACAAGATTGTTCTCCAGATATACGAGACCGATGAGCTCTGCCTGCCGCAGAAGGGGCAAACACAACACAGATACAGGCCTGTTTTGTACGATATACGGATCCGACGAGAACATAGTCTGCTCGGATGCGTTGTCCAGGATGACACCCTGTCGGGTTCGCCTGACGTAATTGGCCATTGCGAGCGGGAGCGCTGATTGCAGCTCCGGAGGACCTGGTTGCAGGACTTTGATTTCTGATCCGTCCACTCGGGCTTCAGCTTGAATCGACAATTCATCGTCGCGTGTCAGGATCAAGAAGCCTTTTTGCGCACCGGCATTCTCCAACACCGTACGCATCAACGTTTCGAGGAGATCCGGGAGGACAATTTCTCCCGAGATGGCCTGCGAAGCTTTAACCAACGTGATGGCATCCAGTTGACCGATTTGGGCGCGAGCTTCTTGTGCCTCAGCCGCGCGCTCTTCCTGAAGAAGCCACGCATGCTTCTCATCAAGCTGCGCGACTTTGCCGTCCGCTCCCCAACGTACGTAGCATTTTCGCGCTTGGCGGAGATAAGCGTGGGCAATCGTGTCAAAACCCCGCTTGCTGTAAAAACTTGAAGCGAGTTCGTTCGCGAGGCCTTCATACTGGACAAACCCGTTCTCGCGAGCGGACTGGATCGCCTCCTCGTAAAGGCGCATGGCTTCGAGATCCCTGCCGGTGATACGGGCGCGCTCGGCAGAAACGAGCAGAAAGCGATGATGGAAATTCTCAGGACAGTTATCAGCCCACAGTTTGAGCTGCTGAAGCCCATTCTCGAGGATCTCCACGAACTCGCGCTGCTCTTCTTCAGGTGCGGAAGAATACAACGCTGCCACGGTGAGCGCATGGTAGAAGCAACGAGTTGCGCCGACGATCATAATATCGCCGAGCGGAAGCGCTTTCGCCGCTTCGGTCGCCCAGTGGAGCGCGTCGGTGTACCGGCCATAGGTGAAGGCGAGGATCTGCTTCATTGTATGGTGGAAAACGACTCCCCAACCGAATCCAGCTCTGGTCACTGCCGCGAGGGCAGAAGAATCGTCGAAGCCTTCATCGTCGAAACTCAGCGGTCCCCGTGTCAGACCCTTGAGGTTCACCACAAACTGCTGCTGCAGCCGAATGGTTTGGAACATTGCGTCGTTCTTGCTCTGTTGCATGAAGGCAACGTATTTCTGCGATATCCTGAGCACGTCATCAAGTGAGTCACCTTTTTCTATCATTTGGTAGACGGATCCATTGCCCGCGAAGCCCGCATGCAGCAGGTCGCCCACATCGAGGCACGCCAAGAACGATTCCTCCAGAATGGGGAGGCTGGTGGTGAGGGAGCGCCGCCATGGAATGATAAGTTCGCCAAAGAGAAAAAGCAGCCTGCCCCTTCGCGGGCGAGCATCGAACTTCTCATTGAGCTTGAGAGCCATCTCCGAAAGCTCGAAAGCAGTCCGGATCTCCCCGAAAGCGGGAATGATCATCAACGCGTACGCAAAATAGGAAACCGGGGCCTCTTCAGTATTGCCGTATGTAAGGGTGTAGTTGAGCATCTTTGTCGCGACCCACCGATACATTGCGGGTCTAGCCATGCCGGTGCAAGGGCCCAACCCGCTGAGCAGCTCGATGACGGCCCTGATTTCGGGATCTTTCACTGTGGGAGCATCCAGCAATTCGGCCGTCGTCCGGCCCTGGAGTTTGGTTTCGACGTCGCGGCGCTCAACCTCGGTCGCGGCCTGAATCTCCTCTTCGGATTCGGGGACCGGTACTCCGAACAACTTGAGCCCTTTCAGTCCGAGATTCACGGCCTCATCATATCGCCCTGCAACCTGGAACAGCTTCAACCTCAGATTGTAAACGATGGCCTTGTCAAACCGCGTACGAGCTTTGTCTGTAACCTGTGCAAACAGTTGCTCTGCGAAATCGTGTTCGCTGCACAGGAACGCGCATTCCGCGTATTCAAGTAATAGAGGGAAGGCAAGCTCGTACCGCGTTTCCCACGCGTCCTCGGGCAGCAAGCTGACTGCGGTTGCCAGCAAATCCAGGGCGGGGACGTACGCGATGGATGCCTTGGCTTTTCGTCCCGCAAGGAAATTCAGTTGGGCCAGCCGATCCATTTCCTCGCGGCCGGCAATGAGGTGAATACCAAGATTGAGATGGCTCACTATGTCGAAAACCTGGTCTTCCACTCGATCCGGAGATGCCGCAGCCAGTAGCATCCGACCTATCCTCAGATGCAGACCACTGCGTTGATCCTCAGGGGTCAACGAATAAGCAGCCTGTTGCACCCGATCGTGGAGAAACTTGTACGAGCCACCGGAGAGAGGAAGAACCAATCCTTCGCGAACAGCGTTGGAAAGGGCTTGGTCAGTGTACGGTACTGAAGCGCCGCTAATCACAGCCAAAGTCTGTACATCAAACGTGTTGCCGATACAGGAAGCCAGCTTCAGTGTTTCCTGCGTTTCCCTCGAGAGCTTTCTCAACTTGCGCACCATCAGATCGACAACATTGTCGGTGTAGCCCTTGGCTTCAATGCCCATAATGTCCCACTTCCAGAGCCCTTTCGTTCTGTCAAATTCCACCAATCGCTCTTCGTAAAGCATCATCAGAAACTGAACCACGAAGAACGGGTTCCCAGCTGTCTTCTCGTAGACAAGCTTCGTGAGCGGCCCGGGTCTGTCGCCGTTGGAGTGAAAGGTATCGGTCATCAGGCATTTCAAGTCCTGGAATGACAAGGGAGAAAGTGCAATGGTGAGGAACGACACTTCGGTCTTTCGGATGTTATCCAGGGTGAGCACCAACGGATGCGAAGGACCGACTTCATTGTCCCGATAGGCGCCGATGAGAAACAGGTATTTGGTCTCAGGGTGCGTAATGATATGCTCAAGCAGTTTAAGGCTCGCAGAATCCACCCACTGGAGATCGTCTAGAAAGATGACGAGCGGATGTTCTTGTCCGGCAAATACTCCGAGAAATTGCCGAAATACCAGGTTGAACCGGTTTTGCGCCTCGGTGGGAGGCAATTCCGGAACAGGGGACTGCTTCCCGACGATCAGCTCGACCTGAGGGATGACATCAACAATGATCCGGCCGTTCATGCCGAGAGCTTCTTGCAGCTTTCTTCTCCAGTCAGCGACCTGCTCCTCGCTTTCGGTGAGAATCTGCTGAATAAGGCCTTGGAATGACCCGACGATCGTTGAGTACGGAATATCGCGTTTGTATTGATCAAATTTGCCAGAGATGAAGAAGCCGCGCTCCCGAACTAGAGGCTTGTCCAGTTCTCGAACGAGAGAAGTCTTGCCGATACCGGAGTATCCGGCAACCATGATAAGTTCGGGAGCCCCCTGGGAGACGACCCGCTCGAATGCGCTCATAAGGCTCGCGATGTCCTTTTCGCGTCCATAGAGCCGCTGCGGGATGAGCGGTCGCTCCGACATGTCCCATTGTCCCAGAGGAAATGGGGGAACATCTCCTTCCGTTTCCCAGAGCGTCCGACACGTCTCAAGGTCGGATTTCAGACCGAGAGCGGTCTGATATCGTTCTTCCGCAGTCTTGGCGAGGAGTCTCATCACGATGCCGGAGACTGTCGAAGGAATGGAGCGAACGACGTCCGCCGGCGGCCGGGGTAGGCGAGCAATATGGCAATGCACCAATTCGAGAGCGTCTTTCGTATCGCACGGCAGCTCACCCGTAAGCATCTCGTAGAAGGTCACACCGAGGGAATAAAGGTCGGTGCGATAATCGACCACCCTATTCATACGCCCTGTTTGCTCGGGAGAAATGTACGCAAGCGATCCCTGTGCCGTGCCACGAGTCTTGATCGTCACGTGCTCATGAGTTGTTCGAGGTTCGGTCGAGCCCCTGATGAGCGCAACGGCACCGGTCGGTAAATCGATAATAATATTCCTTGGTTCGATGTTTTGGTGAACAATATTCCGTTCGTGCAGATCTGCCAGCGTCCCGGCCATGCCAACAGCGAGGCGCAGAAAACGCCCCAATTCCATGGGCGCTCCACAGAAGCGTTCGAGAGGTTCACCAACCGGCGCGCTTCCGGTTGACGATTGGAACGGTTGATCGCGTATTGTCATGTGGCACTCCACATGGGGCGTGATACCGATGCTTAGCCGAGCCTATGAGGCCGCTGTGCGCCTCCTCCAAAAAGCGTTGAACGATTTCAACGGCCATGCCCGGCCACCGGATCGGAGATCGAGATTGTCACAAATCCGGGGTCGGCTTACTTTGCTTCACCGCGCCGGAAAACCGCTTTCTTGAGAGAGTTTAGTACGCAGCGGAAAGAAATCAACGGAGCGGCTCATGTTCGAGCCACGCGGACGAAATCAACGGAAGGCTCCCACTGGGTGGAGTTCTGAAGGGTCACCCCATATATCGCTCTTCGAAAGTAATCACGGATTGACTGCTGGGTGCCACTGCTGGCTTGTCCAGCAGTGCTCTTCCACGTCGGCACACCGTCTAATACATCGGTGATTTCAGGATAAACCCTCAGTGCACGATTTCCTTATTTCGGTTACGTATTTCGCCGTTGGAGATTGCTTCGTCGCTCCGCTCCTCGCAATGACAAGTTCGGGCGTGTCATTGCGAGCGAAGCGAAGCAATCTCCCTCGGCCAGAATACGTCACCCTATTTGCGAAATAGCATACTAAGCGTCTGCCGGGCGGCCGCGTCAAGTTTCCGGGGCTTGGGGCTGGTGTTGGCGAGAGCGACGATACCTGTCCTTTCCGATCTGCTGAAAGCGATGAAGCTCTGAAATCCGGCCAATCCGCCATTCTTGGAAATGATCTCCCGGTTGCCCACCTTCTTTACGTGCCACGCCAAGCCCATGAATGCGCCTTCTTTTCCGGGCACTTTCCTGAATGGTTGCTGAGCCTTGACGAGGGCCGGTACAATGGGCGCATCAACGAGCCCCATGTTGGCAGCGAGATAGTCCATCATATCGTCTACTGTTGAATAAAGGCCACCGGAGCTTCTTCCCACGTCGAAAGACTTGGGAGTCACGGGCTCAAGCTGTTGGTTGTATCCCTGGGCCAATCGTCGCCGCATGGAAGGAGTGAGCGAGACACGGGTGCTTTTCATTCCTAATGGGCTGCAAATGCGCTCCTGAAGGAGCCACTCGTACGATTTGCCGCTTGCGCGCTCGAGAATGTGACCGAGAAGCGATATCCCGACGTTCGAATATCGGAATTCCACACCGGGTGCCCGGGTGGGACGATATCGGGACAAGAAATCGTGCATCTGCTTGACGGTCAGGGGTCTGCTCCGAGAGCGATCACGGGCTTCGGCTTGAATTGAGGGGTTCTTCGGTAACCCCGACATGTGTGTGGCGAGGTCGAGAAGCGTAACGCGTCTCAACGGACTATTCGGTCCAAGGACTTCCGGTGGAAGGTACTTCGTGATGGGGTCATCAAGCTTCACAACGCCCTTCAGCACGAGGTCCGCCAGCAGCACGCCGGTGAACGTTTTGGTGACGGACGCCAGTGCAAAGACCGTCTCGCCCGACGGCTGGAGATTTTGATTTCGGCGGACATTTCCGAAAGAGAACACTCGCCGTCCGTGAGGCCCCACGATTCCTACGATGATCCCTACATACGTTCCGTTATCTACGAGCGGCTGAAAATGTGCTGCCACTTCATGATCGGGCGGCAGGCCGCGGACAGCCGCGAACGACACCGAGGGAATTTCGGCGATCATCGCCGCGAGAATGAGGGCAATGGAGGCAAGCAGCCTGCGGGATTTCATGGAATTCACTTGCCCGCCTTGCTGACATTAATAAACCGGGCACCGAGATACCTGCCCGCGGCATCGAAATCAAAGGCGAACCTCACAAGACCGACAAGCTCGCACGCACGGCACTTATTCTTCAGTCGATACGACGCGATGAAGCGTTTGCCTCCGCCGGGCAGCTCTTCCACAAGAGGGTAATCCTCTCCGGTACGATCTCCCATGAATAGCGTCACCTCGGGGAATTTCGCCGCAATTTCGCGATAAATCGGATCCTTTTTCATCTCGTCCTGAGGCAGGCTTTGCAGGACGTCTATGTCCACGAACGACGGGGTTCCGTTTACGAGGAGGCAACCTTCGTTTTCGTTGGCGCGGAACGGATGGTTGACGTAGGCAACGTCAACGGGACCGATTTTGCGAAATCCTCTGAGAATTCCGATTACTTCCATTGAGTTGGTGAACCGGACTGCTTCCGGCGAGGCGCCCGCGTTTCTCATCCCTGCGATGAAGCATGCCTTGAACTCAGGCGGGCCGAGAGAGGAGCATTTCTCACGGATCGTTTGCATCACGGCTACATCGGGATTCCATATCGCGGCCGGACCCACGCGCGTCGGAACAGCCGAGGGTTGACCCGGCTGAGCCACTGTAGCCGTCGACGCCGTAGTAACTCTGTCGGGAACGGCACGTGAAGCGGGCCCGGCTAGCATGAAGCAACAGGCGACCGAGAGGAATGCCGTCTGAGCACGGAATCGGAACATGATCACCCTCCTTCTTTCCTCATGTTCTCTTAGATGCAATGTGGGAGTCGAGTGATTCGGGAGTCCTTGATCGCGTTTTGTACGGAATTATACACCGGGCCAAAATGGTTACCGGCAAGGAAAAAAATGGTTGCCGAGAACGACCGGATCTGAGATTGTGTTTCATTGACTGGGTCGCAGTCAGGCATCCATTATAAGCAAGAGAATTCTACTTCGATAGCGAGTTGCCCGTTTTATGGTCCTTCTGTGGAGCAAATCGAGCGGCGTTGGGGCTCGCGACACGTGTGAACGGCAGTAACGAGATTGCGTCGCATGACTTACCGTGAAATGATACGGAGGTCCGAGGACCGACCCATATCTGTCTGCTAGCAAACCGGAAATCCCGAATCAGGAGCGATTATGGAAGGCCTTGAGGTGGGAGTGGCACCGAGAATGCTCGATGGCTTGACCGAGTTGATGGTGTACTCCAACTATCCTCAAGCAAAGAACATCATGGTGTCCGGTTTCGATCTCGAAGGCGAAGTTGACATCGAGGCCATGAATTCGGCTTTGAGTCACACCTTGCAGAGTTTTCCCGAGTTCGTGAGCAGCGTAAAGGAAGCCAAGATCGAGGGCAAGCGGCGCCTGATTTGGTTCCGACATCCGGATTTCGACCCGCAATTCCGATTGTCGCAAATGGAACTTGGCGATCCTTCCCCCTCATTTCAGCATTCATTGTTCCGCCACCTCAGTCGAAGCGTGGAAAAGGACTGGGACCTCCTACGCACCGTGCCGACAGAGTTCCATCTGATCCATCGTGCGAACGGCAGCAGCACATTGCTGTCCTTGGTCCATCATGCCGCTGCCGACGGATGGACGCTGTCGACGTTTTCCCGAGAATTCCTGGCACGGTACCACAAGATCATCACCGGTGAAGATCCCCGGTGGCCCCGTGTCGGCAAGGTGAAGAGGCAGCCGGTCGAGCTGAAGAAGGACAAATGGCGCGACGCTCTCTTCTTCGCCCGCAATTCGCTCACCCGATATGTCAACAAGGCTATTCTTCCTAAAGGGACCGGAAACCGACAGGAAGTGGGGGTACATTACGTCAAGTCGGTCCTGAGTCAGGAAGAATCGGATCGTGTTCTCGCACACGTTTCCACGTTCGGGGGCCCCTTCGTAGACACTCTCGTCGGTGCTGTCAGCACGGCGGTGGACAAGTGGAATGCTTCATTGAACATCCTGCCGGGTGAGTCGGTGATCTGCGTCACCGTGCAAATGAGGGGCAGGTACGGCCAGGCTGAGGCGGGGAGCAACAGCTCGTCCATCGTCGTTACCACGCTTCCTGATGACCGAACGAATCCTGAGCTTTTCTCCAGGTCGGTTGCCGATCGACGGCAGGAGCAATTCGACAATCTCAATGATGTCCGGACGTGTCAAGCCGCGTGCAGCTTAACCGACACCGTCAGGGTCCTGCCGTTGTCCGTACGACAGCGAATAGCGCATTTCGTTTGCCAGATGCCGCTCATCCCCATCTTGATCGCCCCATTCGGCTCAATGTGGCCGGAAATCCATGACGGGCGACGTACCGGGGACTCCTACCTCAAGCAAGCAGGAGGGTTGGACCTCACTGAATTTCATACGATCCCGTACAAGCTCGGCTATCGCTGTCCCCTGGTCTTCGGGATATACACATTTCGCAAGAGGATTAATCTTCAGCTCATTGCGTCGGCCCGGCATTTCACGTGGGCCGAGGCCGAACGCTTCGTCAAGTTGCTGGGAGATGTTCTGGTCGAGAATCCATTTGGGGGCGTGCGGTTCTGAACTGACCACTCGGCATGACCGACCAAAGGGACGCGCCGGGGTCCGCGCCAAGGGCGTGTCATGTTGCGTCCGAACGCATTATGATACGAATGACCGCGAGTGAAGGAGACTATATCGGTTCTCGAAAGTAATCACGAATTGATTTCTGGGTGCCACTGCTGGCTTGTCCAGCAGTGTGATCCCATTCCGCGAGAACTTTCGAGAATTCCTATAATTGATGACCTGCGGCAAGTCTCCCGAGCGCACACGAACATGAAAGGCTCGAGATGCAAGATCCATCAGAGTTCTTGGACCCGAACTCCGAGTTGATTGCTCTGTCCAGTTATTCCAATACGAAAAATGTGCTGCTGACGGCCATCGAGGTCACAGGCCCTGTGGACGAGGAACTCGCCAAGCGCGCTGTGATCGACGCTCTGGACCAGTTCCCTCAACTGCGGAGTTGCTTAAACGAGATCCGGCAAAACGGCAGGTATCACCTGTACTGGGATCCTCGTCCGGAAATGGAGTTGCCGCTGTTCGTGTCTGAATTGAAGGAACACGCGTCTTCGACCTCAATTTTTGACGCGGTATTGGGTCATCTCTCGCCGAGATTGGACAGGGACTGGGACCTATTCCACGAATTACCGTGGGAATTCCATCTTGTAAGGGTGTCCCGGCAACATCATGTCGCAGTGCCGGTCATTCACCACGCGGCCTTCGATGCAGCCACGGCTTCCGAGTTCGGCAGGCGGTGCTTCTTGAAGTACCAGGAATTACTCACAGGCATGAAGGACGATTCCGCGAGCCTTCAGGAACAGGCGTTGTCGACTTCCCGAAAGAGGATGGTGAAGGTCAGGAAACGCACGTGGGAAGACCTGGGATACAAAGGCCGAATCGCTCTGACGCCGATAATTTCCAGACCCGCCTTGCCGCTTGGCACAGGAATGCCCGAAGACAAGAGGCAGTACCATATCAAGAGAGTGCTCTCCGCAGACGAGACTGCACGCATCGCCAGGTCGTCGCTTAAAGGTGGCGGAGCTTTAATCGATCTGTTGGCAGCTTCCGGCAATCTTGCCATAGACAGATGGAACCAACGACGGAATGCGGAAACCGGCAGGATCACCACCGCCTTGACCGTGAACACCAAAGGCAGGTACCAAAGCCTGGATCACTTGAACAACGTGAGTGCCCTCTTCTTTCAGTCGGATGCCAATGATCGAAAAGATCTCACCCTACTGCTTCGTTCGATGTCAACCGCACGCATCAAACAGTTCCGGAAACAGATGGACCTGAAGCATTATGAAAACACGGCCCTTATGATCGGCTGCGCCAGTCTCCTGCCCTTCCAGGCACGGCAAAAGATAGTGCACCTCATAACCCAAAGGCATCAGTACTCCATCGCGATAACACTCCTCGGCGTGGTATGGCCCGTAATGAAGGACGGGAAACGGACCTTCGATTCATATCCGACCCATGTGAGGGATACCTATATAAGCGAAATACATGGCACCGGCTACAAACACCTGACAAGCACGCCATTGGTCGTGATAGCCTACTTCTTTCAAAAGAAGCTCAACCTCGTGATAGCGACTTCAGCGTCCCTCTTCACGCGTGGAGAAGGGGAAGCTTTCGCCGATTTATTTGTGGATGTGCTTGGGGAAGGCACTCATATTATTGCGAAGTCGACGCAGTAGGGCGGCTGTCGTGTAATTTTCTTGACAGAATCGGTTTGGCAATGCTACGAGGTATCATGTTCATATATGACGAACTGTAGTTCGATATGACGAACTCATGACAGCCCCCCCAAAAAACAAATCTAGAGACAAATACACGGTACCTGCTGTAGAGCAGGCTCTGCGTGTCTTGTTCCGCATGGCTCGCGCTGAGTCCGCACACATGAACCTCACCGAGATCTGTGAGGAAGTCGGGATTCACAAGAGCACCGCGTTCTGCATTCTCCATACCCTCCAGAAATATGGGATCGTTCAAACAGGCGGCAGAGGCACAGGCTACGCTCTCGGCCCCGGACTGATCGGGCTCTCACGGAGATTTCTCGACACTCTCAGTGCGCCCAAGCTCGCGGAGCCTCTGCTCGCGGAACTCGCAAGAAAGGCGGAGGCGACGGCCGCGCTCGGGTTGATTGCGGACAAGAATGTATTTGTCGCGGCCAAGCACGAAGGCGAACGGGTGCTAGGAATCACTATGCGCGTCGGACACCGCTTTCCGCTTACCTATGGCTGCCACGGCAAGGCGATTGCCGCGTTTCTTCCTGAAAAGGAACTCGATAGCCTGTTGCAGGACGAGAAGCTCTATTTCCACGGGGAACCATCGCAGTTCGACAGGGCCAGGTTGCTCCAAGAAATAGAGAAGTGCCGCCGGGATTGGTTCGCCGAGGACTTTGAAGAGATGGTGCCGGGGCTCAACGTCGTCGCCGCTCCTGTGCTGGGTCCCAGCGATAGACCGATCGGATACGTCGCGGTCCTCGGATTGCCGTCCGCAGAAGCAGGCCGGCAGTGCGGGCCTCTGGTTGCAGAAGCGGGGAAAGCCCTGTCACGACAATTGGGCGCCATAGTCGAGGGATGATGCCGATGTGCTTTCTGACAAGTGATTTGAAAATGGGCGGCAGGGACGCCGGCCTCCACCATTACTTGGTAGCGGCGGGCCTCCGTGCCCGCCATTTCACATGGACGAAGGCGTACTGGTATGAAACATAGATCCGGCGCGTGAAAGCAGTCACAGGACTGGATTTCATCTGATCGAAAACAGGGAGAATGCATGGCGAAGAGGCTTATACTGAAGGAGTTGTGCCGTTACCCGATCGACACGTATGCGGACATCATTTACAGGAACGCACTCCTCAATGGAGACAAAGAGGCCTTCATATTCGGGCGGGAAAGGGTGACGTTCGCGCGGTTCAACGAGCGGGTGAACAGCCTTGTTCACGCCCTACACTCGCTGGGCCTATCAAAGGGCGACGGGATCGGCATCCTCTCGTGGAATTGCCTTGAGTGCACCGACGTCAGCGGTGCGGCCATGAAGGGCGGATTCATCGTGTCGCCGTTCAACCCGCGAATGCAGACAGAGGAACTCGACTATTTAATCAATTATTCCGAGGTGAAAGCACTATTCGTAGGTCCCGAACTCATGGAGGAGGCGGAAAAGCTTCGGCCTCGCCTTCCCGGGGTTCGGCATTACATCTCTCTCGAAGGTTCAGCGCCGGGCATGGCTTCTCATCGGAGTCTGATCGAATCATTCCCGACGGACGAGCCCAACGTGGACATCCTGGAAGACGACAATTTCATCATCTTCTATACAAGCGGGACCACCGGCGCTCCGCGCGGTGCGGTTTACACTCATGCCGCCAAGCTTCGAGAAGCCAAGAACAAAGCGCTGCAGGTCGGCCTGAAGCCCGACAACAAGCATGTAATGATTCTGCCGCTCTTTCACATTGGGGGCTGGTCCCATTTCTGGGCATTCTTCTGCGTGGGCGCATCTAATGTGATTATGCCCAAGGGGGCTTTCGATCCTCACGCGACGCTCAAGGCCATCCAGGACGAGAAGGCAACCGACCTCCATATCGTGCCGACCCACCTTGTAGGCATTCTGGCTGCCCCAAACATCGACCGTTACGATCTCTCAAGCCTTGAGCGGATGTGGTACGCCGCGTCGCCCATGCCGACCGAATTGCTCCGGAAGGGAATTGCCACCTTCGGTGAGGTCTTTGCTCAGGGATACGGGCAGTCAGAGTCAGGTCCGGATATCGCCATTCTGCCAAAAGAGTCGCACCGGGTCTTGGACAAGTCCCCTGAAGAGCAGAAAGTGCTGGCATCCTGCGGTCAGCCCTGTTCGGGCGTTCATGCACGGATCGTCGATGAAGCGGACAACGATGTGGAGCCCGGTGCGGTCGGGGAGATCGTGGTCCGGAGCAAAGCGGTCATGGTCGAATACTGGAAAATGCCCAAAGAAACGCTCAACACGATTGTCGATGGGTGGCTCCATACGGGAGACATGGGTTACTACGACGAGAAGGGGTTCATATACATCGTCGATAGGAAGAAAGACATGATCATCAGCGGTGGCGAGAACATCTACCCACGAGAAGTGGAGGAAATTCTCTATCGCCATCCCGCTGTCTTGGAGGCCGCGGTTGTAGGCGTGCCCGACGATAAATGGGTGGAACGGGTTCACGCTGTCCTGACGTTGAAGGAAGGGCTACAAGCAACGTCCGACGAGATCGTCGAGTTCTGCAAACAGCATCTTGCACGGTACAAGGCCCCAAGGTCCGTCGAGTTTGTGGAGTCGCTGCCCAAGAACCCGCAAGGCAAGATCTTGAAGAGGGAACTCCGACAGAAATATTGGCAGGGGCACGAAAGACGGGTCCAGTGAAGGCACGCGTCAATGTCCGGTAACCCCAAAGAGGAGGTCGTCATGAAAAGGTCTCTGGTTGTGAAGTGCTTTGCAGTCTTGCTGCTTCTCTCCGGCTGTTTAGTTGCTCCCGGCGTCAATGCAGCGGACAAGGTCATCACTCTGAAGTTTGCCCATTTCGTTCCGTCCACAACCCTGGAAGGCCAGACCATGCAAGCGTGGGCAGATGAAGTGGGGAAGCGGACCAACGGGAGAGTGAAGGTCACGATCTATCCCGGCGCGACGCTTATGCCTCCGCAACAGACCTACGACGGAATAACCAAAGAGGTCGCGGACATCGGCTACGGCATCTTCGCGTATCACCGTGGGCGATTCCCGCTCATGGAAGTAGTGGACCTGCCGCTGGGATACAAAGACCCGGCAGTGCCCACAAAGCTCATCAACGAGCTGTATAAGAAGTTCAAACCGAAGGAGCTGGACGATGTGAAGGTGCTCTTCCTTGAAGCCCACGGCCCCGGCCTCTTGAGCACAAAGAAATCCGTTGCCAAACTTGAAGACATCAAGGGCATGAAGATCCGGGCCCACGGCGTGTCCGCCAGGATATTGACCGCCCTTGGAGCCACCCCCATCGGTCTGCCCATTACCGACACCTATGATGCGCTCTCAAAAGGCGTGGTTGAAGGTCTGATGCTCGACTGGGGCGGTCTCTATAACTGGAAAATGGGCGATGTAGTCAAGAATCATGTTGATTGTCCGGGCATTTCGTACACCACCGGATTCTATACCGTGATGAACAAAGACAAGTGGAACAGCCTTCCTCCCGATATCCAGACGATCATCGACAAACTCGATGAAGAATGGATAGAGCGCGTGGTCAAGAAGTGGGTCGATTGGCAGGCCATGGGCAAGAAGAACCTCTCCGATAAGGGGAACAACTGCATTGTTCTATCCGCCGAAGAAAGCGCGCGTTGGGGCGGAAACATGAATCAGGTCCTTGAGGAATGGGCGAAAGCCACCAAGGCAAAAGGCTTGCCCGCGGATGAGGCGCTGAAATTTTGCCAGGATTATCTCAAGGCTAACGACAAGTAGGCCGTATCGGCGCTCATATTTGAACTGATCCGATCTACCTGAGGTGAACCATGAGCCGATTCCTCAGCCTTGCCGGGTCACTGGCAAAGCTCATGGATATCTTTGCGGGACTCGCACTGGTAGGGATAATGCTGCTCACGTCCTTAGACGTGGTACTGCGCTATTTCGGGAATCCCATCCCGGGGGCGTATGATATCGTGTCATTGACAGCCGCATTTGTCATCGGCTTTGCGGTCCCGCGCACAGCCTGGGACAAGACCCACGTGACGGTCGATGTGTTTGTGGATCGATTCCCTGTGACCAGAGGCGCTTTCCACGTGATCACGAGAATGCTCGGTCTCGCGTTCTTCATTCTTCTTGCCTGGAACCTTATCAAGCTTGGGCTCAGTTTTGCCAAGACGGGAGAAAGCACGCTGACCCTTGCTCTGCCCCTCTATCCCGTTGCACTTGCGCTCGGCGTCTGCTGCGTCGTCCAGTGCATTGTCCTGCTTGCCGACTTGATAAGGCCGGTCAGCGTTGGGGGACCCGATGAGTGAAGTCAGCGTAGGGATCCTGGCGATTGCGATCTTGTTGCTCTTATTCCTGACAGGAATCGAACTCGCGTACGCGATGGCGATCGTTGGATTCGTCGGGTACATAGTGCTGGTTTCTGTCAAAGGTGCGATGACGGTGATCGCCAAAGACTTTTTCGAGACCTTCGCCTCGTACAGTCTTACGGTCATCCCTCTTTTCGTTCTCATGGGTCAGATCGCCTTCAATGCGGGTATCGCGAAACGCTTGTATGACGGTGCACACAAGTTTATGGGGCACATACCCGGCGGGCTCGCGCTTGCGACGGTCGCCGGAGTAACGGTGTTCAAGGCGATCTGCGGATCCTCTGCCGCTACTACCGCCACGTTTGCCGGGGTGGCGGTGCCGGAAATGGAGCGCTTCGGATACGCAAGAAAACTGTCGACCGGCATTGTTGCGGTTGCAGGCACGCTTGGAATATTGCTACCTCCGAGCGTGGTCCTGATTATTTTCGGCATGATCACCGAGCAATCCATCGGCAAGTTGTTCCTTGCAGGCTTCTTTCCCGGCCTTCTGCTTGCCGTGCTGTTCGCGTCCGTTATTGTCGGTTGGTGCAGGATAAACCCCAACGTCGGCCCCAAGAGCGACCGATATTCTTGGGCGGAAACTGCCAAGACTCTGCCGGAGATTGTGTGGCCGGTCGTGATATTCGTGCTCATGGTCGGGGGCTTGATGGGCGGCATCTTCACGCCGACCGAGGCCGGTAGCGTGGGCGCCCTCGCGGTTCTTCTATTCACTCTATTCAAGAAAGATCTGGATTTCAGGAAGTTCATGAAATCCATCCGCGAATCCTTGCGGACTTCCTGCATGGTGCTCATGCTCATTGCCAGTTCCACCATTCTCGGTCATTTCGTCGCGGTGACGACCATTCCGGCGATCACGGCCGAGTGGGTCGTTCAGCTGCCGATCCATCGCAGTATCATCATGGTGATAATCACTATCATCTATCTTCTTGGAGGCTCTTTCATCGACGACCTTGCCTTCATGATCCTGGCAACGCCGATCTTTTTCCCGGTAATTCTCAAGCTCGGGTACGACCCTCTATGGGCCGGCATCATGATCTGTCTCACGGTGATGATCGGAGGTGTGATCCCTCCTGTGGCGATGAACGTCTTCATCGTCAAGAATATTACCAAAGTGCCCATCAGCATTATCTACAGCGGAGTATACCCATTTCTGATAGCAATGGCGCTGCTAGCAGTACTCCTGTTTGTGTTCCCGCAGATAGCACTTTTTCTCCCCAACGCATTGATGCAATAGCGGGGCTCGTGTCGGACCGGTCTATCGATGCACGTTGAGGAGATCATTTCATAGATGAAGGAACAAAGATGGCAGCAAATAGAGCAAGACGCGCGAGTCGAAAGACTCCCGGAACCAGCCGCGTCGGATTCACGGTTAACGGACAGTACTTTCAATTCTCCGTAGGAACTGAACCTCACGAGATCGCGCCCACCGACACGCTATCTTGGACCCTCAGAGAAACTCTCGGCCTTACAGGAACAAAGGTTTCCTGCGATCAAGGCGCATGCGGCTGCTGCACCGTGATTATGGACGGAAGGGCGGTTCTCTCGTGCAAGGTCCTGACGGTGGAGTGCGATGGAAAGACCATAACGACGATCGAAGGGCTCAAGGACCCGAAAACGGGTGCGCTCGATCCGCTTCAACAATCGTTTATCGACCACACCGCGTTTCAGTGCGGGTACTGCACACCGGGAATGATCATGACAGCCAAAGCATTCCTCAACGAGAACCCGCACCCCACGCAGGAAGAGGTTAAAGAGGCCCTTTCCGGCAACTTCTGCAGGTGCATCAGCCACTACCAGGTTGTGAAGGCTGTGATGTCGGCTGCCGAAAAGGAAGAGTAAGCATGGGCAATAATTACAGATACGTAGGAAAACAAATGCGGCGCAGGGACGCGGCGGAAATTGTCACAGGCGCGGCCCAATACCTTGACGATCTGAAATTCCAGAATCTCCTGCACGGGAAAGTCTTGCGAAGCCCTTATGCCCATGCGCTTGTCAAGAAGATCGACAAGAGCAAAGCTGAAGCGCTGCCCGGAGTGAAGGCCGTCCTCACCTGGGAAGATAACCCGAATTGGCGAGGGGGCACACCCCGCAACCTGCCTATCCTCGACAAGAAAGTCAGGTACGTAGGGGACGCGGTCGCCCTCGTTGCGGCCACGACCGCTGATATTGCAGAGGAGGCTTTGGATCTCATCGAAGTGCAATACGAGGTGCTGCCGGCGGTCCTCGATATGGATTCGGCTCTGAAACCCGGTGCTCCCCTCGTACACGACGAGTTCGCCGGCAACATCATCCCCGCCGGGACCCCCTTCTTCGGGCCAAACTGTCTCACGGGCCTCGCGGTGGGTGATGTAGCAAAGGGCTTTGCAGAGGCGGATGTCGTCGCGGAAGGTACTTTCGGGTACGAAAACATTCCCAACGCACTTCCTCCCGAATCGGTAGGAGCTGTGGCTATATGGGAGGAGCCGGGTAAAGTCACTGTGTGGAGCACCACTCAAGCTCCGTACATGGACAAGACAGTCCTCTCCCATGTCTGCAATAGACAGGTGGAGGTGCGCAGCATCGGCAACCACGTGGGGGGCAGCTTCGGGACAAAGCTCATGTGCTGGCAGGTCCAGACCTATGCAATTCTTTTGAGCGGGGCCACCGGGAGGCCGGTAAAGGTCGTGTTTTCAAAGGAAGAGCACATGGCCGCCTTCACCCTTCGTATAGGTTCCAGGATTCATGCCAAGGTAGGTATGAAGAAAGACGGAACACTAACGTCGATACAGGGTACGTGGTACGTCGACTCCGGCTATTACTCGTTTATGACGCAAGCTCAGGTCGCGGTGGGACTGGGCGAGATCATGATCATGGCCCAGTGCCCCAACTGGGACCTGAAGAACGTCGTGGTGGCCACAAACCGGAACGCCTCGGGCAGCACACGGGGCTTCGGCGGCCAGGAATTGAAGTGCGCATTTATACCCCTTCTCTGCCTCGCCATGGAAAAGGCAGGTCTCGATCCGTTCGAGGTGCTCAAGAAGAATTTTGTCAAGCCGGGCGGCGGGTATCTCTGGCGGGACGGCGACTGGTATCAGTATCGCGGGATCGATTACTCCAAGGCAATGGATAAGGGCGCGGAGCGATTCGGGTGGAAAGAGAAATGGAAGGGCTGGCTCACGCCTACTTCGGTGAATGGCACGAAGCGCACCGGGATCGGCGTGGGCGTCCACGGAAACGCGGACATCGGCGAAGACGCTGCGGAAGCATACGTGCAGCTCAGCCCAGACGGCACGGCCACGATCTTTCTCTGTGTGGCTGAGCACGGGACCGGTCAGAAGAGCAACTATGCCAGGATGGCGGCAGAGGTGCTTCAGATCGCCCCGGAACGGATTTCTATGTCGCCGGCTGATTCGCTGGTGACGCCGTTCGAGTTTGGGCCGGTCGGCTCCCGAGGGACCTACGCGATCGCGAGCGCTGTCATTAACGCGGCGGAAAACGCCAAGAACAAGCTCTTCGAGTTTGCCGCAGCAAAATTGAATACGGATCCCCAAAATCTGGAGACGAGTGACGGTGTTGTCTTCGTCAAAGGTTTTCCAGAGAAGAAAGTGAGCTGGAAGGTCCTGGGAAACGATCGAACCGTGCTGGGGTTCGGGCGCTTTGATCCGGATCATACGCTGTGCAATTGCATGATGAGCTTTGTCGAGGGCGAGGTCGATACGGAAACCGGAAAGGTAACCCTTCTGCGCGTGTTGCTTGCCACTGACGTGGGCCAGATCATCGATCCGCAGGGTCTGGAGGGCCAGCTCAACGGATGCCTGGGTTCTGCCGGAATCGACAGCGCCATCTTCGAGGAGACAATTCTCAATCGATCTTCTGGGCACATTCTCAACGCAAATCTAATTGATTACAAATGGCGGACCTTTGCCGAGCTACCCGTCATCGAGCATGTGGTGCTGGAGACACCTATTCCCACGCACCGTTTTCATGCGGTCGGCGTCGGAGAGATAGCCACCTCGCCCGGACCGTCCGCGGTCCTCATGGCTGTTTCGAATGCGGTGGGCTGTTGGCTCCATGATTATCCCGTTACGCCTCAGAAGGTCCTGAATGCCTTGCGAAACACCAATGCACTTTCGAATAAGTGATTTGCGGGGGCGGCCGGGAATCCTCCGAAGCGAAGGAGGTGTCCCGGCCGCCTCGCCGCTTCGATTGAGTGTTGGGATAAGGCAGGCGACGCAGAAGCTGGAGAAAAGAAATGAAACGATTTGAGCACCACAATGCCCGCACGATCAGGGAAGCGGTCAAGCTTCTGAATGAATACGAAGGCAAAGCCAAGATCAACGCAGGCGGCACCGATCTCCTGGGCGCCTTGAAGGACGGTGCTGTCCCTGAATATCCGGCGGCGGTTATCAACATAAAGACCGTTCCCGGTCTCGACTACGTCAGGATCGACAAGAAAGGCCTCAGGATCGGCGCCCTTGCGAGATTAGTCGATATCGCCGGGTCCCCGGTGATAAGAGAACGATACAAGCTCCTTGCCGATGCTGCCTATTCTGTGGCAACGCCGCAAATCCGCAACGTGGCTACTATTGGCGGCAACCTCGCGCAGGACGTGCGCTGCTGGTTTTACCGGTATCCGCACCACATTGGCGGGCCTATCGTTTGTCTGCGCAAAGGGGGCAGATTTTGCAGCGCCCTGCCGGGCGACAATCGGTACCATTCAATATTCGGGGCTGCTCCTATCGGCCTTCAACCCACTGTTGACGACCGGCCGACCGGGGCCGATGTGCCCGCCTATCCGAACAATGTGCGGAAGGGATGTTTCGCTGTGTGCCCGTCCGACATTGCGGTCGCTCTGACCGCGCTGGATGCCCGCATCGTCACCACAAAACGGGAACTTCCGGCGCAACTCTTTTTCCGAGCCACGGCTACAGACTCCACGGTCCTGGAAACCGACGAGCTGATCAAAGAGATTCGGGTTCCGAAACCTGCCGAGGCCGCGCGGCAATGGTTTGAGAAGTTCACCCTCAGAAAACCGATCGATTTTGCCCTGGTGAGTGTGGCGTCGATCCTGACCATCGACAAAGGTGTGTGCAATGACGCACGGATTGTCCTCGGCGCGGTGGCGCCTGACCCGGTGAGGGCTCGGAAAGCGGAAGAGGCGATCAAAGGGCGCAAGATCGATGAGGAAGCTGCGGCGGAAGCGGCAGAGCAGGCACTTGCGGGCGCGCGGCCGCTCAAGATGAACAACTACAAGGTGGAAATCGCGAAGGTGCTCGTGAGGCGGGCAGTCCTGGGCTGATATTCGGAGGTCCAGGGAGCGCTAAGCGTTGAACAACGCGATATGCCTCGTAGGGGCGGGTCTCAGACCCAATGCCGGTGACTTAAGGGCATTTGATGTGGCGCAGGCTTTCCAGCCTGCGATTCATTTACCTGAAAAATCGGCAGGCTAGAAAGCCTGCCCCACATTCGAAAGCCGAGAACAAAATCTTATATCGATTCTCGAAAGTAATCACGGGTTGACTTCTGGGTGCCACTGCTGGCTTGCCCAGCAGTGCGATCCCATTTCGCGAAAACTTTCGAGAATCCCCATAAGTCACAAATATTGGGTCTCAGACCCGCCTCTACCAAATCTGCAGACGTCGACATCGTAAAAGTATTTCTGAGTCGATCTACTAAGACGTAACAGCAAACCGATCCGCATCGGCCATTCCGACGCCGGGGCGCAGGTTGATCGCGTCTGCATCACTGTAGCCTTTTTGAAACGCGCCTGCGCTCACCAGCCGCCGCTTCCCGTATTCGATTTTGATATTGGTGAATTCGCGCTCCATATACTTCCTGATCGCGAGGTCCTTCGCCACGACGAGATCTTTGCACCCGGCCCGCTCCGCGTCTCTGATCGTTCGGGTTTGTGCCTGGAACCGCTCGCCGATCCGTTTCACTGCTCCGTCAAGGTACGCGTACCGGAGTTGTGATGTGCTCCATCCTCTGTTGTCTCGTTTGAGCTTGGGAAGGGACTTTTCAACGAGGCGATTGAGTTCCCGGTAGAGAAACTGGAATGCGTACGCTCCCACCTCGGCATCCGCGCCGGTCCCGATGAAGGTCAATATCGGATCTCTGTCGTGCCTGCGGCGGATCACGTGCTGACAGTCAAACCCGTTGGCAACGTGAATCAGCAAGCCTTTGACCCAGTTCCGTATGACGCTACCCACCCACACGGAAGTCTGCGTGGCGGAGATCTCCTTGGTGATTTCATCGCTCGGCAGGTCCGCAATGCTCAGGTTGTAGCGCGAGAGAAGCTCGCGAGCCTTTGCCGCAGCGAGGGCAGCTTCGTTTTCATTTGGTGAATGAGACAGCTCAAAGAGCTTCTTAACCTTCGAGAGAACCTCTTCCTTGGTCATGGAGAGAAGCGCATCCTTTCTCGGGATTGAACGACGGATAGGGGTGCCGAAAAGCGTGCGACCGGGTATAGCACATCAACGGGACGCGTCAAGAGATTTTCGGGATGCCACGTGATCATTCACCTGCATTTGGAATACCTCTCGCAAAGAAAGAAGGAAATCAATTACCGCAGAGATCGCCGAGATCGCTTAGTGTAAGGGCGCACGGCCGTGCGCCCTTACCTCCGCTCACGCGAGAACCAAATCCGAATTGCGATGTCTAGATTACAGAAGCAAGGAGGAAAGAAGGTGTCGAACATGATCTCTTCTCATCAACAAACGTTCGGGTCTTCCATAACTCAGCGGGTAAATCGACCGTTTTCCGGTCTCGTTCCCGGCCATCCTTTTTCTCCCCCATGATTTTTCACTGAATAGACATACGGTATGGTTCAAGTGATTGCTATGCGACATTTGGGCTCCAATGGATAGTGAATTCGCGCTGCGTAGAATGTAACGCCGCGAGTTGATGCATTCGGAGTTCTGCGCTGGACACCGCAAGCGCTTCCGCACGGCGAATGATCGAAGTGCGCCAACTTACAAGGCTGTCCATCGTGGAATCGGTCGGATGCGCGGAGATGACGTTTGTCCGCACCAGGTCCCGACCGCCGTTGCATGTGTCGGGATCGGGAAGAAAGGCCCTGCTGGTTTGGTGTGAACCAAAACTATTGGGAATGGTTGTGGAGCCAGTACTAAAACTACAAAGAAGAGGACCAAGAAGATGGAAATGAAGATGAAATGGCGAAGCATCCTTGTGGTAATGGCTGTGCTCTTGATAGCAACGGGCCCGGCAAGCATCTTGTGGGCCGAGACCAACTCCGCACTGAAACAGATAGACGACACCTATGCGCAAATTGCTCAGAAGGTCACCCCGACGGTGGTGAACATCAGTTCTACGGGAAAGGATTTCCGGTTCTCTCAACATGAAGAGCAGAATCCGTCACTCAAGCAATTTCCGTTCCGAGAGCATTTCGGTGACGATTTCTACAAGCATTTCAGGGAGGCGCCCGAAGAGAAAAGTGGGCCTGCCCACGTGGCAATGGGATCGGGCGTCATCGTGTCGCCTGAGGGGACGATTTTGACAAATGCCCATGTGGTTAAGAATATGGATCAAATTACCGTTACATTGACGGACAAACGGACCTTCAAGGCAAAGGTAGTCGGTATAGATCCGGAAAGTGACGTCGCGGTAATCAAGATCGAAGCCAAGAACCTTCCCACTGCAACGCTGGGGAATTCCGACAAGCTGCGAGTCGGAGAGCCGGTGCTCGCTGTGGGCAATCCCTTCGGCCTTAGCGGCACGGTCACGTCAGGCATTGTGAGCGCAAAAGGTCGGAGCGGAGTCGGCATCATCGGATACGAGAACTTCATCCAGACGGATGCTGCCATCAATCCCGGGAACTCCGGCGGACCGCTGGTCAACATGAATGGGGAGGTCATCGGCCTCAATACCGCGATCGCAAGCCGTTCAGGAGGATATCAGGGGGTCGGTTTCGCGATCCCGTCGAATTCGGTTCAACTGGTCATGGACCAGCTCGTCAAAGAGGGCAAAGTGCACCGAGGTCTCCTTGGGATCAACATCCAGGATATGAATGAAGCACTGGCAAAGTCATTCGGCAGAAAGGACCTGAGTGGGGCCCTTGTTTCACAGGTCGTGCCGGGAAGCCCTGCCGAGAAGGCCGGCATCAAGTCAGGAGACATAGTCCTCAGTTTCAACGGTCAAGCAATCTCTGGAGCGGCTGAACTGAAGAACCTGGTAGGAAATCAGAAGCCCGGTGACTCGGCCAAGCTGACGATTTGGCGAAAGAACCAGACTCAGAACATCACCGTCGCAGTGGGGGAGCGCACCGAAAAGACACTTGCGTCCGCCGCTCCTCAGGAGGGCAATTCGGCGGACCTGGGCCTCCGCCTGGAAAAGGTGCCGGCCGGTGTCGCAAAGCGTCTGGGACTTAAGGACGGGGCCGGTTTGATGATCAAATCGGTTGATCCTAACGGCGCCGGTAGTCGAATGGGGTTGGCGGAAAATGACGTCATCCTGGATGTCGACGGCAAGAAGGTTACCAATGTGGAGAGCTTCAACAAAGAGGTAGAAGCAGCCAAGGCCAACCACGTTATTCGGCTGATGGTGCAACGTGGGTCGTCAACGATCTATTTGGGCGAGACCATCGGATAGGCGGTTGAGGCTAGTAGAAGAGATGCCTTTACGTGGTCGTCAGCGACGGCCTGGGATAGGGGCGGGTCTGAGACCCGCCCCTACGAGCTTTCATGCCGAAAATCGCCTCAAAAAGCGTAATCGAAAGCAAGGCCCCCGGCCAAGACGTATGAAGTGAAGCACCCGAGCGCAGACCCGGAATTGCTATCGGAGAAAACGGTAACGCCCAAGGCTGTAACAACGGCAGTGTAATCTTCTCGACCGTTGCCGCGAATCTGACACCAATTTCCCTTGAACCAAACCGTACAGTTTGTATTCGCGGATGCCTGAACCCGGCAGTCAAGATTCCCCTCCAGGAGGACACCGCCGCGTCTGAACGTGTATCTTGCGTCCTCGAAGCCGTAAACGACGCCCGGAATGCCCACGTAGAAGTACCGGAAGGGAATTTTCACGTTGGCCCACGTGTATGGGCTGAAAAGAATGGAGCCGGTGAAATTGAGGCCTTCAAAGCGAAGGCCGACATAAGGCACATAGAGTTTTGTTAGCAAATCCGCGGAATAACGGTCGCCATACGTACTCTCAAAAAAGTTGATCACGCCGGGACGATCCTCGGGATCGGTAAGCCTCAAGGAAAAATGTTCTGCCCTGAACCCGCCCACAACAGCCGCGCCGTTGCCGATTTCCGCCCCTCCCCCTGCTCCGACGCTCCACCATTGGAGGGCAGCGCCTCGCCAGTCTACGGGGTTCTGTCCGCCCCAAAACGGGTCGGATGGCGTTGACGCTCGAACCGATCTACTTGCGTTTCCTTCGGCTGTGACAAAGAGAGATGCTCCCCCTCGACGAGCGTCGACCCGTACGCCGCCAATCCAGACACCGGCGTCCTGTAATTTGAAGTCGAGCCCGCTTGCGGTCAAGAGTTCAATGCCGAAATCGTTGCTGGAAGGGACCGGCAGGTTTATGTTGACAGCCATCTTTTGGTATCCGACCCTGACTGACGGCGCAATCTGGACACCCCCCAAGTTCAGGAAGCCTATGTCTTGAAAAGAAGGCCAGACTTGTGCCGTACACAACGCAGGGACACAGACAACTGATAGGAGCGCCCACACCCCAATCCAACGCCTCCACATGACATCCTCCTCCCCGCAAACCCGCGCGGCGACCGATTTGATCGCTGATTGTATGGACAAAGAATAAAATTGGCCGAATTGTAGGCCCTAAACGGCTGCCGAGTCAACCCGAAAACTCGAGGCGGCGTAATCGTTCAGTTACGCGACGGATGTGTCTCGCAGGAAAGAAGAGATCAATCACCACAGAGAGCGCCGAGATCGCTGAGTGTAGGGGCGCACGGCCGCACGCAACTGAATCCTTAGAGCGTGAAAGTCATTGCAGTTGACAACCGATGAAGAAGACTTGTACTATGCGCCGGACGTGACCGGCGGCTTTGCCGGCGTGTTACCGAGAGCAGCCGATTGCCGGCCCGCTCGGCGGTCGTTGCCACACTCAACGGATTTCGCGGAATCTCCGGAAGCCCTTTTTTCATGAAGTGGAGGCCGGAGATTTCGCCGTACGACGGTATGGAATTCGCCATGATCTTTCAGAATATCCCCGTGCTCGACGGAAACGAGAAGAAATACGTGGTGGATTGTCTCGACACCAACTGGATCTCCTCCATGGGGAGCTATATCGGGGCGTTCGAGCAAGCATTCGCGAGATACTGCGGTTGTGCCCACGGCGCGGCGTGCAGCAACGGCACCGCGGCCATCCATCTGGCGTTGGAGGCGCTCGGCATCGGTTTCGGTGACGAAGTCATCGTGCCAGATTATACGCTCGTTGCGGACTCAAACATGGTCATCCTCGCCGGCGCCAAGCCCGTATTCATCGACGTGGACAAAGACACCTGGTGCATCGATCCCGATGCGGTGGAAAAGGCGATTACGCCCAAGACCAAAGCGATTATCGCAGTCCACATGTACGGCCATCCGTGCGACATGGACCGCCTCATGGACATTGCGAAGCGCCATTCGTTGCTCTTGGTCGAGGACGCTGCTCAGGCCCATGGAACGGAATACAAGGGCCGCAAAGCAGGCAGCTTCGGCCATGCCGCGTGCTTCAGCTTCTACGCGACAAAGACTCTCACCACCGGCGAAGGCGGGCTCGTCCTTACCAACGACCCCGACGTCGCGGAACGCCTGCGCATTATGCGGAGTCACGGCTTCGAGGGTGAAGGACGCACGTACGTCCATCGCGTGATGGGCTTCAATTATCGACTAACGAACCTGCAAGCCGCAATCGGCCTTGCCCAGACCGAACGGATCGACGATAAGGTCGCCAAGAAGCGAGATATCGCCGCACGCTATCGCGAACGCTTCGACGGCTGTTCCGATATCACCATGCAGGCGGAAATGCCTTGGGCTGTCAGCTCGTACTGGAATTTCATGATCGTCCTTGAAGAGGGATTCGCCGCGACACGCGACCAAGTGATCGCCCGCCTCGCAGAGAAGAAGATCCAGTGTAGACTCCCGTTCAACAGCCTTCACCGGCAACCGGTGTACACCAAAGGGAACGACCCGCGCTACCCGGATACGTCCGGCGAATTTCCTGTGACCGACAAGCTCAGCCTCAAAGGCATTTCTTTGCCTTCCGGATTAAGCCTCACCGATCGCGAGATCGACACCGTTGCCGAGGCAGTGCTGGAAATGAGGAGATAACATCCGAATGCGACCTGACAGCTCCAAAATATCCATTATCACCCCAACGTTCAACGAACGCGAAAACATTATCACGCTGATTCAGTCGCTCAAGGAACACATCGCACCGCCTCGGGAAATCATCGTGGACGACGACAACTCGCCGGACGGCACCGCCGACGCTGTCGCGGCGCTCAACGATCCCGACGTGATTCTTATTCGCCGCAAGGCGCGCGGTCTTGCATCCGCATTTCATCGGGGTATTCTCGAAAGCACGGGCGATGTTGTCTGCTGGATGGACGCGGACACCTGCATGCCTCCGCCGGTTCTGGCGCAAATGATCGACACGCTTGACCAGTACGACATCGCCATCGGGTCGCGGTACGCGGATGGCGGCTCGGATAAACGCGCGCCTGTGCGAGTGTTGTCCAGCCGTATCATCAACGGGTTCGCAAACCTTATGCTCGGCGGTGGGATAAAGGATTACGACAGCGGGTTCGTCGCATTGAAACGTTCTGTGTTCGACACCATCACCATTATTCCTTTCGGATATGGCGAGTACTTCATCGAAATGGTCTACGACGCGCACAGGGCCGGCCTGAAGATCAAGGAAATCGGGTACGAGTTCACCGACCGCACGGAAGGCTTCTCAAAATCCATGCCGTCGTTGTGGGCTTTCCTGAAAACCGGTTTTCACTATGCGTTTCGGATCGTCTCGGTCCGTTTTCGCATTCTCCGCGGAGGCAACTAGCATGGATCGTCCCAACGGGGCCAATCACGGCTGCAAACCTGTCGCTCCGAGCTTTGTCCGCAGGGACGAACGCGGCCTGTTCGTGGAAATCGTCAACGAAGGGCCATGGGAGACCATTATTCACGGCACCATGGAAAAAGACGCGGAGATGGGCAACCACTATCACAGGGAATGTCGCGCATACTTCTATCTAATGAGCGGCAGGGCCAGGATCGTCGTTCGACATCTCATCGACAACAGCATGGACGAGGTCGAGCTTGTCGCGGGCCAGGGCGTTTACCTGCTCCCCTTCGAGACCCACGTGATCCAATACCTTGAGAATTCCGATTTCATCCTCATGAAATCCTACCGATATCGGAACGACAACCCGGACATTTATCCCTGCAAGGTCGAACCGTGAATCCTGACGAATACCGCCGGATGCGGGCCTGTGAGGAGCAGCTGTGGTGGTACAAATGCCTCCACCGCTATCTTCTGCGGTTCGTTCCGGCGGCGGCTCGCGACTCACGGGCGAGAGCGCTCGACATCGGGTGCGGAACCGGCGGCTTTCTTCGCCGCCTTATGGGCAGCGGCTACGAAGTGACCGGAATCGATGTCTCGCCGCTGGCGATCGCGGAACTCAATGAGGAGCCCGGAACGACGATCGGTGTGGTGGGCGATGCCAACCATCTCCCTTTCGAGAGCGGCTCGTTCGACCTCGTTTCCTGTGTGGACGTTCTCGAATGCGAGCCCGTGGATCCTCACGCCGCGGTCCGGGAAGCTGTTCGAGTCATGGGGCCGGGCGCGACCGGTATCTTCCAGATGGCCGCGCACCAGTGGCTCCTCAGCGAGCACGATCGCGCGGTACACTCAGTGCGGCGTTTCAACCGAAAGCAGTTCCTTGGGCTGTTCGACATACCGCACGTAGACGTGATCCATTCATCGTACCTGTTCTTTCTGCTCTTTCCCCTGATGGCCGCGTGGAAACTGCTCAATCCGCCGGCTCGGCACGTGGACCGAGATGAGGCCGTTTCGGACGTGAAGCTGCCCAATCCGCTCCTCAACCGGTTGCTGCAGCTGCCATGCGCAGTGGAAGCCATCCTGTTGCCGTACGTATGCCTGCCCGCGGGGACGTCCGTCTTCGCGGTGGTAAGAAAGGAAGGATGATTCCCGCCATGATTCGCCTGAGCAGCGTGTGTCGCCGCAGCGTATTTCGGAGTGCAGCATGACGGAACCGCAACAATCCTGGAGCCTTGGCGGTGGCCCCGGCACGATGGTGTACGGGGTTTACGACCGGCTGCGTCACGGAGTCAGCCGCAACTTGGTAACTTTCTTTCAGAAAAGCGGCATCCCGGTGCGCCGTGTGCTAGAAGCGGGCTCCGGGCCGGGATACACCACTTCGTTGCTCGCATCGGCGCCAGGCGTCAAGTGTGCCGCCGCGGTGGATTTCGACCAGGAATCGCTCCGGGAGGGACGCAAGCGCGATCCGAATCTCAAGGCCGCGGCCGGCAACGTGTATGCGCTGCCCTTTGCGGATGGTTCGTTCGACCTGGTGTGGAACAGCAGCACGCTGGAACACCTGACCAATATGGACGCGGGGCTCATGGAGATGGTGCGAGTGTGCGCGCCGGGCGGGCACGTATTTGTTGGAGTGCCGTATCGCTGGGGACCGTTGTTTTTCCAGCCGTTTCTGAAGGGGACGCGGGCCGGCGAGTGGCTCGGACCGGTCTTCACGACGCACTGGTTGGTAAGCTGGTTTTTTGCTGCGGGGCTTAAGCCGCGGAGCACGCACTTCTATTTCTGCGGCTTTTTCGTGGGAGTCTTGGGCAAGAAGCCTGAAAACTCAGGCCGCAGCGGGAGTTCGAAGCGCAATTCCGCTCATCATTCGAAGCGAAAGAAGTGAAGCGGAACTTGACATGACCCGCGCACCGTGCTAGGTTTTTAAGGCTGTGGGGATGTAGCTCAGCGGGAGAGCACCGCGTTCGCAACGCGGGGGTCGAGGGTTCAAATCCCTTCATCTCCACCAGGAATTTCCAAAGAAATAATCAAGATGTTGGATTGATCCTCCATCTTGATTTGTTCGTTCTGCCGGTTGATTTTTGAACAAGGACGGCGGAGTGGCTATTATATCGGTTCTCGAAAGTAATCGCGGATTGCATTCTGGGTGTCCCGCGCCGCGCGGGACTGGCTTGTCCAGCGGTGCGATCCCATTTCGTGAAGACTTCCGAGAATCCTTATAAAATTTGATGCCTGCATGGGTGGGGAAAGGAGAGCCCGCCCGGAGCGTCCAAAGTCATACAATTAAGTATGGTGTCCCCAGAATTCACAGAATTCAGCGGATGAATGTTGCGGAACCGAGGCGCAATGCCATGCATACAAAGGAGTCTCTACAGTGGACATTCCACGGATATTCAACATTACCGAAAGTGCTCATCGCATCCATAATCCATTCACACCAGAAAAGCTCGCCACTCTCGGCGCGGCGTTGCGTTTGGAACCGGGGACCCGTGTGCTCGACCTCGGCAGCGGTTCGGGCGAGATGCTGTGTACCTGGGCACGCGATTACGGAATCAGCGGCGCTGGTATCGACATGAGCCAGTTGTTCACCGAACAAGCGAAATTCCGCGCTGACGAACTAGGCGTCGCCGATCGGGTTGAGTTCATCCACGGAGACGCTGCCGGCTACGTCGCCGACGAAAAGGTCGGTGTGGCAGCCTGTGTCGGCGCCACTTGGATCGGTGGGGGAGTCGTCGGCGCCATCGAGCTTCTGGCTAAGAGTCTCCGCACGGGAGGGATCATCCTCATCGGCGAGCCATACTGGCTGCAATTGCCGCCGACAGAAGAGGTCGCCAAGGGATGCCGAGCCGGTTCCATCTCAGACTTTCTCTTGCTTCCAGAACTTCTCGCGTCTTTCGGCAACCTCGACTACGACGTCGTGGAAATGGTTCTGGCAGACCAAGACAGCTGGGACAGGTACGAGGCAGCCAGGTGGCTCACGATGCGCCGATGGCTCGAAACGAATCCCGACGACGACTTCGCGAAAGAAGTTCGAGCCGAACTGACCTCGGCGCCCGAACGCTACGCCACCTACACCCGTGAATACCTAGGCTGGGGTGTGTTCGCGCTAATGTCGCGGTGATGTGAGACAACTCCGGCGCAACGACTGGTGCGGAGCTTCACTCGGTTGCTCGCCGATGCGCGCGCGTCTGCAGCGACGAGCGGCCTCACGAATGAGATTCAGCGTTTGCTCGATAAAGGAGCCGATGTGAACGCCAAAGATGCCCACACAACAACCGCGCTCATGGAATGCGCGCGAGGGCGACATTGATCCAAATGACGATTCTTCAGTCAACGAATGGATATATGTTGAAGCCGATGAGCTTCAAATGTACCTCAAAGGAATTTTTGGAGAATTCGGTAGCCGCTTGCCTGACAAGTTGAGTGCTGAAGATGCTGCGAAAACTCTCTGGGAGAGGTTCATGCGTTCGGGACGCGGGGGTCGAGGGTTCAAATCCCTTCATCTCCACCAGCGAAAGCTTAGGCCATGCCCGACAAAACCACCATTCGAGCTCACCACGACTCACCTTCGGCATCCCGTCCGCCCTTCGACGATCCCGATCTCATGGACGAATGGAACTCTCTCGAAGACCCCGAGGATCGTGCCGATTATCTGGAAGCTGTCCAGGCACTCGCTGACCTGAATGAGGAAGAGCTAGTCTCCTGGGAAGATGTGAAGGCTGAACTTGGCTATTAGTCGGGGTTGTCGTGTCTGAATTAGTTTGGCTCATGCGTACTCATATACGGGAGTTTCAATAACCCTGTCGGGCTTCTGCCTGCTCTTGATAATGGCTTGGATATGCTCCACCGTCTCAGGAGCAAAGAACTGTTCGCCCGTCTCTTTACAAACACGCGCGGGTACTTTTTCAACAATGAAAAACTTTCCGCCTTTTACCAGCGTGTACGTTACCTTGGCTTCAATCATTGTCTTTTTCATCTCGAACGTCTCTTCCTTCACTTTCTGACCCGAAGATCGATCCAACTTCAGTCAATTTCCGAATGCGTACCGTGCACGACCGTTTTTAGGTTCAAATCATGGCGATTTTCTGCTGGAACGCGCTCTATCTATATTTTGTCCGCTTTCAAAGCGTGGCGGTGGTGGGATTATAGGGATTCTCGAAAGTTTTCACGGAATGGAGACACACTGCTGGGCAAGCCAGCAGTGGCACCCGCAAGGCAACACGTCAATACTTTCGAGAACCGATATAAATCCCTTCATCTCGACCACGACCTCCCCATTGAACTCAGTTGCGCTTTCAAAGAGGTAATTTGGGCGGGGCCGGTATGCCTTCGAAGTGAAGTCAGTCACGCTGGACGCGTGACGTCCGAAGCAGAGGAGGACGCATTTCTCCTCTGCTTCGACTGCGCATCGGTATTATGCCTTGACCAATCTTGACATGATTGACCCCGCGATTGCCAAAGCAATGTATAGAACAACAAGCACGATAAAGACTCCGAAGAACCGGAGGGTGAGTGTTCCGAGAATCCACGTCCAGTTATCTTTCAGGAATACTATGTTTGTTACGCTTTCGCCAACCTTGGTGATGGTGACTGAGTGCCACGGCCGGTTAGAGTGATCTTCAATGAGGGTTTGCGCCCCTCTGTCACGAAATTTGATATCTTTCTCCCCTTTCATCGCTCCCTGGTAGGACTTCACAGCAGTATCGTACGAGACACCATAGGTCTTCTCCAAGCGCTCACCAGACTGCGAGACTATTTTCCCGCCCGGCATGACAGGGGCGCCTAGGAAATCCTCGGCGAATGAAGGGGTGTACCAAAATACACAGAATACGATGGCCATTGATGAAAGAGTTTTCATATACCGAACTCCATTTTCGAGTTGAACTCCAGAGAGTGCCATGCGGATCATCTCAGGGCGTTTCGCGTTTCTTGTCGTCCCGCTGATCCCAAGATTGAATCAAGGCTTTCATCGGGACCTAAAAGAGAAGTCGCATGACTTTAGCCGGTTTCTATTGGAACATGGCGATGAACATGCCTGCCGCTGCCGCCGCTCCTATCGCGCCGGCAAGATTCGGCCCCATAGCGTGCATCAACAGGTAATTGCCCTTGTCATATTGCTGCCCTATCTTTTGTGAAACTCGCGCCGACATGGGCACTGCTGAAACTCCGGCAGAGCCGATGAGCGGGTTTATCTTTTCCTTCAGAAAAAGATTCATCAATTTCACCGTGAGAATGCCGCCTATGGTGCAGACTACGAAATCCGCCAGCCCCAAACCGAAAATGAGAAGCGTCTTGGGATGAAAGAATTTGTCAGCAGTCATAGTTGCCCCAATGGATGTAGCCAGGAATATGATCATAACATTCATCAAGGCTCCTCCTGACGTCTCGGCCAATCGTCCCACAACGCCACTTTCTCTCATCAGGTTCCCCAGCATAAACATTCCCATGAGCGGAGTCACGCTGGGCACGAGGATGGCTACGATCGCAGCAGCGAGGATTGGGAAGAGTATCTTTTCGCGTTGAGAAACAGGTCTTAGCTGTCTCATACGGATTTTTCGCTCCGCGTCCGATGTCATCCACCTCATGATCGGCGGCTGAATGAGCGGTACCATAGCCATGTACGAATAGGCCGCGAGCGCGTTGGGGCCTAACAACTCAGGCGCCAGGAGCTGAGTAAGATATATTGTCGTAGGACCCTCCGCTCCTCCGATAATGCCCACTGATGCAGCTTCCTTCAGCGTGAATCCTGCCAGTACCGTTCCGGTGAAGGTCACAAAAACGCCTAACTGCGCGCCAGCGCCGACCAAGAGCATCTTCGGGTTGGCGATAAGAGGACCGAAATCTGTCAAGGCTCCTAAACCGAGGAAGATGACGCAAGGCATGACCGTCCATTCCAGGCCGTAGTGATAGAAGATCTGTATCAGGTTCCGGACTCCTTGCTCGTTAACTCCCATCAACGGTACGCTAGGAAAATTAACGATGAAGATCCCAAATCCAATGGGCAGGAGCAGTAAAGGTTCGTAATCCTTTGCAATGCCTAGGTAAAGAAAGAAGCCTCCCACACACCACATGAAGACTAACTTCCAGCTAAGATCGAAAATGCCGGTGGTCAAAATGAACCCCCAGATCATCTCCAACACGTCGTAAACGGTCATGTCTGTCTCCTGATGATTTCGGCAAAGAATGCTGTTAGATCGGGACGAATAGATTTTCCGAGCGCTTGCCCCCGTTTTGCGTCCAGGAGCTGATTTGCGACATCGGCGTCCTCGGTGCATTCGCTAAGCAAGTTCGATGCCAGGCTGGAAGGGTACTGAGATAGGCGGTTATTGTGGTGAAATTGCAGGAGTACGGTAAGTCGGTTCGCCGCGGGAATGTACCTTCAGGCCTCAACAGAGCAATTCGGCCAGGGGTCCGTGGGTGAGTATCACCCGCCGCTCGCTGAAGGACTGACAACTAGTTGAAAGGTCTAACCGTTATTCGTGGGTAATATTCACCCCAGGCAACTCGATCGGTGGGTAATTATTTCTCCGAATGCCGAGTGACTTAATGAGGTATTTCATCTGATCACGGGAAATCCCCAGCTCCAGTGCAGCGACTTTTATGCTCCCTCCCGACCGTTGTAATGCTTCGGTGGCAAGGCAGCGTTCAGCCTCGCGCAATGCTTGGGGCAGAGAGCACGACACGGTAATGGACACGGGATATGACAGATCCAGCCGGCCGTTACTATCGTCCCCCTCCTTGCTGAGCCTCCCAACGTCATTCAATGTGATCCTGCGTTTGTCGCACAAGATCAACGCCCTTTCCAAGGCATTTCTCAATTCCCTCACATTTCCCGGCCAATGATACTTGACCAGGCTATCCATGGCGCTCTGTTCGACTCTCGGGGCCTCTGAAAACCCCATCTTCGTGGCCAGCACGCTCAGCAGTTCCGTCGTGAGGAGCGGCAAATCTTCCTTCCGTTGTCTCAATGGCGGCACCCGAATGGCAAACACGTTGAGGCGATAGAAGAGGTCCTCACGGAAGTTACCTTCGGCGACTTCCCGCTCCAGATCTTTGTTGGTGGCAGCAATCACCCTGGTGTTGACTTCCACGCTCTTTTCACCACCAACGCGCGTGAAAGAATGTGTATCCAGAAAAGAAAGAAGCTTTGCTTGTAGGTGGATCGGCAAATCCCCAATCTCGTTCAAGAGAAGCGTGCCTCCCTCAGCCAACTCCAAAAGCCCACGTTTGCGCGACCGGGATCCGGTAAAGGCGCCCGCTTCGTGGCCAAACAGCTCGGACTCCGCGAGTTCCCCCGGAAGAGCTGGGCAGTTTATTGCGAAAAACGGGCCAGCAGATCGGTGTGACGTGTCATGAAGGTGACGAGCCAGATAATCCTTTCCGGCGCCGCTCTCGCCAAGCAGTAACACAATGCTGTCTGTCGTACTGGCCAGGGCCACCTGGTCCAGAACCCCTTTCATGGATCCAGATCCATAGGAGCCTGGCGGATTCATCAACTCGACCTGTTGAGCTTGGCGGTCGGTCAGGTCTCGGGCGATTCCGTAGATGCCCATAATGGTTCCCAATGGGTCCAGCAGCGGGGATCTGATACAGTTCAGAATGAGCTGTCCCCCCGCGCCTGGGATACTCTGCTGGGTTTCTATGGTACGCCCTTGGAGAACTCGTCGTTCAACATCTTGCATTCCGCGCGCGTTTTCTGCGCCGAACAGAGACTCATCAGTGCTCCCAGAGATCTCCTCCAGGCGAATCCCTAGCAGTCTGAGCATGGCCGGATTCACATGCGTGTACCTCAGATTTTGATCCTTCATGAATATGCAGTCTTGGGCGGATTCAAATACCGCCCGGAATCGTTCCTCGCTGCGGCGCAGTTGGATTTCTGCTCGCTGACGGTCGGCGATCTCCTGACGGAGCGTCTCGTTAGCAGTCACAAGGTCCTTGGTGCGTTCTTGCACCATTTGCTCGAGTTCGGCGTGCAGCGCCCGCTGGGCTTCATCCGCTTGCTTCCGCTTGGTGATGTCGCGTAGGATCGTCTGATATCCGAGCATGCGACCTGCGTCATTCCTTCGAATGGTCGCGCTCAATTCACACACTATTTCAGTACTATCCTTCTTGCGCCGCCTGACCTCGAAATCCCGTACCGACCCGTAGCGTTCGACTTCCTCTCGAAATCTCGACCGATCACCCGCGTTGACATAGAGTTGCAGTATATTAAAGTCCTTTAGATCGTCCCTCGAATATCCGAAAAGATTGAAAAAAGCGTCGTTAGCATCAAGGAGTTCCCCTTCAGGCGCCGTGATCGTTATCGAGTCGATGGAATTCTCGAACAGGTGACGATATCGGTTCTCACTGTGAACCAGAGTATTGAATACCTTGTCGCGCTCGAGATTCCTCAGCGTCACATAGACCCCGATGACGCCGAGAAGAATCACTTCGATGCAAACAAGCGGCCAATCAGACGGATCGGAAAACGCAAGTACTTTCCGAGCATAAGAATCCACGATCTCGGATATAATGGGAACCGCCAGCAGCGCCGGAAGAAGAGCCCATTTCGTGTAGGGGACGAAGGTCGACCAACTCGATTTAGAACCGTGCGCCGTTGAGAGATCCGTTTCATCACGGGCGAGAATTTCCAATTTGTTATCTTCTTGGTTAAACATTTCGGCACTCCGGACGGCTGAGATTCCAGCAATGCCCGTAGTTCGGCACACACTTCCATTTTCAGGTTCGCGACGAACTTCAGCCATCTCATCTTGACGGATGATTTGAATGCGCCCTTCGATCACCAGTGCGGGCACGTATTGTATGATTATTGCTTTTCTTGCAGTTGAGTCAAGAACCTCATCGCGGAGCCACTTGGGGCGTGTCGCCCTTGACAGTGCCACAGTCAAGACAACAGAAATCGTAATGGTTCACCGGGACATCGAGTGGCGCCGGATGGTGTGCATTCGTGTAGAGCCCCCATCTCCCATCCCCTTCCCCAAGTATGGAGAAGGGGGGCGGTGGAAGCCCCCTCTCCACCCTTGGAGAGGGGGTCGGGGGGTGAGGACGGTCTCTTCCCAGTGAACGATTGCCAGAAATCTTTGTTTCATTGCTACGGATTCTCCGTCCGCTCGCGGGACCGTCTGCCTGAATGTTTATACGCTTCAAGGGCAACTGACGTGAAACGGACGATCGCCGCGAACGTGTGGTTCTCCCTGGATACAGAGATCGCCCTCGCGTAGATCTCCCCCCTCTCGAGATTCAGGTCAACGCTGACCAGGACCATTCTCAGGTCCTTCCATTGATTGATCGGCTGGTCGACAACCAAGACGGCAGGCATCATGGAAACATGAGTGATCGATCCTGCGATCTCCCCAGCGGGCACTCCTTTTTGTTGAGTCGCTGCCCCCGAACCTTCAACGCGGTTTCCAGGCGGACGGGGCCTTGATCCCGATCAGCCAGGAAGGCATTGAATTCTCCATGGATTCCTCTTACGTCATGGAGGGGTTCCCTTCCAGTGTGCTTGCAGCACTTGCTTTCGGCAGCTCCCGGACAGGCCTTGCTTGTCCATTCGTGTCATGGATATCTGGATCGGTTCCTGGCTGATTCGCAATACTGTTCTATGCCCGTTGCCCTGATCTTTTCATTTATCGCCACCCATGCTTTGTTCAGGGCAGGATCGAAGTTGGTCTTCTCGCAGGGAAACTCGTCACACTGGAAGCAGAAATCAATCCGTTTTTCCTGATGACACGGGCGCACCCCGCAGTTTTTGAACAACTTGCACTGTTCATTGCGACACCCCGCACAATTCTCCGAGGCGAACAGGTCCAGCATCTCCTTGAAAGCCGGGTACTTGGCAAAGACGGGGTTGCCCAGCAGCGTCTCGAATCGTTTGGCGTACACGTCGAAGTTTCCCAATTTGTCTTTGAGCATCAGGCTGTATTTTCGAATATCTCCGCTTGCGTGCGCAAAACACGTTTCGCAGCACAGGCCGCACGGGGCTATCGTCTCCTTAATCTTGTCATTAGTCATGGCTTTTCTCCTCTCACTGAAATAGGTTGCTCCTCTGTGGGCTCAACACCCCGTTGTGTGCGGTGGGGTGGTTCCTTCGATCATAACCATTGCCGTTGGGGAGAAAAAGTGGCAAAATCGACATTGTGAGGGGCGATCTCGCCATTCTGTGCAATCCGGAAGGAACCGATGAAAAAAGTAACCATCCTTGCACCGTACAACACCATGGCAACGACCATCTTCGGCCCCATGGACATCTTCAATCAAGCAGGACGGTTGTGGAATCGAGTAACCAGATCCCCCCAGACTCCATTCTTTGACGTGACAATCGCTTCGGCAGACGGACAGCCTATCAGGTCCGTGAACAATATCCACATCCAACCCCATTGCAGCATTGAGGATGTTCACCAAACCGACCTGATCGTTATCTCCTCGGCCACCTATATCGACGCAATTCTCGAAAAGGATCCGGAGCTGGTACCTTGGATACGCCACCATTACGATCGAGGCGCCCATGTTGCCAGTATCTGCACCGGCGTTTTCTTGCTGTCGGAGACTGGACTTCTCAATGGCAAATCCGCAACCGTCCATTGGGGATTTGCGGATATGTTTCGCAAGAGATATCCACAGGTAGAATTGAGACCCGATCGGATGTACATCGATCACGGTCGTCTCTACTGCTCGGCCGGCGTAAGCGCGGGTATGGATCTTTCTCTGTATCTGGTTGAGAAGTTTTGTGGTCGGCAAGCAGCTGTCGAGTCTGCCAAGACCATGGTTCTGGATATGGGTAGAGTCTCGCAGGCCCCCTATGAGTGCTTGCTTTTTCCGAAAGACCATGGTGACCCATTGGTCGTGAAGGCCCAGGAATGGATAGAACAGCATGAATCTGAGCCGATTGATTACGAGTGGCTGGCACAGGAACTTCGAACGAGCCGTCGATCCCTGGAACGCCGCTTCAGACAGTCGGTTGGAGTAACTCCGCTGGCGTACTTGCAGAAATTGCGGGTGGAAAGAGCCAAACGCCTGCTGGAGGAAGGCACCCGGACCTTTAGTGAAATTACCTATCAGGTTGGATACGAAGACATTCCGTTTTTCAGAAAGGTATTTGTCAGACTCACCGGGTTGAGACCGAATGAATACCAGCGGAAATTCGCACGGCACTCCAGCGTTGATGCCAACTCGCATGCCCCGGTTTTTGGGCACGATGAATCATGAGACGCCGGTAGCGCCGGCATCCCCGGATCGAGTCCGGGGCAGGCTTTGCCGGTGCTCTTTACAAGTGCGCAGCCCAATCTGTGAGGCGGCCGACAGGCCTCCGCAGGACGAGCTTGACCCCACACCGAAAGGAGACTCGCGTGAATGGCAGGTCCCAATCCTCTGCCACGGATTTCGAAATACTGATCTCCACGCTTCGCGCAGAAGGTCATGAGCAAGCCGCGCGGAAGCTGGACGAGTTACTGCACGAAGTGGCCTGGACAAGTTCGTCGGAGATGGTCGGTGAGCTCGGGCTGGAGGTCGTCAGGTTCCAGCGCGGAAATCCGCGTGTTAGCCCGGAGCTGCAAGAGCTGCTGCACCGATGCCTGAAGCAGATCAAACGGGTGTGGCCGGGCATTGAGAACGCCCCGGGCATATGACGCTGGAGCGATGTTCAGCGTCTGTCGTGCCTTCATATCGCCGAGATGTATGGAATTTCGCGACGTTTGCCCCTTGTTTACGAAGGACTATGTTATGAAGAACAAGCGGGAAAGCCTGTCTCGAGGAAGAATCCCGAGAAGGACGAGTCCATTCGTACTCATCCCGCGAGATTCAGAGGTGATGAGACAAGCTTGAGCAATAGTACTATGGTCAATCTCTCGGGAGCCATTGCTCAGATGCCAAGATGGTTGGCAGCACCGCTTGTAGGCGCCAAATGAGGAAACCAAGATGACCGACGGTCGGCCAACCGATTCTAACCGGACCTGGAAAGGGGTGCTTGCGACGATATTGGAGTGGGCTGTGCCCGGCCGGGTACCGTTGGTGTGGGCGTATGTTCTCGCGGCGGTCTTGCCGGTGGCTGTCTTGTATCTGAGGCTGGCAATGGGATACACCCCAGGGGCCCCGCCGGCACTAATTCTATATATGATCCCGATCATTGTCACCGCGTACCTTGGGGGACTGGGTCCCGGCCTTGTGTCAACCGGAGTTTCAGCCCTCATTTCAGACTACTTCCTCTTGCCGCCTCTCCACAGCCTCTTCATTGAAAGCCCCCTCAGTCGAGTTCTGTGGTCAGCCATGATCGTAGGAGGAATACTCGTCAGCGTACTGGTCGAAGCTCTGCATCGCGCACGTAGGAGAGCGTACGAACGAGAAGAAGTCTACAGCGCCATCGTCAATCAGGCAGCGGATGCCATTGTCTTGATCGATGCAGAGACGCTCCGGTTCGTGGAATTCAACGACGCCGCGTGCACTGGCCTCGGCTATTCGCGCCATGAGTTTTCGAGGCTCAGTGTTCCGGCTATCCAGCCCGCCGGAGAGTCCGAAGAGACAGCGGCAAACTTAACCGACAGGCTCCGCCGGGGTGGTGAGTACTTCGAGACCCAATTCCAGTGCAAGGAAGGGAAATTCCTCTACATGTGGGTGAGTTCCATGCCCGTTACGATTCGGAGGCGACAATTTCTTGCCGCGGTTTGGCGTGATGTTACTGAACGCAAAAAAGCAGTCAAGGCGATGCGAAGCTCGGAACAGGAGCTTCGTTCATTATTCGCAGCAATGACGGATGTGGTGCTTGTGCTGGATCATGATGGACGGTACGTCAAGATTGCTCCGACCAATCCCGTGAATTTGTATCGCCCTTCTGAAGCGTTGCTCGGTAAGACAGTGCATGACATCCTGCCAAAAGAAGAAGCGGATGCGATAGTGCATCAAATTCGACGAGCACTGAACAGCGATCGAACGATCAACTTTGAATACAAGTTGAACATCAGGTCCAGAGAAGTACGGTTTGACGGAAGATATCGCCGCTGACCGAAAACACGGTGTTCTGGATAGCTCGTGACATCAGCGAGCGTAAGGCGGCAGAAGACGCCGTACGAGACAGCGAGGAGCGTTACCGCACAATCGCCGATCTGTCGCCAACGGGTATCTTCGTCAACGTTGACGGGTACTTTGCCTATGCCAACTCATCTTTTGCACGTATCATGGGATTCGACAGTCCCGAATCGATGGTGGGCAAAACGGTGCTGGATTATTTTGATCCCGCGTATCACGGCACCATCAATGAACGCATTCGCTTCATGCTGGAAACGGGGAAGTCCGTGCCTCGCCTGGAAGAAAAGCTTGTCAGGACGGATGGGACGCCTGTGGACGTGGAGGTAGCTGCTGCGCCGATCTTCTTCCAAGAACAGCGCGGCATCCTCGTGGTGGTTCTGGACATTACCGATCGCAAGCGGGCCGAGGAGGCGTTACGCGAGAGCGAGAAACGTTATCGCACCCTATTTGACGAATCTGTGGACGGCATCTATGTGGCCTCCCGCGAGGGGACACTGCTCGACGCCAATCAAGCTTTCTTGAGTATTCTTCAGTACGACAGAGAGAACCTTGTCGGAAAGGACATCCGGTCCATCTACGTGAATCCATCCGATCGGGATCGATTTGTTCAGACAATAGATGCGAGCGGGGCGTTAAAGGATTACCCGCTGCTCCTCAAAAGAAGTGACGGAAAGGAAGTTGATTGCCTCCTCACGGCTCATGTTCGTAGGGGAGACAACGGCAGTATTCTCGGCTACGAAGGTATCCTTCGAGACATCACCGAACAGAAAAATTTGCAGCGGCAGCTTCTCCAGGCGCAAAAGATGGAGGCCATAGGGACGCTTGCCGGTGGAGTTGCACACGACTTTAACAATCTGTTGACCATAGTGATGGGCTTTTCTGAGTTGCTGTTGGCAGAGAAACAGGAAGACGACCGGGAATATGAGGATCTCCGGAAGATGTTTCAGGCCGCAAGAAGCGGTGCGGAGCTGGTGCAGCGGCTGCTCATGTTCAGTAGGAAATCGGAGCCGAGACCTGCGCCCATGAATCTCAACAAGCAGATTGTTCAGGTCGAGAAGCTGCTGCGCCGCACCATTCCGAGAATGGTCGATATCCATGTCGATCTGTCAGCCGACCTTCCGGACATCAATGCAGACGCGTCTCAAATAGAACAGGTTCTTGTAAACCTGGCCGTGAACGCCCGCGACGCTATGCCGAACGGCGGCGAGCTGACCGTGAGAACATCAACGGTAATTCTTGACGAAGAGTATTGCCGGCTGCACGTCGAGGCCAGCCCAGGCGAGTACGTTGTGCTGGAAGTCTCCGACACCGGCTACGGGATGGACAAGGAAACCATCGAACACATTTTCGAGCCGTTTTTTACAACTAAAGAGAGGGGACGGGGCACAGGCCTCGGTCTCTCCATTGTGTATGGGATAGCCAAGCAGCATCACGGCCACATTACCGTCTACAGCGAGGTAGGCAAAGGAACCGTTTTCAGGGTTTACCTTCCTGCGATACCGGGCGAAACGAAAAGCGTTGTCGAGACCTCTGGTATAATGCCCGCATTTGGTAGTGAGACCATCCTGCTGGTGGACGATGAAGATTTCGTCAGAGAGCTTGGCGAGCGAATTCTCACCAAACACGGATACACCGTGCTCCAGGCGGTCAACGGCAAGGAGGCGCTCGATCACTTCGAGCAGGAGCATTCGCGGATATCGCTGGTCATTCTTGACCTGATCATGCCAGCGATGGGCGGCACGGAATGTCTCAAGGGTCTCCTGAAGATCGATCCGAAGGTGAAAGTCCTCGTAGCCAGCGGGTATTCCGCTGATTCGTCAGTGAGAAAGACCCTTCAAAGCGGGGCAAAGGGATTTGTCACGAAACCGTACCGTGTCAAAGAGCTTCTCCGAGACATTCGCCGCGTCTTGGACGAAGGCTGACACTAAGGCCCAGTCTAATGCCAGTGCGCCATCAAATAGGCGACAATCTCGGACATGTACTGGCGGGACAGGCATCTTGCCTGTCCGAACGTGACAGGCAAGATGCCTGTCCCGCCAAAACAAGGAAGTCGCTTGCTTGAAAGCGCATCGGTATAATGCATGGGGCGGCCGAATGCCTCCCCCTCTTTTGATCGGCGGTGGCACGCGCTTCAAATTGCGGACGGACGTCGCTGGTTCTCCAAATCTAATGCCCATGATGCCCACCCCCGTGGTGTCCACCGGTGCCAACAAAGGGGTCGTACCAGTCAATTTCTTTGCGGGGCTGCGGAACGGATCGTTTTTGAGGCCTCTCGACAGCCCGCTTCTCGGATTGAACCGCAGTCGGTTCACGGGCAGGCACCGGTGTCGGCTTTTCTTCCAACTTCGGTAATCCGCCTACTTCAGCGGATCCGGTCTTGTCAGGTTCTTTCTGTGCCGCACGGGCCACCTCATGGAGGCGGACTATCCACTTACCGTCATTCTCGGACGCGAACTTCGCAGCATCCTCAATATTGCTGAACGCCACCAGCTCATAGCCCATTGGCCCTTTGACCTCACTGCCAAGAACCAGGAAAGCCTTCGGAAGCTCGATCATTTTTTTGGTTACAAAATCGGTAACGTACTGGTGAGCAATGTCCGCGACGTTGGCGCCGTACTTTTGTGGGACTGAATTGTAAAGGAAAAGGCAGCGTGCCCCTTCAAACCCTACCACGCGGCCGTCTTTGAATACCGCCGCCGCCACTCCGTGGAAACCGACGACACGCCCCTCTTTGAAGGTCACCGTGACGCCTTGTCCATCTTTGCCGCCCACCGGCATGCCGCAAACCGGGCATTTCTCAGAGAGATCCACTTTGGCGCCGTCCGGTAGCTGAAGGAATTCGGCCGCCCCAGAATCCAGAGGAACTATTGTAACGACGGAGGCCAGCACTACGGCGGCGATCCATAAGAGCGGGTCGGTATTCTTTGAAAACATTTTATTCTCCTTCGGTGTGGTGCCGCTATTTCGTGCCGCGTGACTCATGACACGAAGTAGCGGCACTCCGACCATTACATTGGACTGAGAGCCGTCAATGAAATCAGCTCGGTCGGCACTCCAGCTCCCGCGTACGGATTCTTCCCCGATGGGCCCTGTTCCCTCTTGTGAACCACGCATGCACGTTTATCCACATCTTCGTGCTCCATTAAGATTCGCGCCGTTCAGATTTGCTCCGTCGAGGTTTGCCCCACGGAGGTCCGCGTCCGTCAAATCAGCTCCCGTGAGATTGGCTCCCGCCAAATTCGCACCCGATAAGTCAGCTCCGGGCAGATTGGCTCCGGTGAGATTTGCCACTCTCAAATCAGCTGCTATGAGTTCCGCGCCAGGGAGGTCTGCAAAGGACAGATCAGTCTTGGATAGGTTTGCTCCGTTAAATTTTGCTCCGGCCGCAGTGGCCCCAGACAAATCAGCGCTTGCCAGGTCGGACGCGGACAAGTCAGCTCTGGAGAGATCGGCCGCCGAGAGAGCCACAGCCGTCAATTTGGCGCCGCAGAGATAGGCTCCAGCCAGATTTGCGAACGGCAGTACGGCTCCCGGAAGGTGCGCGCCAAAGAGCACGGCCTTGGACAAGTCCGCCTCGGACAGGTCAGCCCTCTCCATGTCCGCAGCGGCCAGATTGGCGCCGGTCAAGGCCGCGTTCCTGAGATCAGCCTGGACCAGTTTGGAGCATACCAGTCGCGTGCCGAGCAACCGTGCACGAGAGAGCTTTGATTGGGAAAGGTCTGCCCCATCCATATTTGCTCCCGAGAGATTCGCCTTTGACAGATCGGCTGAGCTTAGTTTCGCTTTTGACAATGCCGCAATCGACAAATCGGTGCTGTGCAATTCGGCAAGCGTCAAATCGGTCCCGGATACTACGGCAGATTCGATCAATGTTTTCAGAGAATCTGCTTCTCCGCTGAAGATCGTCTCATGAGTCACTACATTTTTGATCTTGTAATTCGCACGCATGGTCGGTCTCCATTCTGTTGGATTCATGAAACAGCATTTCTCATGTCCTCGTCATGTTCAAGAAGCCTGCAAAGCGCTGGCGGCAATAACAGTATGAGGGCTGTAACTGGGATTATTCCGCCACTTACCACGGCAGCCAGCAGATACTGCACCCGCGCTCCCAAGCAGCCGGAAAGAACAGCAGGTACGAAACCCAAAGATGCGACGAGCGCGGTCAAGAGATGAAACACTCTCGCTGCCTACTCGACCTCCGTTTCTATGCCGAGCACTTCAGCCAATGCGAGGAAGAGTTCAACATCCCGCAGTACTCCGACCGGTCTGTCTCCGCTATAAACCGGTAATACATCGAGGTCCTCTTTGTATTTGATCATGATAGCTTCTGCGAGAGGCGTGTCCATTTGAACGTTTCGTTTTATTTTCGTCATAATCTCCTTGACCTGCATGCTCGCTTCTTCGATCACCCGCTCACTGAACTCGGTCCTTGCCGCTGCAAGGTCTTCGAAGCCCGCTTCAGCAAAAGCGGAATATAATCCGAGAGCCCGAAGCCTTTCGCTCAATTTGCCGAGCGCCTCGGGTACGAGGCTCTTCAGAATCTTCCTGAAGCTTACCATTCCTATAATGTGCTGGGCGTCGTCCACCACGAGTATGGTTCTCACTTTCGCCTCGTCACGCTCGCTAAGAAACACTTTGGCCAGCCTCCGCACCGCCACTCTCACTGAATCCTCCGCTTTCACGACGGGGAGCTGAGCAAGGGGCACCATGACATCACTTACCGTCTTTTTGATGAAAGGCATTTTGTTTCCTCCTCGGCTTAATTGACTCACAGGACCCTGATGACCGGGTCTGTGGAGGAATTATCCGAAATCCACCTATCGAGCGCGAATCTTGGATGACGATATTCTCGGAAATCAGTTCTCTACCACCCGATCGTTGCTCTTCGCAATGCGGCTTTGGATCAAACATTTCCTGCTCCGACAATTGCGCCTTTCATGTTTCAGCCCCCTTTTCCGCAATTGTTCGTTCGACGGGGAGCCAGACGACAAATACTGTTCCCTCTGTATCCGATTTGACAGCAATGGAACCTTTGTGGTCCTCAACGATCTTCTTTGACACGGTCAGGCCAAGGCCGGTACCTGATTCCTTCGTTGTATAAAATGGGCTAAATATCTCTTTGAGCTGTTCCGGTGGTATCATTGGGCTGGAGTTCCTGATTCTCATTTCGAAGTACCTACTTGACGCGAGTGCTTCCGAGCCGAGGATTTCTTGTCTCGGCAAAGAGATAGCGGTTTGAATACTAATTATCTCGTCTGGAAAAGAAGCCTCTATGGCATTGGAGACCAAATTCCGCACAACTTGTTCGAATCGGTGCGAATCCAGGGGAAACGATTCCACGTCTTCGCCCAAGCTGGCTTCTGCCTTGAGGCATTTTCCCCTGAGCTTGTGCTCGTACACCCGGAGCACCTTCTTAATGATGGTGTTGGGATTAACCTTTTCCAGGTACAATGTGTCCCGCTTGGTGAAGTCGATGAGCCCGTCGAGAATTGTTTCCAGCCTTTGGATCTCTGAGAGTATCACCCGGCAGGACTCCTTTTGCTCTTCTTCAAAGGTACCCCCAGAATCGAAGTGCTTGGCCATTCTGCGGGCGAATCCACCGACAATAGCCAAGGGTTGCCTCAATTCATGCGCCACTTCAGCGGTGTGCTCGGCAAGGATCTTCGATTTTTCAGACTGGACAATGTGTTCGTAAAGGTCCTCGATGACCTTCATCTTTTCTCTGACTTGCCGTTCCAGTTCATCCGCGTGCACCACCAGCTTCCCGGTGAGCGGATGGACCAGCAGGAGTGTGCCGAGCGTTCCCAACAGTACGAGGACCGAGACTATTCCTCCCGTGGTCATGATGTGCGGAAATACAGGCGCGTAGAGTTCACCTTGGTCCATCTTAACCGCGATGCCCCATTGGCCGGCCCGAATCGGGGTGTAGGTAATGACTTCCTGGCCCGCGTGGTCTTTGCCGGGAATTAAGACCCCCGCCTGTTTCAGTGCTGCCCCGCGTAATGCACGCTCGAAAGCGGATTTTGTTGAGGAGGTCTGTGAACCGGAGCCTGGGTTTCGTTTCGACTGGATAATCGGAACAACTCGATCCTGTTCAACGGCATACAAGATCGCTTCCCCGGTCCTGCCGAGTCCGCCGTGATCTTTTATGGCCTTCTCCAGGTCTGAAATGTGAAACGTGACGACGTTGGTCCCGATTCTTCTTTCGGCTTTGTCGTACACGGAGATCGCAACTGCAAAGTACGCGGTCTGTTCCGGACCCGTCGGGCCAAAGAAGGTAGTAACTGTGCTCGTTTCTGCCGAAGAAGGAAGCTCTGGGGAGTCGGCGCCGACCTGGACTACTCGGTGGCCTCGTTGATCAAAAATGTTGATCCCGCTGACGGTCGGCAGAAAACGTACGGCATGTGAAAGCGCAACCTGTGTGACTTCTTCCAGATCTTGGCGGCCCACCACAGCCTTCGTGTGATTGTCGAGCTTTTCAGTGATTTCCGGCAAAGTGGAAATCTTCGTCCCAGTCTCCAATGCCTTCGACACGACATCCTCTATGGCGACTCTCTTTGTGGCAAGAATCCACATAAGGTGGTCTTCCTGGACCCTCTTTAGATGTCTGTAAAGGGGCACTACGCTTGCAAGACCGACGATCACTCCCACGACAAGAATTCCAATGGCTGACGACACGACTATCGATCTTTGGAGGTGCCGTGAACGGTTTTCGTCACCCATGGTGCACCCTCTTTCTTTCGGTCCATTACTTCAAAGCGCCGCTGTGCGTTCCGAACATCCTATTCTCCTACTGTCTCGTCCGCTGTTTGGATTCTTCGATTGAACTCGATCTCCTTTTCCAGGCAATAGATCGTCGGAACTACGAATACCGTGATAAGGTCCAGGAACATTCCACCCACAATCGGCAAGGCCATGGGGACCATCACATCCGCGCCTCGCCCCTGTGAAGTGAGCACGGGAATGAGCGCGAGGATCGCGGTAGCGGATGTCATGAGCGCGGGCCTGATTCGTTTGATGCCCGCTTCCACCGTGGCTTCCCTGATCTCGCGTATGGACTTGAATTTGTGCTGGCTGAACACCTGGTTGAGATATGTGGAGTAGATCACGCCGTCATTCGTGGCAATCCCGAAGAGCGCCAAGAAGCCAACCCAGACCGCAACGCTCAAATTGTAGGTTCTCACCTGAAAGAGATGGCGCATGTGAACACCGAAGACATTAAAATCGAGGAACCACGGCTGTGAATAGAGCCAAATGAGCAGGAACCCGCCCGACCAGGCCACGAAGATGCCTGAAAAAACATTCAAGGAAGTCGGGACGGATCGGAACTGAAAGTAGAGGATCAAGAAAACGAGGAGCAGCGTCGCGGGAATGACGATCATCATGGTCTTCTCTGAACGCACCTGGTTTTCGTACGAGCCCGTAAATATATATGAAGTATTCTCGGGGAGCTTGAACTCGCCGGAGTCGATCTTCCCCTGCAAGTGCTTGGCAGCGTCCTCCACGGCCGTCACTTCAGCTATTCCCGGTTTCTTGTCAAAGAGCACGTAGCTCACGAGAAACGTGTTTTCGCTCTTTATGACCATAGGGCCACGAACGTACTTGATGTCAGCCACCAGCTTCATGGGGATGTGGACCCCGCCGACCCCCGGTACGAGGATATCGCCCAGGGCTTCCACTGAATCGCGCAGCTCCCTGTCGTACCGGACACGCACCGGATAGCGCTCGCGGCCTTCAACAGTGGTGGTGATTCGTCTTCCTCCGATGGCGATCTCCACGACATCATTGACATCCTGCACATTGACGCCGTACCGGGCTATGGCTTCTCGATTAATGTCGATTTCGAGGTAAGGCACCCCGATGTTTCTGTCTGCAATCACCGACGAAGGTTCAATTGAAGGCACTTCTCTAAGCAGACGCTCTATCTGCAATCCGACTTTTTCCAACTCCTCAAGGCTATTTCCTCGAATCTTTATGCCCATCGCGGATCGCATACCCGTCTGGAGCATCACTACACGCCCGGCAATCGGCTGGAGCCTGGGAGCCACGGTAGTCCCCGGCAGATGAGCCGCTTTGACTATTTCATTCCAGATATCGTTGACGGACTGGATTTCGGGTCTCCATTGGCGGATGGGCTTGCCCGTTTCCGGATCGAGAAGCCGGTGTCCCGTGGCAGGATCGGTTTTGTACTCGGGTATGAAGTTCACGATGGTCTCTATCATCGAGATTGGCGCGGGATCGAGCGCACTCTCCACACGGCCGATCTTCCCGACAGCGGATTGAACCTCCGGAATGGCCTTAATGGCGAGATTCTGCCTGTGAATCACGTCGAGCGCCTGCCCAATGGAGGCATGTGGCATCAGCGTCGGCATGTACAGGAAGGTACCCTCTTCCAGATCCGGCATGAACTCCTTGCCGAGGCCGGGGAAGATCCCCGAGAGTTTCTGCCACACGCGGCTCGCGCGTATCGGGTCTTTTGGCTGGACAGCCATTGGCTTGCCGCCGGTATCTGTCCCGTGGCTCATTCCAGGCATGCTCGGCGCCGGCTTTGACCCCTCAGGCATGACTTTGGTTTGCTCGGTTGCAGGTGGGGCGGACCACCCGAAGACTCGCGCAGCTGTATCGGGGATGAAGCCAAAAATTCTATCGAATCCGAGCCATATCATGATCCCGAACACGACCAAGGTGATCGGGACGACCAGAAACTGGGCCTTGTGGTTCAACATCCAGGCCAGAGCTTGGCGATAGTACCCAGTGAAGACCTTTCTAATACCCAGAAGCCCGAAGATGAGGCCGGCGCAAAAGATCAAATTCCTCACGAGCCCTTTGTCCGGCCCCAAAGGAAGCCAGTGCTCGGTGAGCAGCAGGATGACCAGAGCAAGCACGACCATGTTCATCGCGGCGGGAACCTTTTCCCTGATGTGCACCGGGAGAAACAGCGAGATGAACTTGATGGCCGCCAGGATAAGGACGCCCAGCCCGATGGACCAGGACAGGGCATATCCCATCCAGATCCCGCCGACCGCGACGAGCGCATAAGCAATCGCCAAGGTCTTCGTACGAAAATGTCTTTTCGTGAAGACGATATGCGCGAGGGGCGGAATGATCGACAGGGCCAAGACGAGGGAAGCGGTAATCGCGAGGGTCTTTGTCCATGCCAACGGCGTAAAGAGTTTCCCTTCAGCGCCGGTCAAGCTGAATACAGGAAGAAAGGCAATAATGGTGGTGGACGCGGATGTGATCACCGCTCCGCCAACCTCGCTCGCAGCTTCATGGACTAACTTGAGGCGACTCTTTTCGGGTGGATCGTGTTCTATATGTCGCAGGATGTTTTCGGTTAGGATGATCCCCATGTCCACCATGACGCCGATGGCAATCGCGATACCTGACAAGGCCATGATGTTCGCGTCGATTCCCATGAATTTCATGACAATAAAGGTGAGGAGGATTGCCACGGGGAGGATGAAGGAAATCAACGCGGCGCTGACCAGATGATTCACCATCACCACCACGATGATGATGGTGACGAGGATTTCCTCAGATAGCGCCCTCTTGAGCGTGTCGAGAGTTTCATAAATGAGGTGCGTTCGGTCATAAAAAGGCGCGATCTTGATCTGCGACGTCGTGCCGTCAGCAAGGGTTTTCTTTGGAAGGCTGGGTGCAATTTCCTTAATTCTGTCCTTGACGTTCTTGATGACCTGGAGGGGATTTTCCGCGAAGCGAACCACCACAACTCCCCCGACTGCCTCCGCCCCTCCTTTATTGAGCGCTCCCTGCCGGAATGCCGGCCCTTCGGAAACCGTGGCGACGTCCTTGACGTACAAAGGAATGTTGTTGGTTACCTTTACCACAGCTTTTTCGAGGTCTTGGACGGACTTGACGAAGCCCAACCCGCGGATCACGTAGTCAGCTTTGTTCAGTTCGATGGTACGAGCGCCCACGTCGATATTGGATCTCTGCACTGCGCTGAACACATCTAGAAGGCTTACGCTGTGGGCTCTGAGCGCATTGGGGTTCACGTCTATCTGATATTCCTTGACGTACCCGCCCACAGACGCGACTTCGCTCACGCCTTTCGCTGACTGCAATAGATAGCGCACATACCAGTCCTGAGCGGTCCTCAGTTCATCCAGGCCAAATCCCTTGCCCTCCAGGGTGTACCAGAATACCTGCCCCACCGCGGTGGCGTCCGGTCCCAACATTGGCTGGACATCCGCCGGCAGAATACCGGGCGGGAGCGAGTTCAGTCGTTCCAAGATCCGTGTGCGTGACCAGTAGAATTCGATCTTTTCCTCAAACACAACGTATATGGTCGAAAATCCGAAATACGAGTAACTCCTGATGGCCTTCACGCCGGGAATTCCCAGGAGCTGTACAGTCAGAGGATACGTGATCTGATCCTCAACGTTCTTGGCGGAGCGGCCTTCCCAGACGGTGAACACAATCTGTTGATTCTCTCCAATGTCCGGGATTGCGTCAACGGGCACCGGGTTCCGAGGTAAGATCGGAATATCCCAATCAAAAGGGGCAACCGCCAACCCGACGACAAAGATCGCAAGTATTCCGACGAATACCAGGAGCTTCTGCTGCAGCCAAAAGCGCATCATTCGTGAAAAGAATGTGGGCGCTGCGCTCTCCGCTTCGCTATTTTTGTCGGCCATCAGCGTCCCTCCTTCCCATGAGCGGAGTGAGGATCCGCCTTGGTCTCGGGCGCTTTTTCGACGGACGGTCCCGGCTCTTGTTCGGGTGCCCCATGCCCCACATGAGCGTCGGGTGCGGCCGCAGCGGCTTCTTTGTGTTCTTCCATGCTTGCAGGGGGCTCAGGTGGATTCATCATGCTGGGCTGGCCCGATATCTGAACGGAGCTGTCGATCTCGAAATTCCCCTTGACTACGACACGATCTCCTTCCTTGAGACCGCCGAAAATCATGTATTTGTTGCCGGCCCTTGGCCCCAAAGTCACGTCCCTCTGCTCGTATGTCGGCCGATCCTGATTGGGGACCTCCACGTACACGAGGGATCGCTTGCCGGTGAACAATACCGCGGTTTCGGGAACGACAAGCGGAAGGACGGCATGCTCGACGCCGGAGTATCCGTATGCGGTGGCCGGCTGAAGGGGCTGCTTTGTCTTGGGGCACGTACCAGGAACGTCGCTCACCTCACTTGGATCGAAGGGGCAAATGTATTTTCCCACCCATTCCGGCTTGATTATTCTGCCGTGATCGTCAATCTCGGCTTCAAGCTCGGCGTTCACAAACATATGGGGTTTCAGTTCGTAATCCGGATTCTCAACATCAACCCTCACTTTGATCGTGCGAGTCTCCATTTCCAACACAAGCTCGATGAATATGACTTTGCCCCTGAAGGTCTTTCCCGGAAACGATGGCGTAGTGAAGGTGACTTCCTGCCCATATCTGATCCACGGCAAGTCCGGCTCGTACGCATCGAGCTTCACCCATACGTGAGACAGATCATTGATGACGAACATGTCCTGGCCTTCCTTTACGAACTGACCAAGGACCGCCATCTTCTTCATCACGATGCCGCTGATGGGGGCTCTGAGGGTTACGTACAGCTCGGGCTTCCTATTTTCCTTAATTCGCTTCACCTGCTCCTTTGTCATGCCGTACTGCATGAGCTTCTCTTCCGCCCCGCGAATAACGCCCTCCGTATCGCCACTCCTCATGCTCTCGAACAATTCCACCTGGCTTTTGATCAGTGTCGGGCTCCAGATGGTCACCATCGGGTCTCCCTTTGCCACCTTTACACCGGTGAAATCGATGAAGACTTCGTCGAGCCTGCCGTCGATGCGCGCAGTAAGCGTAGCGACCCTCGTTTCAGCGTCGATGACCATCCCGACCATCCTCAGCCTCTTCACGGCCTTCTCTCTCTTCACTTCCGCTGTCTGAACCTGCGCGAGCGCCTTGGCTTCTTCGGACATCGCGTACTGCACCGGGCCCTCGCCTTTGGATTCAACCCGAGCAGGCAAACCATGTGCGTGCCCGCCGGCAGCAGGACCCTTGGCGGGTTGTTGCGCCTGCTGCGATTGAGGTGGCTGCGATTCCGTGGACGTGTGCTCGGACTTTGGGCCCAGGAGGAAATAGATCCCCAATGCCGCGATGATGACAAACAAACCCAGCGCGATCTTCTTCAAGGTCCTTTTCGATATCGAGACTGTGTCATTCATGATCTCCCCCATTGTTTGAGCCACGGCACTAATTTGAGCGAACCATGGCCGGACAAGCCCGGCACCGCTCACCCGCAGGTTCTGTTCCGGCTAGTCAAATACGTTACACCGGCGAGGGTGAGTCGGGTACCAATTATTACAGCTTTTGGCTCTGGGGGATCAAGAAAGGAAGGAACAGGTCTGTAAGAGAACCGATATCGGCCGACTGGAAGGACACGAACGCGAATCCGCCCGATTGGTATTCAGCGGCTCGTGCGAGTCAGTCGCCGACGTGAGAGAAACTAGAAGTTGGGGTTGTGGAAATACGGTCGAAAATTCGGGAAGAACCACCGCGCCGAGTTCGTCGGGACATCGGAGAGAGAGACACCCGTCGTTGCAGCCTTGTTCGCACGCGCCCTCGCCGTTACAGGAGGAATCGTGCCGACTGATCACACAATTATCTCCGGAGCAGCTTGCCAACTCGCGACCGTCTGTTGGACAACAGCACGCGGCGGGCATTCCAAACGCGGTGTTTGCCCAAAAGATCAAGACGATTATTGTTGCGAGCGCGCGATTCATCGCTGTATCTCCTGAATGTTAGGATGGTATCGCTTGTTTGCGAAGTCAAGCCCCATTAAAATCTAGAAGAGAGAGTCATTTCCGGAAAGACATTCGTGAGGAGCAGGAATGAACCTCGGACACCGGACCGCTCCCGGAAAGAGCAGACACCCAAATGAGGATAGTCTGTACGTAAATCGAGATCTCGGCCTCTTCATTGTGGCGGATGGCATGGGTGGTCATAACGCTGGAGAAGTGGCCAGCGGGATAGCCGTGGACGCGACGACGAAATCCGTGCGTGAGGGCCTCAAAGCGGGAAAGGAAGCTCGACAAGTCGTGCGCGAGGCGATCGCGGACGCCAACGCGTCAATCCTCGAAAAATCCTTGAACAACCCTGCGTGGGAAGAGATGGGGACCACGGTGCTGGTGGCTTTAATAGCCGACCGTCAGGTGGTAATCGGCCATGTGGGGGACAGTCGGGCATACATGATCCGACAAGATCGGATTGAGCTGCTCACGAACGACCACACTTTCGTGTTCGAATGGCTGAAAGCGGGACTCATAACCAGGGAGCAGGCGAGAAATCATCGTCAACGTCACGGGCTGACCGAGGCTTTGGGCGTAACTGCCGAGGTAGAGGCGGAGATTTCCGTTTGTCCTTGGAGCGACGGCGCATGCTTGCTCCTGTGATCCGATGGGCTTACGGACATGTTGGAAGACCACGAAATCCTTGAGATCGTGGAAACTTCATCGGAGCCACAGGGAGCCTGTGACGATTTGGTGAGCGCTGCGAAAGAACGAGGAGGAAGAGACGACGTAAGCGTGATACTCGTATGTGGCTGATGATATTGATTCAATTGTGTGCTCTATTTGGCGTGACCTTACTCGACGCTGTTCGCGCAGCGAAATCCAACGTCTTCGAAAGCCATCGAGGGGTCCTGGGCAATGCCGGGAAATGGGGCCGATCCGGCCAGCAGGGTGCCCCTTACTCCTCCTAGCACGACAAATTGCGGTTTGGCATTCGGCGAGAGCACAAGTCTGGTTCCCCATTCACTCACGTTTCTCATCAGCCCTCGGATGCCATCCTCATTCGCGTCGAAATCGAGCACCGGATAGGGGACGGTCGAGCTGCCACTATCTTCGGGTGAGTCCAGCCCTTCCTTATCCTTTGCCGAACCCGATCGGGCATCCTTCGAGAAGCGCGTCCCTCGTCCTGCTTCTTGTTTGAACGCTCCCACCCAGGCCTCCATCTCCTTTTCGAGATTGCTGGTTTCTGGGGGCGGTTCGGCGCTGTCGCGGGGACCTCCGTTCATTGAGTATTCCGCCCGACTCGCGGCACGGAGCCACTCCACTTCCGTCGGAAGGCGCTCGCCGTAAAACTCGGCATAGGCTGCCGCCCCGTACCCGGTAACCTTCACCACCGGACGGGAAGCCGCCGCCGCGTCCGGCACGGCGAATCTGCCATTTCGAAAAATAATCGGCTCGTACCCGCCATACACAGGCCCCAACACAAGCCAGGGTTGTCCATTGCCTCGGACTATTCCGTCTTTCACTTCGATTATCGAAAGCACTTGGTTGAGGAATTCCACGTACTTGTAGTTGGTGACCTCCGTCTCATCCAGGTAGAATGGGGGAACTTCGACCAGTTTGCCGCCCCCGGCGCCTACATAAGCTGGAAGCTTCACTGGGCCGGCAGGAACCAAGTGCATGTTAGTGCCACTCTTAGCGGTCAACGAGGAAGGTGCAGTCTCGTGTTCGCGCGGGCCAGTTTCTTGACCGGGTGCCATTAGCGCTTCTTGGGGCTGATCGGTATCCGACGCGGAAGTGTGCAGCGGCACGGGGCCGTCATGCGACATGATGAAGTGATGATACAGATTCGATACGACCACGATGACAAACAACACGGCAATTGCGGCAAGTATCTGTTTGCGATGCAGGCCTTTGAACAATGGGCGCTCCGCCGCCTCTGTCTTCTCCAACAGCCGTTCCAGGATTTCTCGAAGCGCCCTCACGGACGGGGTACGGTTGTCCTTGTCCTCTGCAGTGGCCTCTTGCACAATGAAGTCGAGCTGCTTCATGAACGGCGTGGACGGGTTGGAAAGGCACACGCCCTTCAAGGGGCAAGCTGTCTTGGTGTCCACCATCTTCCCCTGGATCGCCTCGTACAGCATCTTTCCCAACGCGTACACGTCCGCCCGAGCGTCGGTTTCTCCCAGATCCATGAACTGCTCCGGCGCCATATAGGTGATGGTTCCTTCCACGTGGTGGCTTCTGGTGAGCCGTGTCCATCGCGGTCCTCCTGCGATTCCAAAATCGATTATCTTGGGAGTGGAGCCTTCCAAGAGAACGTTCTCCGGCTTCATGTCCCGATGGACTATGCCAAGCGCGTGGATCGTCTCCAGGCCGTCAAATATGGGAAGAAAATAGGTCCGAATCCAATGCCGAAGGTCCTTTTCACTGTCCTTGTACCCGTCGTCCGGCATTTCATGACGGAGAGTATGGCCTCCCGGAACGTATTCCATCACCACATATTGGACCGTGACTTCTTCGCCGTTCTTCACGATCGTGGCCGCATCCTGATCGAAAACTTGAGCCACACAGGGATGGCGGATCTGTGCCATGGCCATGGCTTCTCGATGGAATCGTTCAATCTCGGTCTCCACCTCTGCCGGGTCGTCGCCGAATTCAGCGAGGTATTCGATCGAGATTGTCTTCACCACTACTTCTCGATCCAGATTCGTCTGTCTGGCTCGATAGACTTCGCCCTTACCGCCGGTTGCAAGGTGCTGAAGAATCTCCCACTTGCCGTTGAGAACCATCCCCGTTTCCAGGAGCGATTTCATGGTTCTCGAACTTGTTGTTGTGGTTGTCGAGTTCATCTCAACTTCCTGCGACCAGTATAGTGCCCCTAACAAATCCGAACAACAATGGAGCGGACCGACTGGTACAAGATATGTTTGGCCCTCTTTGGCCTATCGGCTGAGTGACGAGCCTTGTAGGGGCGGGTCTGAGACCCGCCCTTACCTAATCTGCCGCTAACGACAACGCAAGTTCCTCTTTGAAGCGACCTACTAGTTGTGCTCGGCGGGCTCGCCCGCCGAGCTGTCGGTCAGGTTAATCCTCTGGAAACGTGGTCCAGCCCCTTACTTGCCAGTGCTGTCGGTCTGGCCGCCCCCTGTGGCTGCGGTCCCCCAGCCTGTGCCGAGGTCGGGCATGCCAGCCGGGGACAAGCTCTTCGCAACATCCCTGAAGGTGCTATCGAACTGCTGGTCAGCCTTCTGCTGCTCGGCCTGTTGCTGCCTCCAGACTTTTTGGACATAGGCGGTGTACCCGCGGTCCGCGGAAGCTACCGTGGCCGCCACTACGAGGGTCAACAGTGTCAAAATAACGATCGTTGTTCTCATGACAAACCCTTTCTCTTGCGAATCACAACACCTGAGGTTGCGATTCCGCGACTTGAGGAAGTTGAGTTCTCGCTCTCACCGGAATTGACGGGAGAGTTCCTCGTACGGGCATTGTGCTCCGTGAGGAAGTCCGTCAAATCGGCGAGAGTTCAGTCGGAGAAACGTCAAGGAAGGGCGGTATCACAGGAGAAGTGACACGGTTCGGAGGGACCGGAGAGTTGTGGGGAGACTCTTGACAATCGAAGCGCACGAGACTCGATCCGCGAAACGCGGACCGATGTCCGGCCAAGCGCTTGCGCTCCAGACGAAATCATTTGATTGGACAACGCGTTCGGGTACGACCAAAGGCTGTTGCCCGTTGGCGCCCACCAAAGGCGCACACATGCATTTGCTACTTTCTAACGCGATCCATGATCGTCCACAAGCTGCGGTAGCTGCGTCAGAACAGCAATCACATGACCCGGTGGAATGCTCAGCCGCGTTATCGCAGTCAGCGTGCTCTTCGTATCGGCACTGAAGAGCGCAATACGGCCCGCAAACCGCCCACGTGACAAGGCCTACACATGCCACAAGTGCGACCGCAACGGCCACCGATCTTGTTTTCACGCTCTTCATCGACTCGCGCCTTTGCCGAGGATCGAATCCGTCAGATCTTTTCGCTTACTATCACAATGCCACACCCGTCAGTTGGGGTCAAGCCATTCTTGACAGAAGTTGTCGTCATTAGACAGCCGCCGGTGAACGGCCGTCACCCGATCCAGCGGTATCCTACTGCTGTCCGGCGCCGGCCGGAATATCCGGATTGTCAGGAAGGGGTCCCAAAGTGGTGATCACCTTGTAAGCCTCTTCCTTGGTTGCAAATGGCCCCTGGACGATAACGCCCGGATCGGTCGGTTTCTGCTCCACAATTCTGAAGTAAAGGTGCCCATGGCGCGCGCCGATGCCCCGAATTACCCAGTACTCAGCCGCGAAGGCCATCGTACTCAGGGCCAACAACATCCCACATACCATCAAAATTCGTGTTAGTCTCATCGCTCATTCCTCCCGTTATCACGCGATGTTGCGGAGGTCGTGGCATCCAAAGCCGATCATCAGTCAATCTTCTACTACGCTGTCCCACGCTGTCCGCTTTGGTCTTCTGCTTCGTAGGACAGACAGCGGATATGAAGGTTCCGGCGTGCAGAGCCAGAGCGGCAAAACAGACCGCTAGTAGATCGATTCAATGTGACGCGAGAACCCACGTGCTCTGCACGTGGATCTTTACAAATGTCTTTACGTGGTCGTCAGCGACGGCCTTGGGTAGGGGCGGGACTCAGACCCGCCCCTACAAAGAGTATGGCGTCGGTCAACACCGCACCATGCCTGGTGACTTGGGGCAAGGTATATACGGATCGCTTTACTGGTCATCTCTTGTTTATGGAATGTCGGTTTGCTGTGTGGAGTTTTGCAAGGGCCTTACGTAGCGGTATTTTCTGAGTATGTGGAGGTACAAATGAATTACTATGGAAGATACGAGCAAATAAGCACAGATCAGGTGTGTTGCATCGACAACCCGTGGCCCTCCCAGGAACGCGATGACCGGCATCATCGCCTGCATGTTCATGAGCAGAAGGCCTGTGCCGATTTGAATGGGAAGACACACCAGCATCATCGTGAAATAGAAGCACCGTTCCAAAGGATCGAAGATCAGGTAGTGTTGGCAGCTCTTCGGAAACTGGCCTCCGGTGAAGATCAGATACCCGTAATAATTTGCCGTCTCGACGGTGTCCTTCACAAAGGTCGAAAGAGAAAGGAAAAGACGACTCTTGATCTGTCCCAGCCAAAGATGATACGCAAACCAGAAGATAAAATCCCCTGCCAGAATGAGCCCGACTAGATTGTGAAGGTTTACCGCATTGAGGAGATTTGCGAAGATCGGTACCGTATCCGGAAGCCGCAATTGAACGCCGGTCAGCAGCAGGAGAATGGCGCAGAGGCCGTGGAGCCAGTGCCAGGCTCGGATCGGCAATGGAAGCGCCTCCAGGCTTTCCATTTCGTGCGGCCCCTGCCTCAATTTTCTTGTAAGCAGCATCAAGAACATGTGAAATAAGACTGCGCCCGCAGTGGCAACCAGGATGAAGCAGCCTATCAGATCAACCCATTTGAATCCTATGCGTCTGATGACCGCGACGACATCTTCCAGATCTTTTCTGCTGATTTTCGATTCCCCTATGAGGTAGAGGGGCTCAACGAAAACATCATGCCGGGAGGCTGCCAGGATGTCTGTATCCACCGGCAATTTCGTCCAATCTCCGCCTTTTTCGGGAATTTCCAAGAAAAGCTTCGAATAGAACGTGGCATTTCGTGAATGACAAAGACCGCAGTCTCTGGTCCGATACCCTCTATCAGTAAAATTGTGAGTGGACTTCAAAGCAAGGATTTTGGCCTGGAGCGATGCCCCTGGAATGCCGTTGGCTCTAATTTGCTTGATAAAGGCAGCTATCTCGGTGGCGGAAAGCTTCGCGTTTCCGTCTGCATCCAAGGTGTGGACCGATCTTTCCTTTTCAGTCTCTATGAACGGCGCAAGCCTCTCGTAATCAAGTGTGGCTTCTCCTGGAGGCTTGCTTGTGTCTATAACGGAGAAGACCATGCCGATCTGAGCATTCGAGTCGTGACATGATGTACACTGCAGGTAAGTGAAATGCAGTTCTCTCTGAGGCAGCCATCGGTGACCGTCTTCGCCCTTGTGGCAACTTAGACAGATCTTCTGTCTGTCTTGCTGCGACATACGACGGAAAGGGACGCTATAGTGCGGATCATGGCAGCAACAGCATTTCTTTTCCGAGATCTCTGCATGCCGGCTGTTCGCGTATTCCCGATTCGCTTTCGGATGGCATTTGGAACATGTCAAGTCCACCCCGAGTCGGTGCGGCACTCTCTTACCAACCGCGATCGAGGTGATCCCTTCGTGGCAATTCGTACAGCCTATTCCTCGCGTGGCATGCACAGACGCTGCAAAACGAACCGGATCGATGAAGCGACTCCGGGTTAATCGCGATTCGCCTCCTCCTATGGTGTGGCACTCGATGCATTGATCATTACCCACTGCTGAGGCTTCGCCTGGACATCCAACCGCCAGTACCAGCACGAACACGCAGCCGGCAAATCCGAATCCGGATGTGCACGCCTTTATGAAATCGATTCCGGCGAGGTTTTCCAGGGTGGGCGGGAACAGAGGCTCACCTCCTGGCTCCTTCGAGACGGGCTGACTCCAAGCTCACTCCTTTGAAATGTGCGCCCGATAGATCCGCATCCGTCAAGTCTGCGCCGGTTAAAACCGCGCCTGAAAGATCTGCGCCCGATAGATCCGCTCCGGGAAGGTTTGTCCCGATGAGGTTTGCCACGGTCAAGTTCGAGCCGGTAAGCTCAGCGCCTGGCAAGTCGGCAAAAGCCAAGTCTACTCGTGACAGGTTTGCGCCCTTGAGCTTGACGCCAGCCAGAACCGCACCCGAAAGATCCGATCCGGACAGATCGGCGCCCGAAAGATCGGCTCTGGAAAAATCAGTGGCAGAGAGGGCAGCCTTCGTGAGATCGGCGCCGGGCAGAGATGCTGCCGACAAGTCTGCAAACGGCAACGTAGCCTCCGGAAGCTTCGCTCCTGCCATCGATGCCTTTGAGAGGTCAGCTCGCCCAAGATTGGCTCGGTAAAGATTCGCGCCGCACAAGTTCGCGCCGCACAGATTGGCCTTTTCAAAGTTTGCTTCGATGAGCGTCGCGGCAGCCATCCTGCTACCAAGCAAGGCGGCTCCCGCGAGATTGGCGTTGGACAAATTGGCTCTATCCAATTTAGCCACCGTGAGGCGAGCCTTTTCGAGGTTTGCTCCCGAGAGGTCCGCGTGCGACAAATCTGCGGAGTTGAGCTTTGCGCCTGCTAAATTAGCGAGCGACAGATCTTCGCCACATAAATCGGCAAAAGCCAGGTCCGCTCCAGCGGCCACGGCTCTTTCCAGCAGCTCCTTCAACGATTCGCTTTCCCCGCTGAACAAGACTTCCTGCGAGATTACGCTTTTGATTTCCATCTTTGACAACATCTGGGTCGAGCCTCCTTTCGCGATCTTGTCTAGCGAATCCATCGGGTCGATTGTTCATGATACTGCTAGCCGAGCAATTCGGTCAACAAACGACGAGGCCGCGGAGCCTTCATCCGTCTCCGCCTTTTCGATGGGGCTCCACGCCGAGAAGAACCCGCGACACTAAAGGGTGTCACAAGATTAAGTCGTAGAAGGAGGGGCTCTTGTTGATCAGCCGACTGTCCGCAGTTCTAAAGTGTGGCACGGCAGATAGACCGGTCTTCTCGATTTGTCGTGGAGGCGAATTCATATGAAAACGTTCATAATTGCAGCATTCCTGATCGGCGCACCCCTATGCGCCTTCGTCCCTTTGGTCCATTCGCAAGAAACGACCCAAGCCACTGACTTGGACAAGAGAGTCCGGGCTTTCCTCGCCGGTAACAGAGGACAGTGGCACGATTGGAACGTTCCTGAGGTCGACGGCAAGCTGCTCTACGACATCATCATCAAGAACAAGTATACGAGGGCACTGGAGATCGGCACCTCCACCGGGCATTCTTCAATTTGGATCGCCTGGGCCCTCAGCAAAACCGGCGGGAAACTGATAACGGTGGAGAATGATGAGTCGAGATACAAGACTGCGCTGGAAAATTTCAGAAAAGCCGGCCTTTCGGAATATATCGATGCGCGACTCGCGGATGCACATGTACTCGTCCCGAGATTGGAAGGTCCATTCGACTTTGTTTTTTCCGACGCAGACAAAGAGTGGTACAAGAACTACTTCAACGCTGTGGCGCCAAAGCTGGTCGTTGGTGGATGCATTGCCACGCACAATGTGTCGGATCGCGGGCGTGATTTTTTCGGGTTGGGTAGTTATGTCCAGTATCTTAAGGGGCTCAAGAATTTCGAGACAACCTTTAGCGACAACGGCGCCGGCGTTGCCATCAGCTACAAGAAGTCCGAAAAATAGACGACCGGAAGACCGTTCGAACTGGGCGTGATGCTGGACCAAGTATCGAAAAATCTGGTGGACCGCAAGCGCGCAAACGTCGAAGCATTTGAACCACCGCGCCGACGGCGGAAACGTCGCTCCGGATCATTGGGCGATTTGAACGACAAGTCGGTATCATCGGGTTGAGAGCCGTCTCAAAGGAGGCCGCTATGCGAAAGAAATGGAATCAGGCTTCCAGGATCGTCGTTGCAGTTACCGCCATTGTGGCGGTATTCACGTTTGCCGTCTCGTACGCCGAGTCCGTTGGCGAAGCCAAAGGTATCATTCTGTTAATAGGGGACGGCATGGGGATCAATCAGGTACGAGCGGCGGCCATTTACTCTCAAGAAGTATTGGGCAAACCGCTAGCCATAGATTCCATTCCCATCCGAGGCACAACGACCACGTACTCCGCGGACTCCCAGGTTACCGATTCCGCTGCGGCCGCTACTGCGCTGTATTCGGGACACAAGACCCGCAACGGTGCGATCAACGTCTTGCCGGACGGAACGCAGTTGTCCACTATCGCCCACGCCGCCAAGAAGGCCGGCCTGTCCGTAGGCGTTGTCAGCACGACGCGGCTGACTCACGCCACCCCCGCGGCGGTTTATAGCCAATCTCCCCGTCGGGACGACGAAGACTTGATAGCGCAACAACTGCCGGAATTTCAACTGGACGTCGCACTGGCAGGAGGCCTAAGTTACTTCATTCCCAAAGATCGGCCGGGGAGCAAGAGAAAGGATAGTGAGGACCTCGTCGAACTGATGCGTGGCGCCGGCTACGCGTACGTGACGAACGGCACGGAACTGAAAGCGCTTGATATCACGGCGACTCCAAGACTTCTCGGCCTGTTTTCCCATTCGCACATGGCTTTTGAGATCGACCGCCAGAATGTCCCCGACCTGCGGGACCAATCTCGCCTCGCGGAGATGACCGAGGCAGCGCTTTCAATCCTCGGGAGAAATCCTCGAGGTTTTTTTGCCGTAATCGAGGGCGGGCGCATCGACCATGCCTGCCATTTGCATGACATCAAGGCGTCGATCTACGACACTCTGGCCTTTGACGATGCGGTAAAAGTGGCATTGGAGTATCAGAAATCGCACCCTAGAGTGTTGGTGCTGGTCACTGCCGACCATGAAACCGGCGGTATGGGCCTCGGGAAAGGCACGGAATATGCCCTCGACGTGGCCTCTCTCAAACCGATCAAGAATAGTCTGGATTTTCTCGGCAAGGCTATTCACAAGCAGTCTCACGATCTTGAAGCAATACTCAAGGCAGGCGGCTTCGATTTAGACGAAAGCGAGCTAGAGTTGTTGTCCAGGTACCCGCCGGACACGAGGGCCCATGAGGTTGCTGAACTCCACGGCTACAAGGGAACCATCAACAAGTACGTCTACTCCTGGATCCATTACGCTCTGAGCTTAATTGAAAGCGATAGATCGAGAATAGGGTGGACCTCGTTTGCTCACACGGCTCAACCCGTGATCACCTATGCCGTCGGTCCCGGCGAAAGGGAATTTGTCGGAAGTTACGACAACACCGACATTGCGAAAAGAATGGCAAAGCTCCTCGGTCTGACTCTTGAGACCCCCGCGGCCAAAGGACAAAGTACGCCGTGATGCGTCGCGATCTGCGTCAGAATCCCTATAGTCTTCTCCCGGGAATTTCGAGAATGGTTTTCATATCTTATAAAAAGTGGTGCAATGCTCAATCGAGGGCTGTGTATGCCGTCTCCCGACGACGACTGATACACCACAATGCCAGCGCCAGCCAACCTACCATGTAGAAAGCCGGTCCTAAATGCCAATTCGCTCTCATCAACATCCATTCGGCCACCATGGGAGCGGTTCCCGCAAACAGCCCCATCGCCAAGCTGTATGAAACCGAGAAGACTGTGCAGCGCACGTCTCTCGGCAGCATCTCGCTGATCATGACGCCCTGCACTCCAAAAACCAGCCCCATCGGCACAGCCATGAGCAACTGTCCGAGCAGGAAGGCCACAGTGGGCCCCAGCGACGGTCCGCCCGGCCACAGCGCAAACCATACGCTCAGGGAAAACGCGGGAATAGCACAGATCGCCATGGCCAGGTTGGTGATGAGCGATACCCGTTTCCGCCCAAAACGATCGGAAAGCCAGCCTCCCAACACGGTTGCGGGGATGGTTACGGCAAGTCCTATTGTGTTCATTTCTTCGACACTTGACGCCCCGTTCTCCGCGGCCACATGCAGGACAAACACAAATATCAGGTACAGCACGACGTTCGCGCCCGTCACGATACCGATTGCCTGAATCAACTCGCGCCAGTAATTTCGCAACGCTGCAATTACATGCATTTTGCGCTCCCCGTGGAACGCTTCTTCGTGGAGCGTCTCGGGAATCTTGGTTCTTATCACGACGCCGAAGATCATGATGAATAGCCCAGCCAGGAAAGGTATTCGCCAGCCCCAGGTAGCGAGCTCATCGTGGCCGACAAGCGAGCGCACCAACCACACAGCCATGCTGGAAAGAAGAATCCCCATCATAGTGCCGGTCGTAGCAAGGCTGCTTAGCAAACCGCGACGGCCATGAGGAGAAACCTCGGAAGCATACGCCATTGAACCTGTGTATTCGCCGCCCAGGGAGAAACCCTGAGCCAGCCGCATGAGTACCAACAAGACGGGCGCGAAGTTCCCGATGCTCGCGTGTGTGGGGAGAAGGCCTATGGCACAGCTTGATGCTCCGAGCATGCAAATGGAGATGACAAGCATGATCCTTCGTCCCACTCTGTCCCCCACCCAACCGAGGACCAGGGCTCCCAGAGGACGCGCGAGATATCCGACGGCAAATACGGCAAACGCTGCGATGGTTGATGCTACAGGGTCGTGTGAGGGGAACAAGAGGGGGCCGATGTACGGCGCCATATAACCATACACCGCAAAGTCAAACCATTCGAGGATATTGCCTACCGTACTGGCTGTGATCGCCTGCCCGAGCGCGTTCGACCGAATCCGTACCGTTTCCGAAACCTTCATGAACCGGCGCATCCCCTTGCTACAGACTGAAGCCGATGAGCCGGGATTATGCGCCGGTTTTGGCATTTAGCCAAGGTTTCGGCCGACCATGGACACTAAGAATTCCCGTTAGCTGCTGACGCATCCGCCAGGGACAACCTGAGGATCCATACCCCGACATAGATTCGCATGGCGTTGGAATCACCGGACGAACGGCAATACGTGTCGAACCGTTGCTGTTGAGAAGGATGGAACCCCAATGCCCTATATGAAGTGTGCATCCACCGGTAAAACGCCTCCAAGTCCAGAGGGTCAAGGTTTTCCCCCTCGTCAGCAAGTCTGCCCAGTTGCTCTTTCTTCTTGTAGGAAATCGTCATGGTTCGCCTCCGGAATCGGCTTCGAACGGGCGAGGGTTGATACTGGAGAATGCTGCGCCTAATTGAAGCCGGAAGCGCTCACACGATCGTCCGCCCCGCTGGTCTGCTGTCGTCAGTGTGCGTTTTCCACTCCGTTCAGGAGGCTGGTTCGGCACAATCTGCACAGGGCCTGGAGGAGATCGTTACCGAGAAACGATCTCCTCCAGGAGACCCGCCATGGGTTGCCCGTCCACGCTGTCAGAACTCCTCAGATCCCGTGAACGGCCCGGCTCCGGGCCCCGGCCCTGGGGGAGGTGGGCCTCCTGGCGGCGGCGGATGTCCGGGTGGCGGGGGAGGCGGATGGAGGAACATCCTAATCTGTGCCTGGAAATCTTTCATAAACACAAGGAGTTGGGCCTGCTGGCGCACGTTGAGCACTTTTGATATCTCGTCGTACTGCTGGTCTTGCAGGTTTTCGAGCCTCTTCCTCTTATCTCGAACCGCCGTGATAAGACCGGCCAACTCTGTGTCATCCAGCTTGGTCGGCTCATCCTGAAGCCGGGTTCGCAGGGTATCCAAGTCCTGGCGCAGCTCTTTATCAATCGTCTTTTTTTCGGCGGTGAACCGGCGACGAATCTCAAAGATCTTTTCTCCTGTGGACTTATCTAGGTCGAGCGCCTCCATCATTTTCCACATTGTCAACAACTCGAAGTGCTCGCGCGCTTTCTCCGGGTCTCTTGGCGGCCCGAATCCTCGGCGCTCTTTCCGTGGCTCCGCCATGACTGTCACAACGCAGAGCGCGAGAATGGCAAATGCAGACATGGCAATTGTCAGCCGTCTCATGAATGTACTCCCTTTGTGTAATGGCGCTCCTGTCTCAATTCCAACTCCCATCGCTAATAAGCCACAACGAACGATGAGAATCTGGTGAGTTTCCGTCCGTGCCTTCGCCTCGGATGAACTGGTTGCCTTCCGGGAAGATCGGTTTTGTGTAGGGGCGACCTGCCGGTCGCCCGCATGGATCTCGGTACGGGGTCACACGGGCGACCGGCCGGTCGCCCCTACAATGCTCCATCCGCGGCACGAGCCTTCGCATGCATGGGCGAGTCATTCTCATAGGTAAGTGTCGGGCCTGGCCCCAGAGGCGGACATCTGTCGGCGGTCATAGATAAGGTTGGTTCGGTTCATCCTCAACCTCAAACCATCTTGGCAGCAGGCGTGTTGCTGTCGCCCTTCTTGAGTACGCAACTGTCGTAGTGACGAAATCAAAGTAAGCACCCGGAATGATCTCTTCCGAGGTGGGGCCATAAATCTCGCTCAGCTCCTGAAAAAGCTTTTGGCAGCCTGCGTGGTCTACAAACGGCTGCCGAGTCGCCTCTCCGCCGAGGCCTAGGAACACCACCAGAAAGAGAGCCACCATCGCGGGAACCACAACCGCAGTCGCTTTCCACGGGAACGCCCGGAGACTCCAGGCAACGGGGCGGCGGCTCGATGCTTCGTCCAGCTTCTTATTCAGCGAAACTCGGTAATCATTCCAAAATGCTTCGCCCGGGTCTTCCGGCATAGCCCCCTTGAGCGAGGCCCAAAGGTTCTGGTACGCGATTTCAGCGTCTCTGCAGGCCCGGCAGGTCGCCAGGTGGCGCTCCAGCGTGCGGCGATCGTCACAATCAAGTCGGTTATCAAGATTCGATACAATCCAATCTTGGGCTTTTCCGCAATCAAGGTTCCCATAGTTCCGCTCCTACAATTGCTCTGCCACCCCCGTTGTTCTGCATTTGGCCGGTCCGTCTAGTGAGAGGCGACATGAATCACCCTTCCTCAACATTATTTTTTCGTATCAAGCTTCTGCTTCAGCGACTTAACAGCGTGAAAGAAATTGCCTTTCGCCCCATTGGCGCGGCCTCCAAGAATCTGAGCGATCTGTTCATAGTCAAGACCTTCGAATACCCGTAGCTGGAGCGTCATGCGCTGCTTCAGAGGGAGATCCTGGATAGCGGCCCGGATTCTGCGCTTGTCATGCTCTTTTTCCAGGAGGCATGCAGCAGAATCTGAGGGGTCCGCGAGGCCGTCGAGGACATCCGGAACAAAGGTCCTTCTTGGTTTTCGTAGGTGGTCTCGAACCGCGTTGACAGCCATTTTGTAGAGCCATGTCTTGAACGATGACGGGTTCAATAAGTGAGGGAGCCGTTCGTACGCCCGCAAGAAAACGTGTTGGGAAATGTCCCGCGCGTCTTCCCTATCCTTGACCATCCTCAAGATCATCATGGTAAGGGGCTTCGCATATTTGTCCACCAATCTGCAGAAGGCTTCCCTGTCGCCGGCCCGGACGCAGTTCAGCAATTCCTCATCTGTCATCACCACCTCTGCCAAGTACAGACGGGACAATCCGCCGAACGTTAAATGATGGTCCGGAAAAAGTCGAACGAAACCGATCTGCTCTGATGGTGCTTATGCCAATGCGCCTTCCAACATGTGACATTGAAAGGGCCGGCAGGGACGCCGGCCCCTACTATGTTTGGTGGCGGCGGGCCTCCGTGCCCGCCATTTTCAGATCTATGAAAGCGCATTGGTATTAGAAAGGCTGGAGCATCAGGCCTCTTTGCCCACCCCATGCCGGATGCTTACCTCATGTACGGAAGACGATCGGCGAGCGCTTTGTACCTTTCGCAGCTGTGCCGATCCTGATAAGATGCCGTCATGGACGTCATTACCACACATCTGAATGCGGACTTCGACGCGTTTGCCTCCATGGTTGCGGCCAAACGCCTCTACCCCGAAGCGGTGGTAGCGTTTCCCGGCTCACAGGAAAAGAACGTTCGCAACTTCTTCATGGAGTCAACGCTCTACATCTTGTCCATAGAACGGGCCAAAGACATCGACTTGGACTCCGTCAAGCGCCTCATAGTCGTAGACACGCGACAGAAGAGCCGCATCGGTCGCTTCGCAGAATTGGTGGACTCGGGCAAAGTCGAAATACACCTGTACGATCACCACCCCGACGCGGAAGACGATATTGCCGGCGACTTTGAGGTCATTCGCGAGACCGGCTCCACAGTTACCATATTGGTCAAGGAGCTGCGCAACCGAGACATCAAGCTCACCGCCGAAGAAGCGACAGTTCTTGCACTGGGGATCTATGAAGACACCGGTTCGTTCACGTATTCCTCGACCACCGTGGAAGACCTGCACGCCGCGGGATGGCTCATGGAACAGGGAGCAAACGTGAACGTGGTATCCGACATGCTCAGCAGCGAGCTTACGAAATCTCAAATCGAGGTCCTCTACCAGCTGATCGAAGACTCTGAGGTCGTTAACATCGGAGGCGTGGAGGTAGTTATAACCACCGCGAGCACTCACGGTTATGTAGGGGACGTCGCTCTGCTGGTGCACAAATATCGAGACATGGAGAACCTGAACGCCATCTTCGCGCTTGTGCGGATGGAAGGCAGAGTCCATCTGGTGGCACGCAGCCGGATCGAAGAAGTGAACGCCGGGGAGGTAGCAGCGGAGTTCGGCGGCGGCGGACACTCGACCGCAGCGAGCGCGACGATACGAGAGTTGTCGCTGTTCGAGGCACGGGATAAGCTCATCAAGCTTGTTCAGGACAAGGTACGTCCCAAAAAAGAGGCCGGTGAGATCATGAGCCGTCCGGTGTTCACTATTGCACCGGACAAGACCTTGGACGAAGCAGCCGAGATGCTCACGCGATACCAGGTAAGTTCTCTTCCCGTCCTCGTGGACGGAACCATTCTCGGGATTGTGCACCGGCATGCGGTTGAACGGGCCCGTCATCACGCACTGGAATCCGTTACCGTCAAGGATTTCATGGATCCTGACGTGGTCGTCGTCGAGATAACCGATCCGATAGAGAAGGTGACTCGCATTTCGGTCGAGGGACGCAATCGGCTGGTTCCGGTAATGGATCGGGGAGAACTCGTCGGAGTGATCAGCCGCAGTGATTTGCTTGAGCACCTGCGTTTGCCTCGCGCTCAGGACGCGACGAGCGCGGACGAGTTTCCGTCTGGTCGCCCACGAAGCAAGAACGTTCGAAAACTCCTTGACGAGCACTTTCCACGCCACGCCTTTCAGATCCTCCTCACGGGCGGTGAAGTGGCCGCAAGTCGCGGGGAGCAGGTGTATCTCGTTGGCGGTGCCGTGCGAGATCTCTTCCTCAGGATTCACAATCTCGACATCGATCTCGTGGTGGAAGGCGATGGGATTTTCTTCGCACGAGCGCTGGCGAAACGTCTGCCGCAGTGCAGGGTGCGAGGTCATGCCAAATTCCGGACCGCGGTGCTGCTGTTCGAGGACGGCTTCAAGATCGACGTAGCGACGGCCCGTCACGAGTACTACGCCCGGCCGGGCGCCCTGCCAACCGTGGAGATGAGTTCCATCAAGCGAGACCTGTACCGGCGGGACTTCACGATGAATACGCTTGCGGTGAGCCTCAATCCCGGCAGCCTGGGCCGGGTGCTTGACTTCTTCGGCGGCGGCCGGGACGTCAAGGAGAAGATCATCCGAGTGCTGCACAACCTCGCTTTCGTCGAGGACCCCACAAGAATTCTCCGTGCCGTGCGGTTCAGCACCCGTTTCGGCTTCACCATCAGCAAGCATACGCTGAGTCTTATGCGTCGAGCGGTCAAGCTCAAGGTCTTCGACCGGGTCGAGGGCAAGCGTTTGCGAAATGAGCTGATTCACATTCTGGACGAGAAGAATCCTCTCGCTCCACTTCAGCTCATGGCCGAGTTGCAGATCTACCCGGCGATCCATCCGGCGCTCAACTTCGGTCCGCGGACGAGGGAATTGGTGGAGGGCGTTACCAGTGTATTGTCATGGTGGAAGTATCAATTCACCGGCGAGCACCTCGATCCGTGGCTGGTATATTTCATAGCGCTCGGAGATCATCTGGCGGACGAGGAATTCCGCGGCGTGATGGAGCGGCTCGGTACGCCTCCAACTCGAACCAAAGACCTGGTCCGAGAACGTGCTGAGGTGCGGAAGGCACTCGCGATCGTAGCCAGGGACGGGCTTGAACCAACGAGCAAGTTCGCCAGCCTCCTCCGGAAGATTTCGATACCGACACTCCTATTCATGATGGCCAGGACTGCCCGAGACGAGACACGCAAGGCCGTATCGGAATACATCAGCGCGCATCGCTACGTGAAGCCAACCTTGTCCGGCGATGACCTTATGGCCATGGGATTGGAGCCCGGACCGACGATCGGTCGGGTGTTGCGTGCGCTGCGTGATGCACGTCTGGACAATCTCGTGAAAAGTGATGAAGACGAACGTCGCTTGGTACGCGAATTCATCGCGGCAGAACCACATCCGAGCGCGCCGCTGCTCGGAATGTGAACCAGAATTCAGCCGATGAGAAATCGCCCCAACGAATACCGGATATGATATAGTTATATGTTATTGCACTGGCAGGTGCCCCCGGCTGTCGAAGGCCCCGGATGCTAGAGGACGAAAATCGTGGAGGTTTCAATGGGTTCTGACGAAGGCAGACAAGTAAAGATCTTCGATATCACTCTCAGAGATGGCTCTCAGAGCAAGGTTGCGACACGGATACGACTGGAAGACCTGCTCAGGATCGCAGGGAAGCTCGCAGGCACCGGGATCTATGGCGCGGAAACGTGGGGCGGCGCCACCTTCGACGTATGCGTACGGTTTCTCCGGGAGGATCCGTGGGAGCGTGCTCGCAAGCTCAAGGCTGCCATGCCGGGCGTCAAACAGATGATGCTCATTCGCGGGCAGAATCTCGTGGCTTATTCGAACTTCCCCGACGACGTGGTAGTCAAATTCGTTCGTGCAGCCGCGCGCAATGGCATCGATGTATTCCGTATCTTCGACGCGCTTGATGATGTGCGTAACCATTATATGGTGATCAAGGCGGTCAAAGAGGTCGGCAAGGTTGCGGAGGGGGCCGTTTGCTACACCATCAGCCCGGTCCACACCATTGAGACATTTGTGTCCAAAGCCCGGCAGCTCGAAGATATGGGCGTGGATCAGATAGCGATTAAGGACATGGCTGGGCTCATCGATCCTCAGACGGCGTTCGAACTCGTAACGAGCCTGAAAAATGCAGTAAGCGTCCCGATCCACCTCCATACCCACGATAATTGCGGGCTTGGTATGATGTCGGTGCTCAAGGCGGTGGAAGCGGGGTGCGACATGATTGACTCCGTGCTGAGCCCATTTTCCGGCGGGACGGGGCATCCGTGCACGGAATCGCTCGTGTTTTCACTGGAACGTTTTGGATATCATACGGGATGCGACTTGGCCAAACTCACTGAAGCGGCCGAGGAAGCGAAGAAGATCCGAGGCTTGTACACAGAGTTCGAGGCCCCTTACAGCGGCGTGGACTGCCGGATGCTCGTCACCCAGATCCCCGGCGGCGTCATGTCGAATCTCAGCGCGCAGCTCAAGCAGCAAAACGCGCTCGATCGTATGGATGAAATCATCGATGAAATCCCGCGTGTGCGTGAAGACCTTGGCTGGATCCCGCTGGTCACGCCCACATCTCAGATCGTTGTCTCTCAGGCTACGTTTAATGTCTTGTTGGGTAGGTACAAAATCATCGCCAACCACACGGCGAACCTCCTCACCGGAATGTATGGCGACACGCCGGCCCCGGTAGACAGAGAGCTGCAACAGCGAGTGCTCAAAGGTCAAAAACCGATCACGATCCGGCCGGCAGAATTGCTGCAGCCCATGTGGCCCGATTTGGAGAAGAAGTTCCCCGGCTTGTCAGACGAGGAAATCCTCATCCACGCAATCTTTCCTCACGAGGCGCCCGGATACTTCGCCGAGAAGAAAGAGCAAGAAGGACAGAAAACCCCGACCCCGGCCAGTCGAGCATGAGTCCCCTGGTGATCCCTACGGCCCGGTGAGAGCCGTTGCGTGATGATAGAACAGGGCTGCTGGAGCCGCGCGCTCGGCAAGGAGGGCCTCATGTCTGACGGCAAAGCGGTACAGGATCTTCTGCGGGAGGGCGACCCCATTCGCCGGTGCTGGGGTTGCGGAGCCGACAATCCCGTTGGGTTGCACATCAAGAGCTTCATCGAGGGAGACGAGGGTATTGCCCGGTGGCGCCCGGCGGAGTACCACACCTCATATCCGGAATACCTCAACGGCGGCATTGCATCTACGCTCATCGACTGTCATTCGGCGTGTACTGCGATGGCGCTCGAATGCCGCGCTCGTGGTATCGACATCGATGCCGATCCGGACAGCGTTCTCAGATGCTTGACCAAGAAACTCACAGTTGAATTCCTGCGCGCTACTCCGCTCGACCAGGAACTCATGCTCCGGGCTCGCATTGTCAAGAAGGGTACAAGCAGCCGAACCGTCGCGTGTTCGCTGTTCGCGGGCGCCGAGGAATGCGTGAGAGGTGAAGTGATTGTTGTGATGACGGAGTGAGCCGAGGTGGAGCGCAGGGAGCACTCTATCTTTCGAAATCAAGCACCTTAGAGATTGTCCCACAATAACCGTGCCAATGTGCTGGGTGCCACTGCTGGCTTGTCCAGCAGTGCTCTTCGACGTCGGCACACCGTCGTTCTATGAATGCATCGGTTATTTCAGGACGAACCCTTAGTGCTCCGTTTCGCAACTACGGTAACGCTCTCTCGGCTGATGATGATGAGAAGGGGAAGACATCACTGATTGGTGGGACAGGCAAGATGCCTGTCCCACCAATGCCGTCCGCAATACGGCACCGTCTTTGTGAAATGGATTACTTGTTGATTTTCCCGGAGGGGTGGCTCCGACGTTATACGTCGGAGCGCCGTAGGCGTAAGAGGTCTTCAGCGCTCCTGACTGCGCATCGCTGCCGGGAGAGAATAAGATCCTCTTATTGCTTCGCAACCCCGACGTGTGACGTCGGGGCCACCCACGGTACGTCCGCGGCTTTGTCCCGGATGGCCTGATCCAGGATCGGGCTACCAATTATTCGTAGGGGCGACCGGCTGGTCGCCCGTTCAGACCAGTGAGGGATCCCCTGCGGGCGACCAACCGGTCGCCCCTACAGCGTCCCGCAATTGCATCGTGATCCCAGTTGGACGCCGGGCTGCCAACAAGAGAAATAGCGGCATCCGCTTACATCCGGTCCGGAATGTGATCGAGCGAACCCACAAGGACCGGACGAGGCCGGCTGGTACCGTCTGAAGGGCCGACGATTCCTTCGGATTCCATCGTTTCCATGATTCGTGCCGCACGGTTGTATCCGATTCGCATGTGCCGCTGGATCAAGGAAATCGATGCGTGCCCGATCCGCGTCACCAGTTCGACCGCCTCGTCGTACTTGTCCTCCTGTAGAGGATCTCCGCCTGACTTGGGTCCGTCGTCCGCGACATGCCGCGAAATTTCCTGCAAATAAACGGGCCTGCGCTGCGCTTTGATATAGTCAACAATCCTTCCGATTTCCTTTTCGGAAATATAAGCGCCGTGGAGCCGCCGCAGTTTCGATGCTCCAGGCGGCAAGAAGAGCAAATCACCCATACCGAGGAGGTTTTCCGCGCCCACCGTGTCGAGAATCGTCCGGGAGTCGGCCCTTGCGGAAACCTGGAACGACAAGCGAGCTGGGAAATTGGCCTTGATGATCCCCGTGATTACGTCCACGGAAGGCCGCTGCGTTGCCAGGATGAGGTGGATGCCGGATGCACGAGCCATCTGCGCCAGCCGTGCAATCGAGATCTCGATGTCTTTGGCCGCCACCATCATAAGTTCGGCCAGCTCGTCAACGATGATGACTATGTACGGGAGCTTCGTGGCAATAACGCCCTCCTCGTTCGGAGGAACTTCGCCGGCACGAATCTTCTGATTGTAACCCTGGATATTCTTGGCGCCCACCTTGCTGAGGATGTCGTATCGCCGCTCCATCTCGCGTATCGCCCAGCCCAGGACCGCAGGAACTTTCTCGGGGTCGGTCACCACCGGATGGAGCAGGTGCGGCACGTCCTCGTAATGCGAGAGTTCGAGCTTTTTCGGGTCGACCAGCAAAAGCTTGAGGTCGTCCGGATGGCAACACATAAGCCACGAACAGATAAGTGAGTTCAATCCCACCGATTTGCCGGTGCCTGTAGCGCCCGCGATGAGCAAGTGCGGCATTTTGGCGAGGCTCGTGGAGAAAGGCTCGCCGTCAATCTCTTTGCCGAGAGCCATCTTGAGGGGCGCTTCCGACTCCTGGAAGCCCGGCGACTCGACAATCTCGCGGAAATGAACGATCTCACGATTGAGGTTGGGAACCTCGATGCCTACGGTATCCTTCCCAGGGATCGGAGCGACCACTCGAGTTGAACCTGATTTCAAGGCCATTGCGAGGTCGTCGGACATATTGAGCACTTTCCGCAGCGGGATACCCGAAGCGAGGCTCAACTCGTACATGGTGATCACCGGCCCGGGGTGAATCGCCACTACGCGGCCTTCCACGCCCAAGTCCGCAAGCTTTTGTTCCAGAATGACCGCGTTCTGCTGGAGGAGCGCCTGGTCCACCTTACGATTCGATCGAGGCGGCTCGTCGAGCAAGTCCGCGGTTGGGAGCACGTACGGGTCGCTGTTGTGCGGTTGGTCGACCGCCGCAGCCACAGAGATCTCCTCGTCAGCGCGTCGCGCAACCTTTACTGAGGGATGTGCGTTCCGGCCGGTGCCCTCATCCTCGGTGGGCCGATGTCGCCGCCGGCGTTTGCCTGATGTGTCGGCCTCTTTCAGATATTCGTCGATAGCCGCCTCGAGTTCGTCTTCCTCGGCAGAGGTCCGGATCTCCGACGCCTTGTCAGAGGGGATGTCTATGTGTTGCCACGGAAAGATCGTCTCAGGTTCGCCGTCCGAAGGCGAGGCCGCAACGTCCGCGGGTTCGCCCAGTTCCCACGCGAGCTGTCCGTCGGATTCGTCTGTAGGCAGCACCGAGAGCCGCTCCCATGAGGCTCCATATGGCGCGCGCACGGGCGCAGGAGGCTGCGCGGAATCGCGGCGATTTACGATCATCGGCGCCGCCTGCTCCTGAGGGCGAGCGATAGTAGGAAGTGGTTCGGATGGTGGCCCGGACAACTCAGCGGCAGGCGCGTCCGCTTGAACAGTCGGAGCCGGGACTCGCAGCCGTTCTCGCACATCAGCCATGGCCCCGGCAGCCTGCGCGAACAACTTGCGACCGACCCGCACGGCATCCCCGAGCGATACTCCGGACACATGGAGCCCACCAAGCGCCACGAACGTCAAGGCGAGCACGATTTCGCCTGCGGTACCGCACCACCGGGAGAAGAGACCATGCATGAATGCACCGAGCGCTCCGCCGGGGCTCTCCATCTGCAGGCCAATTGTGCGGCCGAACCGGTCCAAGAGCATAGCGACTCCCGAGATGGCGACAAAGAGTGCGATCATATGGGAGCGGCCCAATGCAAACCAGACGGTCCTCAAACTTCGCAACGCGAGCAGAAAGAGACCGACCGGTACAACGATCGAACAAACCCCGAGCAGTTGGACAAGCGCGTCCGCGACGTGCGATCCAATGAGTCCGCACAAGTTCGACACTTCCGGCCGTGTGGTTGCGGTGTTGAACGATGGATCGCGGGATCGTACGACGCGAGGCTGAGAAACAGAAACGCTGAGAACGCCAGGAACACCACTGCTGCATACTCGCGTACGCCATAGTGGGACGGCGTGGAACCGCCGCGAGATTCCCGTGCTTCACCAACAGGAGGTTTGGTCCTTTTTTCGCGCATGAACTGGAAGCGTCCCTTTCGGGAAACGGGGCATCGGCCTCTGCGGATGCCCAGATCCTAAATTAAACAGGTGTCATAACAGCCGATTAAGCGGCATAATACCATATCGCTTGAGAGGTTGGCAATAGCATTTGAAAATATCAGGAAGATATCTGGAGGGTTTGTAGGTGGAGAATCGTGGGGCGGGTCTCAGACCGATGCGCTTTCAGATAAGTATTTTTTCACGAGTTACGGGCATCTGGTGCCGAACGACAAAATCCCCCCTCCCCCTCTTTATCAAAGGGGGGAAAAAGGGTTCCCCCCTTTCGTAAAGGGGGGACAGGGGGGATTTTGGGCGTTGCAGATGTCGCTTGTTTGACCGAACATTGGTATTACCCGGCCGCCGAAGTACCCGAAGCCGCTTCAAGCTTCTCGACGCGCACCGCGCATACTTTGTACTCGGGAATCTTGCAGACGGGGTCCAGTGCGGCGTTCGTGAGCACGTTCGCGTTGGCTTCCATAAAATGGAAGCTCATAAAGATGGTCCCTCGGTCAACCTGGTCGGTGAGGAGGACTTTCGTTTCCACTTCGCCCCGACGGGAGACGATTCGTGCGTACTCGCCGTCCTTTATGCCAAGTTCTGCCGCGTCGGAGGGATGCAACTCGATATGCCCTTCGGGCATCTCCTTGTGAAGCGTGGGCGAGTTCCGGGTCATCGTGCCGGTATGATAGTGAGGGAAAAATCGCCCGGTAGTGAGTTGCATGGGGAATTGGTCATCCACCAGCTCTTCAGGCGGTCGGTACTCGATCGCGTGGAAAAGCCCTTTGCCGCGTGTGAAACGCTCGGTGTGAAGGACGGGTGTGCCGGGGTGCTCGGCTGTGGGACAGGGCCACGGGATGGGGCCTTTTTCAAGCCGTTCGTAGCTCAAACCCGCGTAGCTCGGCGCGACAGAGGCGATTTCGCGGAAGATCTCTTCCGGCGACGCGTAGCTCATAGGCAGCCCGAAACGGGTAGAGAGATCGCAAATAATCTGCCAATCGGGGCGAGCCTCTCCCGGTGGATCGACCGCCTTACGCACACGGAGGACGCATCGTTCGGTGTTGCTGAACGTGCCGTCCTTTTCCGCGAAGGCTGTGGCAGGAAATACCACGTGGGCGAGTTTCGCGGTATCGGTGAGGAAGATGTCGATGACCGCGAGGAATTCCGCGGACTGGAGCGCGTGTTTCACGTGGTTGACGTCCGGATCGCTTCCCACGGGATTCTCGCCAAGGACGACCATTCCTTTGACCGACCCGTCTTCCAGGCCGTGCATCATTTCCATGATGGTGTAGCCGACCTTACCCGAGAGCTGCGCCTGCCATGCATCTTCGAACTTCTTTTTGACTCCTTCGTCGATGACGGCCTGATAAGCGGGATACACATTGGGGAGCCCGCCCATGTCACAGGCGCCTTGCACGTTGTTCTGTCCGCGCAAAGGATTCACGCCGGTTGACGGCTTGCCGATCTTGCCGGTGAGCATGGCGAGATTTGCGAGCGATTTCACGTTGTCCACGCCATGCGAATGCTGCGTGATTCCCATAGCATAAAGAATCGTGGATTTCTCGGACGTAGCGTAAAGCTCCGCGATTCGAGTTAAATCCTCGATGGAAACGCCGCAGATCTCCGATGCGCGTTCGGCTGGGTAGCTGTTGACGAGCTCGAGGAACTTGTCGAACCCCTCGGTTCGTTCTTCCACGAAGGCCTTGTCATGCCAGCCGTTGGCGATGATGATGTTCATAATTCCATTGATCATCGCCACGTCGGAGCCGAGGTTCTGCCGAACGTGCACGTCGGCCACCGATGCCAGATGAATGCGTCGCGGGTCCGCGACGATGAGTTTTGCGCCTTTGGCTTTGGCCCGATAGATCCGGTGCGCTACCAGCGGGTGAGCGACGGTGGTGTTCGAGCCGGTGACAAAGATACAGTCCGCGTCTTCGATCTCCGGGATGGAGTTCGTCATGGCACCACTTCCGAAAGCGGCGGCAAGACCTGCCACCGTGGAGGAGTGTCAAAGACGGGCACAGTGGTCGATATTATTCGTCCCGAATCCTACTCGGCAGAATTTTTGGAGCAGGTAGTTCTCTTCGTTGGTGCATTTGGCGGACGTAAGGAACGCGACGCTTTCGCCGCCGTGCTGTTCCTTGAGTTCCTTGAGACGGCCAGCCGCGAAGTCCAGCGCCTCATCCCACGATGCGGGTTCGAGATTGCCGTTCTTCCTGATCAGTGGGGTAGTCAGCCGTTCGCCGCTGTGGATGAACTCATGGCAGTTCCAGCCTTTGATGCACAACTTGCCTTGGTTCATGGGGTTGGTCTTGGATGGAAGGGTGCCGACGAGCTTGCCGTCGAGGACTTCGAGCAGTAGTTCGCAACCACATCCGCAATATGGACAGGTAGTCCGGACGAAGTTCAAATCCATCGCTAAACCTCGGAAACGAAGTTTGTCTGCACAGTATCAGGAGCCGATCCGATCAAGGCACTCTAGCACTACGCCTGTTGGGAATCAAGAGCGCTGAGCGAGCGCTCGCAACCATTCACTTACGGGGGAGGCACCCCTGCGATAGCTGCCCCTAACGGGGCAAACTGTGAATAGCCGTAGTCTTCAGACTACGGACGCGAAGGCTCAGAAGAAACTCTTTGGACCCTGAAGGGGTCGGCCAATTACTGTGTGTAAGGCCGACCGCTTCAGGGTCGCGGAAGGGATGGACCGGTTTCCGTGGGCTGAAGCCACACGGCTATTCACGTTACGCCCTTCGGGCGAAGACCCGCGCCGGGAGCGCGGATTAACAACCTCTTGAACCTTTTCCGCACGCAACTAGTAGGTTTGTGAGAGTCGCAAAGCGCATTCTCACAAACCGCAGTTGGACGGCGCCGATTCACTGCTCCTCAATGAGACGCTTGAAGCGTTCAAAATGGTAGCGTGAGTCGTGCGGCCCAGGCGAGGCCTCTGGGTGGTATTGTATCGAAAAGACAGGATATTTCCTGTGAGTCATCCCCTCGACCGTGTTATCGTTAAGGTTGACATGCGTGATCTCGCACTCGGAGCGCACGCTTTCCGGGTCCACCGCGAAGTTGTGATTCTGCGATGTAATCTCCACTTGGCGGGTGTCGAGTCTCCGCACAGGGTGATTCGCGCCGTGGTGGCCGAACGTCAGCTTGTACGTTCTTCCGCCGAGCGCGAGGCCGAGGATCTGATGACCAAGGCAAATTCCGAAAATCGGCTTCTTTCCAATGAGGTTCCGAACGCTTTCGATCACGTACGGAACGGCTTCGGGATCACCTGGTCCGTTGGAGAGAAAGACCCCGTCGGGATCGTAGGCAAGGATTTCGTCCGCGGTCGCGGTTGCCGGGAACACGCGAACGATAGCCCCCGCGTCTGCGAGAAGCCTCAGAATATTCTGTTTGATGCCGCAGTCGTACGCGGCCACCCGGAAGCGGCCTTCGGATTTTGGCGAGGGATTGTTCCACCGCCACGTGCCTTCGTCCCAGTCGTACGGATCGCGGCAGGTGACCTCGGTGACCAGGTCGAAGCCCGAAATGTCGGGATAGTCCTTCACCTTCTTGAGCAGGCTGTGCTCGTCGTGGTCGATGGTGGAGATGATCCCTCTCTTGGCGCCGGTTTCTCGGAGGTTGCGGGTGAGCTTTCTGGTGTCGATGCCGTGGATTCCGGGGATGTCATGTTTCTTAAGGAATTCCCCGAGGGGCTGCCGCGTCCGCCAATTGCTCGGATGGGGGCAGTATTCCTTGACCACGAAGCCGGCCAAATACGGCAGGACCGATTCGTTGTCCTCGAAGTTGATTCCCGTGTTGCCTATGTGAGGATAGGTCATGGTGACGATTTGCCCGCGGTACGACGGATCGGTGAGTATTTCCTGATAGCCGGTGATGGCGGTGTTGAAAACCACTTCGCCGATGCGCTCGCCTTCCGCACCCATCGAAGTGCCGCGGAAAACGGTGCCGTCCTCGAGCACGAGCGTAGCTCTCATAGATGTTCCTTCACGAAAGCCCTGAGTCGTTGGAGTCCTTCGTCGATTCGGGGGTCCGGCGCGGTCATGGAAATCCTGAAGTAGCTCTCGCCGCTCGGCCCATATCCGACGCCGGGCGTCACCGAGAGACCGATCTTTTCAAGCAAATCTGCGCAGAACTGCACTGATGACTGATAAGGCTCCGGTATCTCAACCCAAAAATAGTAACTTGCCCGCGGCAACTGGAACGTGAAGCCCAGATCCGAGAGCACCGCGGCGATCCTATCTCGCC